>Ga0207674_10010662_pt1 | contig 10393 bp, 9 predicted proteins | sample KBSCornC72_FD_184303 | JGI IMG/M metagenome (GOLD analysis project Ga0207674, IMG submission 184303) | Corn rhizosphere microbial communities from Kellogg Biological Station, Michigan, USA - KBS Corn C7-2 (SPAdes) (version 2) | ecosystem: Host-associated > Plants > Roots > Rhizosphere > Soil ...
GGCTCGCCGGCGTGGTCCTGCACTCGGCCGGCGATGACGGCGTCCTGCGCCCCGAGCGCGTCCCGAGCTACCACGTCCGCGGCGCGACGAAGTTCTACCGCCGCGCGTGCCTCGAGCAGATCAGCCCGATCCCGACGATCCTCGGGTGGGACACGATCGACGAGGTCCACGCCCGCCGCCTCGGCTGGACCACGCGCAGCTTCGCCTTCGACGGCCCGCCGACCGTCCACCTCCGGCCGCGGGGCGCCCACGACGGCGTCGTGCGCGGCTTCCGCCGCTGGGGCGAATGCGCCTGGGCCTACGGCGCCGACCCGGTCGGCGTGCTCGCCGGCAGCGTCCGTCGGATGCGCCAGCGGCCGTACGTCGTCGGCGGCCTGAGCTACCTCGCGGGCTGGGGCCTCGCCGCGCTGCGCGGCGTGCCCCGCGCCGACCCGCACGTGCGCGCGTTCTGCCGCCAGGAGCAGCGGCTGCGGATGCGCCGCGCGATCGCCCGGCGCGCAGGGGCGGCGGCGTGAGCGCGGGCGACGGCGTCTTCGACTTCCGCCGCGGCCTGCCCGGCGCGCCAGCGCGCCGCCGAGCCCCGCGGAAGACCGGCGGCGGCGGGGGCGACGGCGGTGTGCGCGCGGGCCTCGCGGCGGTCGCGCGCGCCGACGACGCCGCGGCCGACGCCGGCACGTGGCCGCGCACCACCCGCGTCCTGCCGTGGATGCTCGCGGCGTTCCTGGCGATGGTCTGGCTCGTCCCGTTCGACTCGGCGAGCCTGCCGGTCCACCTGCCGTTCGAGAGCAAGCTCGACCGCGTCGTGATCATCCTCATGGCGTTCGTGTGGCTCGCCGCGCTGCTCGTCGGCGGCCGGGCGGCGCCGAAGCTGCGCAGCAGCCCGCTGAACTGGGCGATCGGGCTCTTCCTGTTCGTCGCGGTCGCGAGCATCCTGGTCAACCGCGGCCAGCTCGTGAACCTCGACGAGTTCTCCCTGGCCATCAAGAAGCTCGCGCTGCTGCTCGGCTGGGTCCTCTTCTACTTCCTCGTGACGTCGATCCTGCGCCCCCGCGAGGTGTCGGCGTTCGTCACGTTCATGATCGGCCTCGCCTGCATCACGGCGATCGGCACGATCATCGAGTACCGGACCGGCTTCAACGTCTTCTTCGAGTGGGGCGCGAAGGTCCTCAACCCGGTCGGCCTGCACATCGACCCGCAGCCGCCCGACGACCCGTTCGGCCGCGCCTCGATCACCGGGCCGACCCAGCACGGGCTCGTCGTGGCGCTCATGCTCACGATCGCGTTCTCGCTGTGCCTGACGCGGCTCGTCGAGCCGACCCAGCGGCGCCGCTGGCTCGTCGCGCTGGCCGCGGTCGTCATCCTCGCCGGCGCGTTCGCCACGCAGCGCAAGAGCGCGCTCGTCGTGCCGGTCGCGGTCATCGCGGCGATGGTCGCGATCCGGCCGCGCCAGGCGGTGCGCCTGCTCCCGGTCGCGGTCGTCATGGCGCTCGCGATGCCGATCGTGGCGCCGGGCGCGCTCGGGTCGATCCGCAACCAGCTCTTCACGAGCGCGGTATCGCAGAGCAACTCGACGACCGGCCGCACGCAGGACTACGCGGCGGTCCGGCCCGACGTCGAGGCCCATCCGGCGCTCGGGCGCGGCTACGGCTCCTACGACCCGCACAAGTACCGGATCATCGACAACCAGTACATCGGCATGGCGATCGAGACCGGCTTCGTCGGCGTCGGGTCCTACCTGCTGCTGCTGCTGGCGGTCGTCCTCGCGGCGCGGCCCGCGCTGCGCTCGGGCGACCCGCGCCGGGCGCCGCCCGCCCTCGCGGCCGCCTGCGCGGCCGTCGCGATCGGCGTCGCCGCGGCGCTCTTCGACGTGTTCGCCTACCCGCAGGTCCCCTACGTCTTCCTGTTCGTCGCGGGCCTCGCCGTCGTGTGCGCGTCCGACGCGACGCCGGCCCCCGAGCCGGACTCCGCCGCGTAGCGCCGCGCGGCCCGGCGCGCCGCTTGTCGTCCGCCTGACGTCCCGGATAGGTTGCGGACGGCGTGGGCTCGAGCAAGGTCATCTCGGCCGCCGGCGGCCCGTCGTCCGCCGCGGGCCTGTCGGCCGACGAGGCGGTCGGCGTCCTGCGCTCGCTCATGAGCAACGTCCCGGGCGCGATCTACCGGGTCACGTTCGAGGACGGCCTCTCGCTGCGGCTCATCGGCGACGAGATCGAGCGGATCACCGGCTATCCGCCCGAGGACTTCGTCGACGCCGCCACGCGGACGCTGTTCTCGATCGTCCACCCCGACGACCGCGCGTGGGTCGAGCGCGAGCTGCGCGCCGTCCGCGAGCACGCCCAGGACGACCTCGCCGCCGGGGCGACCGCGCGCCGGTCGCTGACGATCGAGTACCGGATCGTCCGGGCCGACGGCGAGGTGCGGTGGGTGCTCGAGCGCGGGACGACCGTCCGCGACCAGGACGGGCGCATCTGCCTCGACGGCGTCATCTTCGACGTGACGGAGCGCCACGAGGCCGAGGAGCGCCTGCGCCGTCGCGAGGCCGAGGCGGCCCAGGCGCGCGAGCTGCGCGCGTCGCGGTCGCGCATCGTCGCCGCCGCCGACGACGCCCGGCGCCGGCTGGAGCGCGACCTCCACGACGGCGCCCAGCAGCGCTTCGTGTCCGCGGCGCTGATGGTCCAGCTCGCACGGCGGCGCGCGGCGGACGCGCCCGAGGTCGCCGCCCTCCTGCAGGAGGTCGCCCGGGAGATCGAGTCCGGGCTCTCCGACCTGCGCGAGCTCGCGCACGGCATCCATCCGGCGGTCCTGAGCGACCGCGGGCTGCCGGCGGCGCTCGAGTCGCTGGCCGCACGGTCGCCGCTGCCGGTCACGCTCGAGGGCGGCCTGGCCGAGCGCCCCGTGGCGGCGGTCGAGACGGCGCTCTACTTCGCCGCCGCCGAGGCCCTGCAGAACGTGACGAAGTACGCCGGCGCCAGCGAGGTGACGATCGCCCTCGGCGAGACCCGCGGCGAGATCACGATCGCGGTGCGCGACGACGGGCGCGGCGGCGCGTCGCTCGAGCGCGGGTCGGGCCTGCGCGGCCTCGTCGACCGCCTCGGCGCCGTCGGGGGGCGGCTCGAGCTCGAGAGCCCGCCGAGCGGCGGCACGACGGTGCGCGCGGTCGTCCCGCGCGACGGCGGTCAGGCGGCGACGGACTCCGGCTCGGGCCGGCCGGGCGTGGCCGCGAGCAGCGCCTTGCGGGCGTAGTACTCGCCGAGGTCGCGGCCGAGCGCGGCCCGGCGGCCGAGCCGCGCGGGCCGGGCGCCGGCGGTGCGCTCGATCGCGTCGAGCAGCGGCTGGACGGTCGCGGGCCAGCGGAACTCGTCCGCCAGCTTGACGCCGATCGCCCGGCGCCGCTCGCGCTCGGCGGCGTCGTCGACGAGTCGCGCGAGGGCGGCCGTCGCGCCGTCGAGGTCGCCGGCGGGGACGGTCGTGGCGAAGCCGGCCTCGCCGAAGCGGTCGGCGAGCGCGTCGCCCGCGCCGAGGACGCACGGCAGGCCGGTCCACAGGTAGTCCATGTAGCGCCCGCGCGCCGCGACGGCCATCTCGGCCGTGTCGCGGTGCAGGGTGAGGCCGACGTCGGCCTCGAGCAGGTAGTGGTGGCGCTCCTCCTGCGGGACCCAGTCGTCGAGGAAGAACACGCGCTCGCCGAGCAGGCCCATGTCGGTCGCCAGCGCGCGCGCCTCGGCCCCGCCGTCGAGGACCGGCCAGTCGCGGCGCGGGTGGCGGCCGTCGGTGATGACGAGGCGGACGTTCGGGCGGTCGGCCACGAGCCGCTGCAAGGCGCGCAGCGCGGTCGTCGCGTCGAACCAGCGCCAGACGTTGCCCCACCACAGGACGACGACGTCGTCAGCGCCGATCTTCGGGAAGTGCGCGCGCAGGGGCCGGCGGTCGGACGGCGCGGGCGGGTCGGGCAGGCCGATCTGCACGACCTCGACCGGCGGCCGGCGGCGCGGGTCGCCGCCGAGCGCGTCGAGCGCGGCGAGCAGCCGCTCGCGCTGCGGCTCGACGGCGCACATGATCACGTCGGCGTTGCGCAGCTGCATGCGGTTCGACACGCGCGTGAGCTCGATCTCGCGGCGGATCGCGCGGCTGGCGGTGAGCTCCGCGTGCTCCTCCTCGAACGGGTAGTAGAGATCGGCGATCACGCGCGTGTCGCTGTCGGCGAGGCCGGCGAGCACGTACGGCGGCACGCGCTGGCAGATCACGACGTCGTGCGCGCGCGCCTCCGCGAGCAGCGTCCGGCGGTCCGCGGAGACCATACGAATCCCGTCCCGTCCGTCCTGGAGCTCGCCCGGGGCGGCGACGGTCACGTCGTGGTGGCGGGCGAGCACCTTCGCCATCTCCCAGCCCCGGATCTCGGGCGCGCTCATGCGCTCCGCGATCGGGCCGTAGACGACGAGGAGGATCCGCTGGCGTTGGCTCATGTCCGACCAACGGCGCCGGGTCGTGGAAGTTCACGCCGGGGTCCGCCGTTCATCCGGCGATGGAGCTCGCTCAGATCCTCGTCCAACTCTGGCGCCGGCGTCTCGCCGTTGCAGCCGTGGCCGCGTTCGCCTTCGTCGTCGCGATCGCACTGGCCTACAAGATCTCGATATTCCCCCCGGGCGTGAGTCACCGGTCGACGTCCAACGGCACGGCCGAGACGCACATCCTCGTCGACTCGCCGCGCTCGTCCGTGGCCGACCTCAACCGCAGCTTCGACCCGCTCACGGCGCGCGCCCAGGTCCTCGCGCAGCTGATGACGACCGCGCCGGTCGTCGACCGCATCGCCAAGATCGCCGGCGTCCCCGCCAGCGCGATCACCGCGTCGGACGACAACTCGACCCTCAACGTGCCCACGTCCGAGGTCGAGCCGACCGCGAGCATCCGCTCGAGCGACATCACCCGGGAGAGCCTCCACTACCGGATCACGTTCCGGGCGGAGCCCGAGCAGCCGACGGTCACGGTCTTCGGCCAGGCGCCGACGGCCGCCGGGGCGATCAAGATCACGAACGCCGCCGCCAGGGGCGCGGCCGAGTGGGTCCGTGACACCCAGAACCGCCAGCTCGTCCCGGACAGCCGCCGCACGCAGCTCACGCAGCTCGGGGCCGCGACGGGCGGCACGGTGAACGCCGGCGCGAGCCGCATCGTCGCCGCGCTCGCGTTCGTCGTCATCCTCGGCGTCGGCTGCCTGCTCGTCCTGCTCGTCGGGAACACGATCCCCGCGGTGCGGCGGGCCAACGGCCAGCCGCACGTCGTCGAGGCCCTGCCGACCACCGCGGCCGCATCCGGCCGGGGCGGCGGCAACGCCCGCTCGTCGCGAGGCACAGGGGCCAAGGCCGCGCAGCCACAACGCGCGAAGACGCGCGCCGGCCGCCGCGCCTCGTGAGCCGGAGGAGCGAACGGATGCGCATCCTCTACAGCTTCCCCGACGGACTCGGGGCCCCCGGGATCGGCACCACGGCCCGCCACCAGATCGAGGGCCTGATCGCCCAGGGCCTCGAGGTCAGCGTGTGGTGCACGAGCCTGCACTGCGAGCTCCCGGGCGCGCGCCGCGTCGTCCGGACGCTCCAGACCGGCGGCGTGCGCGTGCCGCACCGGGCCCTCGGCGGCGACCGCGCCTACCGCTACCACGACCTGCGCGTGGCCCGCGCCCTGCGCACGCACGCCGGCGAGTTCGACGTCGTCCACGTCTGGCCCCGCGCGTCGCTGCAGACGGCGCGGGCGGCCCGCGCGCTCGGCATCCGCGCCGTCCGCGAGGCGCCGAACACGCACACGGGCCATGCCTTCGACACGGTCGCACGCGAGTGCGAGCTCCTCGGCATCGCGCCGGCGGCCGGCCACAGCCACACGACCGACGAGCGGCGCCTGCGCCACGAGGAGGCCGAGTACGCCGCCGTCGACGTGATCCTCTGCCAGTCGGAGTACTCGCGGGCGACGTTCCTCGCGCGCGGCGTGCCCGAGGCGAAGGTCGCCGTCCACCAGAACGGCACCGACGTCGCCCGCTTCCGCCCGGCGCTCGCGCCGCGGCCGATCGGCCGGCCGCTGACGGCGCTGTTCGCCGGCCGGCTCGAGCCGCGCAAGGGCCTGCACTACGCCCTGGACGCCTGGAAGCGCTCCGGCGCGGGCGAGCGGGGCGGGCGCTTCGTCGTCTGCGGCGAGTTCGTGCCCGGCTACCGCGAGGTCGTCGCGCCGCTGCTCGCGGATCCGAGTGTCGAGGTCCGGGGGTACGTCCCGGACCTCTCCGGTCTCATGCGCGAGAGCGACGTCTTCGTCCTGCCGTCCGTCGAGGAGGGCAGCGCGCTCGTCACGTACGAGGCGCAGGCCTGCGGCTGCGTGCTCGCCGTCTCGGACGCCACCGGCGCCCGCTGCGAGCACCGCGTCACCGGCCTCGTCCACCCCGCCCGCGACGTCGACGCGCTCGCCTCCCACCTCCGCGAGCTCGACACGGACGCCGCGCTCCTCCAGCGGCTGCGCGCCGCGACCGTGGAGCGGCTCGACGAGCTGACCTGGGACCGGTCGGCCGAGCAGCAGGCCGGTGTCTACGCCGCCACGCTGGCGGGCGACCTCGGCGCGACCGGCTGACGTCGTGGACAAGCGAAGCGTCACCGTACTGGCGGGCTCGCCCGGCGGCCATCTCGACCTGCTGACGGTCGTCGGGCCGACCCTCGACGAGGCCCGCGTCTGGGTCACGTCGCCCGGGCCGCAGGCCGACGACCTCGAGCGCCGCGGCGAGCACGTCGAGCGGCTGCCCGAGTACGGGCGCAGCCCGGTCAAGGTGCTGCCGAACCTGCGCCGCGCGCTGCGCGTCCTGCGGACGGTGCGCCCGGCGGTCGTCGTCGCATCCGGCGCGAGCCTCGTCGTCCCCTTCTGCCTGCTCGCCCGACTGACCGGATCGCGCGTCGTCTTCATCGAGACGACCGCCCGGGTCGGCGACGCGAGCATGTCCGGGCGGGTCATCAGCCGCATCGCCGACGCGGTCCTCGTGCAGTGGGCCGAGACGGCCGCGCGCTACCGCCGGTCCGTGCTCTGCCGGCCCGCGCTCTGGGAGCAGATCCGGCGCGGCGAGGAGGGCGAGGGCACGTTCGTCGCCGTCGGCACCCGGCACGAGCCGTTCGACCGCCTCCTGCGCGCCGTCGACGAGGCCGTCGCAGCGGGCCTGCTGCCGGGCCCGGTCATCGCCCAGTCCGGGCACACCCGCTACGCGCCGCGCACCTACGAGCCGGTCGCGTGGCTGAACCCGGCCCAGATCGAGGAGGCCGCGCGGCGCGCGCGGTACGTCGTGTGTCACTCGGGCTCGGGGATCATCGGCGTCGCGCTGCGCAACGGCCGCCGGCCGCTCGTCCTGCCGCGCCTGCACGGCCACGGCGAGCACGTCGACGACCACCAGGTCCAGATCGCGCGCAAGCTCGAGCAGATGGGCCTCGCCGTCGCGCTCCAGGGCGAGATCGGCCCGGCGGACGTTGTCGCCGCCGCCGCGCCGCTGCCCGAGGCCGCCGTCGCCGGCGACCCGTCGGTCGCCGACGCGCTGCGCGCCGCCATGGCACGCGAGAGGATGGCGGCATGAGCGACACGACCTGCGACCTCGTCGTCGTCGGCGCGGGGATCCTCGGGCTGGCGGTCGCCCGCGAGGCGCTGCGGCGCGACCCCGGCCTGGGCGTGCACGTCGTCGAGCGCGAGGAGCGCGTCGGCGCGCACCAGACGGGCCACAACTCGGGCGTCGTGCACGCCGGCATCTACTACGCACCGGGCTCGCTCAAGGCCCGCCTGTGCGTCGAGGGCGCCCGCGACCTCTACGAGTTCTGCGAGCGCCACGCCGTGCCCGTCGAGCGCTGCGGCAAGGTCATCGTCGCGCTGACGCCGGAGGAGCTGCCGGGGCTCGACGCGCTCGAGGTCCGCGGGCGCCAGAACGGTGTCCCCGGCCTGCGGCGCGTGGACCGGAGCGGGCTCAAGGAGCTCGAGCCCCACGCCGAGGGCGTCGCCGCCCTGCACTCGCCGGCGACGGGCATCGTCGACTTCCCCGCCGTCGCCCGCGCACTCGCGGGCGAGGTCATCGAGCTCGGCGGGCGGATCACCCTCGGCCGGGCGGTCACCGCGGTCGACAGCCGTGCGGGCGAGGTCGTGCTGGAGACGACGCAGGGCGAGCTCGTCGCCCGCAACGCCGTGTTCTGCGCCGGGGCCTGGTCGGACCGGCTCGCGGTCGCCGCGGGCGCCCCGGCCGACCCGCGCATCGTCCCGTTCCGCGGGGCCTACCTCCGCCTCGCGCCCGAGCGCCGCGACCTCGTGCGCTCGCTCATCTACCCCGTCCCGGACCCGTCGCTGCCGTTCCTCGGCGTGCACCTCACCCGCCACATCGACGGTGACGTGCTCGTCGGGCCGACCGCGCTGATGGTCGGCGCGCGCGACGCCTACGCGCTGAGCCGCGTGCGGCCGCGCGACCTCGCGGCGACGCTCGCCTGGCCCGGCACCTACCGGATGGCCCGCCGCTGGTGGCGGACGGGGCTGTCCGAGATGGGCTACGCCGCGAACCGCGCCGCGTTCGTCCGCGCCGCACGGCGCTACGTCCCCGAGCTCGAGCCGGCCGACGTCCTGCCGGGCCCGAGCGGCATCCGCGCGCAGGCCCTGGCGCGGGACGGCGCGCTCGTCGACGACTTCGTCATCTCACACACGGGGCGCGCACTGCACGTGCGCAACGCCCCGTCGCCCGCGGCGACCTCGTCGCTGGCGATCGCGCGCCTCATCGCGGATCGCGCGGAGGAGGCCTTCGGCCTCTTCACCCGTACCGGCAACCACAGAAGGGAGGCCGCGCATGGAGCGGCTTGAAACGCGCCTCGAGGGCCCGGTCCTCGTCCGCCCGGTGATCCACGGCGATCACCGCGGCTTCTTCCACGAGAGCTACCGCCGCGAGGTCTACGCGGAGCTCGGGATCCCCGAGGAGTTCGTGCAGGACAACCACTCGCGGTCCGGCCACGGCGTCCTCCGGGGCATGCACTTCCAGGTCGGCGACGGCATGGCCAAGCTCGTGCGCTGCGGCCGCGGCGCGATCGTCGACGTCGTCGTGGACCTCCGCCGCGGCTCGCCGACGTTCGGCGAGTGGGAGGCCTTCCGCCTCGACGAGGAGAACCTCCACCAGCTCTACTGCCCGGTCGGCTTCGCGCACGGGTTCGTGGTCGTCGGCGAGGTGGCCGACGTCATGTACAAGTGCTCGGCCTACTACGACGAGTCGATCGAGCGCGGCATCGCCTACGACGACCCCGACGTGGCCATCGAGTGGCCCGCCGGCGTCGAGCTCCAGGTCTCGGCGCGCGACGCGTCGGCCCCCCGACTGCGCGAGATCGAGGGCGAGCTGCCCTTCGTCTACGAGCCGGTCCTCACGGCCTCGTGACCGCGGCTTGACGGGGACCTGACCTCGCGTTGAGATGCGCCCGCCGGGGGTGGTGGAAACCTCCCCCATCGGGCGCGTCGTCTCCCCCATCGGGCGACCGGCGAGGCCCCCCGCGCGCCACGGATATCACCTTCCTCAACGGGCCCTGAGCAGCGACCGTAGAGATCTACGGAAAGCCAGGGCCGCCGGTCGCCTCGGATGTGGCGCCGGCAGGCACGCAAGCCAAAAAGTTGGGGGAAAACATATGGGAGTCATCGACTTCCGCGCTGCCGCGGGTACCGGCGGCGGGGTCAGCTCCGGGCGCTTCCAGCGGAAGACCACGCTCGACGACCGGGGCGACCGGGCGATCGTGCAGCAGGCGATCCGCCGCGCCAAGGAAGGTGACCAGGAGGCACTCCGCTTCCTCTACGTCCGCTACGCGGACAACGTCTACGGATACGTCACGAGCATCGTGCGCGACGAGCACGAGGCCGAGGACATCACGCAGCAGGTGTTCACGAAGCTCATCACCGTCCTGCCGCGGTACGAGCAACGCGAGGTCCCGTTCTCGGCCTGGATCCTCCGGGTCGCGCGCAACGTCGCCGTCGACCACCTGCGCTCGCGCCGGCCGCTGCCGACCGAGGACCCGCGCCCGACGACGGCGCGGAGCGACCAGACCGCGTCGGAGTACGGGCGCTCGCTGCGCGAGGCGCTCGGCGAGCTCCCGGACGACCAGCGCACCGTCGTCGTCATGCGCCACGTCGTCGGGCTGTCGCCGACCGAGATCGCCGCCCAGATGGGCAAGACGGAGAGCTCCGTCCACGGCCTGCACCACCGCGCACGGGGCACCCTGCGCCGGGCGCTCGCCGAGCGCGAGTGCGCGCCGGCGACCGTCAGCCGCCCGCGGAACCGGCGAAAGGACGAGGAGGTCCCGGCCGTTCTGTGCGCATGAGCGTGCACGACCGGACCCTGATCACCGGCGGCGGAGGCCAACTCGCCTCCGATCTCGAGCAG
>Ga0207674_10010666_pt1 | contig 10391 bp, 7 predicted proteins | sample KBSCornC72_FD_184303 | JGI IMG/M metagenome (GOLD analysis project Ga0207674, IMG submission 184303) | Corn rhizosphere microbial communities from Kellogg Biological Station, Michigan, USA - KBS Corn C7-2 (SPAdes) (version 2) | ecosystem: Host-associated > Plants > Roots > Rhizosphere > Soil ...
TTGAGCGGACGGGAAGCGTTCCGGTTGATGAATGAATTCGCGACGTTGCGACGCGCGCAGAAGGCGCGGGATTCGACGGCCAAGTAGTCGCGGAAGCTCGTCGAGAGCCACGCGCGGCATGGCATCCCCAAGGATCGATTGCTCGCGGCAGCGGTGGTGCACGGCTCGGGGTAATTTCGCTGCCGCCCTGCGACGATGCGTGGCGCGCCTAACGCCTACCCTCGGCGCCGTCCGAGCACCGCGCTGCACTTGATCTCCACGCGGGCCGCCGGTCTCGGCAACGCTGAAACTGCCAGCGTCGCGCGGGCTGGTGGATCCGCCGTGAAGAACTCGAGGTAGACACCGTTCATTGTGCCGTAGTCGGCCATGTCGAGAAGGAATACCGTGCATTCCCCGACATCGGCCATGGTGGCGCCCGCCGCTTGCACCACAGTCCTGATGTTCTCGAGCGTCTGCCGCGTCTGCGCCGCCACACCGCCTTCGATAATGTCTTGCGTACCGGGCTTGATACCGGTCATTCCGGATACAAAGACCATGTCACCATAGCGGATGGCGACGGAGTAGGCCGGAACCAGCGGTGAGATGCCCGGTGGATTCACCACCTGTCGGCGCGTCGCTGGCGCACAGGCGGTGAGCAACAGCGCGACGTGTACTCCGGCGAGAACAGAGAAGCAGAGATCCGTGAGGCCCATCAGGCCTCGATGGAATGAACGCGGCAGGTGGGGCATTGGCACCTTCGGTGTATGCGTCCGGCGATAAGTTGGCTTGCGTTCCACGAAACGCGCGTTGGACCAGGGTTGCGACGACGAGGTCTTCATAGCCGCCCCCCGAAGCGGCGTTAGGCGGCAGCTCGGCTATCGATTCCCGGTCATGACGCGAATCTCCGACTGCGGGGTGGTGCTCGGCAGCAGTTTCACCAACAATCGGTCGTCGTTCCCCAGCTTGTAGCCGCGACCCAGAAAATCGGCGAAGGCGAGCTCCACATACATCGTCGGTCTGCCGAGCGTCATCCGGTCACCAGTGACCGTGAGAGGCACCTGCATGACACCGCGGCCCACCCGGTAAAACAACTTGTCACCCTTCGCCGAGAAGAATGTCTCGAACGCGTCGCCATCAGTCGGCACCGGGATCGGCCGACCGTCCAGGGGGAAGCGTTCGATGTACATCCCCGACTGTCCGACGCCGTACTTCTCGTACGCCACCCACTTGCCGTCGGGTGACAGCGCCGGAGCCACAAAGTCGCGAAGTGCGGTGAGCTCCTCGAACGGACCGTGGTTCGTGCTGGCGTAGAGCTTCGCTCCCTGTCCCACGGTGAGATATCGATTCGGTGAACGCGTCGTCGAAACCTGGAGGACCGTCACCCGTCCGTCGCGCGACACCGCATACCGATCGAGGCCTCCCGGCATGATCGTATCGATCGAGGAACGACCATCTACCGGCACGCGAAGAACGCGCGCCGAGGCGAGTCCCTGTGGCGCGACGGAAATCAGCGCCGAGCGGCCATCGGCGCTCCACCCCGGCTGGCTGACGTCTCCGGTACCTACATCGAGCACAGTGCTCATCCCCCGGGCGACGTCGAACACCCGGATCTCTGTCGTTCCGCTCGAGTTGATCGCCTTCGTGAGGAGCGAGCGACCATCTGGCGACACGTCGAAGCCGGCGTAGTTCGCCGGTGGAAGCGCGAGTGTATCGACTCGACCCTTGGCGTCGATCCATGCCAGGTGGCCGATCGCTGGATCGGCTCCGGCGACAAACACCACCGTGCCGTCGTTGGCCACATCGAAGTCCGCAGCGCCGAACAGGTCTCCGCGCACACCGGAGACGACCGGGGTCGGCTCCGATGTCAGCCGCGCTGCGTCCGCGTCGAAAGCGGCCGACAGCACCACATCGTGCTCCAGCCAGTACAGGCGACTTCCGACGACCCGGGGCGCGCCCCCGACGACCCCCGCTGTGGAATCGGCCACGTCGAAGGGACGGATCCGTCGGATCGAGCCATCGGTCAGCGTAGCCACGACCATCGGTCCGCCGCGCGACACCCCCACGGCGTACTGATCGCCGGGCACTGCCTCGGGAAAGCTCATCACGCCGGTCGAGTCCATGTCGCTGCTGGTCGGGGCGGACACTCTCATCCGCCTGGTTCCGCCGCCGCGAGCGACAAACGTGAGAACGCCCGACTCGACGGCAACCAGAACGCTGCCGTTCGCCAGGTACACAGCTCCGTTCGGCTGCCGGGAGAGATCCCTAACGAGGACGCGTGTCTCGCCGTTGTTGAGATTCGTCTCCCGAAGCTCCCGGCCGCTGAAGTACCCGAGGAGTGACCCGTCGTCGGAGAGGAAAGGAGCGAATGCGCCCGCCGTGCCCGGGACCGCTTTGATCGTGTACGAGCTCAGGTCGCGCACGTACAGCTGCACGTTGTCTTCAGTCGCGCGCGAAGTGGTCCCGATCCAGGCGATTCGGCGTCCGTCGCCGCTGATCGTCACCGAGCCCTGGCCGCCGGGAGCGTCGAGGCTCCCCTTGAACGCGACCCGCATCGAGTCCGGCAAAGCGATCGCGAGCTGCCGCGACGGCTCGATCACCGACGCGGGTTTCGCGAGCACGCGACCGACGGCAACGCCGGCAGCCAGCATCGCCGTGCCCACGGCCGCCATGGGCCAGATTCGCGATGACGGATTCCGGCGTGAACGCCCACCGGCGCGAACGGACGCCGGGGCGTCGACGAGCAGTGCGGCCGCAAACTCCGCGGCGCGTGAGTAGCGATCCGCCGGGAGTTTTTCGAGCGCGCGCATGACCGCGTTCTCGACCCCCGGAGGAACCGCCCGGCGCTGAACCGCGAGGCTGCGTGGTTCCTCGGCGAGAAGGCGCGCGACGATCGCCTGCACGTTGGGTCCAGTGAACGGCGGCTCACCGGCGAGCATCTCGTAGGCGACTGCGCCCAGCGAGTAAAGGTCGGAGCGTCCGTCGATCGTGCGCTCGCCCATCGCCTGTTCGGGCGACATGTACTGCGGTGTACCTAACGACAATCCCGTCTGCGTCATGCGGGCGCCGCCAGCCGTCTGCACGGCGAGGGCGATGCCGAAATCGGCGACCAGTGCGTGCCCCTCACGCAGCAGGATGTTCTCCGGCTTGACGTCGCGATGGATCACGCCCAGCCCGTGGGCGTAGCCGAGGGCGTCGGCCACCTCGCGAGCGATGGCAATGGCGTCGTCGATCGGCAGCTGCTTTTCGCGCTCGAGCCGTTGCCGGAGCGTCTCGCCGGTCACGAGCGGCATCACGTAGTACAACAGACCGTCAGCCTCGCCGCTGTCGAGGAGCGGCAGGATGTGCGGATGCTGCAGGCGCGCGGTTGTTCGGATTTCCGAAAGAAAGCGCTCGCCGCCGAGAGCCGCGCCGAGTTCCGGGTGCAGGACCTTGATGGCCACGTCGCGCTGATGCTTCACATCGACTGCGCGATACACGGTTGCCATTCCGCCTGCCCCCAGCTCGCGCTGGACGTCGTAGCGGTCGGCAAGGGATCCGGCGAGGCGCGTGAGGACATCAGTCATCGACACGCGCCGGGCATCGAATAGATCAGCTTGACCATGCCACAACTTACGTCGCGGAGGGCCACTCAGTCACGCGGTCACGCGAGCCTCGAGCCAGCACACCGCACACCGAGCCCCGTCCATCCGAGGTCGTTCATCCGGCCATCGGATCGGTTGTCGGCGGCAACGTTCGTTAGGCGAGAGCTTCGAGAAGTGTCTCGAAAACGTGCCAAACGGCTACTAGCTCTTCGCGATCGTGTAGTGCGTCGCCTCAGCGCTGGCCACCCACCTGGTACGTGTGTAGCCAAGCGCCAACAGATCGATGTCCGCCAGCAGGTGCTCTCCCGCGCCAAGGAGGATCGGTGCGACCGCGAGGTGCATCTCGTCGATGAGGCGGGCCTTCAAGTACTGGCGGATGGTGCTGGCGCCGCCGAGCAATCGGATGTCCTTTACGCCGGCCGCTGCCTGTGCGCGTTCGAGCGCCGCTTCAATCCCATCCGTCACGAAGTGGAAGACGGTACCGCCTTCCATCTCCAGTGGCGGGCGCTTGTGATGCGTCAGGACGAACACCGGCGTGTGATAGGGCGGGTTCTTTCCCCACCAGCCGTGCCACGATTCGTCGGGCCACGGCCCCCGTATCGGGCCGAACATGTTGCGACCCATGATCCAGGCCCCGATGCCGGCCATGGCCCGGGCAGCGAACTGTTCGTCGACGTCGGTGTCTTCAGGCCCGCCAGCACCGCCGCCGTGCGTTCCTTTGAAGGTGGGAGTGTGCACGAGCCAGTCGTGCAGGCTTTCGCCGCCGACACCGAGCGGTTCCTCACGCGACTGGCGCGAGCCGGCGCCGTATCCATCGAGTGAGATGGAGAAACCAAGTACGAGTAGCCGTGACATGTCGTTCTATGACTGCACGTTCTCGGCCACGTCCCCACGGGCGGCGCGCCATGCTGTCCACGTTAGGTGCGAGCGCCGTGATGTCGACCCTGCTTCGCCGGCCAGAAAGGGTGTGGGTCGCACTACGCCTTGTGTACTGGGTAGCGCAGGTGTGTGACGCCGACGCCCGCGATCACCGTCGGGTTGCCAAGGACGGCTGGCGTACCGACGAGGCGGTCGAAGAGTCGAACTCCGGAGCCAAGAAGGACCGCAGCGATGTCGACGCTGATTTCGTCGAGCAAGCCAGCATTCAGCAACTGCTGGATGGTGTCAGCTCCGTGGACCCCAACGGACTTCCCGCCGGCGGCGGCTTTGGCTTGGTTCACGGCGCTTTCGATGCCGTCGGTCACGAAGTGGACAGTCGAGTTGGGTCGCGGCCATCCGGCGGGGATCTGGTGAGTAAGTACGAATGCTGGTCCCCAAGCGTGATTTCCGCCCCAGCCATGGGCGACGTCGAAAGTGCGTCGGCCGGTGAGCACGGCACCAAGTCCGGACGTGAGATCGCGAAAGTGCTCGGCGCTCGGCCCGGACATCTTGAACGTCATGGGGTCCGATCCTCCGGTGTGGATTTCGACGTCTCCCGAGTTCATGTACCAGTCGAATACTTCGGCCACGCCGTCATTGAGGTCGGCGACGTAGCCGTCGAGCGACATGGACATGATTGCGACGACCTTCGACATTGCGATGTTCCTTTCGAGGGGTGGAGACTGCATTCAGGGGATCGCACGGTTACACGTGCCGATACCACGTTCTACTTCGCCGCGCTCCCAAGATGTCGATCGAACCACCGCACCATTGCGGCATTGGCGCGCTCGAGATCGGCGCCCTCGAACCCGTGCCCCGCGCCTTCAATCCGAATGAACGACGCGGGCACGCCCGCCTTCGTCAGCGCCCCGTACATCGTTTCTCCCTCGACCATCGGGACGACTGCGTCGGCGTCGCCGTGCACGATGAGCGAGGGAGCAGCCCCGGACGAGACGAAGCGAATGGGTGAGTACTGCGCCGCTTCGGCCTCCGTCAACGCCGCCGTGGCCGGGAACGCCCGCCTGTTCCCCCATCGAGAGAGATCCGTGGGTGGAAAGTACGCCACGACGGCCGCGACGCGACTCGATTCCCTGAGCACCGCGTCGGAGGCCGACGGATCCCCGGCGTCGGCTGTCGTACCGAGCAGCAGCGCGAGCTGCCCGCCGGCGCTGCTGCCGAACACGCCAATGCGGTCGGGGTCGACGCCGTATTCGCGCGCGTGCTGACGGATGAAGCGGACCGCCCGCCGCGTGTCCGCCACGATCGCGGACATGGGATATCTCGGGCTGCTGCCGTGTCTCACGGCGAATACGGTGAATCCCTTGTCGTTCAACGGGGGATAAAGGCCTTGGGCGATAAGACGGGCCATCTCCACGCTCGATTGCCACCCGCCGCTCACGATCGAGATGACGCCGGCGCCGTTAGGCTGTGCCGGACGGTGCACGTCAAATGTGAGCGCCAGACCGTCCTTGTGCCCGTACACCACATCCGTCGTGACCGAGGGCTGACGCGCGGGTGCCGGGACAGCGCCGATTCCGCGTGCCGTCGCTGAACAGGCGCACGCGACGAGCGCGAGCAGCACGACCGACGAACGCAAGCGAGTGCTGCTCATGGCTGCTTCCGGACAACTTCGAAATCGCCCCGCCGCGGTCCTTCGCGCACGACCCAGCCCGGCGCCGCCTTGAACGTCCAGCCGTCTCCAGCGAACGTACCGTCATCGCGACGCACGGGTGCCGGCACACGACGGGAGCTGCCATCGGCCGCAACCAGCACACCCTGCTCCGCTTCGAGCGAGCCCCAGGCTCCTGACTGGCGATAGGGGCCGAAGTACACCGTCCCGATGCCCGGAATCACAGCCGCGCCCCGGGAATCAGACATGCCGCTGCCGCCTCCTGTGATCACGAGCACCGGACCGTCGACAAAGCGCCGGCGCAATTCGGCGAGACGTTCCTGCCGCTCTTGATCGCGCTTCTGTTCGGACGCGCGGATCTCGGCGCCGCCGTATCGAGTGGCAGACGCCGTGGCATCAGTGGCTGGTTGAACCCCAAGCGCACGCATCACGAGCGTGCCGAGATCGTCGGTGCCGCGCACTCGTCGCGTCCAGCCGGGAGACGATGCATCGAGCAGGAGGCCATACGCGGGACCGGACTTGTACGCAAACGTGCGAACGAAGCTCTCCTCCGCCTCCGCATTGGTCAGCAACTCGAGCGCGCCCAGGATCGCATCGGCCGCGGACTGTGCTGCGAGCACAGTGCCCGTGTACGCGGCGAGCCCTTCCGTGATCTCCTGGGCGCGCTCGTCTTCGACACTGGCCGGGTAGAGCAGGCGCCGGGCCTGCCGGAACGCGAGCGCGTCGCGGACAGCGAGCTTGCGCGGCTCTCCTGATTCACGCAGTGCCCGCGCGAGCGCGCGCCATTCGAGCCGCAACCAATACCGTCCGTCCGCTGCGTCGAGGTGTTCAGTCGCCCGTGCCGGTGCCATCAGTTCGAGTTGCGGCTGCACCCCGTGGAACAGTTCGTGGAGGAAGATCTCCATGCGGTGACGCGGCGTCGCGTTGGCCACGTCGTCCCACATGTATGCTCCCCACGTCGCGCCGCCCCACTGGACCGGCGCGTTCACGAGACCGAGCAATCGCGGCCGAGCTGCTTCCGGTGGGGGCTGGCTGGTGGCGACCGTCTGCGTCCGCCTGTCGACGATCACCATCGGTGCGCACACCGACACACCCCAGAGACGGCCATCGTCGCGCTCGCAAAGCGCGCGGGCTTCCTTGAAGTACTCCTGTGCGCGCTGTTGATCGACCTGCGCTACCGCCGGCGGCGCGACACCCGCCAGCAGGTACAGGAACACTGTCACTCGCGTCATTGGTGTCCGCATTCCCACGCCTCCTGGCCGGCCTCGAGATCATCTTGCCGCCTCGATGCTCGTTGCTGCCTAACGCGATGACGCTCTGGCGCAGCGCGCTGTAGCAGATTGAAGCTGGGCCAACGCGCGGGTGCTGACATTCCTACCTCCCTGCTGCTTTCTCGCGCTCCTTGAGCTCCTTGAACCAGTTAAGGACGACGTGAATCTCAGCCCGGTTGGCTTCCGGATTGGGAGTCAGCAGCAAGAACCGTTGACCGTCTGGCGCAACTTCGAAGCTCAGGCAATCCGCTTCGAACAACATTCGGGCCGTTCCCAGACTGAGCGACGGCCGTAGCGAGACGGGTACCGCCATAAGACGGCGGCCCTGTTGATAGAAGAGCGTGCTGCCGTCGGGCGCCCAGCGCGGAGTTGTGCCACCCTCAATCGAGACCTGTCGTTTCCCGGTGAGCTGTGGAAACGAGATGACGTAGACCTCGTTACGGCCCGTCTGGTTGGAGGTGAACGCTATCCATCGTCCATCCGGAGAGAACTGGCCACTCCCTTCAGCAACGCCTGGCGCCGCGGCGACCGCGACGGATTCCTGACCGTCGATTCGCAAAGCGAGTAGATCTGGTTCGCCGATCAAACCAAGCGAATTGAAGAGCAGCCACTGGCCATTACGCGACCACGACGACAAATGACCGTGGGTCTTCGCGGCGTAAATGTGCTTCGGGTCACTCGGGCCTTCTACCGATTTCGTGTACACCCACGTGACTCCGCCTTCCCGCGTCGAGGCGTACGCGACAGATCGACTATCGTGCGACCAGACGGCCGTCTCGTCCTCGTTGGGGCCGAATGTCAAACGTTCCAATTGGCCGCTCGTTGTTTCCATCAGCCAGAGGTTGTTGTTCGCTGGCGTGCGCCTCGTAAGAGCGACATGGCGCCCGTCGGGCGAGAGTGTGAGCGGCGGTACGCTACCTGTGGTGGTAAGCGGAGGCCCGATCGTGCCTAGTTCGCGACCGGTTCGGTCCACCCACTTGAGCAACTGCAGGTTGGTGCTGTTGCCTCGCACGAACGCCAGGGTGCCATTGTCCGCCACTGCGAAAAGGGCAGCGCCGTTGTAGACCGCGACCTGAACATCCGACACGGCGACGAAGGCAGGTCCGGTGACCTGCCTGCGACGAAGGTTGAAGGGAGCGGCGAGAACGGTGCCGTCCGACTGCGCGTAGAGCAGGTACTCGCTTCCGCCACTTCGGATGTACCGTCCATGCATCGCGCGCGAGACCACGACATGGCTCTTACGCGTTCGCAGGTCCAGCAGGACGATGCGAGAGTCCGCGGATGTGCCGCTCTGCCCAACGGCCGTGAACAACACCGCATCGCCACCGGGTAACGCCTGCGGCCAGGCATAGATATTCGCTGCGGTGGTGTCATTCGCACTTGTTATGCGCTGTACATCTCCGCCTTCTGCGGAAACGCGCCTGAGAAACGCTCCGTTCGGCTGAGCCGCCAGGAGGATGTTGGTGCCGTCCTGACTCCAGCTAGTACCAATCAGCGAGGGGTGTGGGCCGAGAGTTACACTCGAACCACCACGAATCGCGTGCTTCTTCAGGGCGTTTTCTTGAGAGTAGACCAGCCACTGACCATCCGGAGAGAAAGAGGGCGCAACAGCGCCTTCCGATGCGGAAAGCCCCATCACGTCAGGCGAATCCATGCGTTGCACGTACAATCGATTATCAGCCCCTGCATAGACCAAGGATTTCCCATCCGTCGACAGCGCGAATCGCGAAAAAACTCCTTGCGAGAGTTGTTGCGCGGGAACATCGAACTTGAGATACACCAATTCTCCGGGGGCGTCAGCCTTGCTCATCAGCTGGAAGCCGATTGCTCCAGCCACGATGGCCACGATTGCAACGCCGACCCATCCGGGCGACAACGGCCGAAGCCCGACTCTCTCGAAGGCCCCGGATCCGGCGTTAGGCGCCGGCAGTTCCCCCGCCGCACCAGCGGGCTCGCGGGTCGGGATCAATGCCGCGGCAAAGTCGGCAGCGTGTGCGAACCGGTCGGCCGGCAGCTTTGACAGCGCCTTGTGCAACGCAGCGACCACCGTTTGCGGCGCGGCCTCGCGGAACTCGGCAACGGATGGCGGCTTTTCGGTCATGAGCTTCGCGACTACGGCCTGCGCCGTAGGTCCCGTGTACGGCGGGACGCCAGCGAGCATCTCGTACAGAACGCACGCCATCGAGTAGATGTCGGTCCGCCCGTCCAGTCGCCGATCGCCACTCACCTGCTCGGGACTCATGTACTGCGGTGTCCCGAGGGACACGCCGGTCTCCGTCAGCCGATCTCCGGCCGCCGTGCTGACGGCCAGCGCAATGCCGAAATCCGCTACGAGTGCCTGACCTTCGGTCAATAGGATGTTCTCCGGCTTGATATCCCGATGCACCACTCCGTGTCGGTGCGCGTAGTCCAGCGCGCTCGCCACCTGGGCGATGATGCGTAAAGACTCCTCGATACTGAGCTGGCCTTCCCGTAACAGCCTTGCCCGCAACGATTCGCCGTTGACGTAGGGCATGACGTAGAAGAGGAGGCCATCGGCGCTGCCGGAGTCGAAGAGCGGCAGCACATGCGGATGCTGGAGGCGGGCGGCGATACGGATTTCATGGAGGAACCGTTCTTCGCCGATGAACGGGGCGAGCTCGGGTCTCAGGACCTTGAGCGCGACCTTGCGTTCGTGTCTCAGGTCGTCGGCGAGATAGACAACCGCCATGCCGCCATGGCCGAGCTCGCGCCGGATGTGGTAGCGATCAACCAGCGCGGTCAGAAGGCGTTCCAGAGGTTCAGTCATGTTGTCGCCGATCACCGCGAGTTCTGAAGCGGTTGCCTAAAGGATTCCATCCGATGCTCCTCCGCGCGCCAGAAGCTTGTCCGTGCGGAACAATAGGCGGCTGAAGTGAAGCTGCACGTTCGCTCCCTAACGCTGGAGTCTACCTGCGGCGTGCAGCTAACGGGCGCGACTCACTTGAAGAAACCACAGACTTGCCAAGCGCTCCACCGACGACCGAGAGCACC
>Ga0207674_10010669_pt1 | contig 10389 bp, 6 predicted proteins | sample KBSCornC72_FD_184303 | JGI IMG/M metagenome (GOLD analysis project Ga0207674, IMG submission 184303) | Corn rhizosphere microbial communities from Kellogg Biological Station, Michigan, USA - KBS Corn C7-2 (SPAdes) (version 2) | ecosystem: Host-associated > Plants > Roots > Rhizosphere > Soil ...
CCGCGCACACTCAACACAAGAGAGTATTTTGCGAGTGGAGAGCAAGAGAGGAAGAGCGAGTGAGCACAAATGACAAGTCTGCGGCCACTGGTCGACTTTACTGCCCCGTCGCGGACGGTCCGCGCTAGGGCGGCGGACGGTCCGCGCCCTGATGTGTGCAGACGGTCTGCGAGGCTGAACGGACTGTCCATTTCCTGATGCTGCGGACGGTCCGCGGTCCATGGGCGGACGGTCCGCGGCCTGATACTCATTTTTCAAATTGTTGTCCGCTTTCTGATTTTGAATTTCGAATCCGAGTTGGTGCTTATATATGGACATTTCGACCACTCCAAGAGTTAGTATGCATGCATATACATATTATGTAATTGAGTAGTGCAAAATTTTTGAATTAAACTATCTAGAGCAATTTGGAATGAAAAATGCACCAATAATACCAAATAAATAGCATAAAGAGCATATTTAGACCCGAGATGCAATACGACACATGTGTGATCAACTTCAAGCCACATTTGAGAGATCGATCACATTCATTTCACTTCTTAGAGAACAAAATCTTGTTTCATCCAAAGGCTTTGTAAAAATGTCTGCTAATTGATCATCCGTGCCAATGGAATAAATAGAGATATCTCCCTTGCCAACATGATCCCTTAAGAAGTGATGCCGTATATCAATATGCTTGGTTCTTGAGTGTTGGACCGGATTGGTAGCCAATTTTACCGCACTCTCATTATCACACATGAGAGGCACATTCTTGAAAATAATTCCATAGTCCAATAAGGTTTGTTTCATCCATAATAGTTGAGCACAACAATTTCCGGCCGATATATATTCCGCCTCGGCGGTAGATAGAGCAACCGAATTTTGTTTCTTAGAAGACCATGAAACAAGAGATCTACCAAGAAATTGACAACAACCGGAGGTGCTTTTTCTATCAACTTTGCACCCCGCATAGTCCGAATCCGAATATCCAATTAATTCAAATTGAGCACCTTTGGGATACCATAGACCAATATTGGGAGTATACTTCAAATATCTTAGAATTCTTTTAGCGGCCTTCAAGTGAATCTCTCTAGGAGAAGCTTGAAATCGAGCACACATGCATACACTAAACATAACATCGGGCCTAGATGCGGTAATATAAAGCAAACTACCAATTATTGAACGATAAAGTTTTTGATCAACTATAGTACCTCCTTCATCTAAGTCTAGATGACCATTTGTTGCCATTGGAGTCTTGATAGGCTTAGCATTTTCTAAACCAAACTTCTTGAGCATGTCCTTCAAATATTTTGATTGACTTATAAAAATTCCATCTTTCAATTGTTTGATTTGAAGGCCAAGAAAGAAGCTCAATTCTCCTATCATAGACATTTCAAATTCTTTTGACATCATTTTTCCGAATTCCTCACAAAATAATTCATTAGTAGATCCAAAAATAATATCATCAACATAGATTTGACAAACAAATAAGTCTTTGCCAATTCTTTTAGTGAATAGAGTAGTGTCAACCTTCCCAATTTTAAAGTCTTTGGAAAGCAAGAAATCCCTAAGCCTTTCATACCAAGCGCGTGGAGCTTGCTTAAGCCCATAGAGAGCTTTAGAAAGCTTGAACACATGGTTAGGTCTTTTGGGGTCCTCAAAACCGGGAGGTTGTTCAACATACACTAGTTCACTAATCTTACCATTTAGAAAGGCACTCTTTACATCCATTTGGTAGAGCTTGATATTGTGTGCACAAGCATAAGCAAGTAGAATCCGGATTGCTTCTAATCTTGCTACGGGAGCAAATGTCTCCCCAAAATCCAATCCTTCAATTTGAGTATATCCTTGTGCAACTAATCTTGCCTTGTTTCTTACTACCACACCATCTTCATTGTGCTTGTTGCGAAACACCCATTTTGTACCAATAACATTGTGGTTCTTTGGTCTCTCAACAAGCTCCCAAACTTCATTTCGAGCGAAGTTATTTAATTCTTCATGCATTGCATTCACCCAATCAACATCAAGTAGAGCTTCATCTACACGGTTAGGTTCCATACAAGATACAAAAGAGAAATGTTCACAAAATGAAGCTATGCGAGAGCGAGTTTGAACACCCTTACTAATATCACCCACAATTTGATCAACCGGGTGATCCTTCACAATGGAATGATGAATTCTTGATACCGTTTGATAGTTGCTTGTTGAAGCATTAGGAGGAACCGTAGGTCTTGAAGTACCTTGATCATGAGTATCCAAGGTTTCATCGAGTTGTTGGCTTTGGTGATCTTCCTCATTTATAGTTGAGGATGAAGGAATAACAACTACACTATCTTCATCATCATCTTCCTTAGGTTTTATTTCACCAATGGCCATTGTTTTCATTGCATTTATCAATTGAGTTCCCCCAACATCATCGAGATTATCACTCTCATCTTGAGACCCATTTGTTTCATCGAATTCAACATCATATGCTTCCTCAATAATACCATGAGTTTTGTTGAAGACTCTATAAGCCTTACTATTTGATGAATATCCAAGAAGAAAACCCTCATCACATTTCTTCTCAAATTTAGAAAGCCGGCTTCCCTTTCTCAAAATATAACATTTGCAACCGAATACCCTAAAATATGAGATATTTGGCTTTCTACCAATGAGCAATTCATATGGAGTTTTCTTCAAGAGCTTGTGACAATATAGTCTATTTGATGAATGACAAGCGGTATTTATTGCCTCGGCCCAATAAGAATCCGATATATTATATTCCGCTAACATAGACCTTGCCATATCAATAAGAGTTCTATTCTTTCTTTCAACAATACCGTTTTGTTCCGGGGTATATTTGGAAGAGAATTCATGTTTGATACCCTTGTCATCACAATATTGATCAATTCTTGCATTTTTGAATTCCGACCCATTATCACTTCTAACCTTTTTGATGTCGAAATCAAATTGATTTTGAGCCAATATAGCAAATGACTTGAATGTTTCAAACACATTGGATTTGTCTCGTAGAAAATAAACCCAAGTAAATCTTGAATAGTCATCCACAATCACAAGACAATAAGAATTACCACCAATACTTACAAAAGATGTGGGCCCAAATAAATCCATGTGAAGTAATTCCAAAGGTCGATGAGTGGACATTTGACTTTTATTTGGATGAGTGTTTGCCACTTGCTTACCGGCTTGACAAGAGCTACACAATTTGTTCTTTTCAAACTTCACATCTTTTAAGCCTCGAACTAAGTCATGCTTGGTTAACCGATTGAGTTGCTTCATCCCAACATGACCAAGTCTTCTATGCCATAACCAACCTAGTGAAGCTTTTGAAAATAGGCAAGTTGTGAGCTTTGCCTCATTAGATGAGAAATCAACAAGATAAAGATTTTCATGTCTAAAACCTTTAAACTTAAGATTGCTACCATCAACACTAGAGATAATAACATCTTCAACCGTGAAATTGCAACAAAATCCTAAATCACATAATTGAGCTACGGAAAGTAAATTAAAATTCAAAGACTCAACCAATAGCACATTTGATATAGAATGATCATTTGAGATAGCAATTTTACCCAAACCTTTAACCTTTCCTTTACGATTATCTCCAAATGTGATACTATCATAATTTGAGCAATCTTCCTCACTCATTTGGGTAAACATCTTCATATCCCCGGTCATGTGTTGAGTACATCCACTATCCAACACCCAATGATTCCCTCCCGCCTTGTAGTTTACCTACAAAAGGAAATCAATCTCTTTTAGGTACCCAAACTTGCTTGGGTCCTTGGATGTTAGTGACCAAGGTCTTTGGCACCCAAATAGCTTTCTTTTTGTTTCCAACAATTGAAGTACCAACAAATTTAGCATGAACACCTTTTGCATTATGAGAAAGAACATAACAATGCTCAAAACAAGTGGAGGATACATTTTTGAACTTGGGACAATTTTTCTTAACATGTCCCTTTTTGTGACACTTGTGACACACTTTGTCACATTCTTTCACAAACAATGTCTTTTGCTTTACAAAAGCATTCTTTCCTTTCTTGGGAACATATCCAAGACCTTCACGGTTAAGAGAGCATCGTTGACTTCCCAATATGAAATCCAATTTAGTCTTACCACCATATGCCTTTTCTAGGTCATGAGTTAGAGTATTTATTCTATCCACTAACACTTCATTCTCAACAATAATTTTTGATTCATCAAGAGCAATATTATCATTGAGAGAAATTTTGCATTTATCACAAATAGAGTTAGTAGGTAGTGGTTCACTTGTAAGACTATCAAGTAAGTCACAAGTGACTCCAACATCCTTAGTGACCACCTCAACTTCATGCACAATAGATGATTTTTGAGCATCCGCAAGCTTCTCACAATTTTCTTTGAGATCATTGTGAGAGGTCTTGAGCTCCTCAAAAGACACTTGGAGGTTTTTATACAATTCCTTCAAGGCCTTAAATTTTTCTTTTTCTTTGTGCATGTAGTCATCGGCCTCACCTAACATTCTAACAAGATCATCATATGAATAGCCATCATCATCAACATCATCGATATCATCATCATCATTTATATCATTTAAATCGGTGATGATTTTTACCTTAGCATCTCCCTTTGCCATGAGACAATGGGGGGATGAGAAGAGTGAGGGAGCTTCCTTGATGGCAATTCCGGCATTAAGCTTGGATGAGGTGTCATCATCATCATCATCCGAGCTATCATCCGAGTCCCATTCAACTAAGTAGGCTTTGCCATCTTTCTTCTTGTTATAGTATTTCTTTTTCTTCTTGTCACTTTCATCTTTGCCCTTCTTCTTCTTGCTTGGACAATTCATGGCAATGTGACCGGGTTCCCCACACTCAAAACATTTTCTATCATTGAAAGCATTTCTTCTAGATGTTTGACCTCTTCTAGGTTGACCTCTTTTCATCTTCATGAATTTATTGAATTTCCTTACAAATAAAGCCATGTCACCATCACTCTCACTTTCATTTTCTTCATCATTGCTATCTTCCTTTTCAATTGCCTTTGAGGCCTTGGCTTTGAGAGCAATAGATTCATTTTTCACCTTCTTTGCCAAACTTAAAGCATCGGCTTGTGACTTCTTAAATATATCTTGAGTGAGAATTTCTCCCAATACTTCGGTTGGAGAGGTTGTAGATAGATCACTCCTTACTAGCATTGTCACAATAGTCTCATATTTCTCCGGAAGTGATCTAAGGAACTTGTGTGTGAAATCCACATCCGGTACATTAAAACCAAGTCCTTTGAGTTCATTTACTATCTCATTCAACCGATTGAACATATCGGATACACTCTCATCTTCTTTCATAATAAATTGCTCAAACTTCCCTTTGCACACATATAGTTTGGCACTCTTCACAATTGTAGTTCCTTCATGAATTTCCATTAGTTTTATCCAAATCTCATGAGCGGTTGTGAGATTCTTGATACGATTGAACTCATTTATATCAAGAGCATCATAAAAGACATTCATGGCTTGATCATTTGTGAGGATATTCTCATTATCACTAACGGATGGTTCATCTTCCTTCAATACAACAAATCCATCCCTAACAATTGGCCAAATTTTTCCACCCATTGCTCTAAGATGCATTGACATTCTTATTTTCCAATAATCATAATTGTTTCCATCAAAGTGCGGTGGCTTCCCAATGTGCACATTGTTGTTACTAGCCATTTTGTCCCACTCCGGGATGATTAGATCCACAAACAATGGAGTCCTCGGCTCCGATACCACTTGTAGGATCTAGGACACCGGCTAGAGGGGGGGTGAATAGACGGTTTTGACTAAAAACAACAATACTAAGTAAATTTAATCAATACAACAAGGGGAATAAATTTACTAGTGTCAATAAGTAAACAATGTATGAAAGACAACTACGGAGATTGAATACTTGAAGAACAATAAGCAAAACACTAATCAATTGCAAGGCAATAAGTAATGCTAGAAGGAATAGACACCGAAATTTATCCCGTGGTATCGGTGATTTGCCGATCACCCCTAATCCACGTTGAGGTGGACTTCAAGCTCTCACTTGCTCCTCTATCAAGACACGACTTGATCTTTGAGCCAAGTGGACAAGAAATCACTCAATACCTCGATTCCACTAATGTCACCTTTGCCGCTCCGGCGAGGTAGGCGCGAACCCCTCACAATCAACACCGCGGCTTCTCCACAATCTTCTTGGAGAGCTCGACGGAGACAATCACCCGAGCCGTCTAGGAGGCGGCAACCTCCAAGAGTAACAAGCCAACGACGCTTGCTCGGTGTACCACCTAGTGCCTCAAGAATCACCAAATGATGCAAATGCACTAGGAACCCTCAATCTCTCACTAGAATGCAATCTCAAGCAAAGAGTGTGAGAGAGTGAGTTGGAGGATCACAAATGAGCTCAATGTGTGCAAGGAATGGCCAAGAGAGGTCTCACACACGAGCTACCCTTCTATTTATAGTCCCCCATCTAAAACCAACCGTTATGTGCAAAAGGGGGCAGTTCTGCGCACACGCGGACCGTCCGCGCCCTAGGGCCGGACGGTCCGCCGTACACCATAACGGCTATAATGACCGTTGAAACATGTCAGAGCAGACTCAAAAGGTGGGTCCGGACAGTCCGCCCTTCAAGGTCGGACCGTCCGCGACCTGGCAATTTCAAACACCCGAGCCTCGGATCAAACGGAGTTAACACACGCGGACCGTCCGGCTATAAATCCCGGACCGTCCGCGACCTGAGACAGTACTGTCCGGACTGGTCCCCCGGACCGTCCGTAGTACAAATCTATAAAAACACACAGTCCCTGTCCAAAAACGAGTTAGACACATGCGGACCGTCCGCGCCTCACAGGCGGACCGTCCGGCTATAATTCAGGGACTGACCCGAAGCCACCTTCCTCTGGTCAGGACTGCGGACGGTCCGGCCCTAAGGCCCGGACGGTCCGCAGTGCAAAAGAGCATAGAGTCAATACAAATGGTCAAACCTCGGACCCTCTGGAGGATCGCGGACGGTCCGCCCCCAAGGGCCGGACAGTCCGCGCGACCAAGACTTCTCAAATTTCAAACATGCTTTTGAATGAACTTTTAACTCACGAAATGAGAAGCGCTGTTAGTCCTCATGCAAATGCAACTACTTGATGCTCTATGAGGCACTAAGTTTTACACAGATCTAAGTCATTGACCCCTCTTAATAGTACGGCTATCTAGCCTACTAATCCGGTCAGGTATCTTCTCTAAACTCCTCAAGACCGGCAAAAGTAAAACCTATATTATACCTTTGCCTTCATCTGATCCACAACCAATGCGTATGACTCTTCAACATTTCCTGTTCTATGTGGTCCAACCCTGCATTCTTATTTCTCCAAGAATCGTTAGTCCACAAGTAGTTGTCATTAATTACCAAAACATTACCAAAGGGGCCTAGATGATTCACAATCTCCCCCTTTTTGGTAATTGATGACAACACCACATAGTATATTAAAGAGAAGTTTAGTTTCTCCAAATCTCTCTCATACCTAAGGTATAAGATAGATCTTGGAGATGAGTTTCATAGGACTTATCTTGATTTGAAGTTCTGTCCAAGAGATAGATAAATCCCAATAAAAACTCAGTATGCAAGAAAGGCTCCCCCTAAGTGTGTGCAGGATTATTTGAAGTTGAAGATATAACACACATAATATATTGGAGCTTGATGGAGACTTTCCTACAAACATGGTTATCGAGACATACAAGCGATGATTCGTAGAGTGAGCGCAGCAATTATAATCACATCTCGATTAACCACACACAGAGTAATTTGAACTAAAACATAGTTCATCCCACAGAATATTACAGATAATAGTCCACAGACATACGACATAGAGTTAATAGATCAAACCAAGTTCCAAATGCATAAGACATAAACTAAAGCGGCATGAAAAGGTAAAATGCATATGCATGGTCTTAATGTCCACATAGAACCACCAACTCCCCCTGAAGGAGACGCCTGACAACTTCTCATCACTTCTCTCCCCCTTTGGCATCAATTGCCACAAAGGAGAGGCCTCACTGATCACTCGGCGGAGGATGCATGTTGTAGTAGTGAGTGCTGAAGGTGTCAAACAGGGAGGAGAACTGGCCAAAATCCTGCTGGAGCTGCTGCTGCCTCTGACTTATATCATGCATGTTGTCATTTGTAGAAAGATTGTCAAATTGACTGGAGAGAGCACCCATGTTATCTTGAAAACTCTGTTGCATATTATTCAGCCTGGACATGATGGGATCAGTGACATTAGTGTGAATTTGATCACGAAACTCAGAAAATTCAGAGTTGAGTGCATCCCAGTTACTGTCAAAGCGAGACTGCATGTCATCGAGGCGGTGATCCACATGTGTCATCAGGCCCTCAAAGCGAGTATCAATATGAGTCTCAAGCCCTTGCTGCATAGTGTGAAAATAAGGATCAAAGTATCCTGGAGCAGGCTCCCAATAGTGCTGAGGCTGAGGAGGAGGTGGAGGAGGAGGCATCTGCTGTCCCTCAACATTAGGAGCTGCTCCACCCTCATAGCCAGGGTCTTCCTCATCATCTGGGAAGGGAGTGAGGGGCCTGGTGAGAAACCCTATCTCATTCTTAAAAGGTCGGAATGGTGTGTGAACAATCTCGCATGGGCCCTCAAATCTTGTCTTGGATTTGATGAGAGCCATAATGTAAGGAGCATATGCTAAATTTTGATTCTTGTCCATTTTCAAATCATTAAGCTGCCTCATCATGAAAAGAACAATGTTCATGACTTCACCATTCATGATGTGCTGGATTATGTTCCAGAACTTATCTCGAATTTTACTCTTATCACCACTCTTGGGAAGAATGGTGACTCTGGCAATCTTGTTGATGACAGCAGGATGATGTCTGAGTCCTGCTGTTTCTCCAAACCTCCTGGGTATACCTAGCCTGGCTGGCTCATAAAACTGCACAAAATCCTCAAAATTATCTTCAGTATAAAGATCCACCCCAGCAGAAATGGTGCCATAGTTCAGACTGTTGGCAGCGGCAAAGTCAGCAAAAGAAGCAGAATACCGCTTGAAGCCAGTCATCCAGGTGATAGATTCTTCTGCAATATCAATCTCTGAGGTAGCCAAGAATTGCTTAACTGCCATTTCATTGAAATCGGTGCGCTGCCCCATAAACTGATATAACCCACATGTTTCAAATTTGGGGATGAGACCCTCCATGACTGATTGACTGAGCAAGAAGGACCAATCAATCACCTGATGCTTATGAAAATTGGTATCCACCAGGGTGCCCCAAAAGACATCAAACTGCAGCTGAGTGTGGAAAAACTGGATATTTGTATCAGATGGCAGAGTATACTGGTTCACAGTCCGTCTAGAGCAGTACTCAGCCATAGAAAATCTCCGCTTGGGATAAGTCCATCCTTGGATATCAATGGGATAATCTGGATGAACATGAAGAAAATCTTCAGCATCCATGGATTCAGTGCCCCCAGCTGAGGATTGGGCCTCTGAATCAGTGGTCGGTGTATAGTCATCATCATTGCCACGAGGGCGCTTGGATTTAAAGCGACCTGCAAGTTTCTTGCGGAGACCACCAAAACCACTGCAACAAGGTGACAGACATCCATAGATAAATAATTGATACCAATCACCACTTATAAAAAGGAATGGAATGGTAATGCTCTGCCAGGGTCCGGACGGTCCGCGCTAGGGGGCCGGACTGTCCGCGCCAGAGGCCCGGACGGTCCGCGTCCACCAGGCGGACGGTCCGCGACCGACCAGGGGCGACTCCAAGAACCCTAGCCGCCACAAGTGTTCAATTTGATGTTTTTGCAGATAATACCCAGCCAAATAAGTTGAAAATTTTGCATAGCATTGATATTGAGAAGAACTAACAATCCCACCAATCAGATTTTGAAACCCACTGCTCAATTTCAGATCAGAGAAGAAACCCAAATAATCTCAAAGTTGATGAAATTTGATTAAATCCACAAGATTTGAAGATACCGTGATGAAGACATGTTGAGGGAATGTTGCTGCAAGCTGTCGGACTGTCCGCACGCAACTTCACTTCACGGTCCGCGCACACTCGACACAAGAGAGTATATTGCGAGTGGAGAGCAAAAGAGAACAACCGAATGGGCACAACTGGCAAGTCTGCGGGCTCTGTCCCTTTTTCTGCCCTGTCGCGGACGGTCCGCGCGGGGGCGGCGGACGGTCCGCGCCCTGATGACCTCAGACAGTCTGCGAGGCTGCTCGGACTGTCCATTACCTGATGCTGCGGACGGTCCGCGGTCCATGGGCGGACGGTCCGCGGCCTGATACTCATTTTGCCAATCTCTGCCCACTTTCTGATTTTGAATTCCGAATCCGAATTGGTGCTCATATATGGACATTTTGAC
>Ga0207674_10010671_pt1 | contig 10386 bp, 15 predicted proteins | sample KBSCornC72_FD_184303 | JGI IMG/M metagenome (GOLD analysis project Ga0207674, IMG submission 184303) | Corn rhizosphere microbial communities from Kellogg Biological Station, Michigan, USA - KBS Corn C7-2 (SPAdes) (version 2) | ecosystem: Host-associated > Plants > Roots > Rhizosphere > Soil ...
TCGCGGGCATCGCACCGGCCGTGCTCGCCGACCGCGGCCTCGACGCCGCGCTCTCGAGCCTCGTCGCCTCCTCCCGGATCCCCGTGTCTGTTGATGTCCGCCTGCCGCGGCGCGTGCCACCGTCGGTCGAGGTCGCCGCGTACTTTGTCGTCTCGGAGTCGCTCGCCAACCTGCAGAAGCACTCCCGGGCGGCGCGGGCGGGCGTCCGTGTGCACTCCCTCGACGGCAGGCTCGTGGTGGAAGTCGAGGACAACGGCTCCGGCGGCGCCGATCCGATGCGCGGGACCGGCCTCGCCGGGCTGCGCGACCGCGTGGCGGCGCTCGACGGCACGCTCACCGTCACGAGCCCGCCGGGCGGACCGACGCTCGTTCGCGCGGAGATCCCGTGCGCTGCGTAATCGTCGAGGACCTCGCCCTGCTGCGCGAAGGGCTCGTCCGCCTCCTCGAGGAGGGCGGCTTCGAGGTTGCGGCCGCCGTCGCCAACGGATCCGACTTCCTCCGCGTCGTCACGACGGAGAAGCCCGACGTCGCGGTGGTGGACGTCCGGCTGCCGCCCGACTTCCGCGACGAGGGCCTCCGCGCTGCGATCGAGGCCCGGCGGCGCCGGCCAGGCTTTCCGACGCTCGTGCTCTCGCAGTACGTCGAGCAGGCGTACGCGACCGAGCTGCTCGCGGACGGCAACGGCGCGGTCGGCTATCTGCTCAAGGAGCGGGTGGGCGACGTGCGCGCCTTCGTCGAGTCGGTGCGCCGAGTAGCCGAGGGAGGAACAGTCATGGACCCCGAGGTCGTGCGCCAGCTCGTCGCCCGCCGCGGCCCGCTGGACGAGCTGACGCCGCGCGAGCGGGAGGTGCTGGAGCTGATGGCGCAGGGCCGGTCGAACGCCGGCATCGCCGAGGCGCTTGTCGTCACCGAGAGCGCCGTCGAAAAGCACGTGCGGCACATCTTCGGCAAGCTCGGCCTGCTTCCCGCTGACGGTGACCATCGCCGCGTGCTGGCCGTGCTTGCGTACCTCGGCTCCGCGGAGTAGGGCAGGGCTCCCGACCCGCGCGCCGACCAGCAACTTGCGCGATCGAATCGAGGTCGGCGGCCAGCCTGTGGTCGTACGCACGATCGAGCCGCTGCCAGGGGACTTCCGCAACCCGAGTCGAGCATGGTCTTCGACCTATGGGCGATGGCAGCGAAAAGCCCGAGCCGAGCTGCTCTGAGGATCAACTCCGCCAGTCTCCAGGAGCCTGTCGCCTGTATACGCCTGATCACATCGGCGTCGAAACGCCAGATACGGCCTTCGTGAGTGAGGGGGTCAATCCGGATCAGAGGGCTTGTTCATGCGAAAGCGTCGCGCTTGCGAAACGGAAAGGGAACTTCAGGTCGTGCCCGCAGGTGCCCGCTTGAGACACCGCGTTTCCACAATCGCCAACCAAGATGGCGATTTGCAGGTCGTTCCGGGAAGCCCTCTGACGGACTCGAACCGTCGACCCCCTCCTTACCATGGAGGTGCTCTACCAACTGAGCTAAGAGGGCAGCCGAGCCATCGTAGCCGTTCGGCATGCCGCCTTCCGTGTTTGGACGGACGGGATCGCGGTAACGAGAAACACGTGCTGCGGAAGCTGCTCTGGACGGGTCTCTATGCGGGTGTCGCGGCCGGCGCGACGATCGTCGCGCGGACGCTTGCCTCGCGCATCTGGCGCGTGGCGACCGGCGAAGAGCCCCCGGTGAAGAAGTGACCGGCGACGCCATCCTCGAGCGGGGGGCCGAGCGCCTCCAGCAACTGTCCGACCGCGCGGCCGCGACGGGCGGGCCGGCGGCGAAGCTCGCGGAGCCGCTCGCCGAGGACGCGGTACTGTTACGGCGCATGAAGCCGAGCCTCATCGCCGCTCGCCTCAAGGGCGATGCGCCTACGGATCTCGAGCCCGGCTCGGGAGCCGTCGCCGCGCCGCCCGCGCCGAGGGCGCGCCGGAACGGCGAGGGTGGCGGGCCGAATCCGATCCTCGTGATCGGCGGGGCACTCCTCGTGGGCATCGTCCTCGCGAAGGTGCTCGACTGGAGGGGCCATGCCCACCCAAGAGACTGAGCAGGGCGTCGGGACGGCGGCCAAGCAGGTGGCCGAGCATGCGAGCACGCTCGCCCGCCTCGAGCTCGAGCTCGCGCTCCTCGAGGTCAAGCGGAAGGTCGCGGCCCTCGGCGTGGGGATCGGCCTCGCGATCGGCGCCGCGATCTTCGGGCTCTTCGCGCTCGGCTTCGGGCTCGCGGCCGTCGCTGCCGCGCTCGCCCTCGCGCTGCCGATGTGGGCCGCGCTGCTCATCGTCTTCGCCATGCTCGTCCTGCTTTCGACAATCCTCTTGCTCGTCGGCGTGAGCGCGCTCAAGCAGGGCGCGCCGCCGGTGCCCGAGCAGGCGATCCGCGAAGCCAAGCTGACCACGGAGGCGATCCGCAATGGCCGAAGCTGACGGCCGCTCGACGGAGGACGTCCGCCGCGACATCGCGCAAGAGCGCGAGCAGCTCGCGGACTCCGTCGAAGATCTGCGCGCCGGGATCGGCGAAGCTGCCAATCTGCGCGGAAAGCTTCCGCTCATCGCGGCCAGCGCGCTGGGAGCCGGCTTCGTCCTTGCCGGCGGAGTGGGGGCGACAATGCGCTTCGTCGCGCGGCGCGGACGGGAAGGCCGCGAGCGCGCGAGGGTCGGCCGCTTCTCGGTCGTCGACAGGTCCTAGCGGCCCGAGGGTGGGGTCTGAGGGGGGCGGGCGCACCCGCCCCGCGTTGTTTTCCCTAGCGCTGCTTGGCCGGTGCGGGCGTGCCCGTCCGGAAGCGGGCTGAAGAAACGAGGCTACGGCTTCTTCACGATGGTGACGTCGCCCTCCACTTCGAGAACGCGCTCGCCGTCGAGAATCGGGTGCCCGCTCACGATCGCGTAGCGGTTGTCGGACTCGCGGAGCTCGCGAAACTGCTCGATTGAGAGTTGCACCGTGCTGCGGCACTCGCTGTCGAGGCATTCGCAGAGAAAGGGAATGGGGCGGGCCTCGTCGATGCGATTGCTCACGGCCGCGAGCAGACGCTCGTTTGCGCGCCGAAACACATCGTGGGTTGTGCTCTCCGCCTCTCTCGGAAACACGCTATGCGAGTACCCGGGCGCGGTTTCTTCAACCGCGGCACGTAACGCCGGATACACCCGGGATTACCGCATGAGCCGGCCGGTGCTGCGCTACATTGGCGCTCTAACAAGGGGGAGTCGATGGCGCTTGGGGTCTCGCGTGACGTCGTCGCAACCGCGGAGAACATGCTCGCGGATGCCTATGAGCTTGTCTTGAGCGGATGGTGCCAGGGAACGTCCGCACAGGACGAAGGAGGGCGCAGCATCGAGCCCTCGAGCGCGTTCGCTCGCCGCTGGTCCGCGCCGGGCGCACTCGAGCGAGTCTGGCGCCGAGGGGATGACGGGAATGGGAGCCTCGTCGAGGCCTACGAGCGCGCCAGTCTCGCTCTGACGGCGGCCGTACGGGATGTCCCTCAGCGCTGGAACGACGTTGCCGATCGACGGTTGGACGAGGTGCTCGACGCGCTCGCCCTCGCGATCCAGCGGGTTCAGCCTGCCGTCACGTCTCCGCTCGAAGCTGTGGAGGGCTTCATCGAGGAGGCGCACCGGGGAGACAGCCCCGTCTTCGTCGTCGACTAGCCCGGCCGGGGCTTCCGCGCTACGCTCGGGCGGAGAGGAGCGTTCATGACCGAGTGCCGCCGCTGTGCAGAGGAGGTCGACAGGGCGTTTCGCTACTGCCCCTGGTGCGGCGGGCCGCTCCGGATGAAGGTGACGGAGCTCTTCGGCGGAGCCGACGGCAAGGCGCTTCGCGTCTCGCGCTACTTCGGCGACGAGGAGTCCCAGGTTCGCGTGAGCGTCTGGAGCGAGGCGCTGGGGCGGCACCTGCGCGCCGACGCCGCGGTCTCCCTGACGGAGGACGAGGCGCATCGGCTTGCCCGCTTCCTCGCGGAGGTCGCGGTCCGGGACGAAGCACAAACCTTGTAGAGCGGGTTGGCCCGCGCGCGGCGCTGCGCTACGCTCGTGCGCCTCAGGGACTGTTTTTTCTAGGGAGAGGAGTACGAATGCGAAGGAGCATGCTGCGGCGTCGGCACGCTCGGGCCGGCGTGGCCGCTCTGCTTGTGATCGTCGCGGCCGTCTTTGCGGCGACCGCGAATGCGGGAAGCACGAGCATCCTTGCGGGAGCCCCGTATGCCCCTGCGTGCGGCGTCGGTTCGAGCTTTCTCGATTCGCTGACGGCCCGCGCCGGCGGGGCGCGCACCGGACGCAAGGAACCCAACCTGAATCAGGTGCTCCAGGAGGTCCCGGCCGGCCAGGAGCCGAGCACCGCGAACTTCGAGACGACGATTCCGGTCTACATCCATGTCATCCGTGAGGGAACGGCCGTCTCGCAGGGCAACGTGCCGAGCTCGTGGATCACGAAGCAGATCGAAGCGCTCAACCTCAGCTACGCCGGCTTCTACGGAGGCGTGGACACGGGCTTCCGCTTCGAGCTCGCCGGCGTCGACCGCACGACGAACGCGCGCTGGTTCCACATGAACCCGGGCGGTGAGGACGAGTACAAGGCGAAACGAGCGCTGCGTCGCGGCGGCGCGGACGCGCTCAACATCTACACCGTCGAGGGCGGCCGGCTCCTCGGCTGGGCGTACTTCCCCTCGGGGTACGCCTCGCGGCCGCACGTCGACGGTGTCATCATCGCCTTCGGGTCGATGCCGGGCAGCACGATCCCGGGCTACGAGGCGTACAACCTCGGCTTCACGGCGACGCACGAGGCCGGCCACTGGCTCGGGCTGTACCACACCTTCCAGGGCGGCTGTAACGCCAAGGGCGACTACGTCGCCGATACGCCGGCCGAGAAGGGGCCCGCGTTCGGGTGCCAGGTCGGCCGGGACACCTGCCTCGAGGCCGGGCTTGATCCGATCCACAACTACATGGACTACTCGGACGACCCCTGCTATTCGGAGTTCACCGCCGGCCAGGCCGAGCGGATGCAGGAGCAGTACCTCTTCTTCCGCGCCTAGCGGGAGCGGACGAACCGAAAGCGGGCCGGCCGATGCGCCGGCCCGCTTCGCGTTCGGCTACGAGCAGCTTTGCGTGCCCCTCTGGAAGACGAGATTCACCACTCCGGCGTGGAGCGTGACCGGCGCGCCGGTCGGCGACTGCCATTGGAGGTCGAAGCGATGGTCGTCGTCGGCTTCGAACGGAGCCGTGTTCGCCACGAACGTGTAGGTCACGGTCTCCTTGCCGCTTGGGACGAACCTGACGATCCCCGGCTTCATCGGCGCCTCCGGCACGCCGTCGACCACTGCGCGGAATCGGACCGGACCGCCGCTGACCGTCAGCGTCGCCGTCTCGCTCACCTCGCGGACGGTGCACTTCGTCATCCCCAGCCCGGGAACGTCGTGCCAGCCGGTTCCCGAGGTCGTGCCGCCGGCGGTGCGCCATTTCGCCGCCTGTCTCTCTGCGTCTCCGCTGAAGTTGTGATTCGCGGCGGCAAAGACCGCAGCGGGGAGCGCGAGAAGAGCGAGCGCTGCGAAGGCGATGAACAGTCGGCGTTTGGAGTTCAGAAATCCCACGGCGACCTCCTTTTGTCGTTGGTCGGGGTGCGGTTACGTGGAGCCTGGTTTCTCCGCGTCACCACATGACCCCGCCCTCGTAACGGTCCGGTCACCGCGGGCGGGAACCCAGCCAAGCATCTCGCCGCGGATGGCGCAAGGGCGGCGGCGAACGTCGCCGCCCTTGCGCTCGTGCAATCAGATAGAGAGCGCGCCGCGGCAGGTCTGGCCGCTGGAGAGAGCGCGCGCCTTGGCGACGATGTGATCACTCCCCGCCTTGTTGTCGAGCATGCGGCGGACGGTGAAGGAGCCGCTCGGCGCCTTTGTCGTCTTGACGCCGCTGAAGCGCTTCACACCGTTCTGGCGGATGACGACGCGCCACTTCTTGCCGGCGACGTTCTGATCGACCTCGAACTCCGTCTCGATCAGACCGTTGTCGTGCTTCGCCTTGAGCTTCCACGTCGCGGAAGCGGAGCAGGAGCCGCGCTTGATCACCTCGGCGCCGCCTCCGCTCGCGGGGGCGGACGATGCGCCTGCGAGTGCCGCGGCGGCGATCAGGACCCCGACGACGCTTACGAGCTTCCACATGACGAGCCTCCCTAGTCCGTTGACTCCTCAGTTCTACGCGGCGGCCGGTGGCGTTCGGCCCATGGCGCGGTAAGCGTTTGGGAAGCGTCGGGTGAAGATTCGGAAGGCGGCTAGCGCTGGAGGTTGAACCAGGTTCCGCCGGGGCCCGTGTAGCTGAAGCCCTCGCCCCACGTGGCGATGGTCTTGCCGATGTTCGTGACCGCGATCTCGCCGTAGTCGCCGTATATCTCGCCGAACCCGTTCGCGCCGATGTAGCCGGCGGCACCCTCCGGCGCGTCGCTGATCTTCACCGGCGACGACCAGCTTGCGCCCCCGTTCGAGGAGCTGCGGTACCAGACGTTCCACGCGTCGGGGTCGTGACCTGCGGTCTGCATGTACCAGATCCGAGCGTTCCCTCCGCCGGACGATGCCAGCCGAGGCTGCGTCGCGTTTTCGCCGGAGACCGAGAGTGGCGCTCCCGCGCTCCAGGTCCGGCCGGCGTCGGAGGAGGTCGCCACGTAGACGCGCTGCGGGCCGCCGTCTGTAGTCGGCGCCTCATAGGCGAAGACGAGCCGGCCGGGAGCGTCCTCGACGACGGAGGTCTGCCCCGTGTAGAAATCGGGCCCGCAGCCGTCGGCGATGCAGCTCTCGCCGAGCGGCACCTTCGCGACGACGACGTTCTCCCAGGTCTTGCCCTTGTCGCGCGAGACGACCGCGTGGTGCCAGACCTCGCCGTTCACCTTCGTGAGACCCGAGTAGACGATGCTCGACTCGGAGAAGACGACCGTCCCGTCACCAAGGACCCGGGCGTCGTAGGCGTAGTAGTAACGCTTGTCCTTGCTCAGCTTCTTATGCGTCCACGTCTTGCCGAAGTCGTGCGAGATGCCGACGTAGAGGTCGCCGCCCTGCGGCCCGTTCCAGGAGACGTAGACGTCCTTTCCGGACGCGTTCATCGTGATCTCCGGCTTGTCGGTCCAGGCGACGTTGCCGTACACGTGCACCGGATCGGTCCAGGTCTTGCCGTGGTCGGTCGACTTCGTGAAGACCGTCGAGAACCCGTTGTGCCGGTCGAAGTCGAGGAACGCCGAGTAGACAGCGCCGGTGTTCGGCACGACCTCGATCGTCGGGTCGTACTGCGCCTTCGAGCGGTCGCACGCACAGAGCGGGAGTTGCGGGCCCCACGTCGCGCCCCCGTCCTTCGAGATCGTGAGCGGAATCCACGGCGTCGGGCAGTGGACGCCGCAGTCCCGCTCGGCGTAGCGGGTCGTCAGCAGGTAGACGTAGGGCGCCTTGGGGTCGGTCGCGACCGCGGGCTCCCAGTCGTCGGAGGTGGAGCTCAGGACTCTGGACCCGACCCAGCCGCTCGCAGGCGCGGCGGTGGCGGCGATCTTCTGGCCGAACGCACCGTTCGCCTTCGCCTGGGCCAGCGCCTCGAGACGCTGCTCGGTGACCTCGGCCTCTTCCTCGGCCTCCTCGGAGCCACCTCGCCCTTCCTCGCCCACGAGCTCCTCCTCGGGCTCGGCCGGCGCGGTGCTCTTAACGGTGTCGAGGTTCGCCGCCGGCTCGGCGGCACGCTTCCCGTCGTCCGACCCGTTTGGGCGCAGGAAGACGCCCAGCAGGATCGCCGAGACCACCCCTAGCCCCGCAATGAGAAGGCGACGCTTCATCCCGGACGGCCGATGGTATGACGCGGCTGAAAGACCGTCAAACCGCGACGGGGATCGGTAGCCTCAGCTCCGATGGGCTTCCAGGTCGCGCATCTCGAAGACATCGCTGAGGTCAGCGACGGGCGCGCCCCGTGGCGGCCGATCCGGCATCACTTCGGCATCAGTGCCTTCGGAATCAACACGTGGACGGGACGGAAGGCCGGCGACCGGATCATCAACGAGCACGACGAGGCCGACGTGGATGCCGACGCCGAAGGCCAGCAGGAGGAGCTCTACTTCGTCCAGGAGGGGCGCGCGCGCTTCGAGCTCGACGGCGAGGCCGTCGACGCGCCCGCGGGCACGTTCGTCCATGTCCAACCGGGAGTGAAGCGGACTGCCTTCGCGGAGAAGGCGGGGACGACGATTCTCGCCATGGGGGCAACGCTCGGGAAGGCCTACGTGCCGGTCGGCTGGGAGGTCTGGGCGCAGGTGAACCCGCTCTACGAGGCCGGCCGGTACGCCGAGGCGGCCGATCAGGCGCGCGCGATCGTGGACGAGCACCCCGAGTACGTCGCGCCGCTCTACAACCTCGCCTGCTGCGAGAGCCTGGCCGGCCGTTCGGAGGATGCGGTCGAGCACCTGCGGCGCGCCATCGAAGCGTGGCCAGATTTCCGCGAGCTTGCCGCGAAGGACTCGGACTTCGATCCGATTCGCGACAAGCCGGGGTTCAAAGAGCTCGTCTCCTAGACGCTACACCGGGTCGGGCCCGGATTCCGGCGCCGGCAGGCGTTTGGAACGCCCTGCTCGCGGGCAACAGGCTTCGAAAGCGCTGTCGAAGCCCGCCGTCATTCGGGCTCGCCCGTAGCGCTGACGAAAGGAGGTGGACATGGGAATCATCGGTTGGATCATTCTTGGCGCTCTCGCGGGGATCATCGCGAAGGCGATTCTTCCGGGAGATGACCCGGGCGGCATCATCATCACGCCGCTGATCGGGATTGCCGGCGCGCTCATCGCCGGCTTCATCGCGCAGGCGATCGGGTTCGGTGACCCGATCGACGAGTTCTTCGACTGGAGCACCTGGATCGCAGCCATCATCGGCGCGGTCGTTCTGCTCCTCATCTACCGGGCCTTCGTCGGCCGCGACCGTAGACGGACTGCGTACTAGGGAAACAGCCGGAGGGCCGCCGGGATCACCGCGGTGGCCCTCCTGAGCACCACGACGCGCGGATCGCGCGAGACCTTCTAGGACGGTTGGGACTGGCTTTCGAGAGCGGCCTTGATTCGCAGCACGCGCTTGTCTCAGATGCGCTGGCCGATCATCCCGGCGAGCGGCCGGATCAGCTCTCGATTCTCTCCATGCCCAGTTGAGGCGCCGAGGGGTGAGACTGGCCGCGGCGCTTGACGTTTCCCGAACGACGCCGACTGCGCTAGGGTCAGGCGCCCGTGGCCACATCGTCGCACCGCAGTCTCGCCATTCGCGCTGGGAGGAAGACCATTCAGAGCTCGGTGGCACGGTCCGTCCTCGCCCTGCTGGCTATTGTCCTTTGCTCCGCCTCTGATGCGGCCGCAGCACGCTCGACCGCGCATCCCGGACTCGCATCCCGACTCGCTCCCTCGGCGACCGAACCAACCTTCGCTCCAGTCCCTTCACCCGTCCCGGCCGCGATCGCAGGCCGCGGCTATCAGGAGGTCTTCCGCGACGACTTCGACAAGCTCGACCGGTCGGTCTGGGACGACCACATCTGGTACGACGAGACCCCCGCGGCCGCGTGGACGGGATTCCAGACCGTCGAGAGCGGCGTTCTGCACCTCCGTACCCGCCGTGATTTCCTATGGGGCCCGGATCCGTCCAACAACTGGCCGATCAACACGGTCACGACGCAGAGCTCGGGCATCTCATTCACGCAGGGCTATTTCGAGGCGCGCATCAAATGGACCGGGGCGCAAGGGGCCTGGCCGGGCTTCTGGCTCTTCTCCTACCGACACGCGAGCAACACGTCCTGGCCATCGCTGAACCCCCTGTGCGCGGACAACGGCCTGCCCGAGGCCCTCTGCTATTCGGCCGAGCTGGACGTCTTCGAGGGCCAGGGTGCCGAGCCAAACATCTTCTACGGGACGATCCACCGCAATTCGTCGAACGACTACGGCGTCGACGATGTCCAAAACGACAACAACGCCCAGCCCCAGGCCGTCGACCTGAGCGCCGACTTCCACCGGTACGGGATGCTCTGGACGGACTCGACCATCACCTGGTACCTCGATGACGAGCCGCTCATGACAGCACCCGTCTACGACTCGACGAATCAGCCCATGTACCTACTCCTGCAGATGTGGGTGGGCGGCTGGTCCGGCGATCCAGACGAGTCGTCGCCGGGCCTGCTCGAGACCCAGGTTGACTACATCGACGTCTGGCAGAAGTAGGCTTGCGAGCCACGCGTCGCCGCTCGCTGCGTGCTCGTCGCCCGTCGCGCCGAGCGGCCCCAGCAGGTCCTCGGCTGGCAGAGCGATGCTCCAATCCAGCCCGCGCTTGTTGGATCAAGGACGCTGCGCGCAGGGAGACGGACTTCTTCGAGCCCGACTCAGTTCGTCACCAGC
>Ga0207674_10010675_pt1 | contig 10383 bp, 10 predicted proteins | sample KBSCornC72_FD_184303 | JGI IMG/M metagenome (GOLD analysis project Ga0207674, IMG submission 184303) | Corn rhizosphere microbial communities from Kellogg Biological Station, Michigan, USA - KBS Corn C7-2 (SPAdes) (version 2) | ecosystem: Host-associated > Plants > Roots > Rhizosphere > Soil ...
GGGTCAAGAAAGCAGGGAAACGGATCCGTCCCCTAGATCCGACCGAGTCAGCGGCACGAACATATATCGGCCGCCTGAATTAACAACTCCTCTGCCGTCATGGCGTTTTGAGGGCGCAAGTAACGTCAAAAGTAACGACCAAAGCGACATCCACGGATCGGCTTGGTCCGAACGGTCATGCGCTCGAGCCGTTCCGAACGGCAACCGGTTTTTGGCTGGTAGCTGCTTGGCGGCTACTTGGCGGGTGTGGGGGTGGCCGGTGGGGTCGAGCCGGACGGAGAGGAGGCATTGCCCGGCGCTGGCGTGCCGGCCGCCGCCTGCGGCTGGGCGTTGGGATTGATCCAGCAGGCGTGTACGCGGCTGTTTACGGAATCGGCCACCTTGGAGTCGATCTCACCGATAAAGCGAGTCATGCAGCGGAAGGCGGCCTGGATGTGGCCTCCCGGACAACCGAAGCGATCATAAAGATCGATGTGCCGGAGCGCGGTATCTACATCGTCGGCAAACATCAGCTGCACCACCCGCCGGCCCAACCATACGCATTCGGGATTGCCGGCCGGCCCGTTGATCGCCTGCGCCGCTTCGACAAACTGGTCGATCTTGCGCTGATTGTCCTTGGCCGGCTCTGCATTGGCGGGCGCGGCCTTGGACGGCTCTTGGGCGCGCTGGTCGCCCCCGCTCTGCGCCAAAGCGCCGTTTGATGCGATCAGCAGGGCGAGCCCGGAAAGGGCGAGATGGCGCAAAACCAGATTACGAACCTGAGGCAGCCGTCGTCGCATAGATTCTCCGATACCGATGGTTGGCTGCCGCCGGGCCCTCAACCTGCTTGTTGCCGTTCAAATAGGTCTCCAATGCGGCAGAGACCGACGGATTCCATGTGGCGGACATTTGGTCATTTGTCCAGCCGGCGCGAACCGCTGTCGCGGACCGGCTCGATCGGCACGCCTATACACAGCGCCCTGTCGCCAGCCCCTTGGCAGATTGCCGTCTAACCGCTAATCGACGGTCCTCGCTCCGGAGGATGGAACCGATTTCTCTTCGCACGCCGCTGGCGCTTCTCCTGATTTCGCTGAGTGCCATTGCCGCCATCTGGTGGTGGCTGGCGACGCCCGTCACCCTGGCCCGCGCACCGATCGATCCTGCGGCCAAGCTGCAATGCGTGTCCTATGCGCCGTTCCGGGGCGACCAATCGCCGCTCATGCCATCTACTCATGTCGGCTCAGAGCAGATCGCAAGAGACCTCGAGCAGCTCGCGAAGATCACCGATTGCGTCCGCACTTATTCGATCGAAAACGGCCTGGATCAGGTCCCTGCGCTCGCGGCCAAGGCCGGGTTGAAGGTTATTCAAGGCATCTGGCTCGGCAACAATCGGTTGAAAAACCAGATCCAGATCGCCACCGTGATCGAGTTGACGAGGCAATACCCGGACGTGATCACCGCCGTGGTGGTCGGCAACGAGGTATTGCTGCGCGGAGAGATGACAACGTCCGATCTCGCCGCCACCATACGGTTCGTCAAATCGCAGGTCACCGTTCCCATCACCTATGCCGACGTCTGGGAATACTGGCTGCGCAACCGCGAAGTCTATGATGCGGTCGATTTCGTCACCATCCATATTCTCCCCTATTGGGAGGATTTTCCAATCCGGGCGAAATTGGCCGCCGCCCATGTCGACGAAATCCGCAAGCGGATGGCGGTGGCGTTTCCGAACAAGGAAATCCTGATCGGCGAGACCGGCTGGCCGAGCGCGGGGCGCATGCGCGAGGGAGCGCTGCCGTCGCGCACCAACCAGGCGAGGGTGGTCGCGGAGATTCTCGATCTCGCCAAACGCGAGAATTTCCGGGTCAATTTGATCGAGGCCTATGACCAGCCCTGGAAGCGGCAGCTCGAGGGCACCGTCGGCGGCTATTGGGGGCTGCTGGATTCCGATCACCGCGCGCTGAAATATCCGCCGGGTGCACCGATCAGCAATTATCCGCTCTGGAAATTCCAGATGGGCGGCGGTCTGGTTCTTGCCTTCCTGACATTTCTCGTGGCCTGGCTGTCGTCGCGGCACAGGCCCTGGAGCCCGCGCCTCTCCTCATGGACCGCCGTTGCCGTATCGGCGACAACGGGCGGTGCGCTGGTGGGCCTGGCGGCCGACAAGATGCTCTACGAGAGTTACGGGCTTGGGGGGTGGTTGATCTGGGGAACTTTGCTCGCAGTCAGCGTGGCCTCGCCATTACTCGGTGCGGTAGCCATGGTGTCGGGCCAGCCACTACCTACCTTCCAGCAACTACTCGGGCCTCGCGAGGCAAAGCGCCGATCACCCCTGACGATCGCGCTCGCGACCGTGCTGCTGGTAGTCTCGCTGATCGCTGCAGAGACGGCGCTCGGATTTGTTTTTGACCCGCGATATCGGGACTTTCCCTTCGCCTCGCTGACGATGGCCGCGATCCCCTTCGCGTCGCTGATGCTGCTCAACCGGCCGCAGCAGGGCGTGCGGCCCATCGCGGAAAGCTTGCTGGCGGCGATCCTTGCCGGCAGCGCGGTCTATGTCGGAATCAATGAGGGGCCGGATAACTGGCAATCCGTCTGGACCTGCGCGATCTATCTGTTGATGGCGCTTACGCTGTGGCGGGCGCGGGCCGCGCAAATCCCAGAATAAACAGGCCAATGGCCAGACCGGATAGCACGACATTGTAGAGTACAATGCCAAAACCCGCGGCGATCAGCCCGCCGGTCAATAGCACAATCGAAGGCCGCATCAGGTTCAGCACTCCAATCACCATCGCAACGCTGCCAAAGATGGAATGTTGAAACAGGTAGGTAGCGAGACCTCGCGTCTTGCAGAGCACGGTGCCTAATCCGCCTTCGCAAGCGAGCGCAAAGGTGGAGAATTCAATCACCAGGTAGCGCAGGTACAGCGCGTAGCCCACGCTCAAAAAACCCACGATCAAGAGCCATTGGACCTGGTAGGGTGTCAGCCTGAACAGATTTTTTTTCACGTGCCCGATCCGGTTAAGCGAGAACTCCGTCCGCAGTAGGGAGCCCTCAGGTTCGCCCAATACGGAATAGGGCGGGAGTGGCGAAGAGGCAATCCCGGCGGCAGGTCGTGCTATGACAAGCCGCGCTATTGACGGTTGAAGAACGAGGACAACTTCGACTGTTCCGGCTTTTTCGCTGCGTCCGGTTGCCTCGGGGGCTCACTGCCGATGGCCTGTGAGACACGCCGGGGGCCAGTGTGGCGACGAGAAGCGGGCTTGGCCGGCACAACCTTTTCTCCCGCCTTCTCATCGCCCGCGAGCGAAAGATGCTGACCTTCAAACGTGGTGGTTTCACAGGTCCGCTGCCCATCGACCAGTGCTGCGCAGAGACGTGCCGCGGCTGCCGCATTGATGATCGGACCCGCGAGTAGCCTCAGTTGCATACCGAGCCCGTTATTGCTCTCGCGCACCACGACCATAGGACGGAGCGAACCCAGGACCGGATTGGCCTTCAGCAGGCCTCGCCAGAGACCGCGAAGGCCGGCAAAGGAATTGGCCCCGCCGAGATCGACGGCGAAATCGGTTTTCGTCGCGGGAGTCTCCGAGGGCGTGATCGCCGCGCCGGTTTGTGGATCGGCCCTGCTGCCCGGCACCCGCTCCGGCACGCCGACGGCGTTTGTTTGTGCAGGGGGCTTGTCGCTTGGCGCCAGCGGTGCCGCCTCGATGAGTTTGCCGGCGGCGGGGTCGGGCGGCGCCATGATCGATTTGGCCGTCACGAGCGGCGTTGGCGATCCCATCGACCGCGCCGTCGCCGAAAGCGAGGCGGTGGTTGCCGGCAGTGAGTCAGGAGCTTTGCTATCCTGCGTTGGCTTCCCATCCTGCGAAAGGTTGGCATCCTGCGCCGGCTTGTCAGACACGGCCGAGGCCGCAGGCGGTATCGCCAAATCTGGCGACGGCGCCTTGGCCAGCGCGGAGGGATCAGGCTTGGCCTGGTTCGTGGAGCCCGGTGGCAGATCACTTTGGCGCGTAATCGACCCGGTGACCGATTCGAGCCCCTGTTCAAGCGAGGTGACGCGCGAATAGAGACGGTCGCGATCGCCGTTCAGCGTATCGACTGCCGCTGCGAGCCGCCGCGCTTCCAGTTGATTGTCGCGTGCTAATCGTTGGATCTGTTGTGCCTGCCGGGCGAGATCGTCCGCGGCCATTTCATCGCGGCGGAGCGCCATCGAGGACTGACTTGCCAGCATGGCGACGACAACCGCCGCAACCGCACCAACGCCCCAGGAGCCCAGCCGCCATAAGTCCTGACGGTCGAGACGTTCCTCATCGGCCAGCAGGCGGGACAGAAGGCCGCCTCCGTCCTCGGCCTCCGCCGGGCCGGGCAGATGATGAAATTGCTTTGCCATAGGACTTTGGCACGCCCCCGAATCGTTCCGCCAACATTAACAGGAATGTGCACCCGCCTTAATCCGGACGCAGAGGCAGTTCCGGCATATCCCTCAGATAAGGATTTGTTTGGATCAGGGGACGAAACTCCGGCCGCGGGTCCTTTCAAAACCAGTTTCGGTTGCGAGCGGAAAGGCCTATGACCGGGCACGATGACCGCACCGCGATTTTCCGGGGATTCGGATGACCAGCAGAACCAGCCTCACCATCGTGCTTGCTGCCGGTGAAGGCACGCGCATGCGCTCCAGCCTGCCGAAAGTGCTGCATCCGGTCGCCGGTCAGTCCCTGCTGAGCCATGTGCTTGAGGCCGCGCCCGCGGGCGAGTGCGGGTCGTTGGCGGTGGTAGTGGGACCGGACCACGAAGCCGTTGCCGCGGAGGCCCGACGGGTCCGGCCGGGCGCTGCCATCTTCATCCAGCGCGAGCGCCTCGGCACGGCGCATGCCGTGCTCGCTGCGCGCCAAGCGATCGCCGGGGGTGTCGATGATCTGCTGGTCGCGTTCGGGGATACGCCGCTGATTTCGGCTGCGACGTTTGCGCGACTGCGCACTGCGCTTGCCGAGGGCGCTGCTCTCGCCGTTCTCGGTTTCCGTGCGGTCGATCCCACGGGCTACGGGCGGCTCGTCGTGAAGGACGGGCGGCTGGTTGCAATCCGCGAACAAGCCGACGCGACCGCGGATGAAAAGGCGATCAACCTCTGTAATGCTGGCGTGATGGCATTCGACGGAGCTAAGGCGCTCAAGATCATCGAAGGGATTGGCAACGCCAACAGCAAGAGCGAGTACTACCTGACCGATGCGGTGGCGATTGTCAGGGACATGGGATTGGAGGCGGTCGTGATCGAAACCGATGAGGACGAGGTGCGGGGGATCAACACCAAGGCGCAACTCGCCGAAGCCGAGCAGGTGATGCAGACCCGGCTGCGGCAGGCGGCGCTGCATGCGGGCGTCACGATGATTGCGCCGGAAACCGTCTTCCTTTCGGCCGACACGACATTCGGCCGCGACGTGACCATCGAGCCGTTCGTCGTGATCGGCTCTGGCGTCAGCATCGCCGATGGCGCGGTGATCCATGCCTTCTCGCACCTCACGCAAGCCACCATCGGCAAAGGCGCCTCCGTCGGTCCCTATGCGCGACTGCGGCCGGGAACCATCCTTGGTGAGGGCGCGCGGATCGGTAATTTCGTCGAGACCAAGGCTGCGGCCATCGACGCCGGGGCCAAGGTCAATCACCTCACCTATATCGGCGATGCGCATATCGGCGCCGGTGCCAATATTGGCGCCGGTACCATCACCTGCAACTATGACGGCTTCGACAAGCACAAGACCGAGATCGGGGCGGGGGCTTTCATCGGTTCGAACTCGTCTTTAGTTGCGCCGGTCAAGATCGGCGAGGGTGCCTATATCGGCTCGGGCTCGGTGATCACAAAAGACGTCGCAGCCGACGCGCTGGCGCTCGAGCGCAATGAGCAGGCGACCCGCCTGGGCTGGGCCAAGCAATTTCGCGAGAAGAAAACCAAGGACCGGAAGAGCAAGAGCCGATGATCACGGTTTTCGTTAAGCTTCCCGCTTAACTCTACTTCGCAACAACCGGGCCGCCGAACTTATAGCTAATTCCGACCCGGACCGAGTGAATATCAAGATCGTTGGCCGTGGCCTGGAAACGACAGTTTTGCGCCACAGTGCAGTTTCCGCCCACAATCGGCAACGAAACGGAATTCCCGCCTTCGAAGTGATAGTAAAGATATTCCGCTCGGAGCAGCCAATTGGGCGCGACCATCCATTCCGCGCCGGCTCCGGCAGCCACGCCGACGTCAGTTCCCCGGAAGTTCTGAGGGGCTGGCTGCGCCACTCCCATGATTCCGAAATCGGTGTAGAGAGCACGATACGAAACATTCGTGAATGCTGCGCCACCAGTAGCGTACAGCATCAGCCTATCGAAGGTATAACCCAGTCGCAGGCGCGCGCTCGCAAGCCAGTCGTATTTCGCTTGAAGTGTGAGAGAGCCAACAACCTGAGCACAACACGTGGCAAAGGCCGGCAGAGTGCTGCCGTTGTTTCGATCCAGGAAAGTTGCATCTCCTTCAATGCCAAATACCGTTCGATTAAATTGCCAATTGTACCCAGCATGCACGCCGGCGATCCAGCCGTCGCTGCCGAAGTCGTGCAGTGTCGGACTGATACCCGCCCCCGCAACGCCACCTCCGACAACCGCCGGCGAACCGAACCCGGCCGGCAATGCCACAAACGAGCCGTCGTGATCCGCTTTCGCCCACCCGGCATGAGCGCCGACATAGAAGCCGGACCAGTCGGTCGCGGCCACAACCACGGGAGTTGGAGCCATGGGGCGGGTCTTAACGGCAAGGTCTGCTGCCGTTGCACCAATGCTGCCGGTCACCAACACGACGGCGACTCCAAGCAGTACCTGTATCTGCTTCAATTGCGCCCCCTGATAAATGTATGAATCCCCGTGAACAATCATGGCACGGCCGGCACCGAATGGGTGTGGCTGGGGGGCAACAGTGGGGAGTATTTAGAAGGGCGATTAGACCCTGATCGGACGAGGCGAGTTCTGTGTCTTTATCAGTGACGCCAGCCTTTTCGGTCAAATGATACATTGGTGCCAGCCGGCGGCTTTGGAGGATGGTCCTCATCGGCTGCGTTGCAGATCGGGCAGGGCATCCCGGCGGCACCACAGCCGCAGGCGTGATCACCATCCCATGGCTTGTTCGGGTGATCCTCGCAGACCCAGAACGTGTCCTGACATTTGGCGCAATGGATCGTCACTGGTCTCTCTCTTCAGTTTGCGCTTTCCCCAATGCGGGTCTTTCCGTGAGGGATCGAAGGCGCGTTCGCCAGGGTTAAGCGCCTGCATCACGGCAAGGCGCGCATGGATGATGCTGTCCTTACCTTCGGCGGTCGCGAGTAAGATTCGGATCGCGGTCTGCCATTCCTGCTTGTCATGGGTCCTTTTCGGCAGCTTCTCAATGTAACGTCCAGCATCCTCCAAGATCACCAGCTTTTCGCCGGTGGGGAGAGCGATTGGCTCCTCGAAGGGCCGCTTCCAACCCTTCATGATGTTATCCCGCTGCCCCGGCTATCTTCCTTGTCGCTGCCGCGCCTCACTACACGCAACATGTCATCCGGGAGAGGGCGCTGAAGTTCCTTTGCCTCATCCCATGGCGCGCGCAGCCAAACCTCTCGCTCCTCGTCTGTCGTTAGGATCACAGGCATGGCCTTGGGATGGATCGGCGCGACGATGGCGTAGGCGCGCTCGTCAGGAAGCCATAGACATTGTGCGGGCCGGGGATCGGCTTTGATTTGGTCCCCCGATCGCCGTTGAACACGGTCCAGATGCCCGCAAATGCGAAAAGCGGCCGGCTGTCCTCCAGCGCAAACCAGACAACGTCCTTTTTCTTTGTCTCGGGGTTCGGCTCTGGCGCGTATTCCGCGAAAGAATTGAACGGCACGAGGCAGCGGTTTTCAGGCTTCAGCCAGCCGCGCCAGTGCGGCGATGACGTGTTGCGGATATTGGTGACAGGTGGTCCGCCCGTTCGAGGAGGTGGCGGCATGCCCCAGCGCATCATCGTCAGCTCGGTGCCGGAATCGGTGCTGGAGCTGGATAGTCTGGGAAGACACCAAGCATCGGTGGAAGGTTGCCGACGTAACGATTCACGACGCGAAAAAGCGCGGCCATGGCGGCCTGGTTTGTCGTGATCGAATAGAGATTGCACACGCGCGTCAGTTCACTTTCACGATTACCGAGGTAATTGGATTTTTCTCAGAGCCTGCCCCACCGTGAAAACAGCCTGCGCAGTTCCGTTGGCCTTCAAAGCGAAATCGAGCATTGCCTTTTGAAGCGAGTCGATGCGGAGTGCCACCTGAATTATGCCGCCATAATCCAATTTCCAGGAGAACGGCGAACCCGGCTTGCCCCAACTAAATGGCCCGAACGCCTCATGCGTCACCGTTTGGGCATTTTCCTTTTCGCACCACGTGCCGTGGATAATCTTATCTCTCATATCGAGAACTTGGCGTGTCTCGCTTATGAGGTCCTGAATTGGTCTACGCCACGCTTGTTGTATCCGGGTGGCGGTCAGCTCGGCCCATTGGTCCAATCGGAGCTGCATCGAGCGGGTGGAATCGAATTTCCTCCGGTCGCTATCGTCTGGGTTGTTCTCATCAGAACAGGCGTGAACGAAAGCCTTCACCAATTGCTCGACCGCCGTCCACTGTACGACCACCATGCCAATTGCCTACAGCTGTCTGTCTGAAGGCACGACATTTATCTGGAATTTTTTACGAGCGTTAATCGGAATCACTATCGAGTTCCCTGACTGGTAACGCACGGCAATAAAATCGAATGGCGGCGCTGCGAGTCAGCATGCATGGGCGGCCAAGGCGCTCAAGGTAGAGCCGCTGTACGCGAAACCCACGTCAGCTCGGTGAACTAGCTTATTTATAATCCTTTCCGGTCCGGGTTGTTTGCAGACCACCGTTATCGGGAGCAGTTTAGGCCCATGCTCGGTGAGCACGTTGCCTCTCGTTCGGACGATTCTGCTGTCCGCAATCGCCATTATCCGATCTTCAGCTCTCCAAACCGCCACTAAAGTCAAATCCAAGTCCCCTGCGCTATCGCTCACCCGCCCACCGAGGTTGATGGCGGATCACGATATTTTGGTCGTACAGGACGCCGTCTGCTATTTTGCTGCTCTGCGGCGTGACCGTCCATCGATGCCCTTATTAAAATTGATGACCTCGGTCCAGTCGAGGCGAGTGTCGACATAACCGACCGTCCCGCATTTCGTGCATTTGAGATGGGCTGAAATGTCCTGCCAATCCAAATCTGGCAGATCATCAAATCTGAGCCGGCTGTTGTGGTGGCAGGCCTTATAGCTGCCGTCCGAGTGCTCGGCATCCGGCCCCACACAATAGACCAGCATGGTCTTAAACCCGGCCGTCCGGTTGATGGGGCCGGTCCAGTATCGAAGCCAATCCGCAGGTTTCTGTCGCCAAGGCATGGCGAAAAGATTCCGCTGATTTGGCCTGGCGGCAAGCGGATGAGATCATTTTCAGCGGCCGAATTGCAGATCAGGCACGGCAGTTGACAGGCCAATACGATCAAACGAGAAGGGACGGCGGCCGCCCTATGTTCTCTTGTAGGAACCGAAAACGGGGTGAATTGGGAAATCTTAACGACACGCTGCAAAAATTTACTGGGAAATCGTTGAGATCGTTCAATATTAGGATAACGCAACAAATATTGAATATCTGGCGATTGGTCATCACCGCTAAGAACGGCGTCGCCCCCGGCGATTGATTCACCTGGAGATATTGATCCGCATGTGCGGCATTGTCGGCATTCTTGGACGTCATCCGGTCGCGGAGCAGCTGGTCGATTCGCTCAAGCGACTGGAATATCGGGGCTATGATTCCGCCGGCGTCGCAACGCTCGAAGGCGATCACCTCGAGCGCCGTCGCGCCGAAGGCAAGCTGAAAAACCTGGAATTGAAGCTGCGCGCCGAACCGTTGAATGGTCACGCCGGGATCGGCCACACCCGTTGGGCAACTCACGGCAAGCCGACTGTCAACAATGCCCATCCGCACGCCACTGACAATGTCGCCGTCGTCCACAATGGCATCATCGAGAATTTCCGCGAACTGCGGCTGCGCCTGGAGGGCGAGGGCGCCAAATTCACCAGCGAGACCGACACCGAGGTCGTTGCGCATCTGGTGAATTCCTATCTGGTCAAAGGCCTGTCGCCGCAGGAAGCTGTGAAGGCTGCGCTGCCGCAATTGCGGGGTGCCTTCGCGCTCGCCTTTTTGTTTAAAAGCTTTCCCGACCTGATGATCGGCGCACGCAAGGGCTCGCCACTTGCCGTCGGACATGGGGACGGCGAAATGTTCCTGGGTTCGGATGCGATCGCGCTTGCTCCCTTCACCGACAGCATCAGCTATCTGGAGGATGGCGACT
>Ga0207674_10010677_pt1 | contig 10382 bp, 10 predicted proteins | sample KBSCornC72_FD_184303 | JGI IMG/M metagenome (GOLD analysis project Ga0207674, IMG submission 184303) | Corn rhizosphere microbial communities from Kellogg Biological Station, Michigan, USA - KBS Corn C7-2 (SPAdes) (version 2) | ecosystem: Host-associated > Plants > Roots > Rhizosphere > Soil ...
CAGCCGATCGCCGCGGGCCAGCATGTGCACACGCACAACCTCGAGTTCAGCAGCTTCGCGCGCGACTACGCGCCGACGACCGGCACGCACCCGACGCAATACGTCGATGCGCCGGCGACCTTCATGGGCATCCGGCGCGCCGACGGCCGCGTCGCGACGCGCAACTACATCGGCATCCTGACCTCGGTCAACTGCTCGGCGACGGTCGCGCGCGCGATCGCCGACCACTTCCGGCGCGACATCCATCCCGAGGCGCTGGCGGCGTATCCGAATGTCGACGGCGTCGTCGCGCTGACGCACGGCGGCGGCTGCGCGACCGACAGCGCCGGCGAGCCGCTGCAGGTGCTGCGCCGCACGCTGGGCGGCTACGCGCGGCATGCGAACTTCGCGTCCATCCTGGTCGTCGGCCTCGGCTGCGAGACGAACCAGATCGCGGGCCTGATGGAGCAGGAAAGCCTGGGTAGCTTTGGAACAGCGAGCACGCAGTTCCACACCTTCAACATCCAGGACACCGGCGGCACCGCGAAGACGGTCGCGCACGGCATCGAGCTGGTGCAGTGGCTGCTCGAGGACGCGAACAAGGTCAGGCGCGAGCCGGTCAGCGCCGCGCACATCACGGTCGGGCTGCAGTGCGGCGGCTCCGACGGCTACTCCGGCATCAGCGCGAACCCGGCGCTCGGCGCCGCGGTCGACCGGCTGGTGCGCCACGGCGGCACCGCGATCCTGTCGGAGACGCCCGAGATCTACGGCGGCGAGCACCTGCTGACGCGACGCGCGGTCAGCACTGCGGTGGCCGACAAGCTCATCAATCGCATCAAGTGGTGGGAGCAGTACACCGCGCGCAACGACCAGGAGATGGACAACAACCCCTCGGCCGGCAACAAGGCGGGTGGCCTGACGACGATCCTCGAGAAGAGCCTGGGCGCGATCGCGAAGAGCGGCACGACGAATCTGACCGATGTGTTCGAGTACGCGCAGCCGGTCACGACCAAGGGCCTGGTGTTCATGGACACGCCGGGCTACGACCCGGTCAGCGCGACCGGCCAGGTCGCCGGCGGCGCGAACCTGATCTGTTTCACGACCGGCCGCGGCTCGGCCTACGGCTGCGCGCCGTCACCGTCGCTGAAGCTGAGCACCAACACCGCGCTGTGGGTCAAGCAGGCGGACGACATCGACATCAACTGCGGCGAGGTGATCGACGGCAGCGCGAGCGTCGATGCGATGGGGGAGCGCATCTTCCGACTGATGCTCGAGACCGCGTCGGGCACCAAGACAAAGAGCGAGGTGCATGGCTACGGGCAGAACGAGTTCGTGCCCTGGGCGCTCGGCGCCGTGATGTAGCGGCACATCCGCTGCGCGGCGGACCGCGCAGCGCCGCACGCTGCAACCGCGCCCGGCGTTCGCCAACCGCGCAGGCGGCTCACTCGACCGTGATCACGAACGCCTGCGCCCAGCCGGCGATCGCGCCATTGCCGAAGCGTTGCGCCAGCGCCTCGGCGCACACCTCGGTCGCACGCGCCAACCCGCCCGGCGCACGCTGCTCGATCTCGCCGCGCAGCGGTGTGCCCTGGCAGTAGCCGGTCGCCGCCACCTGCGCCGAGGGCGCATGGGTGCGCGCCGCGACCGAATCGATCTGCGGCTCGGCGGCGAAGCCGGCCGCGGCCAGGTCGCGACGGATCAGCGCGCGGTCGCCGTGGCCGTGCGGGACGCGCGCCATGAAACGCGGCGGGTCGTGCGGGAACAAGCCGGCCAGCGCGGTGTTCACGGTGTCCGCGAACTCGTTCGTGGCGATCTCGTCCCAGACGTTGAACAGGAACGCGCCGCCCGGTGCCAGCACGCGCCGCGCCTGGGCATAGGCGTGCGGCCGGTCGGGGAAGAACATCGCGCCGAACTGGCAGACCACCACATCGAACTGCGCCGCGTCGAACGGCAAATCCATCGCATCGGCGGTGCGCCACTGCACCCCCGGGGGCGTGCCGCGGCGCGCGGCCTGGTCGAGCATCGCGGCGTTCAGGTCGGTCGCGACGATCTCGGCGTCGCCGCCCAGTGCGGCCGCCAGCGCGCGCGTCACGGCGCCCGTGCCGGCCGCGATCTCGAGCACGCGGCGCGGCCGCCGCGCTGCGACACGGCGTGCCATGTCGGCCGCGTAGGGCGCGAACATCATCGGCACCAGCACCTCGTCGTAGAGGGCCGGGATCGCGCCGGCAAAGCGCGTGTCGTTGCCCGGGCTGCTCGGCGGGATCGGGGTGTTCGTGGGTGCTTGCGGCATGGCGACGCCTCCGTCGCCATCATGCCGCCGCAGCGCACGCGCCCGGCACGCGCGCAACGATGCCCGCGTGTCCGATGGGGTGGAACGCGGAACACGCGCGCACCGAGCCGGTCAAAAGCGCACCGGCGCGCGTGTGCACGCCGGCAACCGCCGGAAGGCCGTTCCTGCCCCCGGCGCAACCACAGGAGAGCAAACAGGAAGCGCCATGAAGCAACTGAAACATTGGCAGGATCCGGTGAACGGCTGCTCGGCGTCTGGCTGGTGATCTCGCCATGGGCACTGCGCTATGCGAGCGACAGCATCGCCACCCGCAATGCCGTCATCGTCGGCGCGTTGCTGATCGCCGCCGCCGCAGGCGCGATGCTGGTGCCGCGCGCCTGGGAAGAATGGACCGAGATGGTCTTCGGCCTGTGGCTGGTCGTGGCACCGATGGTGCTCGGCTTCAGTGCCGACCAGACCGCGCAGCTGGTGTCGGTGGCGACCGGCGTCATCGTCGCGGCGCTGGCGCTGTGGACGGTGCTGTCCGATCGCGACTACAGCGACTGGCTGCGCCGCGGCTCGGCGAGCCAGTGACGAGCCCGAGCGCCGGGCACCCGCCCGGCGCGCGCGGTGCGCAGCTCAGCGCTCAGCGGATGCGGCGCACACCCAGGCTCATGATCAGGCGCAGGTACTCGAGCCGCGCATTCAGCTCGATCAGCTCGCGCTTGAGCTTGAGCCATGAGCGCATCTGCAGTTCGGTGGGCGCGTGCCTCGGGCCGGGCGCGGCGGGGTCGGGCGGCAGGTTCATGGTGTGGTTCGGAAGTGGCTGATGCCATGGTCAGCAGCCCGCTGCCGCGGGTCAACCCCGCGATCGGGTGCCGGCACCCGTGTCGGTGCCATCGGCGCAGCGGCCCGCTACCATCGGTGCTTCGACGTTGTTCGCGACCACCCCACCCGCTCGCCTCGCCACCGTGATGCAGAACCTGATCGCCGGCCTTGCCCTCGCCGTTTGCGCGGTGCTGCTGTTGCGCCTGGCGCTCGGCGAGCGCCGCCGCTGGCGCTTCGATGCCGCGCTGCGCCGCGGCTGGCAGGCGACGCGGCGCCGCAGCCTCGCGCTGCTGCACTGGCGCGCATCGCGCCGGGCAGCGGCCGAGGCCGCCGCACAGGCGATCCGCCGGGCGCGCGCGCAAAGCGAGCGCGACGGCAACGTCTACCGGCCGAAGTCGTTCCAGAAGCCGCCGAACGACACGCTGCATTGAGCGCCCGAGCCTGATGACGAAGCGCGTCGGCGTCGACCGCAGCGGCGATTCGCGGCCCGCCGCCACGAGCCCGGGGCCATCGCGGCCCGAACACTGGTCGGTGCATGCCGGCACGCAGGGCGTCGCCCGGCTCGACATCCCGCCCGATGCGCTGCGCGAACGCACCTTCGAGCTGTTCTTCAGCCTGATCGTCGCCGCCAAGAGCGACGCAGCAGCCTGGCACGAGATGCAGGTGCGCGTCGACGGCGCGCTCGCGTGGTCGCGCCGTGTCGCGACGCACCCGGGCGGCAGCGATTCGCTGGATGTGCGGCTGCGGCGCGTCGTGCCCGCCGGCCGGCCGTTGCGCCTTGGCGTGGTCACCGCGGTGCACGGCGGCCAGCGCACCAGCCTGACGATCACCGCCGACGAGGAGTAGCGCGCGCGATCCCTCGCTAGTGGTAAACCAGCTGGGATTAATTGGTCAACCAGATATAGACTGGTTCACCAATCAGGCCCCGCATGTCTGCCGCCTCCATTGACACAACTTCGCCCGCCGCCGAGCGTTCCGAGCACGGCAGTGACCGCAGCTACCAGAAGCTCGCGCAGCAACTCGGCGCGTTGATCGCCGACGGCGAATTCGCGGCCGGCGCGCGGCTGCCGTCGGAGCGCGCGCTGGCGGAGCGCTTCGATGTCAGCCGCACCCTGGTGCGCGAGGCGATCATCGTGCTGGAGATCCAGCGCAAGGTCGAGGTCAGGGGCGGCTCGGGCATCTATGTCTGCGACGGCGTCGAGGCGGCGCCGGCGGCGCGCGTCTTCGCGCCGCCGGTCGGGCCCGGGCCGTTCGAGCTGCTGCGCGCGCGCTGCCTGATCGAATCCGAGATCGCCGCAGTCGCCGCGACCGCACGCCACGACGCCGACCTCGACCGCATCTTCGCGGCGCTGGCCGCGATGCGCGAACACCTGCACGACAAGGCCGCGAACGAGGCGGCCGACCGGCTGTTTCATCTGCGCATCGCCGAGGCCACCGGCAACAGTGTGCTGCTGCAGATGGTCACCGCGCTGTGGGACCACACCAAGGCGCCGGTCTGGTCGCAGATGGAAGCGCATTTCCACACGCCGGCCCTGCGCCAGGCCTCGCAGGACGACCACCAGCGCATCTTCAGCGCGCTGCTCGAGCGCAACGCCGATGCGGCACGCGCCGCGATGCGGGCGCACATCGAGCGCGTGATCGGCGAGTTCGCACAGGCCTGGCGCTGACCGCGGCGCTCGCCGCATCTTTCCCTGAAGGGCACCCCATGAAGATCACCAACGCGCGCGTCATCGTCTGCTGTCCCGGTCGCAATTTCGTGACGCTGAAGATCGAGACCGACGAAGGCCTGACCGGCCTCGGCGACGCCACCTTGAACGGCCGCGAACTCGCGGTCGCGGCCTACCTGACCGAGCATGTGATCCCGTGCCTGATCGGCCGCGACGCACACCAGATCGAAGACATCTGGCAGTACCTCTACAAGGGCGCGTACTGGCGCCGCGGGCCGGTGACGATGAGCGCGATCGCCGCGGTCGACACGGCCCTCTGGGACCTCAAGGCGAAGGCCGCGAACCTGCCGCTGTACCAGCTGCTCGGCGGCAAGAGCCGCACCGGCGTGATGGTCTACGGCCACGCGAACGGCAGCGACATCGAGCACACCGTCGACGAGGTGCTGCGCTACCAGGCCGAGGGCTACAAGGCGATCCGCGCCCAAAGCGGCGTGCCCGGGCTCGACAAGGTCTACGGCGTCGGCCGCGGCACGATGTTCTACGAGCCGGCCGATGCCGACCTGCCGAGCGAGCACGACTGGTCGACGACCAAGTACCTGAACCACGCACCGAAGCTGTTCGACGCGGTGCGCAGCGCGGTCGGCCCCGACGTGCACCTGCTGCACGACGTGCACCACCGGCTCACGCCGATCGAGGCCGGCCGCCTGGGCAAGTCGCTCGAGCCGTTCAACCTGTTCTGGATGGAAGACGCGACGCCGGCCGAGAACCAGGACGCGTTCAAGCTGATCCGCCAGCACACGACCACGCCGCTGGCGGTCGGCGAGATCTTCAACACGATCTGGGACTGCAAGGGCCTGATCGAGCAGCAGCTGATCGACTACATCCGCACGACCGTCGTGCACGCCGGCGGCATCACGCACCTGCGGCGCATTGCCGACCTCGCGTCGCTGTACCAGGTGCGCACCGGCTGCCACGGCGCGACCGATCTGTCGCCGGTGTGCATGGGCGCGGCGCTGCATTTCGACCTGTGGGTGCCGAACTTCGGCATCCAGGAGTACATGCGCCACACCGACGAGACCGACGCGGTGTTCCCGCATGCGTACAGCTTCAGCGACGGCATGCTGTACCCCGGCGATGTGCCCGGCCATGGCGTCGAGATCGACGAAGCGCTCGCCGCGAAGTACCCTTACCAGCGCGCCTACCTGCCGGTCAATCGCCTGCAGCACGACGGCACGCTCTGGAACTGGTAAGCACACCGAGGGTCACGCCGATGGAACGCCTGCATCCGAGCCGTCTCGACGCCCTGCCTGCCGACGTCGCCCGCCCCCTTTTCGATCGCAACGCGCTGCGCGCCGGCATCGTGCACCTGGGCGTCGGCGCATTCCAGCGCGCGCACCTCGCGGTCGTCAACGAGGCCGCGATCGAGGCCGGCGACGACCTGCGCTGGGGCACGATCGGCGTCTCGCTGCGCCAGCCCGACACGCGCGCCGCGCTCGCGCCGCAGGGCGGCCTGTACACCGTCGCGCTGCGCGATGGCGGCGCCGACGGCGGGTTGAATGAATCACTGCAGGTGATCGGCAACCTGATCGACGTGCTGGTCGCGCCCGACGACCCGGCCGCGGTGCTCGAGCGCATCGCCCACCCCGACACCCGCATCGTCAGCCTGACGGTCACCGAGAAGGGCTACCACCGCGAGCCGTCGACCGGCACGCTGAACGCCCACGATGCCGACATCGTGCACGACCGCAGCCACCCGCGCTCACCGCGCACCGCGCTCGGCTTCATCGTCCATGGCCTGCAGCTGCGGCGCGAGCGCCGGCTCGGGCCGCTGACCTTGCTGTCGTGCGACAACCTGCCGGCCAACGGCACGACCTTGCGCGCGCTGGTGCTCGCGTTCGCCGAGCCGCTCGACGCCGGCCTGCGCGCCTGGATCGCGAGCCACTGCACGTTTCCGAACTCGATGGTCGACCGCATCGTGCCGCGCACCACCGATGCCGACCGTGCCCAGATCGCGCAACGCCTCGGCCTCGAAGACGCCTGGCCGGTGGTCGGCGAGCCCTTCCTCGACTGGGTCATCCAGGACCGCTTCGCCAGCGGCCGTCCCGACTGGGGCGCCGGCGGCGCACGTTTCGTCGACGATGCCGAACCCTTCGAGCGCCTGAAGCTGCGCATGGTCAACGGCCCGCACTCGGCGCTGGCCTACCTCGGCGCGATGGCCGGGCTGCGCACGGTCGACCGCGCGATCGCGCTGCCCGACCTGCACCGCTATCTCGAAACGCTGATGCGCGAGGAGATCGCGCCGACCCTGCCCGAGCTGCCCGGCCTCGACCTCGACGCCTACCGCACGCGGCTGCTGCACCGCTTCGCGAACCCGGCGCTGCAGCACCAGACGCACCAGATCGCGATGGACGGCTCGCAGAAGCTGCCGCAGCGCCTGCTCGGCACGGTGCGCGACCGGCTCGCGGCGGGCGAGCCGATCGACCGGCTCGGCCTGGCGATTGCCGGCTGGATCCACTACCTGCGCGGCAGTGACGACGCCGGCCTCGCGCACCCGATCCAGGACCCGCTCGCCGGTGCGCTCGCCGAGCAGCTCGCGCTCGCCGCCGAAGCCGGTTCGGTGCACGACGGCATCGCGCGCTTCACGCGTTTCACGCCGGTGTTCGGCGACCTCGGCGACGAGCCGCGCTTCGTCAGCGCGGTCGCGCGCCATGCGCTGTCGCTGAAGCAGCGCGGCGTGCGCGCGACGCTCGAAGCCTTGCCGTGATGCGGCGCGCGCCGGCGCGCTACTTGAACATCAGGTGCGGCAGCCACAACGACAGCGGCGGCCAGAACGTCACCACGACCAGGAAGGCGATCATCGTCAGCAGCCATGGCCCGACCGCGACCGTCAGCTCGGTGATGCCCATCTTCGTGATGCCCGACGCGACGTACAGGTTCAGGCCGACCGGCGGATGGCACAGGCCGACCTCCATGTTGACCGCCATCAGGATGCCGAAGTGGATCGGGTCGACGCCGAGCTTGACGGCCACCGGGAACAGGATCGGCGCCATGATCAGCACGATCGCGGCCGGGTCCATGAAGTTGCCGGCGGCCAGCAGGATGATGTTGACCAGCAGCAGGAACACGACCAGCCCGAAGCCCTGGCTCGTCATCCACGCGGCCATCGCCTGCGGGATCTGCTCCGAGGTCATCAGGAAGCTGAAGAGCACCGCGTTGGTGATGATGTACAGCAGCATCGAGCTCATCGCCGCGGCGCTGCGCAGCGACTTGGGCACCTCGCTGAGCTTCAGGTCCTTGTAGACGAACACCGAGATGAAGAACGCGTAGACCGCCGCGATCGCCGCCGCCTCGGTCGGCGTGAAGATGCCGCTGTAGATGCCGCCGATCACGACGACGATCAGCAGCAGCCCCCACATGCTTTCGCGGAACGCGTGCCAGCGCTCGCCCCAGCTCGCCTTGGGCATGCGCGGGTAATCGAACTTCTTCGCGCGCCACCAGGTCGTCACGCCGAGCAGGAACGACAGGCACAGGCCCGGCACGATGCCGGCCAGGAACAGCGCGCCGACCGAGGCCGAGCCGACCGATTCGCCGTGCGGCCCGGTGACGCTCATGCCGGCGGTCGCGATCGAGTAGATCACCAGGTTGATCGACGGCGGGAACAGGATGCCCAACGCGCCCGAGGTCGTGATCACGCCGGCGCCGAAGCGCTTCGGGTAGCCCTGCTTGACCATCGCCGGCAGCATGATCGAGCCGACCGCGACGACGGTCGCGACCGACGAGCCCGAGATCGCCGCGAACAGCGCGCAGGCCATCACGCCGGCCAGCCCCATGCCGCCGTACCAGTGGCCGATCATCGAGGTGCAGAAGTTGATCATCCGCCGCGCGACGCCGCCGTGCGTCAGGAAGTTGCCGGCCAGGATGAAGAACGGGATCGCCATGATCTCGAACTTCTCGATGCCGGTGAACAGCTTCAGCGCGACCGATTCGATCGGCACGTCGGTCATCGTGAACAGGAAGGTCAGCACCGTCAGGCCGAGCGAGATGCTGATCGGCATGCCGGTCAGCATCAGCGCCAGCAGCAGCACGAAGATGATCGCGGTGTTCATCGTTGTTCTCCTTGCGCGGCCGCGGCGGTCGGACCGTGCGCGATCAGTTCGGTCTCGTCGAGCGGGTCGACGCCCTCGACGTGGCCGTGCTCGTGGTGCGGCACCTCACCGGTGCGGGCGAAGGCCCAGGCCACCTGCAGGAAGCGGAACGACATCAGGTACGAGCCCAGCGGCACGCACGAGTAGGCGATCCAGGTCTGGATCTCGAGGTCGGGCGAGGTCGGGCCTTCGGGCACGTCGCCGACGTCCAGGCCGAGCAGCGTGTGCATCAGCGCGTGGTGAAAGCCGTTCTCCCAGACGAAGCGCGCGCCCAGCGTGCCAACGATGCCGGTGAACAGCGCGCCGGACAGCAGGCCGAACATGATCAGGTAGCGCGCCTTCGACTTCGGCAGCGCGCGCACCAGCACGTCGACACCGACGTGCGTGCCGTGGCGCACGCCGTAGGCCGCGCCGAACTTGGCCATCCACACGAACATGTAGATGCACAGCTCCTGCGCCCAGCTGACGTTGATCTTGACGACGACGTCCTGCAGGCCGGGCACGCCGGACGCGAAGCGGTGCAGCACCGCCAGGAAGATCACGAAGGTGGCGGCACCCATCAGGAACGTGATGAGCCATTCCTCGAGGTGGTTGAGGATGCGATTGAACACGGTGGTCTCCGGGTCGGTGCGCAGCGCGTGCGGGGCGGCTTACTGCGGTGCGACGAACCCGGCGGCCTTGTAGACGGCATCGATCGTCGGCTTGCCGACGCGCGCTTCCATCTCCTTGTGCACCGGCATCAGTGCCTTCTTCCACTCGGTCGTCTCGGCCGGGGTCAGCGTGTAGACCGTTGTCTTGCCGCTGGCGCGCATCTTCTCGAGCGCGACCTTGTTCTCGGTGTCGGCGATCGCGTTGGCATAGGTCGTCGCGTCCTTGATCGACGACTCGAGCGCGCTGCGCACGTCGGCCGGCAGCCCGTCCCAGAACTTCTTGTTGACGATCACCGCATACGCGAGGTGGCCGTGGTTCGAGATCGTCGTGTGCTTCTGCACTTCATAGGTCTTCTGCGTGTAGAAGTTCGACGGCACGCCTTCGGTGCCGTCGACCACGCCCGACTGCAGCGCCTGGTACAGCTCGCTGAACGCCATCACCTGCGGGATCGCGCCGAGCGCGCGCATCTGCGCATCGAGCACCTTGCTCGACTGGATGCGCATCTTCAGGCCCTTGAAGTCGGCCACATGGTGCAGCGGCTTGTTCGCGCTCATGATGTGGAAGCCGTTGTCCCAGTAGGCCAGGCCCTTGATGCCCTTGGGCTCGAGCTTCTTGAAGAGATCGGCGCCCACCGGCCCGTCGGTGACGGCGCGGAACGCGGCTTCGTCCTTGAAGACGAACGGCAGGTCGAAGACCTCGAAATCCTTCACGCCGAGCGGGCCGAACTTGGCCAGCGACGGCGCGAGCATCTGCACCGAGCCGAGCTGCAGCGCCTCCATCTCTTCCTTGTCCTTGTAGAGCTGGCTGTTCGGGTAGACCTCGACCTTGACCTTGCCCTTGGTG
>Ga0207674_10010678_pt1 | contig 10382 bp, 19 predicted proteins | sample KBSCornC72_FD_184303 | JGI IMG/M metagenome (GOLD analysis project Ga0207674, IMG submission 184303) | Corn rhizosphere microbial communities from Kellogg Biological Station, Michigan, USA - KBS Corn C7-2 (SPAdes) (version 2) | ecosystem: Host-associated > Plants > Roots > Rhizosphere > Soil ...
AAACTCTCGCCAAAGAGCAGCGCCACGTTCAGCGTCACGCCACCTCTCGCAGCGCGCGGATCTCCAACGCCAACGCCGTGAATCGCAGGCCTGCCGGGCCCGGTGAGGTGGCGGGCAATGTCGTAGGCGGTGCCGTCGGGACCGCGGGCGCGATCGCAACTGCCCCCTTCCGCGCCTTCGACAACAGCTACAACAACTACTATGGCTATGGCTATGGCGGCCGCGACTGGAAGACCTACGCATCTCACAATGGTCTTGCCTGCACGCCCGGCACCACGTTCAAAGGTGCGGACGGCCGGCGACAGCTCTGCCAGTAGTCCTTTCGGCGCGAAGGGAAGGAAGAAGGCGGCCTGATCGGGCCGCCTTTGATCGCCGAATAAAAGCTAGATTCAAAGCCGCTTCCTGGAACTTGCAACCTACGCGTCGGTTGCCCTCGGTCCCGTAGACCGGGGCCTTCAGGAGGATACAAGCAAGGAGACGCAGATGAACATCAAGCGATTCCTTCTCGCGGGCTGCTCTGTTGTTGTGTTGAGCGCCGGCACCGCATTCGCTGGCCCATGTGACACCACCGGCCGCACCGCAAACGCGAAGGATGCAGGGTCTGGACCGGCATCGCAAAGTACCAGCCAGACGGTGGGCACCGGCAATGACAGCAAGGAGCATCCGCCGACAAGCACGATGAACCGCGCCAGTGGTGAGGTTGCCACCTCGTCGCAAGATGCGCAACGGCAGATGCAGGGACAGCCGACGGCAGCGCAACAGGCCCAAGGCGCCAAACCTGGTGCCGAGATGGGTACCCAGGAAGCGCAGAGGCAGATGCACGCCCAGCCCTCCGTTGCAATGCAGCCAAAAGGCACTAATGACGACTGCCAATAACTTCAAAATCCCGACCAGGATCGGTTCAAGTCAAGGGGAAAGGCCCGCCAGGTGAGCCGGAGGGTCCCTCTCCCAGTACTTTAGGAACGGGAAGCAACTAGGCTCGTTTTTATGCTGGCGCCATTATTCGACTCCGTATGGCGCAGCGGAATGGCGGCCCCAGTGTGTCTCCCAGGACGCTGGGGCCGTTTTATTCAGATGCCTGCCAAGGGAGGCGGGCCTTATTTCCCAGGTTTCTGCGCGATGTCGTCCGCCAGCATTTCAAGTTGGCTTGCTAGGCCGCTGAAACTTCGCGCTATGTTCGCAAACAGCGTTGCTCGCTTTTGAGAAATGCCGGGATCTCTCGCCCGGGCCTTATGGTGGTCTGCAAATTCACGGCACTGCGCCGGGGTTGGGCCCTTGATCATATGTAGCGCGTCTCCGGATCGATCGGGCGGGAGCGCGAAACTCCCCGTCACCGATGGATGCCGATGGCTGGGCGGTGATACCCACGATGTAAGTGGCTCAGCATTCCTTTCCATCACCCGAACAGGTGAGTGGTCTCTTTCAATTCTACGGCGGCAATAATGCAGCTTGCGGCGGAGTTTCTTAATGATCTCCCGCAGGCCGGCCGCGTACTTCTCGATGACCCGTCGAATTTCCTCTGAGCGGGTCGGCTTGGTTGCCGGCGCTTCTTTACCTGGCCTCGGGTTTTCGGGTGCAGGCTTCATGCCTCATACGGCCAGCGGGTGCCAAAAGAGACCATTGATCTGCATCAAAGGGGCAGTATCAAAGACGGCGGCCAACTGACGCAGCCTTACTTCCGCTTTTCCTCTTTCGACAAATCGGCAAGAAATTCTGCCAGCTCTCGCTTCCCCGCAAATTGGGCGGCCGCATCCGAGTGGTAGCCGTTTCCGGTCATCTTTACGCCCAACGGTTTGCTCTTGCGGTGTATCTCCCAGCTCCAGCGTTCCGGCTGTTCGCTGCTTCGATAGGTAATGATGTGATAATCGCTGGGGTCGATGGCCATACCTCACACTAGACCAGACCGCCGCACCGCGGCAGGCCGTAGTTCCCTGCCTGCCCGCAGCCAGCTCTGCCATTCCGAAAAGTTGGTGCGCCCTTCGGGGACGACCACCACCTCTCCATCGATGACGGCTTCGCCCGAAATGGCCAGCGCCCCGGCGATCTCCGTGAAGCGTTTGGTCCAGTCCAGTCCGTTGCGGGTATAGACTTTCTTCCGTCCCCGGTTGAGATGGACCTGCACGCGGTAGCGTCGTACTTGATTTCATGGAGCCACTGCTCACCCCGGGGCGCCGTGGTCTTCAGGGTGGCGAGCTGGGGTTTAATGAACCCCGGCATCTCGATACGCTTTGGCACTCTGGAAACTCGCAAACGCCCGCCGCACCTTGGGGGCAATGGCGAGCATTTTACTTACTTCCCAAAAAGCTCGAACAATCAGGGGCCGTGACCGCTCCCACCACCACCAATGGTTTGCAGATTTTTCCCGATCAAGATTTCGGCCTCGAAACACCGTGATTCTACGGAATCCTCAATCGTGTTGAGGGCTGTAAACTTACTTCTGCCAGCGTGGTGTTTTCATCCCGAACAAATTTGGGCTGGCGGAGGGCCGCAGCAATGCGGCCCTTTTGCCATTCGGAGCGAGGCCACTCGCTGGTGCGCCACAGCTCGCCGGGGTTCCGGCAGTCGCCCGCTACCAGCCCTAGTGCAATTTGCGTTGCGCTCTGCGACCCGCTTTGATGGGTGATGGGCACCAAGTCACGAGAAGCCATCTACGGCGCGTCAGTGCGGGCTGCCGCAGAACAGGCAGCGGAGGGGCGCAAGACCGCCGACCGTTTGGCCTGCGAGGAATGGAATAAGCGGATGCTCGATCATAGGACGTATTGCCGTTTGCATCGACACTAGCTGGCGGCAGGAACGTTTCGTTGTTGGACGTGTTGGGCACGGATGGAACGTTCACGCAAAGATGTCGCCTTTCACGTCCTCACCGCGATCGCGGTACTCGCGCTGCTGTCTTATTTGATTTTCGCACCATCGATTTAGCCAATCGAGCATTGGCCAGTCGGAGGTTGGCAATGCAAGCTTTGCTGGTGGTCGGCGGCTTTATCGGTGTCTTGGTGAGCGGAAAGAAATTGGACGAAACTGATTCGTCTCGCGAGGAGCCCACTGATCCTCCCCGCCAGCAGATGCCTCCGTTACCGAGGCCTCCTTGACTCCAAGGCCGAGGAAACGCCGAGTTTCTAGCGCCATATCAAGGTCTGGCATGAGCCGCGTGGAGGAAGTTATTAGCTTGGCTCACTGTCGATGTCGGACCGTGGCAGCGTATTCCTCGTCTTTAGCTCCCGATCGATTATCAATTGAGCCCGGCGGATTGCCAAGAGCTTCAATTTGGTCTCCGTTTTTCCGGTTCGAACCTGGTTGCCGATCGTGAACCGCCAAATCCAAACATCTTCGCGCTCAGACGCGCGCTCAACGCTAAATTCGATTCCCCGATGCCGCATTTCTTCCAAGCGAAGTATATCGTGCCTTGTTGCTGCGACATCGCAGCCGAGCAAACATCTTAATCGTCCGCTCCTAAACGGCTTTTCATTTTAGCCCAGCCGCGGTTCGCGTCGCCACTGCCGGTCGCTAAGCCTACTGAACCCTTGTAATCGTACTCGATCTAGAATCTTGATCTCGCGTCGATTGGTGCCATCGAAATTGAGCACGCCGGCTCCGTGCAATCGGGAGAGTGCGCGAGATACGGTTTCAATGGTGAGGCCAAGGTAGTCCGCGATATCCCGACGTAACATCGGCAGGCTCAGGACGGTTGTGAGCGCCATCCTCTTGTCCATTTCGACGAGAAATGCCGCGACCCTTTCCATTGAGTTTTTACGCCCCAGGAGAAGTATATGATTTTCTGCATGCTGGAGGTTGCTCGTTGTCATGGTCAAAAGACTGGCCGCGACCACTGGGTCACTCACAGCGAAGGCGTCGCGGCTGTGACGTTTGATTAGGCGAACGGTCGTATTGACGATCGCCTCTGCGGTGAATCGGTGCTCGCCGCTGTTCACCAGCCCGAAAATGTCGCCAGGCAAATGAAACGCGCTAATCTGCCGACGCCCGTCGGAAAGCAGTTTGTAGGTCCGCACGGCACCGCTCTTGATTTGATAGACATACTCAGCGGTCTCTTTTTCGCCGAAAATTTCAATCTTTTTTTTGTACGTGAACTCGTTCAAGCTGATGATTGCATTTCCTGCGCTGGTAATTCCAAATTCCCCGAGCGAATTAGGACGAGACGTTTGATCTGTGATCCGCCTAAACATCGCTATTACCACCACGCAGAATGACCGGGAAATCTTAGCAACTTCTCGCGAGCTTAGCCGATTGTACCAAAGGACAATAAGGGTACCGTCGTTGACCATGGCTGGTGACAGGCCCGAGGGCGCAGCCCCGCGCAGGCATGGCCTGTCTCAAAGCGAATTTCTGAGTACAGAAATGGCGCGAGCGCGCTCGGCCTATGGGGAGTTCGGTGCTCGTGGTGCCAACTTCAGAATCGCAACAGCTTGGCGCATTGGCTGCGGCGAGATATGGACCAACCCGCCCAAACCGCGTTCTAGTTCTAGGAACATTCCTACAGCGGCGGCTAACCCGCCCCCGGCGAAGAGGTCATCCCAAAGCTGTGCCGATTTAATGAGATTGTGAATAAGTTACTTGATGATCTTGATGATGTGTTCTTTCCTACGTCTAGAAGCTCGCCTGCAAATTGAGCCCAGCATAGAAGCCTTTTCCGTATGTCGAGTCACGTACAAAACCCAACGACGCTCCGGACTGAATGCCCAGAAACTTGACGCCCGTAATGTGCGCCCCAACGCGAACCTGGTCATAAGTCCAGCTTCCTGAGAAGGCGGCCTCCGGGCCGACAAATAGGTTTTGTGCAACGGCAAAGCCCGTTTTGCCCTGCAAATAGAAGAACTCTGACCCAGTGTTATAGTGAGCCTGCGCAAAGAGCATCGTGTTGCTGGTCGGATTACCGTAAACTGAAGAAAGTGCCTTGATGCCGAAAAGCGTCGTGTTCGCCGACAACAGACCAGGTGCCGCATATATATGGGCGTTCACCATTGATGGGCCTGCCGCAAGAAGCCATGACCAGCCATTTGAGATGAATTGGTACCCGGCCAAGCCATCGAGTGTCGTATCCAGGCCGATGCGTTTTGTGCCAGAGTCGATGAAACTATAGCGCCGAGCAGATGCGATACCTTGCACGCGCCAGCCCTGCTCCCACAGGTTTCCAAAAGGAGAGTAACTCGCGGTTAGGTCCGTATAGAAGGCTCCATAAGACGCAAAATCGCTTGTGCTCTGGAGCGACCATCGAGGCGGTTCTTCTGCGCTAGCGGCAGCGCTCATGGCGACCGCTCCAGCCAAGCCGGCCAGCCAACCTGAGTTCGCTATCTTACGCGGAGACTTCTTGGAAGATAACATGATCGTCCGCCGTCACCTCACGCTGGATGGTAGACCTACAAGATTGATTCTTCGGCGAGTTGCCCTCTCACGTCTGCTCCAATATCACGCTGCCCGAAACGCAAAGCTGAGCCGGCCGCGATATCGACAACAGTCTCTCGCCATCCAATCAAGTTGAGACCACCGTAAAGGAAGAAGCCTGCGTTAACCGAACAAAAGCCGAAGAAAAGCAGATTGCCAGACCAGAGGTTCACCCCAGCGGAAACCATCGCGGTCGCAGTCAGGGCACAAAGCGCGAGCAAATGACACGCCGGGGCGGCAGTGCGGCCTTTGACTTTTGGCGTACGAGCGAAAGGGCTTTTGCGCCCTGTAATTGTCTGCTCCAACGAACGATAAACCCCGGCGAGGTTGACTGGAATAAGGAGCAATGTGAGTGCATAGACCCGCAGCAGGTCGCGCCATGTATAGCCAGCGTTCGTTAGGTCTCGACCATAGAGCAGATAGTATGGAGCCGCTGCGATGGGAAACCAGATGCTAGAGAACTCGTTGCCAAAGGGCACAATCAGCAACAGCAGCAGCCCTACATTTGCCAAGGCGGGTGACAGTAAGTAGTGAGATCTAATAATCGTCTCTAGTACACCGGGACGTGACGAACCCGCCTTAATCCACAGTTCGAGCAGCCTCGCGAAAATAATCAACCCACCGTTTGCCCAGCGGTGACGCTGAATGACAAGGGAACCGAAATCGGAAGGTGTCGCACTATATGCCAAGCGCTCGGGATGATTGTGCAGTTGCCACCCGCGTGCGGCAAGATCGATGGTAGATCCGGTATCCTCGATCAGTGTGGTATCCTGGATGAAAACCGGAATAGAATGACCGCGCTCCTCTGTCAGCGTCTTGATCTCCTCCAAGGCAGTGCGGCGAAGAACTGCGTTCGCCCCGACCCAGAACGTGGCGTTGTAGGCTGTGAACCCCTGATGAACCAAATATTGGATGTCAGTAGTGGCACCCGCGACCCGCTCCAGCACTGTAGGTGGATTGGGGTACGCCGAATACGGCGTTTGCGCGATAGCGACGCCTTGGTCGGCTTCCATTATTGATATTAGTTTTTTCAGGTAATCAGGAAGAATGATGCTGTCCGCGTCGATAGTTACGATGTAATCGGCATCGGGAACCGCAACATCTGGCTCGGCCCCGAACGTTTCAAGCAAAAGCGAAGCGCCATCGGCGCGCCGCGAAATGCAAAACTTTCTTCCGATTATTCCGATATAGGTATTAAGGTTCATCGCCTTGTTCGGCGCATGCGAGAGATTGTCAAATCGCTTGCGCTCGAAGATGTTAATTGGCACAGCAAACAGCTTTGCCAGACGCCGGTAACCTAGCCGTACTCGCGCCGCGTCAATGCTCTTCCCTTTGCGAAAGTGAGCGGCCGTCTCTCTGTGCTCTCGAACGAGGCGTTCAATTACCTCGCGTTCGAATACTCGATCGGCATGGGCAAAGGCTGGTTCTGATAGTTTGGCGTAGCTTACTCCTAAGCCTTTCACCACTGTCGCTGCGTCATCGAAGAGGGATCCGAGAATTTCCTGTTCGCGTGGGAGAACCGCTGTTCCCGACGCAGCGCGTCTGCGATAACTGCACTCTGCATCGCGAAACCGATCTGCGGCGGCGGTCAATGTCCGGTTCAACCCAAAGACAATCTCGCGTGTCGCCGAAAGAGAGAGTAAATCGGCTCCGCTACAGAGCGGCGGATCATCGAGGAGCAAGGTTACTCTGCGATTAGGATATTCCGACAAGCACGTCGACATGATCGTCTGCATAACGACAGAGACCTGCTCCTTATAAGAGGGAACAAGTATGTTTACGGCTGGCTGGTCATCACGGTGATAGAGCGTTTCAATATGTTCGTCACGGTGATTCGCATGACGCCTCAACTGACCTAATCGCGTCAATTGGTAGACCACGTTCCCATAAAACAGACCAAGTAAGGCAACGCTAAAGATTATGAAAAGCAGCTGCTTTGCTACGGAAGCGTCGTTCGATCCGAATCCGATGTTTGTGAATACGGTGATTAGTCCGAGTACAACCGCAATCGTGCTCGCAACCACGGCAAAGCGTGTGAACAAAATGTCTTGCTTCATTGGAGAATAATGTCCGGGTGTGATGCTACTTTTTCCCGACATGAATTAGTAAGTTTGGCGCAAATGAGCCTCGCACCGGACTTCAATGTGACTAAACAAAGCTATCTGAACACAAAGCCGGAGCCCCGGGGCACCAAGGGATGCACAACCTAATAAACTGCAGCTTTTGGCTGAGACCGCTATGGTGCGGTTCTTAACATCCGGCAAAGCGAATCAAGGCAACCTGAATTATCTAGTATCCACGACCGAACGCATATTGCCAGTCTTTCCCGACAAACGCTCCGACGCCGACCTACCTTTCCATCATCTATACCAAATGGCATATTCCGGCGACGGCGTGATGCTCGGCAATATTTAGTGCGTCAAGCGACTCAAGCATAATGGGTCAGTCAGGAAAACTGCGTCGATGCGTAGGGCGAAGCAAATTTAGGCTTGGGCGGGATTAGGAGCGGACTATGAATATTGCTCGACCAATAGCAGCAGACGAGCAACTGACGAGTTTGAAAAGCGCTTCGCGGCCCTTGCAGTATCTAGAGGAATTGTTGATGCGTGCTCGGATCAACTTTGCCGAGCTTAAGCGCACCGGGGCTCGGGAAGGATTGTCCGAGTTGCTGTCCGACGTGACCAAGCTGAAGAGCGAGATCGAACAGCTCGAAAAACCTCTGTGAAGCATGAGTCGCGGGTCGCCGGTGGGCAGGATAACGAGGTTCGCTACACGGCGAAGAAGACGAAGAGGTCGGCCGACGCAAAGGAGGTCAAGAAGGTTGCAGCAGCCGCAAGCGGGTCAAGGATCGGCTCGGCCGTTAGGAACGCGAATGAGGCTGGTGGGTTGAAACGATATCGCACCTTCCCCCAAGGTGCGATGTATCTGCCCCGGAAGGGTCTCAGCGCCGCCGCTTGAGACCCTTCTCGCGTGCAAGCACACGGTTAAGGTCTTGGCGCACAATAATTAGGATTGGACTATGCCATTGAAAAAGAAAGCGTGGTCTGAAGATGACATCGAACGCCTGAAAGGAATGGTTGCCTCGGGCGTTTCAGCAGTTCGGGCCTCCATCGCCTTAAAGCGCTCGCTTGTGGTGACGAAGCGGAAAGCAAGCCAGCTCGGGTTTCCCTTTCGGACTGATGCCGAATTGAGAAAAGACCGTCACCCCATCTTTGAGGATGCGGCCTCGCCGCGGCACTGAGCCGGCAAGGCTTAGGGGCCACGCTTGCTGCCAGAGCCAGTCAGTTGCCTAACACCGGCTGGCCTGGAGCGCGGTCCAGGGGTGGATGTGGCCTGGCGAGGCCGGTGGTACCGGGTGGTGCCTCGTTGCTAGCTGTCTCGATTCGATCAAGCGTGTTGGCGAAAGCCGCCGCTATTGCGATTATCACCGCGACAGCAAAAAGCACCACGGCGGTACGGTGGTTGTTTCGCTCCTTATTCATGAGGACCTCCACTATGTCGCAATGAGGTCATGCGTCTGAGGTTCCATTTGTCGGCTCAACAGGCTCGCTGCCATCGATGGCAGCCGTGCTAATCAGCCATTCCCGCTCCCTGGCGAGCAAACGGTAACATGCGGCAATATCAGCGTAGCGTTTTTTCAGCGTATCAATCGACGTCGCGGCGGCCTGCGCTTCGAATTCGGCTGCTCTCTCGAGGTATTCCGCAACGGTGCGCACCTTACCCTCATTTCGGAGGTTGGAGGCCCGGCGACTTCAGCCACTCCTCGATATGCGCGGCGGTCTCGGCCTGCCGGGCCTTCTTTTCGAGGTCACGACGCTGCGTGCCGGGCCGCAGTTTCCCGGCTTCTGCCCGCAAGCGTTCGGCCTCTTGGCTTAGGTCATCGGAGAGCGAACATTTTCCCTTGGTTCCACCATGTGCGCTACAGGTTTTTTTAGATCCTCCAAAGGAACTTTCTGAGTTCCCTTCAGAGGCCGGCATTTGAGGTAAAGGGCGCCGCCCGCCGTTCAAACTGTCGAGGGACGAATGCACACCTGAAGGTGGGCCCGACCCTGGAAGGTGCCTTGGAACTCATTGTTCAAATGAGAGTTTCTCACCGGGAACTGGGAGAACTCAAATGCAAGCGGCCATTGATCGCGTGATGCAAACCTACAGCATGATGGTCAATCTGACAGCGGCGCAGGAGGACGAAGCGCGGGAAAAGGTGTCCAACTTCTTGAAAGAAAAAGTTGGAGATGAGCACCACCTGGCTGTCGAAGGGCTCAAATATTTACTTGGCCACGAGCCAAAGCAACGTCGGCGGCCAGCTCACCTTAGCACGGCCTCTAGCAGCTGCTGCGGCTCATAGGGCTTCATCAGAAAGTGGATGTCATGCGGGACAAAGGGCGCGCCATGTCCAGAGACCATCACGACATTCAGGGCCGGGAACTGACGCTTGGCGTACTGTGCAAGCTCTGCGCCGGACACTTCTCCACCAAGCTCTACATCGGTGACCAGAGCCCGGAGATCAGGACCGGTTGAAGCCAACACCAGTTCCGCGGACGCTGCATCGGCACACTCCACCACCTCAAGTCCTTCGCCTTTCAGAAGGTCGGCAAGGCTCTCACGCTGGAACGGATCATCCTCTACAACGAGGGCTACGAAGTTTGACATCATTGCCTCCGGAATAGAAAACAAATCCCCGGAATTCGCAATGGTTCATCGCCATTTGTGGTCACTTTTGAACGTCGGACCAGCGAGGAGCACGAACGACCATCAGACGCTTAAGTCATGCATCTGGCCACGCTCCAGCTCGTGCTATTAGCGTTCGGTCCGCATATACGGGCTTCGCTCAGACACCAGCCGCAAGTCGGGATCGGCGTTTAAGGAATGAGACGTTTCCATCCGTAGCCAGCTCTTTTGCCGCAGGTTCTTTTGCGGGGACCCTAGGATAATCCAAACGATCACGCCAAACATGATCGAAAGCGCGGCGAGGGTCAAAAGGTCGC
>Ga0207674_10010681_pt1 | contig 10379 bp, 9 predicted proteins | sample KBSCornC72_FD_184303 | JGI IMG/M metagenome (GOLD analysis project Ga0207674, IMG submission 184303) | Corn rhizosphere microbial communities from Kellogg Biological Station, Michigan, USA - KBS Corn C7-2 (SPAdes) (version 2) | ecosystem: Host-associated > Plants > Roots > Rhizosphere > Soil ...
AGCTGCTGTTTGCTGCGATGCGAATTGTCGCTAATTGGCACTTTTCGGGCCTCACACGATGTCCGACCTGTGTCCGGAATGCGCACACCAAAGCGGACGTCCGCCGACTACTCTGAATTTATGGGTCCACGCCCTGGCGAGCCTGATGACAAGTTCCAGCGGACGATCCAGTACGCCGTGACGTCTCGGCCCATCTCGGGAGCCCGCTCGAATACTGGATGCCCGCCTTCGCGGGCATGACGGCGGTTTAGGACGCCTGATCCTCAACGTTACTTGCGATCCACTCCGCGCGCACGGTTTCATCGGACTCCGTGCAGATTGCATCCGCCGCAAGCATCTCAAACTCCTCCCGCCCCATCAATTGCGACAGCGCCCACACCGCGGCGCCCCGAACCAGCGGGCTTTGGTCATCCAACAGGCGTTTTGCTTTTACGGCCAGGGCTCCGTCACCGGAGTTGCCGACCGCGATCAGCACATTGCGGATGAAGCGGTCGCGGCCGATGCGCTTGACCGGCGACTTTGTAAATCGCGCGCGAAACGCCGCATCGTCGAGATCGGCGAGATCGGCAAGCGATGGCGCGCGCAATTCATCGCGCGCGGCGAGTTTCGTTTCGCGCCCGGCCTGCGCGAATTTGTTCCACGGGCACACGGCCAGGCAATCGTCGCAGCCATAGATACGGTTGCCGATGGCTTTGCGGAATTCGTGCGGGATAGGACCTTTGTTCTCGATGGTGAGATAGGAAATGCAGCGCCTTGCATCGAGCCTGTAGGGCGCGGGAAATGCCGCGGTCGGGCAGATATCGAGGCAGGCCTGACATGAGCCGCAATGGTCGGTATCGGCCTGCTCGCGCGGCAGGTCCGAGGTGGTGAAGATCGCGCCGAGAAACAGCCATGAGCCGAATTCGCGCGAGACCAGGTTGGTGTGCTTGCCCTGCCAGCCCAACCTCGCCGCCTGCGCCAGCGGTTTTTCCATCACCGCGGCGGTGTCGACGAACACCTTGACCTCGCCGCCCGCGGTGGCGACCAACCATCGCGCCAGCGCCTTCAGCCGTTTCTTGATCAGGTCGTGATAATCGTCGCCCTGCGCATAGACCGAGATCGCGCCGCGTGTCCGCTGCTGCAGGATAGCCAGCGGATTTTCATCCGGCCCGTAATTGACACCCAGCATGATCACCGAACGCACGCCCGCCCACAGCACGCGCGGATCGGCGCGGCGTTCCGGATGAGCCGCAAGCCAATCCATCTCGCCATGCTCGCCGGCGGCGAGGAAAGCGTGGAAATGCCTTGCCGCATCCGCGATCGCATCGGGATCGGTAACGCCCACGCAATCGAACCCGAGCGTGCGCGCTTCGCGAGCCAGCGCGGCCTTCAGTTCGGCAGCAGAGAGCGTGAGGGTTGCGTTCAGAAGTCGAGATCCACGTAGGTGCGCGACGCGGGCACGCCCGCCAGCCACTCGCTCAGCAGCGGGCGGAACGACGGGCGGGATTTCACCCGCGCGTACCATGCCTTTGCCGCGTCGTCCTCGATCCATGGCACGTCGCCCAGATAATCGATCGCCGAAAGATGCGCCGCGGCGGCGAGATCCGCATAGGTCAGCCGGTCGCCGGCCAGAAAATTCCGCGTCCGCGCCAGCCAGCCGATATAGGCCAGATGATAGCGCACATTTGCCTTCGCCGCGCGGATCACGTCCGCCGCCGGCGCGCCGCCGCCGTCATCCTCGCTCATGAAACGCTTGTAGATGCGCTCGGTGACCAGCGGATTGGAGGCCTCCTCGAAGAATTTATCGTTGAACCACGCCATCAGCCGGCGCACTTCGACGCGCTCGGCGCGCGCCGTCGGCAGCAGCCGCCGTTCGCCCAGGCCAGCGCCGTAGGTTTCGTCGAGGTACTCGGCGATGATTCCGGCGCCGGGTATCGCCGACTGGCCCTCTGCTATCAGCACCGGCGTGGTGGCCGCGGGATTGAGCGCCAGAAACGCCTCGCGCCGCTCCCAGGCCCGTTCTTCCACCAGCCGCAGATCGAGGCCGTGTTCCCCCAGTGCCAGGCGGATGAAGCGCGAATGCGGACAGAACGGATGATGAAACAGCGTGAACATGAAGCCCTTGATCATTTTGCGGTGATTAACGTGAAGCCCTCACCGGCGGAGGCGGCGCCAAACTACCGAAGCGCGCGATTCAGGCAACCCGCATTTGATATTTTTCACGTTGCGGCAGGCAGGCGAATAGGCGAGAAGAACGCGGCTTTTCGGTCGATATCGATCATAACGGCCTGGTGCCGCCGTCGTGTCAGGGGGTGCCGCAATGGATCACGAACTTCGGAAACGGGGCACCAGGTCATGATGTCGGATGCGTTGAGGGCGGTGATTCTCGGTATCGTCGAGGGCGTTACGGAATTCCTTCCGGTGTCCTCGACGGGCCATCTGTTGTTGGCGGAACGATTTTTCGATCTCGGCGAGGGTAATTTCTGGAAGAGCTTTGCGGTGCTGATTCAGCTTGGCGCGATTCTGGCGATTGTCGCCATCTATTTTGTCAAATTGTGGCGGATCGCGCTCGGAATGTTCTCCAATCCCGATGACAGGCGGTTCGTAATCGGCGTGCTGGTGGCGTTTTTGCCTGCGGCGGTGGTCGGCGCCGCCGCCGGCGGATACATCAAGGCCTATTTGTTCAATCCGTGGGTGGTGTGCTTTTCGCTGATCGTCGGCGGCGCCATTCTGCTGTGGGTCGATCAGCTCGATCTCAAGCCCCATGAACACGATGCCACGACATTCCCGCTGCCGATGTATCTGGCGATCGGTTTCGCGCAGTGCCTTGCGATGATTCCCGGCGTGTCACGCTCCGGCGCCAGCATCGTGGCGGCGATGCTGCTCGGGGCCGACAAGCGCGCTTCGGCGGAGTTCTCGTTCTTCCTGGCGATCCCGACCATGGTCGGCGCGTTCGCCTACGACCTCTACAAGAACCGCGCCGACATGACGACCGATCACGCCGGAATCATCGCGATCGGCTTCGTGGTGTCATTCGTCACCGCGATCGTCGTGGTGAAAACGTTTTTGAATTACGTGACCCGCCACGGCTTCACGCTGTTCGCCTGGTGGCGCGTCATCGTCGGCACTCTCGGCCTGATCGCGCTGGCGATGGGAAAGTGAGATTTCCCTTCGGGTCGTCCCCGAGAACGCGGGAATTGTAGGGTAGGCAAAGCGAAGCGTTGCCCACCATCTGGCATCAATGTGAGATCGCTATGGTGGGCACGGCGCAAGGCGCTTTTGCCACCCTACGGATTCTGGCCGGGAAGACGAGGCAGAAGGTCATGTTCCGTTGTGTGAGAACTGTCCGGTCTTGCGGAAGCGCCAGAGGTATTGCGGCGCGATCGCTTCGAGCGAATCCGCTACAATTCCTAACCCTTCCAGGGTCAATCCCGCGGCCTTCGCCGCCTGCGACACCACATTGTCGCTACGCAAAAGCACCACCTGGTCCGGCGTCAGCTTGAGCGGCCCCGGCGCAAACTGCAGCAACAGCGCCTGCAATTTCGCCAAGCCAAACGGCAGCGAAACCAGCATGCGCCGGCGTTCGATGGTGGCGAGAATGATTTCGATGATCTCGCGCATCGTCAGCACTTCGGGGCCGCCGAGCTCATAGGTCGCGCCCGCTTTTGTCTTGCCGTCGACGGCGTCGGCGACCGCGGTCGCGACATCGCCGACATAGACCGGCTGCAGTCTTGTCAGGCCGCCGCCGATCAGCGGCAGCACCGGCGATATCCATGCCAGCGACGCGAAGCGGTTGGTGAATTGATCCTCGGGCCCGAACACCACCGAAGGCCGCAGGATGGTGGCCGAAGGCACGGCCGACAGCACCGCCTTTTCGCCCGCGGCCTTGGCGCGAGCGTAACGCGACGGCGAATTGTCGTCGGCGCCGATCGCCGACACGTGCACCATGCGCGCGCCGATGGCCGCTGCCGCCTTCGCCACCGCGCCGGCGCCCAGGCTCTGCACCGCATCAAACGTCTGGGGGCCGCTCTCGGCCAGAATGCCGACCAGATTGATGGCGGCGTGGGAGCCGCGCATCGCGGCCTCGACGGAAGCCGGATAGCGCAAGTTCGCCTGCACCGCGTGAATCTGGCCGACCTTGCCGAGCGGCTGCAAATGCCCGGCCAGTTCCGGCCGCCGCACTGCGACCCGGATGCGGTAATCGCGCCTGGCGAGCGCGCGGACCACGTTTCGCCCCAGAAAACCCGATCCGCCGAAAACCGTGACCAGCGTGTCCAGATTCGATGCCATGGGGTCAATTTCCTGGGGTCAAATTCGAGAGATCGTGGTGGTATTTAACGGTTTCGCGATACGCCAACACGTCGGCGCTGTACAGTGCATTGGGGTCGCAGTTGGCCAATTTGACAAGCGCGCGACCGATCCGTACTAACCGGCCCGGGCCCAGGTGGCGGAATTGGTAGACGCGCTGGCTTCAGGTGCCAGTGGCTTAACGGCCGTGAAGGTTCGAGTCCTTTCCTGGGCACCACACATTCCTGGATGCCCTCCCGTCGCTATCCAAGGTATACCGACCGCTCGCCTCTTTGGGCTTTGAGCGGTAGTTTGGTCGGCATCGATTCGACGAGGTTTGTAAAACATCATGACCGTACGCCTGCATCGCGGCGATCTGCACGATCCGTCCCGCTACATCGAATCCGTCGCGATCGATACAGAGACTATGGGGCTGCATCCGCATCGCGACCGGCTCTGCGTGGTGCAGATGTCGAACGGCGATGGCAGCGCCGACGTGGTACAGATCCCGAAGGATCACGCCGACGCGCCGAACCTGAAGGCGTTACTGGCCAATCCGAAAATCACAAAGATCTTTCATTTCGCCCGGTTCGATCTCGCCGCGCTCTACAACGCGTTCGGCGTGATGCCGCAGCCGGTGTACTGCACCAAGATCGCCTCGCGGCTCTGCCGCACCTATACCGACCGCCATGGCCTGAAGGATCTGGTGCGCGAGGTGCTCAACATCGATCTGTCGAAGCAGCAGCAATCGAGCGACTGGGGCTCGCAGACCCTGAGCGAGGCGCAGCTGGCTTACGCGGCCTCCGACGTGCTGCATCTGCACGCTCTTCGCGAACGCCTCGATGCCATGCTGGCGCGCGAGGGCCGCCTGGCGCTGGCGCAAGCCTGCTTCGAATTTCTGCCGACGCGGGCAAAGCTCGATCTGCAGGGCTGGGACACCGAGGACATCTTTGCGCATTCGTGAGCCGCACCAGCGCGCTTCCGCCCCGTTTCGGTCACACTCCTGACGCGACGTCCGGGCTGCACAACCCCGTGATCCCGGGTAGAATGGTCAGCAACCCCGGCACCTTGGAGTAGCGGTGAATTCGGTTCAGAACCCAGCCTACCAAGCCGGAATGGACGCGCGCTTTGCCATCGCAGCGCGCCACAGCCGGATGGTGCGGGTGCTGCGCGTCGCGGTCCCGGCGGCCGTGATCCTGGCGATGGCCGCCATCGTCGCGGTGTCGATCTTCAATCCGTTCCGGATGCTGTTGCCCAAGCTGCCGCTCGACATGGGAAATCTCGTCGTCTCCGGCACCAAGATCACGATGGAATCGCCGCATCTGTCCGGTTATACGCCGGATCAGCGGCCCTACGAAGTCTGGGCCAAAACCGCGACCCAGGATGTGACCGATCCGGATCACGTCGATCTCAAGACGTTGCGGGCCAAGGTATTGATGGACGATCGGACGACGACGGTGACGCTGGACGCCCGCAACGGGTTGATGGACACCAAGCAGCAATTGCTGGACCTGCATAAGGATATCTTCCTGCAATCCTCTACCGGCTATGAAGCGCGGCTTTCGCAGGCGTTTGTCGATATTGGCAAGGGTACGGTGACGTCGGAAGAACATGTCGATGTCAAATTGCTGAATGGGACGCTGACCTCCGACAAGCTCAGGATAACCGGTGGCGGAGAGGTCGTGAGATTCGAAGGCAACGTCGTGATGAATTTGGACAATCTGGGAGAGCCCGGCCAGCCCGCGGACGCATCCGCTGCGCCTGCGGAGCCCGCCCCGCCTGCCAAAACGCGGTCCATCGACAAATCCGCCAACCCGAAATGATTTTCATGATGATGTCTTTTCCGCGCAGCACCCGGACCAGGCGGATCGCGCGTGGCGCCTGTACGGCCGCGTTCGCGCTCGCGTTGATCGCCGCCGGCGATGCCGGCGCGCAGAGCGCGGTGCAGGGCGTGCCCAATGCCATGCAGGGTTTTTCGCAAAATCGCGACCAGCCGATCCAGATCGAGGCCGCCTCCCTCGAGATGCGCGACAAGAAAAAGGAAGCAACATTCGCCGGCAATGTGAAGGTGGTGCAGGGTGACACCACCATGACCTCGAAGACGCTCGTGGTGTTTTACGATTCGACCCCGGCCCCATCAGCGACACCGGCGGCCAATGCGAAGGCCACCGCAAAATCGGCTCCGATCCAGTCCGCTACCCCCGGTCCCGGCGGCAGTTCGTCGATACGCCGATTGGAGGCGAGAGGCAGCGTGGTCGTGACCCAGAAGGATCAGGTCGTGACTGGGGAGACCGCCGTGTTCGACACCAAGACCAACCTGGTCACCATGCTCGGCGGCGTGGTTCTGACCCAAGGCAAGAATGTGCTGCGTGGCGATCGACTGATGGTGGACATGACGACGGGCGTGTCGCGGGTGGAGTCCGACAGCGGGCGCGTGCAGGGCCTGTTTCAATCCTCCGGCCAAGGCGCTCCGGCGATACCGGGAACGCCGGCGCCGGCAACCCCGCCAGCTTCGGGCGGCTCAAACAAACCGAAATAGGATCAATCACTTATGTGATACCCGTAAGCCGCCAGGTTGAAGCCGGCGGCGCAAGCCTGTATCTACGGGCGGCCGACGGCGGGATCCGTCCCTCACATCGCGGGTGTTTCGCTGGGCAAGGGACATCCATTCATTCATGTTGCGCGAGCGAATCGATTTGCCCGCGGCGGGTCGCGGAATCACCGTGAAAGGCTTAGCAAAGCGGGGATGGTGGATTTACTCGGCATGTTCCGTCGACGCACCGCGAAACGCAGTCCGCCAGGATTTGCGCGCACGCGCGAGGATATCACCGCGCTCGGCGATACCATGGGCGAACTGCTGACCAGCCCGGTGCGCGACGCGCCTCCAATTGTCCGCGAGGCGCCACCGCCGAAACCGCAGGCGCCTCGAACAGAAAAGCCGCGCCCTCGCGCCAAGACCAACGGCGGGGCCGCGCCGCAGCTGGCGCAGCGGGCGGGCTATCTGGCTGTGCATAGCGTGGAAAAGAGTTTCGGCACCCGGCAGGTCGTGCGCGGCGTCAGCATCTATGTCCGCCGCGGCGAGGCCGTGGGTTTGCTGGGTCCGAACGGCGCCGGCAAGACCACGGTATTTTACATGATCACCGGCCTGATCAAGGCGGATCGTGGCACCATCGAGCTCGATGGCCACGACGTCACCAAGCTGCCGATGTATCAGCGCGCCCGGCTCGGCATCGGTTATTTGCCGCAGGAAGCTTCGATCTTTCGCGGTCTCACGGTGGAGCAGAATATCCGCGCGGTGCTGGAAGTCGTCGAACCCTCCAGGAAAAAGCGCGAGGCCGAACTCGATTCCCTGCTCGAGGAGTTCAACATCGCGCGGCTGCGCAAAACGCCGTCGATTGCGCTCTCGGGTGGCGAGCGGCGTCGCGTCGAGATCGCACGTTCGCTGGCGACCCGCCCCAATTACATGCTGCTCGACGAACCGTTCGCCGGTATCGATCCGATTGCGGTGGGCGACATTCAGGACCTTGTCCGCCACCTCACCAACCGCGGCATCGGCGTATTGATCACCGACCACAATGTGCGGGAGACGCTGGGGCTGACTGACCGCGCCTATATCGTCTATGCCGGGGAGATTCTGACCGAGGGCAATCCGGACGAGATCGTCAACGACCCGGATGTACGCCGTCTTTACCTTGGCGAGGAATTCCGACTTTAACGCATGACCCGCCAAAGTGTGAGCGGTTTGGCAATAAGGTCATGCGTCCATTTAAGAATTATAGCGCGATCGGACGCAAAACCGGATTCCACTTTTGCTGATCGCGCTGTAGCCCGTTTTTCCCGTTCGTCAAGCCGTGTACATCGGCTTTGGACTAGTTTAAGCAAGAATCGGACCAACTTTCTTGGGATCGGTTCTTGCCTCCATGGCGTTGACGCAGAGATTAGAGTTCCGCCAGTCCCAGTCGCTGGTAATGACGCCGCAGTTGATGCAGGCGATCAAGCTGCTGCAACTGTCGAATCTCGACCTCTCGGCCTTTGTCGAGGAGGAACTGGAGCGAAATCCGCTGCTCGAGCGCGCCAGCGATGGCACCGAGCCGCCGGTTGCCGGCGAGCCCATGCCGGAGCGGGCCGAATTTTCCGATTCCGACGATTCCGGCTCCGCCGATGGCGACGACCCTGGCGCCGAGCGTTCCGGGATGAGCAGCGGCTCCACCGGCGACAATTTCGAGCCGGTCCCGGAAGAGTGGATGAATCGCGACCTCGGCAGCCGCACCGAGATCGAGCAAACGCTCGACACCGGCCTCGACAACGTGTTTTCCGAGGAGCCGTCCGAAGCGGCTGCGCGCACCGCGCAGGATGCGGCGCCGACCGCCTACACCGAATGGGGCGGCGGCGCCTCCAACGATGACAGCTACAATCTTGAAGCCTTCGTCGCCGCCGAAATCTCGCTCGGCAGTCATCTCGCCGAACAACTGGCGGTGGCCTTTACCGCACCCGCGCAGCGCATGATCGGCCAATACCTGATCGACCTCGTCGACGAGGCGGGGTACCTGCCGCCGGATTTGGGGCAGGCCGCCGAGCGGCTCGGAGCCTCGCCCGAGCAAGTCGAGGCGGTTCTCGCGGTGCTGCAGAAATTCGACCCGCCCGGGGTCTGCGCGCGAAGCCTGAGCGAGTGCCTTGCGATCCAGCTGCGTGAACTCAATCGGTATGACCCTGCGATGCAGGCGCTGGTCGAACATCTGGACCTGCTGGCGAAACGCGATATTGCTTCCTTGCGAAAGCTGTGCGGTGTCGATGATGAGGACATCACCGACATGATCGGCGAAATTCGTCGTCTCAATCCGAAGCCCGGTTTGAAATTCGGCTCGGCCCGCACGCAGACCATGGTGCCCGATGTCTATGTGCGGCCCGGGCCCGACGGCGGCTGGCACGTCGAACTCAACAGCGACACCCTGCCGCGCGTGCTGGTCAATCAGGTCTATTATACCGAGCTCTCGCAGACGATCCGCAAGGACGGCGACAAATCCTATTTTACCGACTGCCTGCAGAACGCCACCTGGCTGGTGCGCGCGCTCGATCAGCGCGCCCGCACCATTCTGAAAGTCGCAACCGAGATCGTGCGTCAGCAGGACGGCTTCTTCACCCACGGCGTGGCGCATCTTCGGCCGCTCAACCTCAAGGCGGTGGCGGATGCGATCCAGATGCATGAATCGACGGTGTCGCGGGTGACCGCCAACAAATACATGGCGACCAATCGTGGCAGTTTCGAGTTGAAGTATTTCTTCACCGCCTCGATTGCGTCGGCCGATGGCGGCGAAGCCCATTCGGCGGAGGCGGTCCGCCATCACATCAGGCAGCTGATCGATGCGGAAGATCCATCTCTGATCCTGTCAGACGACACCATTGTGGAACGATTGCGCGAATCGGGCATTGATATCGCCCGTCGCACGGTCGCGAAGTACCGCGAAGCGATGCGAATCCCGTCCTCGGTGCAGCGCCGCCGCGACAAACAAAGCATGCTCGGTAACGCTCTCTCGGCTCCCGCCGCATCCGCCGACCGGTCCCGCGACACCGCGCCGGCTTGATTGCGCCCCCGTCAAATCGGGATAGTGTCGGTTCCGCTCCAGACCAATCGAGGCAACGAAATGACTCTCCGGATCTCGGGAAAAAGCATCAATGTCGGCGACGCGCTGCGCGGGCGGGTCAGCGAGCGCACCGATGAAGTGCTGCGCAAATATTTCGACGGCAATTATTCCGGCCACATCACGCTGAGCAAGGACGGCTTCGGTTTCCGCACCGACTGCTCGCTGCATCTGGATTCCGGAATTACGCTGGAGGCCGATTCCAATGCCGCCGACGCTTATGCCAGCGCCGATCAGGCGCTGCTGATGATCGAGAAGCGTCTGCGCCGCTATAAGAGCCGTCTCAAGGATCGTTCAGCCCGCAAGGCCTATGCGGCTTCCGCAGCCCTCGCGGAGATGGAGGCGCCCACGCTTGACGCGCCGAGCTACGTGATCGAGGCGCCGGCGGACGGCGACGACGAGATCACCTACAGCCCGGTCATCATTGCGGAAGCGACCACGTCGCTGAAGCGGCTTTCGGTCAGCGAAGCTGTG
>Ga0207674_10010682_pt1 | contig 10379 bp, 6 predicted proteins | sample KBSCornC72_FD_184303 | JGI IMG/M metagenome (GOLD analysis project Ga0207674, IMG submission 184303) | Corn rhizosphere microbial communities from Kellogg Biological Station, Michigan, USA - KBS Corn C7-2 (SPAdes) (version 2) | ecosystem: Host-associated > Plants > Roots > Rhizosphere > Soil ...
CAGCATGTTGGTGGTGCCGGGAGCGCGGAGCGGCACGCCGGCGACAATGATGACGCGCTGGCCGGCCCTGGCAAAACCGTCGCGAAAGGCGATTGAGCCGGCGCGGCTGACCATGTCGTCCAGATCCTTGGCGTCTTCCGCGACCACGCAATGCACGCCCCAGACCGCCGATAGCTTGCGCCCTGTAGCGAGGTTCGGCGTGATCGCCACCACCGGCGGTTTTGGCCGCTCGCGTGCGACCCGCAGCGCGGTCGATCCTGAACTGGTCCAGCAAATGATCGCGGACAGATCGAGGGTCTCGGCAATTTGCCGTGCGGCGTCGGCAATGGCGTCGCCGACGGTCGGCTCCGGTTCCGCCCGCTGCGCGTTGAGCACGCCGCGATAGGTCGGATCGCGCTCCACTTCCTCGCCGATGCGATTCATGGTCGAAACCGCTTCGACCGGATACTTGCCGGCAGCCGATTCTGCCGACAGCATGATGGCGTCGGCGCCCTCATAGACAGCGGTGGCAACGTCGGAGACCTCGGCGCGCGTCGGCACCGGGCTTTGGATCATCGATTCCAGCATCTGGGTGGCGATCACGACCGGCTTGCCGGCGCGACGCGCCAGCCGCGTCATCTGCTTCTGCAGGCTTGGCACCCGCTCTAGCGGCAACTCGACCCCGAGATCGCCGCGCGCCACCATCAAGGCGTCGGACGCCTCCAGGATCTCGGGGAGCCGGTCGATCGCCTGCGGCTTTTCGATCTTGGCCATGACAGCGGCGCGGCCTCGGATTATTTTCTTGGCTTCGTTGACGTCCTCGGCGCGCTGCACGAACGACAGCGCGACCCAGTCGATTCCGGTCACCAGGGCGGCTTCGAGGTCGGCGCGGTCCTTTGGCGTCATCGCCGATACCGGCAGATCGGTGTCGGGCAGGCTGACGCCCTTGCGGTCCGACATCCTGCCGCCGATCACGACGCGGGTGACGGCGCGCTCCGGCGAGGTTTCCTCGGCGATCAGCCGCACCTTGCCGTCGTCGAGCAATAGCGCATGACCCGGCCGCAGCGCTGCCAGAATTTCCGGGTGCGGAAGCTGGACGCGGGTATTGCCGCCGGGAGCCTTGTCGGAATCGAGGACAAAGCTTTCGCCGTTGTTGAGCTGGATCGAGCCTTCGGCGAAAGACCCCAGCCGAAGCTTCGGGCCCTGAAGATCGACCAGAATGCCGATCGGCCGCCCGTAGCTACTCTCGACATTGCGGATGGTCTTGACCAGTTCGCGCATCTTGTCGTGCGAGGTATGGCTCATATTGATGCGGAAGACGTCGGCGCCGGCCTCGAACAGGCGTCGGATCATCGCGCTGTCGGAGGACGCAGGGCCAAGCGTTGCAAGGATTTTGATGCGGCGCAGTCGTCTCATGGCTTGCTTCCGGGTGCGACGCCTGGCGGCAGACCAGACGCGCCCGGAGGCGTTCCGCGCGGCGAATTGGACATGCCGGGCGCTCCGCCCGGCGAATTGGACATGCCGGGAAGGTTGCCGGGCCCGCCGGGTCCGACCGTTCCCGGAATACCCGGCACCCGCTGCGCCGGCTGTTCACTGGTTTCGGTCAGTTGCACGGTCCAGGCGCGCTGCTCGCCGGTATCGACCTCGAAGAAACCGGTCCGGTCGAAACCGCGCGCCAGGCAATTCTCGGTGCCTTTGATGGTGAATTCCTTGTCGCGCGAACACATGAAGGCTTGTCCTGACCATTCGCCGCCGCGGTCGTAATCCAGCGCATAGATATAATAAAACCGAGCGACCAGCGTGCCGCGCAGCAGGGTCTCGCAGCTCCGCGAAGACACGTTCCACCAGCCCTCGGTGGTCCAGCCGTCGGAGTCCTTGTAGCCCAGCGCGATGCCGACCCGGCTCGAGGTGTTATTGCAAAGACGGAAGTCCGCCGCCGCCGGGCTGCTCCACAGGCAAAGAATCGCAAGCGCCAGCGCCGGCAGCAAACCGGCGGTCATGCCAACAGGGAATGGATTGCGGCGATGGGAATCTTTTGGGATCATTCAGGAAAGCTATATCAAATCATTGATGATTTCGCGTGAGCCAGCGGGGACTGTCAACGGTCATGCGGGCATTTTAAGGCAATGGGTAGCCGAAATCCCCCCGTTGGCGCCCTGTTTGCGCTGCGATATGGCAAAATCTGTGACAACGCCCACTTAATATCGATATCTCCTCAGGAAACGGCGGGTAACGGCCATGGCGATTGATGACAAAACCAGAACGGAACTTGAAGCTGCCGTGTTCCGGCGCCTTGTGGAGCATCTGCGCGTCCGCACCGATGTCCAGAACATCGACCTGATGAATCTCGCGGGCTTCTGCCGCAACTGCCTGTCCAACTGGCTCAAGGAGGAGGCCGACGCCAAGGGCGCTGACATGAGCAAGGACGAAAGCCGCGAGGTCGTCTACGGCATGCCCTACGAGACCTGGAAGTCGACCCATCAGGGCAAGGCCAGCCCCGAACAGCTCGCGGCTATGAAGAAAAGTCATAGCGGCCATTGACGCTGGCGGAGGATGTAGCCCGGATGGAGCGAAGCGAAATCCGGGAACATACGTGACGCCGCACCCGGATTGCGCTTCGCTCCATCCGGGCTGCGATTTTCCAATTTCCCTTTTTCTCCTGTGGGCGCGCTGTGGATGAGCGCGATGTTGCCTTGACGCAAGGCACCGCACTCTTGAGGGTCATTCCAGGATGCGGTGCGTGGCGAAGCGTGCGGCGCTTCCGCCTTTCACCTCATTGCTCAGTTCCATTCAGGAGTACCCGATGGCCACCACTGCTGCCGCCGTCAAGGAAGCGCCCGCGACAAAATTTGCCAAAGACCAGCTCAAGGCCATCGTCGAGCGCATCGAGCGGCTGGAAGAAGAAAAGAAGACGATCTCGGACGACATCCGGGACGTTTATGCGGAGGCCAAGGGCAACGGCTTCGACGTCAAGGCGCTGCGCAGCATCGTTCGAATGCGCAAGCAGGATGCCAACGAGCGGGCCGAGCAGGAGACCATCCTGGAAACCTACATGCAGGCCTTGGGAATGCTGTGAGGCGCCAGCCGGCAGAGCAGGATCCAGATCGACCCTACCGCGACGTGATATGATCATCTTCCGCTCTACCGGCAGCCATCCAGATAATAATTAGGCTAGCCCGAGCGTTCCTTCGTTCCATGACGAAAGAACGCTATGCTACGACAAGACCCGTTGGGCGCGATTGAACCGCGGCAGACGTGATCGTTTATGAGTGCAGCGGCCTGATGTTCTGGTTGACGCAGAAGAAGTTCGTCGGGTCGTATTTGTCCTTCAAGGCGACAAGGCGATCGTAGTTGTCGCCATAGGTGGCCTTGAGCCTGCTGTCGTCCCCATCGTCCATCATGAAGTTCACATAGCCGCCGTCAGCCGAGTAAGGATGCACGGCCTCCCAGTATCCTTTGGTCCAGCGCGTGATCTCGCCCGCCTTTTGCGGATTGGAGTCGATGCCGGCGATGACCATCGACCAGGTCGCGTCGCGCGTGTTCCAGGCGGTGTCGCCCTTGCCGACGCGACGGACAGCGCCGTCGATCGGATAAAGATGCATGAGCGAAAGCGTGCTCGGCAGTTTCCGTGCCTGGGCAATATGCGCGTCAATTGCTTCGTCGGTCAGTTCTTTCACGAAATCGCCGCGCCAGTACCATTGCAGGCCCTTGGGGAAGAACGGATCGAACATGGACTGGAGAGCCGGATAGGGCATTTCGCCCATCCAGTTGAAGAACGGCGCGGGCAGCTCTTCGAGCAACTTGGCCATGACCGCATGGCCATCCGCTATCGGACCATTGTAGCAGGCGATGACGGCGCAGGCGCGCTTGCCCTGATGTTCCGCCGGGAACGGGTCCACCGGTGGAACAGTCTTTAATCCAACAAAGGCTCCGAGTTCCTCGGGAGCGCTGGGCAGGAAATCCCTGTACTTCTGCATGACAGTCCGGGCATTTTCGAGATCCCAGAACACTGGACCGGCATAGACCATATTCACCGGATGAGCCTGGAACTGAAAGCTCGTGACGATGCCGAAATTGCCGCCGCCGCCTCGCAGGCCCCAGTAGAGATCAGGGTTCTCTGACTTGTTGGCGGTGACAATGCGGCCGTCGGCGAGCACGACATCCGCCTCGAGCAGATTGTCGATGGTGAGGCCATGCTTGCGGGTGAGGTAACCGGTGCCGCCGCCAAGCGTGAGGCCGGCGATACCCGTCGTCGAGACAATGCCGGCCGGCACGGCGAGCCCGTAGATATGCGTCGCGTGGTCGACATCGCCTTGCGTGCAGCCGGGACCGACGCGGACGGTGTGGGTGGCGGGATTGACCCGCACGCCCCTCATCATCGACATGTCGATCATCAGCCCGTCGTCGACACTACTAAGGCCAGGCCCGTTGTGCCCGCCTCCGCGGATTGCGACCTTGAGATCGTTCTGCCTCGCAAAATTGACCGCAGTGACAACGTCAGCGACGTCGGTACATCGCGCAATCATGGCGGGACTCTTGTCGATCATCCCGTTGTAGAGACTCCTCACAGCGTCATAATCGGCATCCATTGGCCTGATGACCGGACCGCGCATGTTGCCGATGAAGGTTTCGGTGGCCATGGCTTGCATGACATCCTCCTGTTCCACACACAATGATCGGCTGGTTGATCCTGAGGTTACTCCCATCCTTGGGCATTGGCAAAATCGGGCCTTCGCCGTTGGATGCCCTTTCCCGGAGGTTGCTCAGTAAACGAGGAGTCTGCGAACGTCATCACGAGCTTGGGCATCAGCCTCTTATCTGTTAGACTGGTCGGTGAAGGAAACCGAAGAGGTGGACGTGCCTGGACCAGAGCGCAGGCTGGCAGCGGTCCTCGCCGCCGACATGGTCGGCTACAGTCGGCTGATGGAGGCCGACGAGACGGGGACACTCGCGCGTCTCAGAACCCATCGGATCGAACTCATCGATCCGGCCATCGAGAAGAACCGCGGCCGCATCATTAAAACCACCGGCGACGGCATGCTGGTCGAGTTCCACAGCGTCGCCGACGCGGTGCTGTGCGCGGCCGAGGTTCAGCGCCGGATGGCACGACGCAACACGGATGTCTCGCCGGCGCGGTGGATACAGTTCCGTATCGGCATCAATCTGGGCGACGTGATCGTTGAGGAAAACGACATCTTCGGCGACGGCGTCAACGTGGCGGCGCGCCTCGAAATGCTCGCCGATCCCGGCGGCATCTGTGTCTCGGGAGCGGTGCGAGATCAGGTCGGCAACCGACTGGACGACGTCGCATTCGAGGATCTCGGCGAGCAGAGCGTCAAGAATATCGCCCGTCCAATCCGTGTCTTTCGGGTCCGGTTCGAGTCAGATGCAACGACCGCGCCAGAGGGCGAGAAGGATGCTGCGGTGGCGACAACGCTCGCCAAGAAGCCGTCCATCGCGGTGCTGCCGCTCGTCAACATGAGCGGCGATCCGGAGCAGGAGTTCTTCGCGGACGGCCTCACCGAGGACATCATTACGGAGCTGTCGCGCTTCCGCGACCTGCTCGTCATCTCGCGCAACTCGACCTTCGTGCACAAGGGCAAGGCAGTGAAGGTGCAGGAGGTCGCGCGCGAATTTGGAGTCGAATACGTTCTCGAGGGAAGCGTGCGAAAGGCGGGTGATCGCATCCGCGTCACCGTGCAGCTGATCGACGCAGAAACCGACCGGCACATTTGGGCTGAACGCTATGACCGCGAGCTTGAGGATATCTTCGCCATTCAGGACGAGATGACCCGCGCGATCGTCGCGACGCTGCCCGGCCGCGTCGAGGCCGCCACGCATGACCGTGCGAAGCGCAAGCCGACCGACAACATGGCGGCTTATGAGTGCGTGCTGACCGCCAAAGTGCTGCACCACCGCTCGATCCGGGAGGACAATGCCGAGGCGCAGCACCTGCTCGACCGCGCCATCGCGCTCGACCCGAACTATGCCCACGCCCACGCCTGGAAGGGATGCGTGTTGGGCCAGATGTGGACATATGGGTGGTGCGCGGATCGCGACGCCACCTTTCAGCAGGTGGCCGCGGAGCTGGAGATCGCCCTGGCGCTCGATGACAACGACAGCGACGTGCATCGAATCCTCGCGGCACTGAGCTTGAACCGCGACGAGCACGACAAGGCCGCGTACCATCAGGAACGGGCGCTCGCGCTCAATCCCAACTACGACCTTGTCGTGGTGCAGCAGGGCGAGCTTCTAACGTGGCTGGGGCGGCCGGAGGAGGGCATCGATTGGATCAAGAAGGCGATGCGTCTCAACCCGTACCACCCAGAGCGCTTCTGGAGCCACCTCGGGCGCGCCTGCTATTGCGCCGAAAAATATGCCGAAGCCGCCGAGGCCTTTTCGCGGATCACGCGGCCTGACCACACCCATCATGCCTTCCTCGCCGCTACGTTCGCGCACATGGGCAACGCGACCGCGGCTGCTGCGCATGCGGCGGAGGTCCTGAAGCGCGAGCCCAAATTCTCGGTGGCCGTCTACCTGACCACCCAGCACTACAAGCGCGAAGTCGACCGCAAGCGCCATGAGGCTGGCCTGCTCATGGCAGGCCTGCCGGTCTGACTCGACCAAGCGCCAGCGCCGAGCGGAAACGGGCGGAAGGGGGGATGGGTGAGCGGATTGGCTCAGTCTCAACCAACAGCATCGAGGGCGGATGAAGGGCTCTTATTACCGTGAGGTTCGAAACCACTCGCCCGGCTCGCACCTAACGATGCTCGCCACCCCTCCCAAGGGACGAGGGAAAAAACCAGCTCGCGAATGTCCGGAAAAGCCGTAAGCGCTCAGCGCAGCGATGCGGTCTGCATCACGAAGGACTGCGTCGTGAGCCTGGCGGTCGCCGATCCCGTGAAGCGGTCGCAGACCAGTCCCATCTGCGGATCGTCCGAGAAGCCCATCGCGATCGCGGCCTGCGGCTTGACGAAATGCGCGCGCATCAACGTCATGTCGGTATCGCCCAGCACGGTCGCGGACATCGACGTGCTCGCGCTTGGCGCCAGGATCATCATCCGCATCCAGACGTCGTTGCTGCGGGAAGCAGCGATCCGCGTCGACGTCGCAACTAGGCTGCCTTGACCCTGCGCTCCCTTGGCGACAACGGAATCGATCGTGGTGACGGCCACGGGATTGCGAGCAGGCCGGATGCTGCGGGGAATTGGTGCGCTGGCCGCGACGATGTTCGACCGTTCAACCGGCGAGGCCGCCGCCGGCGCGTAGGCCAGCGCCTCGAACGCGGCGGAAATGCTTGCGGTCGATTGCGGGTCGGCGGAGATCAGCGCCTCGCGGGCTCTGATGGCGGCGACCTGCGCCGGCGTTGCCTGTTTCGGCGTCGTGGGGGCATCGCCCCAGAAGCCGCGGGCATTGATGATGTCAGCCGGGGTCTGCGGTTTCGCTTCGGCCTTTTCAGCCGATGTTGCGGCAGCTTGTTTGGCTGGCTGCACGGCCTGGACGTCGGCCGAGGCCAGCTGGAAGGTCGCAGCCGCTGCGGGCTTCGCGCGGGGCATCGGCACCGGGTCTGCGGATTTGGCGGGAGCGGCGGCGATCACGCCGACCGGAGAAGTTTTTTCGCCGGCAGCCGGGGCGTTGGCAGCCTCGTCATCCTCGTCGTTCGACCTGCCTCTGAACAAGGCGGCGAACAGGCTAAATTTGCTCTTTGTCGAGGCGTCGTCGCCGTTGCCGCGTTTTTCGATGTCGGCGCGGGCAAGTTCGTAACCCTTCAGCGGAGTGCCGTCGGACGGAACGTGCACGGTGCGGCCGTCGGGGAATACGCGGGCGAGCTGATCGTGGGTCATCCGCGGCCAGTGACGAATGCTGCCGGTATCGAGATGGACGAAAGGCGATCCCGATGTCGGGTAGAACCCGACGCCGCCGCGCTGCAGGCGAAGCCCGGCGTAGCGGATTTGCTCAAGCGGCACGTCTGGAATGAAAAAATCCATGGCGTGGCCGAGCATGTGCTGGCTGAAACGCGCCACGCCTGAAGAACGGCGGCGGAGCATGGCGTTGGTCGCGGGGGAGCGGTACGAGGAGATGATCTGGATCGGCTTCTTGCCGTCGACGTCGCGGTAGACTTCCCACAGGATGTCGAACAGGTGACGATCCATCTCGGTCTGTTCCTGGCTGCGCCAGTCGCGAAGATAGTGATTGAGTTGCTTTAGCGCCTCTTCGTCGTAGCGCCCGTCACGCTTGAAGGTGACGGTGATATCTTCATCGGAATGGGTGTGGTGGAAGGAAAGGGTGCGGGTTTCGTTGAGCGCGCTCGCATCGTGGACCGATCCGGCTCCCATCAGGAGCAACAGCGAGGTCAAGCCGGCGTGATAGCCGGCCTTGGATAACGACAGCGGATTGAATTGGCGTGCGAAACCAGCCAACACGTATGTGCCCACCCAAGAGGACGACCGATCGACGAACTCTTTCGCTACCCCGTGTGGCGAAAGAGGGTTAATGCAGTCTTAACGCGGGTGGGTTAATCGAGACTTAAGCCCCACCCCCCAAGTCAGTCTTAAGCTAACCCGCCGAGTGTGGCGAAAACTAGCCCACTGGTAGAATCCGGGTGGACGGTGGTGAATGCGGCCGTCTCCAGGCGCGATGACACCATTGATATCGTTGGCAATTCAAGCCTGATGTCCCACGATGGTGGGTCAAGACCTGCCTCGTTTTGCTGGAAACCTGGTTAGCCAATTCGCGCTCAAATCATTAGAACTGCGCATGACTACCTAAAGGCGATATCTGTTGACGCTACACTTTGAGAGAGTTCGTCCCCCCGGTGCTTCAGCGTAAATCGAAAGGAGGCGTCCGATCGCTGCCGCGCCGACCAACGAACTGCAGCGACGAAACCTTCGCTGCAATCCTGGCCTTGTGCGAGTGTACCGCGCGTCGGTGGATATCGCTGATCAGCGGGTAAACAGCCGCCGCTGCTGCTGCCGTCGGCCCGGGATCGGAGCAGGCGGCGTCGGCGCTCCGAACAGCCGTTCGAAGAACGAAGGCCCGGAATAAGATGGTCCCCCGGAACCGTAATAGCTCCCTCCGGAACCGTAATAGCTGTTGTCGCTGGCAAAGTTGACGCCTGCCGGCAGATTGCCGGTCGGATGGGCGTAGCTCGGCTGCGAATGCGCAACCACGTTTTCCAGATCCCTGCTTCGGCTGTTCTTGAGCAGCGCCAGCATGGTGGCGTCGCGGCCATAGACATCCTTGCGGATTTGCAGCTTGCCCGCCTCGTCCACAAACGCCGTCTGGTAGGTGATATTGACCGGGATCGGCGTCGGGAATTTGATGTCGATCTCGCTGTGGCCATACATGCTGCGGATCTTGTCCGGCGTGTAGCGCTCGTTTGGCATCGTGATGTTGAGCAGCGTCGCGGCGTATTGATCCGGATTCTGCACCCGCATGCAGCCGTGGCTGAACGCGCGCTCTTCCTTGGCGAACAGATTCTTGTCCGGGGTGTCGTGCTGATACACCAGGAACTTGTTCGGGAAATTGAAGCGGATGCGGCCGAGCGCATTGGCTTCGCCGGGTGGCTGCGAAATGTGAATGCTGCCGTCGCTGGCGCGCTCGAGCTTCAGTCCCATGCGCTCCAGGACCGTTGGGTCCTGTTGCAGCGCCGGCAAATATTCGTTGTAGATGATCGACGGCGGCACGTTCCAGGTCGGATTGACGGTGATGAATTTCATCGTCTCCGTCAAAAGCGGCGTCGCATGAACGCCGGGTTTTCCGGTGACCACCTTGGTGGTCCAGACCGGCGCGCCGTTCTGCATCACTTTGAGCGTATAGTCGGGAATGTTGAGGATGACGTAGGCATTGCCGAGCGACGGCGCGCCGAGTTGGCGCGGCAGCCAGCGCCAGCGTTCCATGTTGACGATCACGGTGTCGATCTGTCGGTCGCGCTTCGGGCTGTTCAAGGCCTTGACGGTGCGATCGTCGAGCACGCCGGTGACTTTGAGTTCAGCGCCTTCCTGGAATTTGCGCACGGCCTCGGCGACCTTGGCGTCGTAGCGGGCGTCGTTGGCGTTTTCAGAGATGCCGAGCTTGGCACGCAATTGCGGCACGCGCGGATCTTCCGGTGCGACCGCCGCTTGCTTCCTGGTGGCCGGCTTGAACACAAGCGCCGGACCTTCCGCGATCTGAATCACCGGCCCGTCACCCTGGCCGCGCAACTGGGCGAGCTTCGCCTTCAATTCGCGATAGAGCTTTTGCGGCGGGTTATAGCTCTCAAGCGCCGCGGACGCATCCTTGGCGGTAGTGACATTCGCCAGCACTTCCGAAGGGTCGATCGGATGCTCCGGGTACTGGATGTCCGCGCTGACCTGCGACCAGTGCATCCGGCCGCTCTGCGCCTGGCGCGCGTAGTCCAG
>Ga0207674_10010687_pt1 | contig 10377 bp, 10 predicted proteins | sample KBSCornC72_FD_184303 | JGI IMG/M metagenome (GOLD analysis project Ga0207674, IMG submission 184303) | Corn rhizosphere microbial communities from Kellogg Biological Station, Michigan, USA - KBS Corn C7-2 (SPAdes) (version 2) | ecosystem: Host-associated > Plants > Roots > Rhizosphere > Soil ...
ATCGTATGCGGCGGGATCTCGCTGAGCGTCAAGGTCAGCGACGTGCCGTCATTGTGCGGCGCCAGCGTGAACCGGATTACGGAATGGTTCTCCGGTACGTTGGGCAACCGTGAGAGCGAGCTCAGTTGCGTGTACGCGAGCGCCCGCCCGGGCTCGAACGTCCGCACGGTACCGCGGTTCTCGAAGTGCACGTGATGGAAGCCCCGTACGACGAGTGGACCGCCTACGGTCCAGTCGGTGTCGATCTCGATCTGCATCCCCGGCTCACCCATCCACTGGCGCATGAGGGCGGGTTCGGTCAGCGCGCGCCACACGACGGCGGGCGTGGCGGTGATCGCCACCGTGTGATCGACACGCGGCGGTGTCTCCACACTCGCGTCGTCGCCCGTCACGCTGTCGTCAGCGCTGGTCGGCGTCGTCGAGCACCATCGCCACCGCGCGGGCGAGCGCGGTCTCGGGATCGCCGTCGGGCCCGATCCGGTCCGCCGCGGTCAGCGCCGCCGGGCTCGCGTGGGGCATCGCGACGCCAAGTCCGGCCCACGCCAGCATCGCCGCGTCGTTGTTCCCGTCACCGAAGGCGAGGGTCTCGGCCTGCGCGACGCCCAGCTCCCGGGCGACGGCGGCCAGCGCCGTCGCCTTGGTCACGTTCGGCGCGCTGAACTCGAGGTAGGGCGGATCGGTGCGCGTCACGACGAGGCGCGGCTCGTAGCGCGCATGCGCCGGTGCGGTCGCCGCGTCGATCGCGCCGGGATCGCCGAGCCAGATGATCTTCGCCACGTCGTCCGGCACCGCGCCGCTCGCGCCGCTCCTGAGCAGGTCGTCGACGTGGCGATGCGGCTCGGCGTTCCGCCCCTGGTCGTACTCGGTCCACTTCGTTCGCCGGTCGGTGTGGATCCCCGACGGGCGGTAGTGCTGCACCGCGAACCCGTGCGCGAGTCCGTCGCGCGTCACCTCGGCGACCTCCGCCACCGGGATCGCGATCTCGAACCACACCTCGCCCGAGTGGCTGTCCTGCGCGATGGCGCCCTGCGCCGAGATGATCGGTCCGGGGGAGAGACCGAGCTGGCGGTGGAAGGGGAGCATGTTCGCGTGGCTCCGGCCGGATGCGAGGAGAACCCGTACTCCCATGGCCACGAGGCGCGCCACCGCGGCCACGTTCGCCGCGCTGATCATACCGTCGCGCCCCACCAGCGTGTCGTCGAGATCGATCGCCGCGATCGCGAATCGCGTCCGGCCGGACTGCGGCGCTCGAGGCGCCGCCCGCTCGCCGCTCGCACTCATGTGGTCGCGTGCCAGTCGTCGAGCGCGTCGCGGAGGATCGCCATCTCGTCGTCCGTGCCAACGCTGATGCGCAGGAACGACGCGGTGAGCGGATGGTTCGGGAAGTAGCGCACGAGCACCTTGCGCGCGTGCAGGAAGTCGTAGGCCGCTCGCGCGACGCCAGGGCCCGACTCGCCGCGCACCGTCTTGGGCTCCGTGAACACGAAGTTCGACTGCGACGGATAGGTGAACCAGTGCCGCCGGTCGGTCAGGTCGGCGAGGAACGCGTCGCGCGTCGCCGTGACCCGCGTGACGAGCGAGAGGAAGTACGCGTGGTCCTCGATCGCCGCCCGCGCCGCGACCTGCGAGAGGCGGCTCACGTTGTAGCTGTCGCGCACGCGGTCCAGCACGTCGATCAGCGACGCGTCGGCGAGCGCGTAGCCGACGCGGATCCCCGCCAGCGCGTACGCCTTGGACAGCGTGCGGACGACGACGACGTTCCGGTGCCGCGCGAGAAGCGGGATCGCGTCCTCACGCGCGAACGCCGCGTACGCCTCGTCCACGACGAACAGTCCTTCATATCCGTCGAGCGCGGCCTCGAGCTCCGCGTTCGCGAACCCGACCCCCGTCGGCGCGTTGGGGGACGTCAGCACGAAGGCGCGCGACGTCGAGGTGCGGATCCGCTCGATCGGCAGCTGCATCGAGCGGTCGAGCTCGATCGCCTCGGCGCGCCCATCCTGAATCTCGACGAGCACCGGGTAGAGCGAGTAGCTCGGCACGGTGAAGCCGAGGGGCGCCGCGTCGCTGCAGAAGGCGCGCACGAGCATCGTGAGGATGTCGTCCGACCCGTTGCCGATGCAGACGTTCGCGGTCTCGAGGCCGTGGAGCGCCGCCACGGCGGCGCGCAGCGGCATGCTCTTCGGGTTCGGGTAGAGCCGCAGCGCCGCGCCATCCTCGCCGAGCTCCCGGCGGATCGCCTCGGCGACACGCGGGCTCGGCGGGTAGGGACACTCGTTCGTGTTGAGCTTCACCCAGCCCGGCTCGGTCGGCTGGATGCCGGGCGTGTAGGCGTGCAGCGTCGCCACGTGCGGCAGCGCGAGAGACGACGGGTCGGACATGGCGTTCTGGTCGGAGAGCGAGTGGTCTGGGGTTCAGACACAATATCGCACGCCAGCATCCCCGGTGGGGTCAGCCCCTGTCATCCCGAGCGAGCGCAGATCCTGAGCGAGCGTAGCGAGTCGAAGGATCGTCATCCGCTGGCGTCGAGGGATCTGCACCTCCAAGCGGCGAGCGGCGAGCCGTGAGCGGTTGAGCCGTGGAGCGGCGAGCAACGAGCGTCTGAGCGGCGAGCCGTCTTCGAGTGGTTGCGGGCGGGGGACCCATCTCGATATTCAGCCCGACATCCACGGGAACGACTCGCGTGCATTCCAGAGAATCCCGGCATCGCGTCGCGATGCGTCGCGTGCTCCAACTGCTCGTGATCCTCGGCGCGCTCGGCGGCACCGCGTGCGGGGCCCGGGCGCAGGGCTATCCGTTCAGCCAGCGCGGCAGCGTCACGCAGCACGTCGCGCACACCACCATCGCCATCGAGTATGGGCGGCCCGTCGCGCGCGGGCGGGTGCTGTTCGGCCAGCTCGTGCCGTGGGACAGCATCTGGCATCCCGGCGCCGATTCGGCGACGCGCATCTCGTTCGATCATCCCGTGCGGCTCGAGGGGCACGAGGTGAAGGCGGGCGAGTATTCCGTCTGGCTCGTGCCGCGTGCGAATGCGCCCTGGACCGTCATCCTGAGCCGAGCGGCGCACGCGTTCCACAAGCCGTACCCCGGCGCGGCGAGCGACGCGTACCGGTTCGACGTCACACCCGAGCGCGGGGCGCACATGGAGTCGCTCGCGTACTACTTCCCGTCGGTGGTGAAGGATCAGGCGGTGCTGCGCCTCCACTGGGGGGAGACGATCGTGCCGATCCGGATCTCGGCGCCTTACCAGCCGTCCGGAGGGTAGCCCGGGCGGGGGCGATGCCCCGCATACCCCAGCTCACGAAGTGCAGAACTCCCGGCTTGCGGGGTGATCCGGGGGGTGCTTGTATTGATGCCCCCTCTCCCCACCGGAGACTCGCATGCTGACGCACAAAGACAAGGAAGCGCCGCTCTCCCCGCAAAAGGAGGCAGACCAGCAAGCGCTGACAGCCCAGCAAGCGCAGGCAGCCCAGCAACAGCTTGCGATCCTACAAGCCCAGATCAACGCGATCGCCCCGGATACCGGTCACGTCCACATCGTCGTCACGCGCCAGAACAACGTCCTCGAGGTTGGTCTTTTCGACACGCAGTCGGGCGGGCCGCCAGCATGGGCGGTTCGGCGACATCCGGATGACAAGATCGTTTGGACCGTACCGCACGACGTCACGATCAATGCTATCAAGGCCAAGCCCGGGACTGATCCACTTCCCATCGATGTGGATTCGATCGAGCATGGAGGTTCGCCCGGAGTGTCGTTCAAAGCGACGGTGCGGAGCGACGCTGGAAACCCTGGAGGCCCGGGCAACCCGTCGACGAAGACTTACGACTACCTCATCGACGTGACCTATAAGCCCGCGCATGGCAGTGCCATCGGCCTGATGATCGATCCAGAGTTCATCGTGAACAGACCCTAGAAGCTCGCAGGACCACGCCGCGCTGACGCGGCGAAGGTGAGGGTGAGCGACATGACCGACACGACCAGCCTGCCGTCGCCGATGCCGGCACCCGAGACGATCGGGCCGTATCGGATCCTCGGTGTACTCGGCGAGGGCGGGATGGGAACGGTGTACGAGGCGGCGGAAACCGGCCCGGTCCGCCGCCGCGTCGCGCTCAAGATCGTCCGCGCGGGGCTCAACTCGCGCGAGGTGCTGGCGCGGTTCGCCATCGAGCGCCAGGCGCTGGCACTGATGAATCACGACGGGATCGCGAAGGTGTTCCACGCCGGCGAGACCGAGCAGGGCGAGCCGTACTTCGTGATGGAGCTGGTGCACGGGCTTCCCATCACGGAGTACTGCGATTCACGGCGGCTCACCGCCCGGCAGCGATTGGAGCTCTTCAGCACCGTCTGCCTCGCCGTTCAGCATGCGCACCAGAAGGGAGTCATCCATCGTGACCTGAAGCCGTCGAACATCATCGTCACGGAACAGGACGGCGTCGCGCGGGCGAAGGTGATCGACTTCGGTATCGCCAAGGCACTCAACGCGCCGCTCACCGACTTCACGCTCGTCACCCGACTCGGGCAGCCTCTCGGCACGGCGATGTACATGAGCCCCGAGCAGGCCGAGTCGTCGGGGTTGGACGTGGATACCCGGGCGGACATCTACTCGCTCGGCGTCATCCTGTTCGAGTTGCTCGTGGGCGAGCCGCCAATGGCGCCGCGCGGCGAAGCAATTCACATCTTCATGGCCCGGCTGGCGTCGCGCCGCACGGATCCACCCATGCCGAGCAGCAGGATCACGACGCTCGGCACCGGAAGCGAAGCGGTCGCGTACGCGCGGCACACCGATCCAGGCTCCCTGCGCCGGCAGTTGCGTGGCGACGTCGACTGGATCGTCGTCAAGGCACTCGATCCCGATCGGGCACGACGCTACGACAGTGCGGCAGCGTTGTCCGCCGACATCGGGCGCCACCTCGCCCATGAGCCGGTCGCCGCACGCGCACCGAGTCCGAGCTACCGGCTCCGGAAGCTCGTGCTGCGGCATCCCGTCGCGGTGCCGGTTGGAGTGTTGGCCATCCTCGCCATCGCGACGAGCGCGTCGTTCGCCGTGGCGGGTATGGTGCGCGCGCGGCACGCCGAACAGCTGGCGCAACAGGAGGCTGCGGCTGCTCGCGGCGTCACCGACTTCCTCGTCGGGCTCTTCGCGCCGGTACCCGGCGACGTCAGACCAGACCAGCTCACGGCGCGGCAGATCCTCGATCGCGGCGCCTCGACCGCGTCACGCGAGCTCGCGGACCAGCCGCTCGTGCGCGGTCGGATCCTGCACACCGTGGGAAAGGCGTACGCCAAGCTCGGCCTCTACGAGGAGGCGCGCGCGCAGTTCGACGAAGCGCTCGCCGCGCGGACGCGCATCCTGGGAGCAACGTCGCTGCCAGTCGCCGAAACGGAGCTGGAGCTCGCGGGCGTCACCGCGGCGCGCGGAGATTTTGCTGCTGCAGACGGGCACTACGCACGCGCCCTGGCCATCCGTGAATCGCTGCTCGGTCACGAGCATCCGCTCGTCGCGCGCGTGGCGTATGGAATCGGCTCGCTTCGCTGGGAGCAGGGAAAACTGGACGAGGCCGAGGCGCAGTATCGCCGTGCGCTGCGCATCGACGAACGCTCAACCGCCAATTGGGCCGAGATGGCGGATGACCTGATGGGCATCGGCATCCTGGACGGGCAGCGCAACGCCTACGCGCAGGCGGAATCCCTGATGAAGCGAAGCATCGCCGTGCAGGAGGAGCATCTCGGCCCCGATGACAGCAACGTCTCGTCCTCGCTCAACAACCTCGGTGGGATCTACTTGCTGACGGGACGCTACGCGGACGCGCTTCCGCTCTACGAGCGTGTCCGGAAGACCTACGAGCGCACGCTCGACCCATTGCATCCGAACCTGGCCGCAATCTACAGCAACCTTGGGGAGATCTACGGGAAGGTCGGACGATTCGCCGAGGCGGAGTCTCTCTTCCGTCGCTCGATCGCGATGAAGGAGAAGCGGCTCGCACCCGACAGCCCCAGGCTGGCCATCACACTCCAGAGCTTCGGCGATCTGCTCCGCGACGAGGGCAAGTTCCCCGAGGCGGAAGCGGCGTACCGCAGGGCGCTCGACATTCGCGTACGTGCTCTCGATCCGAACAATGGCGGCGTGCGTGAGACAGCGACGGCGCTCGCCGACATGCTCCGCAAGCGTGGACGGGCACGCGAGGCAGACAGCCTCACCACGCTGTACGCATCGCGCCACTGAGCGGTAGCGCGTGACGCGCGCGCCGTCGAAGTTTCAGCGACGGAGAGCCGGCACCCGCGGCACCCGGGGCTAATCAACAGTGGAGAGGACGATGATGAAGCACGTGATGCGATATGGATGGACCGCCGTGGTGATGATGCTCTTCGCGGCCGCCGCGCCGGCGCAGGCGCAGAACGGCTGGGTGACCATCCTCGACGCGAACTCTTTCAAGGACTGGAAGGTCGCGCCGGAGAGCCCGAAGTCGCACGTCGAGGAGAGCGCCACCGAGAAGAAGGTCGTCGCCGGCGACTCGCTGCACGACGGCCGGTGGACCTTCCAGGACGGCGTGCTGCACGGCGAGGGGGGCGTGAGCCACATCTTCAGCCCGCGCGGCGACTACGAGAACTTCAGCTACCGCGCCGAGATCAAGATCTCGGACAAGGGGAACAGCGGGCAGTACTTCCGCACCGCGTTCGGCAACGGCTTCCCGGACGGCTACGAGGCGCAGGTGAACAGCACGCACACCGACCCCGTGCGCACCGGAAGCCTCTACGGCTTCGTGAAGGTCTTCGACCAGCTCGTGCCGCCGAACACCTGGTTCACGCAGGAAGTCACCGCGGTCGGCAACCACATCGTCATCAAGGTGAACGGCAAGACGACGGTGGATTACGTCGACACGAAGAACACCCACATGAAGGGCCACTTCGCCTTCCAGCAGCACAACCTCGGCAGCGAAGTGTGGATCCGGAACGTGCAGGTGAAGGAGCTGCCGAAGTCGTAGCGAGCTAGTGCAGCCGGCGCGGGCCGCATGCCCGCACTGGCAGGTTCGATGCGTGGCGTTGGCGCGTTCCGCTCCTGCTCGTGAGGAATTCGCGCCAACGCCCCTTCGATGCGTCGCTTCGGGCACGTCCTGCTGGCTGCAGCGCTCGCATCGCTCGAGGCGTGCTTCGCGATGCGCGGGTCGCACGGCGGTGGCCAGACGAGCTTCACGGCACCGCGTGCGCTCGACCCGAATGCGATCGCGCTCGCGCCGGGCTATCGCATCGAGGTCGTGGCGAAGGGGCTCGACCTGCCGACCGGCGTCGCCTTCGACGAGCAGGGCCGCGTCTATGTGACCGAGGCGGGCTACTCCTACGGCGAGCTGTGGACGACCCCGCGGCTCGTGCGCGTGGAGTCCGACGGCCGGCTCACGCAGATCGCCGCCGGCACCGATGCGCCATGGAACGGCGTCGCCTTCTACCGCGGTGACTTCTACGTCGCCGCCGGAGGAGAGCGCAACGGCGGGAAGATCCTCCGTATCGGCCCGAACGGCACGATCACGACGGTGGTCGACAGCCTCCCGAGCGTCGGCGATCATCACACGAATGGCCCGGCGATCGGCCCCGATGGATCGATCTACTTCGGGCAGGGCACGGCGACCAACGCCGGCGTCGTCGGGCTCGACAACTTCGACTTCGGCTGGCCGAAGCGACATCCCGACTTCCACGACATCCCCTGTCGCGACGTCACGCTGACGGGACAGAACCACACCACGGGCAACCCTTTGGCCGGGACGGGCGAGGTGATGACGGGCGCGTACGTCGCCTTCGGCACGGCGACGAACGCGGGACAGGTGATCCACGGACGCATCCCGTGCAACGGCGCGATCTTCAAGGTGAGGCCGGACGGAGGACCCCTGGAGCTCGTCGCGTGGGGCCTCAGGAATCCGTTCGGTCTCGCCTTCGCGCCGGACGGCCAGCTCTACGTCACCGAGAACTCGTTCGACGTGCGCGGCAGTCGCCCCGTGTTCGGCACGGGCGACGTCCTCTATCGCGTGCAGCCGGGCGCGTGGTACGGCTGGCCGGACTTCCATGCCGCGCACGCGCTCTCCGACACGGAGTGGTTCAAGCCGCGGGGCAAGCCCGCGCCGGGCTTCGTGCTCGCCGCGCATCCCGGCACGCCGCCGGCACCGACCGCCGTGCTCGGCGTGCACTCGTCGTCCAACGGATTCGACTTCGCGCGCAGTCCCATGTTCGGGCACGTCGGCGATGCGTTCATCGCCCAGTTCGGCGACATGGCGCCGAACGTCGGGAAGGTGATGTCGCCCGTGGGATTCAAGGTCGTGCGCGTCAACGTGCAGACGGGTGTCATCGAGGACTTCGCCGAGAATCGCGGCAAGACGAACGGCCCCGCGTCGCGGCTGGGCACGGGCGGGCTCGAACGTCCCGTCGCCGCGCGCTTCGACCCGGCCGGTACGGCGCTCTACGTCGTCGACTTCGGCGTGCTGACGATGGGCAGGAATCCGCAGCCGCGCACCGGCACCGGCGTGCTGTGGCGCATCACCCGAGCCCAGATGAGTGCGGGCCAATGACGCCTGCGCCGCGCACGATCATCGCGAGCGCCGCGCTGCTCGCCGCCTGCGGAAGCGCGCGGCGCGGCGCGCCGTTGATCGGCGAGCGGCAGCCGCCCAACGCGAAGCTCGCCCTCGGCGAGCAGGTGTTTGATCGCCACTGCTCGCAGTGTCATCCGGGCGGCGAGAGCGGGCTCGGGCCGGCGCTGAACAACAAGCCGCTGCCCCGGTTCGCCATGAAGATCCAGATCCGCAATGGCGTGGGCGCGATGCCACGCTTCTCGAGCAGCGAGATCAGCGACGACCAGGTCTCGGCGGTGACGGCGTATCTCGTGTGGCTGCGGAAGCAGCACTGATCCGCCGGCGCGCATCCTTCCACGGCTGTCGCACCTCGTACTCGGGCACGGCCGTCGGCGTGTCGGCCGAGACGCCGAGCAGCTTCCGTCGGCGCAGGAGCGCGATGGCATCCTGGACGGCGCGCCGGGAGAGTCCCGTCGCTTCCGCGATCTGCGCGAGACTGGCCCGATGCACGCCGCCGGCCTCCTGGTCGCATCGCCGCAGGAAGAAGAGGTACACGATGAACGCGGAGGGACGGTGGTCGTGTCCCACCAGGTCCTGCATCAGCGTGTCGACGACGTACGGATCGACGCAGAACGACGGCGGCCTGGGCATGCCCCAATACTGCTGTGGCAATAACTGCTAGAGCAAGGCGTGCACGGCTTGTCAGACCGGATGCGCGGCCCGAGTTTCGGCCGGTCGTTCCTTCCTCCTCACTCCGGTCCGCTCCCTCCGTGATCAAGGCCATCAAGTTCGCCAGCATCCCCACGCGCGATCAGGACGCCGCGCTCGAGTTCTGGACCACCCGCGTCGGTCTCCAGGTCGCCACCGACCAGCCGTTCGACGATAAGCAGCGCTGGATCGAGCTGCGCATCCCCGGCGCCGACACCCGGCTCGTCCTCTTCACGCCGAAGGGCCACGAGGACCGGATCGGCGGTTTCTCGAACGTCACCTTCGTCGCCGACGACGTGCAGAAGACCTACGAGGAGCTGTCGGCGCGTGGCGTGGAGTTCGTGAAGCCGCCCAAGAGCGAGCCGTGGGGCACGTCGGCGATCATGCAGGATCCAGACGGGAATGTGTTCGTGATCTCGTCGAAGTAGTGCGGGCCATCGTGTCGGGCGCGTGCCCTCAGCCCCACATCGATCTCGGAATTGGCCCGCTAGACCGTTTCGGGCGCGAGCTCCTCGACGTCGCCGACGACGCCCTCCACGTACAACAGCTTGATCGGCACGATCACCACGGCCAGCAGCGGAACGGCGACCATCAGGCCGAGGAAGCCGAAGAGCAGCGCCATCACCGCCTGGGCCACGATCGTCAGCGCGGGAGGCAGGTCCATCCCTTCCTTCATCAGCATCGGGATGAGGACATGCCCCTCCAGCTGCTGGATCACGAGATACGCCAGCCCGACCGTGAGCGCCTTCTCCGGTGAGTCGAGGAATCCCATCGCGATCGCCGGCACCGCGGCGAGGATCGGGCCCACGGTCGGGACGAACTCCAGCAGTCCGGCGATCACGCCCAGTGCGACGGCGGCTTTCACGCCCAGGACGAGCAGCGTGAGCGTGCTGACGACGCCGATCACGACCATGGCGACGAGCTGCGTCACGAGCCATTTCCGGAGCACGGTCGCCACCCGTGTCAGCACCACGCTGGCGCGGGCGCGCGAGCCGTGGGGGAACAGGTGCATCAGCCCGACGTGATAGAGCGCGGGATCGGCGCCCACGTAGATGGCGAGGACGAGGATCAGGAAGAGCCCCGCCGCCACGGTGAGCGTCGACGAGAGGAAGGGGAACA
>Ga0207674_10010688_pt1 | contig 10375 bp, 7 predicted proteins | sample KBSCornC72_FD_184303 | JGI IMG/M metagenome (GOLD analysis project Ga0207674, IMG submission 184303) | Corn rhizosphere microbial communities from Kellogg Biological Station, Michigan, USA - KBS Corn C7-2 (SPAdes) (version 2) | ecosystem: Host-associated > Plants > Roots > Rhizosphere > Soil ...
GACATTGCCCTGAATCACGAATCCAGACCCCATGGATTCAATGGCGTCAGATTGATTGGTGGAATTATTTTCGTTCGGCCCGAGCAGCGTATTGTAGAAAATCTGATGCCCCGTGCCTCCCACAGCTACCGAAATGCCAGCCTGCCCGTTGATCCCCGGCTGCATCTGCGCAATGTAGTTGTTGTTGACTAGTACGTTATTGATGGAATACGGTCCTTGGATCTCGATGTTGTAGCGAGCGGTTCCGGTCATGGTGTTGCGCAATACCGACACATCGTGGCCATTCTGCTTGGCCGTGACGTGCATCGCCTGGCAGGTCTGATTGAAGGTGTTGTCGGTGATGACGGTGGAGCTTGGATCAAACAGCCAAATAGCGCCACAGACCTCGCTCCATCCCGCCACGCGGCTGGCATCGTAGATGTTTGTGAAAGTGTTGAAACTGATCTGCGAGTTGGTCATGCCCGACCAGGCGTGGATACCGTCGGCGTTATAGTCGCCCGCCACGATAATATTTTGGAACCGGTTATTTGTGATTTTAATGCTGTCGGCCGGATATGCCGAACTGGAACCGTTGAATAGAATACCGCCGCCGTCGAACGTCAATCCATCAATGGTGATGCTCCGCGCATTGTTCCACGCTCCTTGCAATAGTTGGCCGCCGATCGATCCCTTCAGCGTCGCTCCAGACTGCCCCTGTAGCGTGAGGTTCGAAGGCACTGTAATCCGCGAAGTAATGCGGTAAGTCCCCGCCGGAAAAACCAGTGTGTCTCCGGCTGCAGACGAGTTGAGGGCAGACTGAATCGCCGCTGTGTCGTCCGTAGTTCCATTTCCGGTTGCCCCCAATGTAGTCACGCTGCGGGTAGCGGCGAAACACATCGTCTGCACAGCGACGAATGCACATATGTATACGAACTGGCGCATCCGTCGTTGTAAACCACTCTCGCTCAGCGGCGAGCATCGGTTGATCTGATTCAAAATTTGCACTAGTAGTGGCCTCTTTCCTTTTGGTGTAAGCGAAGCGACAAGCATCGCCGCGCACAAATATGTCTGCGGAAGAATCGGAATCTCTCAGACCGTTTCTGCAGTCGCGTTACTGTCAGATCGAGCCTGTACTTCTCATCGGGCAGCTGCTATCGGGGGATTAGAAGGAGGGAGGACTGGAAGCTGAGAAACGTTACATTTTTTTTGCCTAGTAACATACGTTTGTGCACGAACGCTAAGGCCCTTGCCACGGACCGATCGCATCGCGACAACCAAGAGAAAAACAGGAAGGTGGAACTACGCGCGGACTGCGGACCACTAGCGGAAATTCAGGCGGTGCGTTTGTCCCGTGCATTCGCGCCCGTACGTTGGATGCCATGCTTGGCCATGCGGTACATCAGCGTCTTGCGGCTGATGCGCAAATATTTTGCAGCTCTGGTTTGATTCCAGGCAAAATTCTCCAGCGCCCACAGCAGCAATTCTCTTTCAACACCGTCCAGACTGACGCCCTCCGGCGGAAACGCGAGATGATGGGCCATATCGCCTGGAGGAGTTTCCGTGCGGATGTATTCGGGAAGATCGGCGATCTTGATTTCCTCGGCTCTCGCCAACACCACCAGCCGTTCAATCAGGTTTTCTAGTTCGCGGACATTCCCCGGCCAGTGATAGCGGAGCAGATACGGCATCACCGTAGCGGGAAGCACCAGGGACTCGCGATGGTTTCGCAGCCTCGCTTTCTCGAAGAAGTGGTGCACCAGCTCCGGTATGTCCTCAGTCCTGCTGCGTAGAGGTGGCATCTCCAGGGGAATCACCGACAGCCGGTAAAACAAGTCCTGCCGGAACGTGCCCGCCTTGACCATCAAATTCAGGTCGCGATGCGTGGCCACAATCACGCGTATGTCCACCGCATGGCTGCTGTTGGACCCCACCTTCTGAATCTGCCCATTCTGCAGCACGCGCAGAAGCTTGACCTGGAGATCAATGGGCATTTCGCCGATTTCGTCCAGGAACAAGGAACCGGTGTGAGCCGACTCCAGGCTGCCTTGTTTGTTCGCAATGGCGCCCGTGAATGAGCCTCTCACGTGTCCGAACAATTCCGACTCCAATAGAGCCGGCGGAATCGCGCCGCAATCGATGGTGACGAAAGGATTGTCCCGGCGCGGGCTGTTCAAGTGCAGGGCGCGGGCCAGCAATTCCTTGCCAGTCCCGGTTTCACCTTGAATGAGCACGGTAGCACCGGTTGGCGCAGCGCGCGCCGCCACGTCCAGGCTCTGCATCAGAGCCCGCGAATTTCCGATGATCCCTTCAAACCCCAAAGTGAAATTCGTTTTGCGGGGCACGGCCCGCTGCTCTCGGTCGAAGTCCAGGCGCCGCAAGCAGCGGCGGACAACCATCGCGAATTCATCCGCCTGGAGAGGCTTCGTGACGTAATCGCTGGCCCCCGCCTGAATCACGTCCGTCGGCGATTCCAGAGCCGTATAGGAAGTCACTAGCACGATGCCGATTTGCGGAAACTCGCTGCGGATCCTCCGTGTCAGTTGCGAAGGTGACATGGTCGGCATCTGGATGTCCGCAATGACCAGATCGTAAGGCGTGATTCGCAGGATTGCCAAGGCCTCATCGCAGGATGCCGTCAGCCTGACTTCGTCTCCCTCGCCCGCGAACTGTGCGCGCACCAGTTCAGCCAACGACGTCTGACGATCTATGACGAGGATCCTTCGGCTCATAACCACACCGCAACGAAACCCGAACCCATTCGGCTTGCGATCACCCTGTCCTCCCCCAGCGCGTCGTCAAGCTCCCGTGAATTCTTCCGAAACAGCGGCGAACGAGGGTCGTTTCGGGATAGGAGATCCAAAGGAGGAAATGCCGACTAGACACAGCTGTCGACATTTAATATGCTTCTAATTCTCCGTTATAGAAGTACCCCATTGTACCACATTGCTGGCCGCTACGCGACCGCGGCGATTAGGGTAAGTCTTCTCGATATGTAAGGTAAAACCCGTGTGTCTCTCAGGCGTCTGCCTTACAAGGAACAACTTGCCCCATTTCGGACAGTTGGCCGCGAAGATGTCCTCAACTCCTATCTCTTGGGCCCTTTAGATTCAATCTGATGGACTACCCGGGTAGGCCGGTAGGAATGGGATTAAAAATGCTTAAGAGAACGCAGTGCCGGGTCTTTGTTGCATGGCACCATGTCGCTTAATTTGATCTCCTATGACGACCGGAGGCGTCAGCCGTTGGGATCGCATCCACAGTTAAGAACTCTAGTTCCACGAAGAGCCAAGATTGTTATCAAAAAAGTAGTCGGAGGAATGTTTTATGAGTACCATGTTGGCCAGCCACCCCCAGGCCAGTTTTGCGTCTTTCTCACAGAGTCAGACGGAGCAGCTGGGCGCGCGCTATCGGATTTTGATTGCTTCAGTGCAAGCTTTGCTGCGGGAGGGGCTGCGAAGCGCATTTGAGTCCCGGCAGGAATGTGCAGCGGTGTTGGAAGCTGCCAGTCTTTCGCAGGTGTCTCGCGCCTTAGAGCAGCGCGCCGTTGATGTTTTACTGCTGGATTGCGATCTAGTGGGGCCTTTGGCAGGCACCTTCCTGCAGAGTCCCGCAGTCGTCGGCTCGGGAATTCCAATTTTGATTCTGGCAAGTCCCGCCAACCGCGTCTTGGCGAAGCAACTGCTTTCGGCTGGCGCCGTCGGCGTAGTCTGGAATCGTTCCGGCATGCAGGACTTGCGGATCGGAATTCGCGAGGCGATGGCCCACCGGACGTGGCGCGATTGCCGGGCCCTGTGCCCGCGCGAGTCAAGCCACACCAGCGCCCCGCCCCCCTGGGGCCGCTTCACGGACCGCCAAAAACAGGTGCTGCGGGGAGTGCTCCAAGGACGCGCCAACAAAGAAATCGCCTCCTTCCTTCGCGTCACCGAAGTTTCGGTTAAGTGCACCATGCGCCAGCTCTTCGCCAAAACCAGAACTCATTCCCGCGCACAGTTGGTAATGGTTCTGATGGAACAACTCCCGCTGGATGCGTTCGACGAGCTGGGGTTGATGGCATGAAGACCGCCCTGGTCACCGGCATCACCGGACAGGATGGGTCCTATCTGGCAGAGCTGCTTCTGGCGAAAGGATATTGCGTGCACGGAATTGTCCGGCGCGCATCCACGTTTAATACCGAACGCCTGGATCCCCTCTACGCCGATCCCCACACCGAGGGCGCAAACTTGCGCCTGATATACGGAGACTTGAGCGACGGAACCGGTCTCCGCCGCGTCCTCGAAGCCGTGCGGCCCGACGAGATTTATAATCTGGGCGCGCAATCTCACGTGCGCGTCAGCTTCGACCAAGCCGAATACACCGCCGATATCGTTGCCACCGGTACCCTGCGCCTGCTCGAATCCTTGCGCGACCACGTGCAAGCCACCGGCAGACCGGTTCGACTCTACCAGGCCGGCTCTTCCGAAATGTTCGGAGCTACGCCGCCTCCGCAAAGTGAAACCACGCCTTTTTATCCGCGCAGCCCCTATGCGGTGAGCAAGACCGCCGCACACTGGTTCTCGGTAAACTATCGCGAGGCTTACGGCTTGTTCATTTGTAATGGAATCCTCTTCAATCATGAATCGCCCCGCCGCGGCGAAACGTTTGTGACGCGTAAGATTACGCGGGCACTCACACGCATCCAATTGGGACTTCAGCAGAAGTTATTTCTTGGAAACTTGGACGCCCGCCGCGACTGGGGCTTCGCCGGCGACTTTGTAGAAGCCATGTGGCTCATGTTGCAACAGCCCCAGCCCGGCGATTACGTGGTCGCCACCGGCGTGTCGCATTCGGTGCGCGAGTTCCTGGAACTGGCCGCCGCTTACTGCGGTCTGGATTGGACCCGTCACGTGGAATTCGACGCGCGTTATACTCGGCCCACCGAGGTGGATGCGCTGCTGGGCGATTCCTCCAAGGCGCGCAACCAGCTCGGCTGGCGTCCTCGCGTCGAGTTTGAGGAACTGGTGAAAATGATGGTCGATCAGGATCTGGAGCTCGCCTTGCAGGAAAAGACTCTCTCCCAAGCCGGCCATCAGGTGTTCGCCCGCGGTGCATCGCAGGGGTAGCCAAGATGGGTAGCCAAGATGGGTAGCCAAGATGGGTAGCCAACATGAATAAGCAGAGTCTGATTTACGTCGCCGGCCATAAGGGACTGGTAGGCTCGGCCATCGTCCGCGGACTGCGCGTTCAGGGATACACCAACCTCATTCTCCGTTCGCGCGCCGAACTCGATCTGCGCGATCCCTCAGCCGTGGACTCGTTTTTCAGCCACCACCGCCCCGCCTGGGTGTTCCTGGCCGCCGCCAAGGTTGGCGGGATTCTGGCGAACTCCACCTGCCCGGTGGAGTTTCTTCGCGACAACCTCAACATCCAGAACAACGTCATCGATGCCTCCCACCGTTACGGCGCCCAGAAACTCCTGTTTCTAGGTTCGTCGTGCATTTATCCCAAGTTCGCGCCGCAGCCCATTCGCGAGGAGAGTCTTCTCACCAGTGAACTGGAACCCACCAACCAGTGGTATGCCATCGCCAAAATTGCCGGCATCAAAATGATGCAGGCCTACCACCAGCAATTTGGCTTCAATGCGATCAGCCTGATGCCCACCAACCTTTACGGACCCGGCGACAATTTCGATCTGCACACGTCGCATGTCCTGCCCGCGCTGATTCGCAAGTTTCACGATGCCCAAGCCGCGGGCCAACGGCAGGTGATCATTTGGGGCAGCGGCACTCCCCGCCGGGAGTTCCTGTACGTCGACGATCTCGCCGACGCCGCCATTCTGCTGATGCTCAACTATCACCAGCCCGCCATCGTCAACGTCGGATGTGGCGAGGATTGGACGATTCTGCAACTGGCAAAGTTGGTCGCCGAAATTACCGGCTTTAGGGGAGACTTGGTCTTTGACGCTTCCAAGCCCGATGGAACCCCGCGTAAGCTCCTGGATATCTCCAGGATCTCAGCACTCGGTTGGCGTCCCCGCACCGGTCTTCGCGAAGGCATCGAACTGACTTACCAGTGGTACCGCGAAAATCGCTGGAAGATTGCAGAGCCTCCGGCAGATGCGCCTTTTGAGACACTCCTGGGAGGCCGGTCCGCGACAGAACCAGCTGCCGTCTCGCCCGCCGGGCCAGACCGGGCGCGCTAGCTGCTTCGCTCCATCGACCTTATTCGAAATGCCCTATATCTAAGGAAGTGGTTCCAGACGATAACTTCTTTATGGCGCCAGCACCACACGCCTCCAGTTCGACTCCGCCCCAGCCCGCCGCCAGGAAAAGGCGAGGAACGAAACTGAAGATCCCCGCAGCCATTTTGCTTCTTAGTCTTCTCTCCTTCGGCGCGACCATCGACCTGACGACAGCGGGAGCCAAGGGCGATGGCGCAAGCGACGACAGCAACGCCGTCCAAAACGCGATCAATAATTCTGTGGCGGGCGACACCATCCAATGCTCCGCGGGAACCTACAAACTGACGAAGATGATCACCTTTCTTTCGTCACGGACCTATCAAGGTCTCGCTGGCTGCGTCCTGACAGGCGCGATCGGCGGGCAACTGGTGCAGTTGGAATATGACAACGCCCACGACCTGAAGATCGACGGCTTCACCTTTCAGGGCGGCGGGATTCTGTCCAACGGAAGCAGCCCCACGCACCCCGCGAACAACCTCACCATTTCAAACAATCAGTTCCGGGACATCATCCTGGCCGGCAATTATAACGCCGACGCAATTCACGCCTGGGTCGGAACCACCAATACCTTGATCTCTGGAAACACCTTCTCCAACATCTACGATGCAGCGCACGTCAATGGTTGGAGCGAGGTCTGCGGCGCTATCTGGCTGTTCGATGCTGCTTCCACCACCGTTAGCAACAACACCTTCAACGGCACCTGTCAGGCAATGCACTTCACGGCGCGGCAGAATAGCCACGACTTGATGATCACCAACAACACCATTCACCGCAGCGCCCGCTACAACATCGAGATCCAGGGACCGTTTTCCATCAACAACGTCACACTCAGCGGTAATTACATCGACACCCCGCAGCCAGGTATCAACGGACAAGCCGGCATCTCCTTGGCGGTCGGCGGCACCGGACACCAGATCAAGAACAACACGCTGCTCGGCCCGAACCAGGGAAATCCCACGAATCAATCCGATGCCATCGAGGCTATGGGGACCGGGTTTGTGATCCAAGGTAATTTTGCGGGCCACTGGGGAGAAGCCCAGTTAATCGGCTGGTCCGACGCCACCTGGACCACCACCGGAAATACCTGGTGCGACATGACCGAGCCCACCGGCCGCTCCATCATTTATCTGGATACCGGAGGATTCAATCCCGCGGTAAACACCGGGAACACGTACACCGCTTCCTGCAGCGGCGTAACTTTTCCGTCACCGCCAGGAGCGTCGGCGTGCGACTTGAACAGTGACGGCGTGACCACCGTAGTCGACGTGCAATTAGCGGTCAATATGAGCCTGGGAATGATCCCCTGCACCGCCAAGATCAACGGCGCCGGCGTGTGCGCAGTTACCACCGTACAGAGAGTCGTGAACGCCTCGCTTGGCGGCGCCTGCGTGCAAGGCCCCTAACGCCGCGCGAGGTCATGGATAACGTAGGATATACAAGTACTTTGTTTCGGTTTAGCTTCTATCCGGCCGTTCACGTTTTTTGTTCGTGTTTCTGACCTTCCCGTACATCAGGTACGGAATAGTTAGTATCCCCCTTGAAATCAGGAATCTATGCATGCTAACTTGGTCGTACCTGAAGTACGGGAAAGTTAGAATGCCACTGCACCTTGTTGGAGAAAATCTAGACAAGACCCGCAGCCATTACAGGGCCGAGACGGGGAAACTCGTCCAGCTCATGCGGGGAATCTATGTCGATGCTGACGATGACATAGAGGCTATCGTTCTGCGGCATGCCGTTCGTATCGCCAAATATCTTTACCCCCGGGCCTACCTGTCGGCGGCAAGCGCTGTTCTGCTCGGGCCGGCGCCTGACGGACGCCTATTTCTGAGCGCGCGGCGCAAGCAACGCACACGCATCCGAGCACTGGAAATTATCCAGAACGAGGCACCTGCACATCCATCCGTCGCCGACGCTGTCGTCGATGACGGTATGGGCGAATTCCGGATTGCCGTTTCTTCAATCCGGCAGCGGTTCCTGGAAGCGTTCCGTTTGCGCAGCGAGCACGCGGCCTCGATCAACGACGACACGCGCGCCGCCATCGCGGTCCGCCTCGCCGAGGAGTACGGCGGGGTACAGGGCGCCGCCGATGCCGTCTGGAAACTCGCCCGCGACAATGACTGGTACCGGGAAGGAGAGTTGGCGGAGCGCTACCTTCTGCATCGCCCAAGCGCCGTGCATGCGAAGAATGAGGCAGCTCTGGATCTCCTCGTCGCGTGGCATGGCGCTCCCCTGGGGCGTTTGATCCACGACGGCTTCGAGTGGCGGTGGAAACCCGCTGACGGGCAGGAACCGCCGCTCATCCGGCAGACTACACCCGGCAGATTGCCGCCCTTCATCCTCTCCCTGCTTCCCGAAGGCTGGCTTGAGCACGTTCTCAAGAATAAGGACGAACGCGCTGTGCTGCGATCAGGCAGGCGCTACATGTCTAACATCACCATTGTCGAGCAGGAGGCGGAGCTCAGGGAACTCCCGCAGGATGTCCTGCGAACGCGGCTAGGCACGTTCACCGAAGCCGGCCTCTTCATCGGCAAGTACATGGGACCAGGCCGCAGCGAAATCGAAGAGAATTTCGAGCGCAATCTCGCACGGATTTATGAGCGTGCGGATACGCCGCGCCTCTCGGGCGTTCAGATCAAAGCGCCCATGTATCTTGACGAAAAGGGCGACTTGTCGCCAGCGACCGGAAGACCCTTCACCCATATCCTCAAACCCGCAGGCACCAGCGGATACGACGGTCTGCCGGTTGTGGAATGGATCGCCATGCAGCTGGGCAGGGCCGCGGGCTTCGAGGTGCCCTCAACGGCGCTTGTCACCATGCCGGACAAGATGCCGCCCGCGCTCATCGTCGAGCGGTTCGATATCCGCGAGACCAACACCGACACGCGAATGCTCGCGCTCGAAGACATGTGCTCGGTGCTCGACTTGCCGACCAGCGCAAAGTACGACGGGACTATGGAGCGCGTGGCTCGCGCGGTCCGGCCGCTGTCTACCGCGCCGGAAGACGATCTCCTCATCATCGTGAAGCGCGCGCTCTTTGCGTGGCTGATCGCCGACGGCGATATGCATCTCAAGAACCTGGCGCTGCTCAAGATTGCCGAGCCTGGGGACCCGCAGTTCCGCAGTGTGCGCATGGCGCCTCTCTACGATGCCGTGACGACGCGTGTCTTCCCGAAGCTCAAACATGACCGTCTAGCACTCAAACTCAATGGCAAGGACGACAACCTCCGCCGCGCCGACTTCCAGGCATTGGCGACGACGGCAGGCTTGCGGGCGGGCCATGCCGAAGCTGCCCTCGATGAATTATTGCGGCGACTGCGGGAAGCGATTGACCGCATCGCCGTGCCTAAGACAATTGAACTCACAGAGGACACGCACCAGATGACAACGGCGGTCCTTGACCTTTGCCGCCAGCGCATCGAGGGAATGAGGTAGCCCGCCCGTGTCTTTTAAAAGGCTGTAAAGCTCCTCTTCCTGACCATGATGGTCTCCTCGTTCTCCACCGTCTTCTTCTTGTTGAGGATGATGGTGACGATGATGATCATCATCCTGACGTTGTCGTCGCCGATGACGGCGGAGGCCGCAGTGGTGGTGGCGGCGAAGTGTCGCCGGACAGGGGTCTGATTTCCCGGTCTAGCCTGTTTTTGGAGGGAGGGAGAGGCTTCGTCAGATTTGCGTGCCGGAGGCTTCCGTCTTAACCCGAGTGCAAACGCTCAAAATGCGTGAGCAAGTGTGGGGCTCTCTAACTTATTGATTTTATGGTAGTGCCAACGGGAATCGAACCCGAATCGCGCTGTCCAATGTGGTCCGATGTAGTCGTAAGTAGCTGATTCTGCGTGGATACAGGTTGGCCGAAGCTGTCAACCAAGGTCAAATTCATCAGTGACCATGGCGGTCACAGGTTTGCGGAGTTCGCCCGAAGGTTAAACCGTCACGATCAATTTGCAGCTGACATCGGCGACGTCCGAACCACTGATTTTATTGAGCTCCGGTGCCGTTACAAAACTTACCCTCTGTGAGACGCGCTCGCTCACATTGGTCGCTCTTCGTCATTGTCTTCATAATTTGAGCTCAGCTGAGTTCTTGGGCGAGTCCGATGAGAAGCCCTTCAGGCCCGCGGATGTAGCAGAGCCGATACGCGTCTTTATACTGGACTACGTCGCCTACGAGCTGCGCGCC
>Ga0207674_10010691_pt1 | contig 10373 bp, 7 predicted proteins | sample KBSCornC72_FD_184303 | JGI IMG/M metagenome (GOLD analysis project Ga0207674, IMG submission 184303) | Corn rhizosphere microbial communities from Kellogg Biological Station, Michigan, USA - KBS Corn C7-2 (SPAdes) (version 2) | ecosystem: Host-associated > Plants > Roots > Rhizosphere > Soil ...
TGGAGGGTTCGGTGTTTGTCGCCGGTGCGGTCGTGCAGTGGATGCGCGACGGTCTCAAGGCCATCACCCAGTCCGCGGATATCGAAGACCTAAGCAATTCCGTGCCGGACACCAACGGAGTTTATTTTGTGCCCGCGTTTGTCGGACTCGGCGCGCCCTATTGGGACGCGGATGCGAGAGGGACGATCATCGGGCTCACGCGCGAGACGTCCTTGGGCCATGTTGCCCGCGCCGCACTGGAGGCGATTGCGTTCCAGACGCGAGACGTCCTTGAGGTGATGCAGCGGGATTCGGGAATACCTTTGGCGCAGTTGCGAGTCGATGGGGGTGCAAGCAGGAACAACTCGCTCATGCAGTTCCAGGCGGACGTGCTTGGCGAGAGGGTTTGCCGCCCGAGTGTCACGGAGACTACAGCGTTAGGCGCGGCCTACCTGGCCGGTTTGGCTACTGGATTTTGGGAATCGCGCGAGGTACTCGCCCAACAATGGAGCCTCGAGCGTGAATTCCAACCGAAGATGAACGAAACCGAGCGGAATTCGCGGTACCTGCGTTGGGTGAATGCCGTGGAGCGATCCAGGGGCTGGGCGAGATCTGCCCTCTGATCACTGTGTCAGGTAAATGTAAGCCTCATTGTTGCCGGTTCGGAGATCCTTCCCGTACGTGATCGCGAATCGCATTCCGAAAGTACGAATTTTTACCTGGACCCCGGTGTCGAACAGCCACTTGCGTGTACCGAGTGAAGGGTCGGGATCAGTGATCTTTCCGGTATCAACGAACGGACCCACGGTCAGCCGGAACAGCGAATTGCCATAGATATTCTTGTCGAGCTCCCAGTTCGTGAGGAAATAGTTCCTGCCAAGCGGTGCGGTGCCTTTCTTTCCGTCGTCCGCTCCAACGTGCGCTCGCATCATCAGGTCGTTGTCTCGTTCGATACCGAGCATGAAGAGTTCGTCGAAAGGAACGTCGCCGTAGGTTCGTCCATAACGTACCTGGCTCTGTATCTCGTAATCATCTCCCGATGCCTGTGGATACCAGTGTTGGCGTGAGCCAAGCTGCACCTTCGCGAACGCAGGATTCTCGGAATTCCAGGTGCGGCCCTCCTGCGTTGCCAATCCAATGTTGGTGGTGAACCGTCGTTCTGGAATTCGCAGAACCTCGTAGCCTATCCGCGCAAAATGCTTGAGCTGCTTGCCGCCCAGGAACAACGAGGCAGGCAGTGTCGGATTGACTGTGACACTGCGGAAGTCACGATCCGAGAATTCTGCTCCCGTGGACCAGTTCCAGGTGGCACTCCTAAGAGAGACGATCTCTGCCGTGCCTGCCGTTCTTCGGAAATTCAAGCCGCCGAGACTCGCTGTCGGAAGTCCCGAGAAGTTCTTCAGGGCCCAGTTCTCGTTGCGGAAATCGAACGCTAGCCGATAGTGCCAACGAGGATCGCGACGCACGGGTCCGCCCACAGACGCAAGTACCCGGCGCTTGTTGACGTCCCACCTGTACATGGTCAGCACGCTCGTGGCGCTGCCATGGATGTTGTAGTACTCGGGCGTAACCGTCTCGAAGATGATCCCGCGGAATGTATTCAGCAGCGCGACCCACTTGTTCGCGCCAAAGCCGTTGCTTTCCTTTGCTTGAACGACTGCGTCGAAGCTGCCATTCGGCCTCGCCTGCAGGTTGATTTTGAAAACAGGCAGCACTCCCAGGCCCTTCAACCGCGCCTCCGAGTTCAACAGTTGCTGGGGAGTGAGGATGGTTCCGGGGGCGAAGTCAATCGCGCGGTCGAAGATTACCGGATCGAGCGACAGCTTAGGCTCGCTGCGGACGCTCTCGATTCGAGGCTTTCCATTGCGATTCCAGTACTTCAGCGCGGCTTCCTGATTTCCTAGCAGGAAGTAAACCGTGCCGAGGAAGTCGTTCGCGTACTTATCTTCCGGAGCGAGACTCACAGCGCGTCGCAACCATCGCGTGGCTTCTGCCAGTCGCTTTTCCTTGAAGGCGATACCGCCAAGCTCCAGAGGAAATCGAGGATCGTTGGGGCTTAGCTGTTGGCCGTGCAGGAATGCCGACTGTGCTTCTCGGAGTCGTCCCAGCTTGGCGAAGGCGATTCCCTCGATGTACTCGATCTCAGCAGTTCGGTTCGGAACAGATGTCGCGATGTCGACGATCGCCTGCCACTGCTCGTTCACCAGCAACTGCTGCATCCGCGCCGTGACATCGGTCGTGGCATCCTGCTGTGCTGAAAGTGGAAGACAAAGGAATAGGAAGACGAAAAGAATCAGTGCTCTCGAGAACGAGGCACGGCGAGCAGGGTCCAATTGCCGGTTGCTTTCCACTCTTTTTCGAAACTCCTCCGGTCGAGTTTAGAAAGCTTACGTCCGGCGGGATCATTGAACATTACCAGATTGTTCGCAGAGTCGATTCCGGCAACTACGACGTAGTGAAGAATCCGATCATTTCCTGAGGGTTGAAGGGCGACGATCAGCGGGCGTCCCTTGCGGAGATGTTGTTCCAGATCATTCCAAGTTCCGGCAACTGAGAATGCCTGGTATCCATGTTGCTGCAGGTACTGCAGCATGGAAGAGGCGTAGATCCCGTGAGCTTCTGGAGAATGCAGTTCTTTGAGGATTTCGGACGCGTCGGGAGTCTTCGCGATAGCTGTATCGCTCTTGGAATCCCAGTACTGCATGACCATGGCGATACTGGCAGCGCCACAACCTTCGCGGGACTGCTGTACGAAAGGGACATCGAGCCAGATGGCGGGAGGATCGGTGGCGAAGGCGAGGGCGCAAAAGCACAGGGATGCCGCAATTGCTCTTGTCGCCCTCAGCATTTCGATCTAGTGAACTGCAACGATGATCAGGATCAGCACGGCCACACCGACCAGGATAATGAGTAGGTCTCGATCGCTGATTCTACCGGCTGCGAAATCATTCTGAGCATGGCTGGCACGAGCGGCCAACTGAGCTAGTTCTGCATCGCTCAGCGACGATACCGCTGTTTTGACCTGCGTGGGATCTACCTGCGCTGCCTTGAGTGCCTTTTCGGCCTTCGAACCGCTCAGCGCATTGGTCAGCGTGTCTATGTTCTGCTGGCGAGTCTGCGTCGCAGATACGATTTCTTTCTGCAGGTCGGCGGAGCTCACGACATGGCTCTGCGCCATCGATTGGGGCGCGGCAAAAATAGCTACTAGAATGGTGGCTGCGATCACTTGCACAAATCGCGTGCGATTAAGTTGCATCCTTCGTTTCCTCCAGGAAGAAAGGTATCGTGAGGTTAGCACAAAAATTCTTGTGGATACCTTTACGCGCGGACATGACCAGAAGTGTAACTAGTAAGAATTACGCACATTTCAAGCGCTTTATACACGATCGAAATCCACGAAGCCTCTTTCGACATTCGTGTTGACCAATTTGACGCGCAGACGGTCTCCAACATCCAGCCCGTCCTTGCCGTGTTGCAACATGCCTTCGACGTGCGGGCTTGGTATTCGCACAAAGGTGCCATGCTGGGTCTCGCCGGTGACGATTGCATCGAACGTCTCGCCGATTCGATGGCTCATCGCAACCGCCGCGATTCTCTTCGACATTTCGCGTTCCACTTTTTGCGCCGCATTTTCTTTGGCTGTGCAGTTCTGCGCGATAGCTTCGAGCTCTGCGTCCGAGTAGGGACTTGGTTTCTTGGCGAGCTTCGCTTTAACCAACCGCTGCGTCACCATGTCCGGAAAACGACGATTCGGCGCAGTAGAGTGCGTGTAGTCCCGCACCGCGAGTCCAAAGTGTCCCTCGCCTGTGTCGCCCGGTGGCTCCAAAACATATTCGCCGGGACCCATCAGTTTCACCACGGCCAGCGAGAGGTCGGGAAAATGATCCGGATCGGCCGCCTTCTGTTTGGTGAGGAATTCATTCAATGACCTGGAGTCGGGCGTTGCCGGCAGAGTGGTTCCGTGTTGCGCAGCGAGCTGAACGATGCGATCCCAGCGATCCGGGGTTTTCACAATGCGGCGGATCGAAGAAACATCCAGCAGCGCCCGCGCCACCACGCCATTCGCAGCGACCATGAAGTCTTCAATCAAGTCGGTTGCGCGATTCTTCTCCTGCGACGAGATTCCGACGACTTGTTGCCCGTTGTTGAAGACCGGCTGCGTCTCCGAGCTTTGAATGTTCAGTGCGCCGTGCTCGTAGCGCTCTTTGCGCAACGCCTGCGCAACTTCATCCTGCAACTTGACCTGGGCCTGGATCTCCGGTGATTTGGCAATCACAGCAGGAACCTCGCCGCGCCCTTCGAGCCAAGCTCCCACGGCCGGGTAGGCAAGTTGCGCCTTGTTCCGCACCAGTGCGCGATACAAATCGCTGCTGACGATTCCGCCATTCTTGTCGACAACGTATTCGATGACAACGGCGAGGCGATCCTGATCCTGCAGCAGGGAAGTCAGCCCTGTGGAGAGTTCTTCCGGGAGCATCGGGAAGATTCGAACACCGGTGTAGACCGACGTCGTCTGTTTCGACGCGTGCTCATCGATTGGAGAGTCCTTCGGCACAAAAGCGTCGACGTCCGCTATGCCAATCAGCACCTTCGTCGAGCCGTCCGCAAGTCGCTCGGCAACTTCGACCTGGTCGAGATCCCTGGATGTCTCGTTGTCGATCGATGACCAGAGCAAGCTTCTCAGATCGCGCACATCGACGCTAGGCGTGATGACTTTCGCCTGAGCGGTTATCTGCCGCACCTGCTCGAGGGCGGCGGAAGGAAATTCTGGGTCGAACCCGTGATCGATCATCGACTGACGGGCAAGTTCCTGCAGGTTGTGATCGTGCGCTGACGAGTTATTCATGTTTGCATTTGGGAGGCTAGCACACACCTCGGCCGGACTTGATGAATCTTAATGATGCGACTTTCGTGCGACGCACATCATGTTACTAACAGTTTTTTCAAGGACGACTATGATTCGAAACGCCGGGGTAGGTCGAATTGCGATCTTTCTGTGCAGTTTTCTCACCCTGAATGCTCTTCTGTACGCGCAACAGCCTGCCACAGCTCCCAAACCCTACCAGTTGAATCGCCAGAAGGCGGTGCAGCAAACCAGCCAGGAGATGGAACCGTTGAGGCAATTCAACAGTTCGCTTCAATCCCTTGCTGCGAAGGTTTCTCCAGCGGTGGTCCAGGTTTTGGTGACCGGATTCGGGGCTGTGGAGAGTAAGAACGGAAGTAATACGGCACTCATCGCACGACAGCGAAGCCTGGGATCGGGTGTGATCGTCGATTCCAACGGATACATCATCACCAATGCCCACGTGGTAGAAGGCGCGCAGAGAATTCATGTGGTGCTCACGCCCCCGGGAGAGAACAGCGAGGGCCCTCCGGTCGGATTCAAAACCGACTACACGGCTCGGATACTAGGAGTGCACAAGGACAGTGATCTCGCGCTGTTGAAAATCGAAGCTACCGGACTGCCATTCTTGGCTCTCGATCCCAATCATCCCGTGCAACAGGGAGAACTTGTCATCGCCATGGGAAGTCCCGAGGGGCTCGGGAATTCAGTAACCATGGGAGTCGTGAGCTCCGTTGATCGCCAGCCCGATCCCGACAATCCGATGATTTATATCCAGACCGACGCTCCGATTAATCACGGGAACAGTGGAGGCCCCCTGGTGGACGTCGATGGGTATCTTGTCGGCATCAATACGTTCATCCTCTCGGAGGGCGGTGGCAGTGAAGGACTAGGATTCGCTATTCCGGGCAGGATCGTCAGTTTCGTCTACGACCGTCTTAGAAGGTTTGGTCACGTGGATCGAAGCGAGATTGGAGCGGTTGCTGAGAGCATCTCTCCCATTCTTGCCGAAGGCTTGCATTTGCCGGTGTCCAATGGGGTCATCATCGCCGACGTCACCCCCGACAGTTCGGCGGAGGCTGCGGGACTTAGGATCGGTGACATCGTTCTGAGCATCGACGGCCGTACTACTAACACTCTGCCGCTCCTCTATTCCAGCCTCTATCTTCATCCGACGAACCAGGTGATGACGGTCGAAGTGCTTCGGGGGAAAGGCACTCAAACGCTTCGTATTCCCGTTGTTCCACAAAAGCACATGGTCGATCGCCTGCTGGACTTCGCCGACCCACAGAAAAACCTGGTAGACAAATTGGGAGTGCTGGCAGTGAACGCGAATGCCGAGGCCCTGCGAAGTCTGCTGCCCGATCTGCGCGTAAAGAGCGGTGTCGTTGTGGTTGCGAAGACGGTCTACGGTGGCATTGTCGACGTGGGGCTACAACCCGGAGATGTGATCCATTCCGTGAATACCGTGACGGTGCAGAGTCTCGATGAGCTCCGAACCAACCTCAATCGTTTCAAATCCGGAGACTCTGTGGTGCTGCAAATCGAAAGAAGTGGCGCGATGGATTACTTGCCCTTCGAACTGGAATGAATCATCGACTGGAATTGATCCTCGGGTAGCTCGGCGAAATCTCCTATGCGCTCCAGTCGGACATCGGCCGGTACATAACGGGAGAAGACTGCGGGATCTTTGGCGTAGTGCCCCTGGTTCACAAATACGGTCGTGACCCGGTCTTTCCAAATCTGCTTGATCGCGTCGAGAATGCGCAGCTTGTCGTCGACCATCACGTAATGATCGGCAGGGAAGCGCTTCTCAACATTCTCCAGCATGTCTTCTTTGTGGATATAGATGAGCACGTGATGCCGGAACGCCTCTGCCAGCCCCGAACGTTCCACCTTCCATGGCTGAAACACCGCGTCGCCATCGCTGAGGACAACGGCAGGACCGAATTGCTGAGCATGAGCGACGGCGTCCAGCGAGCCCGGGTAGAGACGGTTCGCAAATGGATATTCGATCAGGTACTTCGAGACGCCCAGGATCGACTGCTCGCGGGGATGCGCCTGCCGGTAACGCTGCAACGATCCGAGGTAATCGACATAACCGAGTTCGGATCGAAGCTCTTCGAGAATGTCCCAATAGTGTTGTTCGCAGTCGGCGCCGACGGTGCGAATGAGATGATCGCGAAGGTTCTGCTGGATTCGGTCGTTATCCAGCAGCGTATTGTCGACGTCGAACAGGAATACGGTTTTATGTCTCTGCAATTTCGACCTCTGCAGTCAGTAAGACGAGACTCGCCGCAACGAAGACTCAGCAAATCAAATTCTCACGATGACAAGTTACGTCATCGAGGCCAGTGACACTCCCTTAGATTCCGCGGGGATAGAGAAAGAGATTACCGTGTACTTGCACCGACCGTTCGCTGCCGACCGCGCCCGAATCTGGCCACCACGTTTCTCAACTATTGTCTTGGTCACCCACAGTCCCAGACCTGTTCCAACATCCGTTTTCGTCGTGAAAAATGGCTCGAATATCTTCGAGAGGTGCTCGTGAGCGATGCCCGAACCGTTATCGGCCACGGTGAATTGGACCATCGCTCCTTGAGCTCGTCGCCTGATTGACTTTGCGCGAACGCGAATCGTTCCCGCGTCGCGAATCGCGTCATAGCTGTTTCCAATCAGATTCGCCAGCACCTGTCGAAGTTCGCCCTCGTAGCCCTGGATCTCCAGATTGTCTTCCACCTCGCTGACTACATTGATACTCCGGCTGACGACGCGAATCCTATACAGCTCGAGAACCTGTGCAATCGTGAAGGCTGGGCGGAATCGCTGGGCTGTCGTGGGTTCTCGATAGAAGGCGAGCGACTGCCGCGTGAGATGGCTGACTCTGCGGAGTTCGGCATCTGCCGCAAGCAGATATTGCCTGGCCTGATCGGAAAGTTCAGACGACTGCGCGAGGAACACCAGGTTCGTCGCGCTTTCCAGCGGATTGTTCACTTCGTGCGCGATCGTCGCTGCAAGGCGTCCGGCGGTCGCCAGTTTTTCGGAGCGAATGAGAGCTTTCTCGGCCAGTCGGCTCTCGGTGATATCGCGGAATACAAGCACGATACCAATCAACTCACCATTCGTATTTCTAATCGGCGCGCCGCTGTCATCGATACTGATCTCGCTTCCATCTTTCCTGATCAGGACTGTGTGATTGGCAAGCCCGACGACGGTTCCGGTTCGGATCACTTTATCGACGGGACTCTCCACGGTCTTCCGCGACTCCTCATTGACGATTCGGAAGACGTCGCTCAACCGCATTCCCTTGGCTTGCGTTTCAGTCCAGCCGGTACAGGTTTCAGCTACGCCGTTCATAAAGACGACCTTGCCGGTCTCGTCACAGGCAATTACTGCATCGCCGATGCCACGCAGCGTTGTCTCCAGCCACTGGCGATCCTCAAACAGCGCAGCCAGTTTCGAAGAGTACGCGGAGTTCAGTCTACGAACGGATCGATCGATGGAACCAGCGATCAGAATGCTTCCCAGAACAGCAAAGAGTCCGGTAATCCAGTACGCCCGGTGTAATGCTGCGGTGGTGGTCGCGGTGCGGGACGTTCGGAGCAGCTCCTCTGCTGAAACAAATTCAGCAAGGTCGTTCCGGATGGCGTCCATCTTAATTTTGCCATCCTTGCTGTAAGCCACCACCTTCTCGTTGGTGAGGTCGGTATCCTCCAGGCTCTTCTTAGTGATTTCGAGCCACGAGTCGTATTGCTCCTTCATTGCAATTAGTTTCTGTTGTTGCGGAGGATTGTCCGAGACCGCCTTGAAAAGACGTTCATAAAGTTCCGGGAATCTGGATGCCCCGGTGTTATAGGGATCGAGAAAGGTTCGGTCACGAGTGGCGAGGTAGCCACGGACGCCAGTTTCCTGGTCGACGACACTTCTCAACAGACGGCTCGCCGAGGTGAGTACCTGGTCCGTGTGGTCTACCCAACCGGCACTCTGCTCGAGCTTGTAAATAGAAAGAACCAGGACCGCTGAAAAGGGGATGAGCACCAGGAGAGGCAGGGCGACAATCCGACGTAGTAGTTGCTGGAATGCAGCTGCGTCCACGTATTACCTCAATTGATATTGGGAGCGAACCGGTACCCCGACTGTCCCGGCTGATTGGTGTCATTTTAATGCCATTGAGGAATTCTGGAAAGCCCAGTTCAGCCCGCATGTCATGAGTATTGAAACGTTTGTACGCAGGCAACTCCGGGAGATCAGAACTGCTTCTCACCTCAGTTGGAGTACGTGCACCTGCATCACCCCAAAGAAAGATCCGTTCGATTCCGCGAGGAGCGCGAGCTGAACTTTCAGCTGCTCACCTCTTCGTCGTTGTCGTGCGTTTGACACTGTCTGCAACCCGTCGTCGAGACGGGACCCTGATTGGAGACACGCGCACTATGGCCACTCGCGAAATGCCCAAACCCAAGAATTCTGAGCTCCTCGATCCATCCGAACTCCTTACCGTCCTCAACTCCTATCGAAATGGCGATTTTTCAGCCCGCATGGCTCCAGACAAGACCGGCCTGGCTGGCAAAGTGGCCGACACTCTGAACGAGATTTTGGAACGCCAGGAGCGCCTCTCCGGCGAGATAGTGCGGGTTTACGATGCAGTGGCTCGGGAAGGCCGCATCAATCAGCGCATCTCCCTGCCTACGGCCTCCGGCGGGTGGGCTACAGCCGTCGATTCCGTCAACCAGCTGATCACCGACCTCGTGCAGCCCACTGCTGAAATGGGTCGCGTAATCGGCGCCGTGGCCAAGGGCGACCTCGGCCAACGGATGTCCCTGGAAGTAGACGACAAGCCGCTCTCCGGCGAATTTCTCAAGACCGCCAAGCTCGTGAACACCATGGCCGAGCAGTTGAACGGGTTCGCCAGCGAAGTGACCCGTGTGGCTCGCGAAGTAGGCACAGAAGGCCAACTCGGTGGCCAGGCAAGGGTGAAGGGCGTTGCCGGTGTCTGGAAGGATCTCACGGACAGCGTGAACTCCATGGCCGGCAACCTGACCAACCAGGTGCGCAATATCGCCGAGGTGACCACGGGCGTCGCCAATGGCGATCTCTCGCGAAAGATCACGGTCGACGCGCGCGGCGAGATCCTCGAACTCAAAAACACGATCAACACCATGGTGGACCAGCTCAACGGGTTCGCCGGCGAAGTAACGCGCGTGGCGCGCGAGGTAGGTACGGACGGAAAGCTTGGCGGACAGGCAAATGTTCGCGGAGTTGCGGGTGTTTGGAAGGACCTCACCGATAGTGTCAACTCGATGGCTCGCAACCTGACAGGGCAGGTGCGAAACATCGCGGAAGTGACCACGGGCGTCGCAAAAGGCGATCTCTCCACGAAGATTACGGTCGATGCTCAAGGCGAAATTCTTGAACTTAAGAACACCATTAACACGATGGTGGACCAGTTGAATGCGTTCGCGGGCGAGGTAACGCGCGTCGCTCGTGAAGTAGGAACCGATGGAAAGCTGGGTGGCCAGGCTAACGTCAAAGGCGTTGCGGGCGTTTGGAAAGA
>Ga0207674_10010693_pt1 | contig 10370 bp, 8 predicted proteins | sample KBSCornC72_FD_184303 | JGI IMG/M metagenome (GOLD analysis project Ga0207674, IMG submission 184303) | Corn rhizosphere microbial communities from Kellogg Biological Station, Michigan, USA - KBS Corn C7-2 (SPAdes) (version 2) | ecosystem: Host-associated > Plants > Roots > Rhizosphere > Soil ...
TCCTGGCGGAGTCCGGACTGGGGCTCGAGCATGTGGTGCGGATAAACGCGTTTGTTTCCGCACGGGAACACCTGCGGCCCTACATGGATGTGCGCAACAAGCGGTTCAGCCCGCCGTTTCCGGCCTCGACGCTGATGATCGTCTCGGGCTTCGCGCGTCCTGAGTTTACGGTCGAGATCGAAGTGATCGCGGCCGGTCCGGCAGGGGTGGCGTGATGGCCCGCAAGATCTGGTGGACCGACTACTCGGCTCCCGAATACGCCAACATCGACCCGGAACGGACCATCGCGATCCTGCCGATCGCGGCGGTGGAGCAGCACGGGCCGCATCTGCCGGTAGGGGTTGATTCGATCCTCAACCGCGGCTGCCTGGACCTGCTGATTGAGCGGGCGCCTGCCGATCTCGATCTGCGCATCCTGCCGGTCCAGCAGGTGGGCAAGTCGAACGAGCACATCTGGGCAACGGGCACCGCGACGCATACGGCGCATACGCTGATCGACGCATGGTTCGAATTGGGGGCGTCGGTGGCGCGCGCCGGCGTCCGCAAGCTCGTCTTCATCAACTCGCATGGCGGTAACGAGGAGATCATGGGGATTGTCGCGCGCGAGCTGCGGGTGCGCGAGGCGATGCTGGTGGTCAAGACTGGCTGGACCCGGTTCCAGCCCCCGGACGGGATGTTGACTGAGGTCGAGAAGCGCCACGGCATTCACGCCGGCGATCTCGAGACGTCGCTGATGCTACATTTCCGGCCGGACCTGGTGCACATGGACAAGCTGCAGGATTTCCGCTCGATCGCGGCGCGCGACGAGCAGCAGTTCAAATACCTGCGACCGACGGGGACGCACGCCTACGCCTGGATTGCCTCCGATCTCAATCCGGCCGGCGCGGTGGGCAATGCGCTCAACGCCACCGCCGAGCGTGGAAAAGCGTTCGCCGACGCGGAGGTGACCGGGATGCTGGAATTGCTGCGCGAAGTCGAGGCGTTCCCCTTGCCGCAGCCGTTCAAACAGCCGAACCCCGCGCGCTAGGCACCGGAACCCAACACCCCCGTCCGTAGTTTCCGGCAGGCGTCAAGCACCAATCCCGGGACGAGCCTTGAAACGAAACCCTGAACTGGCCCGCGCCGTGCGTGCCACCGCCTATTTCCTTTGGGAACAGGACGGGCGGCCCGAGGGACACAGCATTGATTACTGGGTGCGCGCCAAGGAAATGCATCTGCGCCAGCTGGCTTATGATCGCTGGTTGGCCGAGGGCAGTCCCGAAGGCCGTGACTTCGACATCTGGGTCGAGGTTTCGAGGGAAATCGACGATAACGGCCACTCCTGAGCGTCCAAGCTCATGCTGGAACGCAGCGGTCGGGGATATTCCCTTGATAGGGCTCTTTGAATAGGGTGCGCTCCGCTCGCGTCTCGTCCGCGGGATTTTGTCTGCTTCGAGCCGTCAGGCGAATTCATGTTTGAGCAATTTCGAAATCGCCTGAATGGCATCCCGCGGCGCTGGAAGAGCCTGATCCTTGTAGCCTTCGACGCCGTGGCGCTGATCAGCGTGCTGCTGCTCAGCTACCAGCTTCGTCTGGCCGGGAGTTTCGAGCCGACGACCGCACAATGGGTTCTGATCTTTCTCGCGCCGGTGGTGGCGCAGCCCATCTTCCTGCGCCTGGGACTTTATCGCGCGGTGATCCGCTATCTGCCCGAGCGGGCGATCTGGACCATCGTCGGCGCAATGATGCTCGCGACCATCGCCTGGGTGTTCGTCCTCTACATCGCCGAAGTCACCCGCATGGCGGTGCTGCCGCGTACGGTCCCGATCTTCTACTTCCTGTTCGGCACCATCGTCATCGCCGGATCACGGTTCGCCGCCAAATACATTCTCTATCCGCAGCGACGCGGCTCGGCGGCGCGGGCGATTGTCGTCTACGGCGCCGGCGACAGCGGCAGGCAACTCGCCGCCACGCTGACCGGGCAAAGCGGCAGCTACGTCCTGGGCTTCATCGACGACGACGCCAACCTTCATGGACGCGACGTCGGCGGGCTGCGCGTCTATTCGCCGAGCAACCTGCCCGAACTGGTGAACGACTTCGGCGTCCAGGAGGTCGTGCTCTCCATGGCAACGCTCGAGCCGACCCGGCGACAGGCCATCTACTCCGAACTCAGCCGCTACCCCCTGAAGGTGCGGACGCTCCCGTCGCTGCGCGAGATCGCGTCGGGCAAATACCAGGTCAACCAGCTTCGCGAGATCGACATCGACGACCTGCTCGGCCGGTCGTCGGTGCCGGCGGACCCCGCGCTTCTGCAACAGATGATCCGGGGCAGGGTAATCCTGGTCTCAGGCGGCGGCGGTTCGATCGGCTCGGAGTTGTGCCGGATCATCGCGCGCCTGGACCCCAAGCTCCTTATCGTCCTCGAGGCCAACGAGTTCGCGCTCTACCAGATCGAGCGGGCGCTGAGCCGCGACGCAGGTGTCCGCGTCGTCCCGGTGCTTGGGTCGGTCGAGGACGAACGACTGGTCCGCCGCACGCTCAAGCAATACGACGTCGACGTGGTATTTCACGCCGCAGCGCACAAGCATGTGCCGATGGTCGAGGCCAACGTGATCGAAGGCGTCCGCAACAACGTCTTCGGCACACTCAACCTCGTTCGCTGTGCGTTCGAAGGCGGCGTCAAGGACTTTGTCCTGATCTCGACCGACAAGGCGGTCCGGCCGACCAACGTCATGGGCGCGACCAAGCGCTGGGCGGAACTGGTCATCCGCCAGTTCGGCGATCGCGCGGCCGATGCCGGCAGGGGACAGCGCTTCTCCGCCGTACGGTTCGGCAACGTGCTCGGTTCGAACGGTTCGGTGGTCCCGCTGTTTCGCGAACAGATCGCCAGTGGCGGGCCGGTGACGCTCACCGATGAGCGGATGACGCGCTACTTCATGTCGATCCATGAGGCGGCGGAATTGATCGTGCAGGCGGGAGCGTTGTCCGAAGGCGGCGACATCTTCCTGCTCGAGATGGGCGAGACGGTGAAGATCCGCGACCTGGCCGAGAACATGATCCGGCTCGCGGGTCTGTCGCTGCGGACCCCGCAGCACCCGCAGGGGGACATCGAGATCGCCGTCACGGGGATCCGCCCGGGCGAGAAGCTCTTCGAAGAACTGTTCTACGACGAGAGCCAGGCGACCCGCACCAAGCAGCCCAAAATTCTGCGGGCCAAGATGACACGGCGGAGCAATTTCGACTTCGACACGGCTCTTGCGTCATTGAAGGCTGCGGTCGACGCCGAGGACGAAGCCGAGATACGCCGCATCCTGTTCGAAGTCATCGAGCAGAGCGCCAGCTAGGCCGACTGGGTAAGCGGGGCCTCGGGGGCTCCGGCGCCGGCAAGCAATGCAACTGCCGTCAGCGGTAGGTAGGCCAGCGCCAGCGCCGGCCACGTCCAGCCGGAGACTGCACTCAGCCAGCTGAGCGGGAGCAGCCAGATGAGGTTGACCGCAATGAAGCCCGCGGTCACCCGCCGATGCGATTTCCACCGCCGCGACAAGTGCTGATAGGCATGCCGGCGATGCGCGTCGAACACACGCTCATGCCGCATCAGGCGGCGGACCAGAGTGACCGTGGCATCAGTCACGAAGGCTGCGGCAAGGATCGACCACTGCGCCAGAGAGATCACGCCCGCGGAGATCGTGACCAGCCCGAGAAACACGATCATGAATCCGAGATAGGTGCTGCCGGCATCGCCCATGAAGATCCTGGCGGGCGGCCAGTTGAGGACGAGGAACCCCGCCGTGGCCGCCGCGACGGCGAGCAGCATCCAGAACGATGCCGTCCCTGCTGCATCAGGACCGCGGAGAACCATCAGCAGGGCCGCGGCGCAGCACATGAAGATCGCCTGCGAGCCGGCAATGCCGTCGATGCCGTCCATGAAGTTGAACAGGTTGATCCAATAGACGGCAACGACCAGCGCGACCGCGGCGACGAACATTCCCGGGACGGGCAGGCCGGTCGCGGCGGCAAGTCCGTCGACGGGAATCGCAAGACCGATCGTCAGTGCGACGAGGGCAAGCTGTGCCGTAAGGCGCAGTCGCGCCGGCAGCGGTGTGCGGTCGTCGATGAAGCCGATCGCGGCAACCGCCAGTGCGGCCAGGACGCCCACCAGCAATGGCCATGCGTCTGTCGCAATCAGCCCCGCCGTCGCAATCGTCCCGCCCGCCAGGATGCCGACGCCGCCGCCGCTGGGCGTCGGGATGGTGTGCGAAGAACGTTCGTTCGGCGCCTGGATGGTGCCGAGCCGCCGCGCGTGGCGCCGGATCAGCGCTGTCACCGCGAAGGCAACGAGCGCGGCGACCAACAGCAGGAGCAGGCGCAGCAGCATGGTGCGCCTTTTACGAGGCGCACCGGAACTTCACAACGCCCACTACTGGGCCTTGCCGGTCTTTTCCGCTTTGGCCTCGTCGTACCACCAGATGTCGGGGAAGCCGATCGAGTATTTCGGCAGGTTGTCGGGGTGGGAAAAGCGGTCCCAGCGGGCGATGCGCTCGTTGCGGTTGGTGTAGGACGGCACAACGTAGGCGTTTGCCAGCAGCACGCGATCGAGCGCGTGGGTAGCGGCGATCAACGCATCGCGGTCCTTTGCGAAGATTACATCGTTGATCAGCGCGTCGACAGCAGGATCGGCGACCCCGGCATAATTGGACGATCCGGGATCGGCAGCGGACTTGGAGCCGAAGAAGAAGTTCTGCTCGTTGCCGGGGCTGAGACTTTGCGTCCAGCCATTGTAGGTGACGTCGAAATCGCGGCTGCGGATGCGGTTGATGTACTCAGCCGAGTCGACAGTTCGGATGCTGGCGTCGATGCCGATCGATTTGAGGTTGGTCTGGAACGATGTCGCCACCGGTTCGATCGTTGGGCCGTTAAGCAGGATCTCGAAGCTGAGCTGCGTGCCATTGGCGTCGACCAGTCGATTGCCATCGAGGTGGTACCCGGCCTGCGTCAACATCTCGAGGGCCTGCTTGAGGTTGGCCCGTAACTTTGCCGGATCGCCGGCCACCGGACTGACATAGGGCGTGGTGAAGACTTCGGGAGGCACCTTGTCCTTGATCGCCTCAAGGTCGGCCAGCTCGGTGCCTTCCGGCAGAGCCGATGAGGAGGCGAGCGGCGTGCCGTAGAAGTAGGAGTTGATGCGCTGGTATTGTCCGTAGAACAACGTTTTGTTGAGGCTCTCGAAGTCGAAGGCGTAGTTGAGCGCCTTGCGGACCCGCACGTCCTTGAACTTGTCCTGGCGGACGTTGAAGATGAAGCCGACCATCACACCGGAATCGGCATAGGTCTGCGGATAGAGCTCCTGGATCACTTTCTTCTGCTGCACGGCAGGGAAATCATAGGCGGTAGCCCAGCGCTTGGCACGGTTCTCGCTCCACCAGTCGAACTGGTCGCCCTTGAAGCCTTCGAAGGCAACGTCGGGGTCGCGGAAGTACTCGAAGCGGATGGTGTCGAAGTTGTTGGTGCCGACCTCGGTGGGCTCGGTGGCGCCCCAGTAGTTGGGATCGCGCTGGTAGGTGATTGACGAACCGGCGCTGAACGTCGCCATCTTGTACGGGCCGGACCCCATCGGCGGTTCGAGCGTCGACGCCCCGATGTTGCGTTGCTTGCCGCTCGCGTCCTTGCTCTCCCACCAATGCTGCGGCAGCACCGGAAGCTGACCCAGGATCCCCGGGAGCTCGCGGTTGTTCTTGCTCGAAAAGAAGAACGTCACCTGGTCGGGCGCCGTCACCTCGACCTTGCTGACGTCCTGATAATACTGCTGGCGGTCCGGATTGACCTTGATCAGTTCCTGGAACGACCACACCACGTCCTGCGGCGTTACCGCCGTGCCATCCTGCCACTTCGCCTTCGGATTGATCTTGAACGTCGTCGAGGAGATGTCCGGCGGGTAAGCGAGGGCGCTGGCGATCAGCGGAAAGGACGAATTGGAATCGCTGAACGAGGCCGTCATCAGCGTCTGGTAGACCAGGCCCAGACCATCGGCCGGTTCGCCTTCCGGCAGGATTGGATTGAACGTATCGAAGCCGCCCAGCGCGTTCAGCCGGACGAGCCCCCCCTTGGGTGCGTTCGGATTCACATAGTCCCAGTGATCGGTGACCGGCTTGATGTTGGGATCGATCAGCGAAAACGCCGTGATCCAGGGACCGTTCTGCGCCGGGTCGGCGAGGGCGGGAAGCGCGTTGAACGCGAGGGCGACAGCGGCGAGGAGCACGGCTTTCATTGCGGGGCCTCCAGGGTTTCTTGCAGTTCTAGCACGGGCTGCCGTGCCGTGTGCAACGCGGCGGCCAGCAGGGCCCGGGTGTAGTCGGTCTTGGGGGTCGTGAAGATCTCGTCGGCAGTACCACGCTCGATGACCTTGCCGTCCTTCATCACCAGCACGTCGTTGGCCAGCGCCCGGATGACCCGCAGATCGTGGGAGATGAAGAGATAGGTCAGATGGTGCCGCCGTTGCAGCTCTCGCAACAGGTCGATTACCTGTGCCTGGACGCTCATGTCGAGCGCCGAAGTCGGTTCGTCGAGGACCACGAATTTGGGCTCGAGCACCATCGCCCGAGCGATGGCAATCCGCTGCCGCTGGCCGCCCGAGAATTCATGCGGATAGCGATCGGCCTGCGCCGGATCGAGCCCGACTTCCGTGAGGGCACGTTCGACACGCTCCTGCCGACCGGCGGCGGTGAGATCGGGCATGTGGACCGACAGGCCTTCGGCGACAATGGCCCCGACCGGCAAGCGGGGTGACAGCGATCCGTAGGGATCCTGGAAGACGATCTGCATGTTACGCCGCAGCGGCCGCATCTGCGACCAGTTCCGGGCCTGGATGTCGTCGCCGAGAAAAGCGATCCGGCCCTCGGAAGAGATCAACCGGAGGAGGGCGCGCCCCAGCGTCGTCTTGCCGGATCCGGACTCGCCGACGATCCCCAGCGTCTGGCCCTCGCGCACCTGGATGTCGACATCGTCGACGGCTTTGATATGGCCGACAGTGCGCCGCATGATGCCGCGCTTGACCGGGAACCAGACGCGCAGCCCCTCGGCCTCGACGACGACCGGCGCCTCCGGTCGGCGCGCGGGAGGCGCGCCCTTCGGCTCGGCTGCGAGGAGCTTCTTCGTATAGGCGTGCTGGGGGGCGGCGAAAATCCGCTCGGTCGGGCCGCGCTCGACGATCTCGCCCTCCGTCATCACGCAGACGTCATCGGCCATCTCGCGCACGATCCCCAGATCATGAGTGATGAACAGCATCGCCATGCCGAGCCGGGCCTGCAGCGATTTGAGCAGCTCGAGTATCTGCGCCTGCACGGTGACGTCGAGCGCCGTGGTCGGCTCGTCGGCGATCAACAGGTCCGGCTCGTTGGCGAGCGCCATCGCGATCATCACGCGCTGGCGCTGACCACCCGAGAGCTGGTGCGGGAACGCGTCGAGCCGCGACGCCGCGTCGTTGAGCCCCACGTCCTTGAGCAACTGCAGGGTACGCGCCCTTGCCGCGGATCGCCCCAACCCGCGATGCACCGACAACACCTCGCTCACCTGCCGCTCGACGGTGTGCAGCGGGTTGAGCGAGCTCATCGGCTCCTGGAAGATCATCGAGATCCTGTTGCCGCGGATGCCGCGCATCTCCCGGTCGGTAGCGGTCGCGAGATCCCGACCGTTGAACAGGATGCGTCCACCAATCCGGGCCGAAGACGGCAGCAGCCGCAGCACCGACGCCGCGGTCACCGACTTGCCCGAGCCCGACTCGCCGACCAGCGCGAGTGTCTTTCCGGGCTGCACCGCAAACGAGAGTCCGCGCACCGCGTGCACGATCCGCTCATCGACGCGGAAGTCGATGGTCAGCCGGTCGACCTCGAGCAGCGGACTCATGCGACGTTCTTTCGGGGATCGAACGCGTCGCGGACGGCCTCGCCGATGAAGATCAGGAGCGCCAGCATCAGCGAGATCGTGACCAGGGCCGAGATCGAGAGCCACGGCGCCCCCAGATTGCTCTTTGCCTGGTTGAGCAGTTCGCCCAGCGACGGGGAGCCGGCCGGTAAGCCGAACCCGAGGAAGTCCAGCGCCGTCAGCGTGGTCACCGAACCCGAAAGGATAAAGGGCAGGAAGGTCAGGGTCGAGACCATCGCATTGGGAAACAAATGTCGGCGCATGATGGTGAAGTTGGAAACGCCGAGCGCCCGCGCCGCCTCGATGTATTCGAAGTTGCGGACGCGCAGGAATTCCGCGCGCACCAGTCCAACGAGCGTGACCCACGAGAACAACAGCAGGATGATCAGCAGCGACCAGAAGCTTGGCGCGATGACGCTCGAGACGATCAGCAAGACATAGAGCGAAGGGACCGAGGTCCAGATATCGAGAAAACGCTGGATCAGCAGGTCCGTCCAGCCGCCGAAATAGCCGGAAATCGCCCCCACGACGATGCCGACAATCGAGGACAGACCGGCCAGCACGAAGCCGAACAGCACCGAGATGCGGAAGCCGTAGAACAGCCGGGCCACAACGTCGCGCCCGACATCGTCGGTGCCCAGCCAGTGCATATTCCCCAGGGTGCAGTCGGGGTCGTCGACGCCTTGCGGATAGCCCGAGCAGCGCTCCTCGGTGCTCATCGTCCAACCCGGCGGCGCCGGCGTCGGCACGGGCAGGGTGTTGTCGACCGTGCCGTAGGAGTAGCGGATCGGCGGCCAGATCATCCAGCCGTTGGCATTGATTTCGTCGCGGTTGGCCGGATCGCGGAAATTGGTGGTGGCGAGGAAGCCGCCGAACTTGCTCTCGGGATAGTCGATGGCGAACGGAAACAGCAGCTCGCCCTTGTAGGCGGCGATGATCGGGCGATCGTTGACGATGAACTCGGAGAACAGCGTCACGACAAAGAGCACGAGAAACAGCCAGAGCGACCAGGCGCCGCGCTTGTTTGCAAGGAAGATGCGCAGGCGCCGCCGGGTGATCGGCGACAGTGCCGGCTTGACCAGCGCGGGGGCCGACACTGCGACATCGGCTGGGGCCCAGACCGGCCGGACGAGGAGCATCCCCCTCGCCATCATACGGCGCGGCTCTCGAAATCGAGGCGCGGATCGACCCACGCATAGGTCAGGTCGGAGATCAGCGCGACGATGAGCCCGATCAGCGAGAAGATATAGAGGGTGGCAAAGACCACCGGATAGTCGCGGCTGACGACCGAGTTGAGCCCGAGCAACCCCAGCCCGTCGAGCGAGAAGGTCGTCTCGATGAGCAGCGAGCCGGTGAAGAACGCGCCGATGAAGGCCCCCGGGAAGGTGGCGATCAGGATCAGCATGGCGTTGCGGAACACGTGGCCGTAGAGGATGCGACGCTCGGTGAGGCCCTTGGCACGGGCGGTGACGACGTATTGCTTGCGGATCTCGTCGAGGAACGCATTCTTGGTGAGGAAGGTGGCGGTGGCGAACGCGCCCAGGGCCATCGCGGTCATCGGCAGCGTGATGTGCCAGAGATAGTCGAGGATCTTCTGCGGCCAGCTGAGATCCCCGAAGTTGGCCGACACCAGCCCCTTGATCGGAAAGATGTTCCAGAAGCTGCCGCCAGCGAACAGCACGATCAGCAGGATGCCGATGAGGAAGCCGGGCAGGGCGTAGCCGATGAGCACGATCGAGCTGGTCCACAGATCCAGGCGCGATCCGTCGCGCACCGCCTTGAAGATGCCGAGCGGGATCGAGATGCCGTAGCTGAGCAGCGTCATCCACAGCCCCAGGGTGATCGACACCGGCAGCTTCTCCCTGACCAGGTCGATCACCGAGATGTCGCGGAAGAAGCTGCGGCCGAAATCGAAGCGGACATAGTCCCACAGCATCTTGCCGAAGCGCTCGAGCGGCGGCCGGTCGAAGCCGAACTTGGCGCGGATCTGCGCCAGGTATTTCTCGCTGAGGCCGCGCGAGCCGCGATAGCCGGATGTCGCCTCCTGGCCCGACCCGCCGGCGCTGGTGACGGTGGCCTTCGGGTTGGCGCCGGGGAGGGCAGTTTCGTTCCGCGTGTCGGTGACGCGTGCCGTCGCCGCGACCGCATTGCCCGTCGCCCGGGCGATCATCTCCTCGACCGGCCCGCCCGGCGCGAACTGGGTGATGGCGAACGAGATGGCCATGATGCCCAACAACGTCGGGATCATCAGCAGCAGGCGGCGGACGATATAGGCGCCCATTCAGGCTCCGGGAGTGGACCAGGTCACTGTATGCCCTGTCAGGGCAGATTTGTGACAGAGAAATGGGGAAGGGCACCCGGTCCACCGCTTCCAAGATTAATAATTGTTCATGTTCGTCGTTGAATAACCCCGACTGACCTCGAAAAAGCGACCTTTCGCCGAGCTTCAAATCCGACGCTTAGGTGCTCAGGCC
>Ga0207674_10010695_pt1 | contig 10365 bp, 6 predicted proteins | sample KBSCornC72_FD_184303 | JGI IMG/M metagenome (GOLD analysis project Ga0207674, IMG submission 184303) | Corn rhizosphere microbial communities from Kellogg Biological Station, Michigan, USA - KBS Corn C7-2 (SPAdes) (version 2) | ecosystem: Host-associated > Plants > Roots > Rhizosphere > Soil ...
AGGCGGGAAGTTTTCGCCGGTGCCGCCCCAGCTCCACGTGTTGCGGAACCAGAGGGTGGGCAGGAGGTGGAGCGTCGCGGGCTCCGGCCCACGGTTGGTGACGGTGTAGCGCACGAGCACGTCGTCGGGGCCCCCCTTCGCATACTCGATCGTGAGGTCGAAGTATCGGTCCTCGTCGAACACACCGGTGTCGACCAGCTCGTACTCGGGATCGTGCTTCCCTCGACGCCCGTTCTCGTCCACCAGCGCCTGGTATGGAAACGGGCGCTGGGGATACTTGTAGAGCGCGCGGTTGTACGCGTGTGTTGGGGTGGCGTCGAGGTAGTAGTAGCACTCCTTCACGTCTTCGCCGTGGTTCCCCTCGGGCCCGGCGAGACCGAAGAGCCGCTCCTTCAGGATGGGGTCCGCGCCGTTCCAGAGCGCGGGAGCAAGGCAGAGCCGACCTTCGCGGTCGCAGAGACCCAACAGACCATCCTCCCCCCAACGGTAAGCTCGGCTGCGGGCGTGGTCGTGCGGGAAGTAGGTCCAGCAATCGCCGTGGGCGGAGTAGTCCTCCCGGACGGTGCCCCACTGCCGCTCGGACAGGTAGGGTCCCCAGCGCTTCCAGTTCCGCTCCCGCCGGCCGTCCTCGGCGAGTCGGCGCTCTTCTGCGTTAGGCACGGGCGTCGGTGGTCACGTCGTGGCTCAGTCTGTATGGAGTCAGGCGATTCTACGTCGGGAATCGGGAATCGGGCAGTGGGCGACAGGCGCCAGCGAGGTAACAGGCGAGAAACCTTCGACCAGGGTCCGAACGTTCTGAGAGATGGGCCTGTCCCACCTCCACGGCGGCCAGTGTCGCCGATTCCCTATTCCCGATTCCCGATTCCCGATGGATACCTGGCTCAAGGATGTCCGGTACGCCTTTCGGCGCCTTCGCAAATCCCCGGGCTTCTCGCTGATCGTTCTGCTCACGCTCGCCCTCGGCATTGGGGCCAACAGCGCGATCTTCAGCGTCGTCAACACGGTGCTCCTCAGGCCCTTCCCATACCGCGATCCCGAGCGGCTCGTGATCGTCGATCACCTTTACCCGTCGCTGAATAACCTCGAGGCAGGCGCATCCGCCCCCGGCTTCCGCGACCTGCGTGACAAGGCGTCTATCTTCGACGGCGTTTTCGTCATGCAAGGGTGGAGTCCCGCGCTTACCGGCGCGAGTGGGGAGCCGCAGCGCCTGCAAGGCACCAAGGGGTCCGGGCTCATTTTCAAGACGCTCGGCGTCGCGCCCGTTCTCGGGAGGCCGTTTACGGCTGAGGAGGACGAACCGGGTAAGAATCACGTCGTCCTGTTGAGCTACGGCTTCTGGCAACGCCAGTTCGGTGGCGATGCCGGCGTCATTGGCAAACAGCTGACCCTGAACAACGAGCCGTACGAGGTGATTGGCGTCATGCCCGCCTCGTTCCGGGACTTCACGGGGCGCGCGCCGTCGGACCTGTGGACGCCGCTCGCACTCGCGCCGGACGCCTTCTCCGACAATCGCCGGACGAACGAGTACCTGACGCTGGTCGCGCGCCTCAAGCCGGGCATCTCCGTCGACCGCGCTCGCGGCGACATGAAGACGTTCGCGAACCAGCTCAAGGCGCAGTATCCCACCGAATATCCGCCGGACTGGACGCTCAAGGTCACGCCGATGAACGAGAAGGTGAGCGGCAAGATCCGGCCTGCGCTGCTCGTGCTCTTGGGCGCCGTCGGGTTCGTGCTCCTCATCGCGTGCGCGAACGTCGCGAATCTGCTGCTCGCGCGTGCGGCATCGCGGATCAAGGAGGTCGCCATTCGCAGCGCCCTCGGCGCAACCCGGCGTGACCTGCTGCGGCAGCTCATGGCGGAAAGCCTGATGCTGGCTGTGGTAGGTGGCGTACTCGGACTGGGTCTCGCGTGGCTCGGCATGAAGGCGTTGGTCGCACTCAAACCCGCCAACGTCCCACGCATTGCCGAGCTGCGGATCGACGGCACGGTCACGGTGTTCACGTTAGGCATCGCGGTGGTGACCGGCCTGATCTTCGGGCTCGTCCCGGCGCTTCAGGCGTCACGCGCAAACCTGCAGGACACGCTCAAGGAAGGTGGCCGGAGCGGTTCGGCGGATCGGAGCGGCCAGGCGCTTCGTCGCGCGCTCGTGGTAGCCGAGGTCGCGCTCGCGTTGACGTTGCTCACAGGGGCGGGACTGCTGATCAAGAGTCTGGCGTTGCTGGAGGGCGTTAACCCCGGGTTCGACGCGAGCAACCTGTTGACGTTCAACGTCGCGATCCCGAGAGCGAAGTACCGATCGGATACAGCGCAGGTGCAGTACTGGGAGCGCGCGATCGAGACGGTCAAGGCGGTTCCGGGCGTCACCTCGGTGGGTCTCACGTCGACAATGCCGTTCACCGGGGACTGGTCCACCGGGAGCTTCGCGGTCGAGGGGTATCAAGCTCCGCCGAACACGCCGGGCCCGTGGGGTGACCAGCGTGCGGTCAGCCCCGGGTTCTTCACGACGCTCAAGGTACCGCTCCTCAAAGGCCGGAACTTCACCGAGCAGGACGGCGCGGTGGGCCCGCAGGTCGTGATCGTGGACGATGAGATGGTGAAGCGGTACTGGCCGAACACGGACCCGATCGGCAAGCGGGTGACGTTCAACAATCCGCAGCGGGACTCGGTGATCGAGTGGATGACGGTGGTGGGAGTCGTCGGGCACACGAAACACGAGGGGCTGGACGCCGAGAATCGCGTGCAGATGTACCACCCGTACCACAAGCTGGGCTTCAGCTCGACCTCGATGTCGTTCGCGGTCCGCACGGGGGGCGATCCCACACGCGTGCTGCCCGCGGTGCGCGCGGCGCTGCACGGCATCGACCAGGATGTGCCGATCTTCGACATCTCGACGATGGACGCGAACATCGCGAACTCGATGGGACAGCGGCGGTTCGCGATGATGCTGCTCGGCCTGTTCGCGATGATGGCGGTGGTCCTGGCGTCGATCGGGATCTACGGGGTGATGTCGTACTCCGTGACGCAGCGCTCGCACGAGATCGGGATTCGGATGGCGTTAGGCGCGGCGCGGCGGAACGTGCTGCGGATGGTGATGGGGCAAGGGCTCGTGCTGGTCGGGGCCGGCGTGCTGATCGGCGTGGTAGGCGCGTTCGGGCTCACGCGGCTCATTGCGAGCCAGCTCTTCGGCGTCCGGCCGACGGACCCGACGACCTTCGTCTCCGTTGCGCTGACACTCATCGGGGTGGCGGCGCTGGCGACGTTCGTTCCGGCGATGCGGGCGACGCGGGTCGATCCGGTGGTGGCGTTGCGAGATGAATAGGCGACAGGCGGCAGGCGGCAAGGGTTTGAGTAACCAATAACCAGAAACCAAGAACCAGTGTTGAGCACTGACGCAGGAGTCAGTTTTGGGTTGATTCTCCGGGGTTGGCCCGAGTTCCAAAGCGCTCGCTGATCCGCCATTTTGCGAATACTCCGGCGAACGTAGCCTCGCCGAAGCGATGTACTCAACGCCCCCGGGACCCCACGGGGGCGTTGTGCTTTGTGGCTGACGAGCCGCTCGTCGCCGAGCGTGCGTCACGGTATGATTCCGACGGTTTCTCACCGGCCGGTTCCCGTGTCTCCTCGTCGATCGATCATGAACTTCCGGATCTCCCGTGTCATCGCGCTCGTCGCCCTTCTCGCGGGAGCGGCAGCGCCTACGTCCTCACTCGGTGCCCAGCGAGATCGCGGGAAACAGCAGTCTGCCGCGATCGCTCCTGCCACGCTCGATTCCTTGCGTGCCCACATTCGGCGCGTGATGGACTCGACGAAGACGCCCTCCATTGCCGTGGCGGTGGCGAAAGGCGGGCGGATCATCTGGGAGGAAGGTTTCGGCTTCGCCGATGTCGAGCACCGCACGCCGGCGACGCCAACCACGCTGTACTCCATGGCATCGATCTCCAAACCCATCACCGCCACGGGGCTGATGAAGCTCGTCGAGCAGGGGAAGATCGACCTCGATCGGCCCGCGAACGACTACCTCGGTGCGGCGAAGATCACCGGGCTCGCCGGCCCGGCGTCGGGCGCAACCGTTAGGCGCGTGATGTCCCATACGGCCGGCCTCCCGTTGCACTACCGGTTCTTCTACGCGGGTGGGGCGGTCACGCGGCCATCAATGGACGAGGCGATCAGCCGGTACGCGATCGTCGTCTACCCGCCCGGTGCGGTCTACAACTACTCGAACCTGGGCTACGGCGTGTTGGAGGAGATCATTGCCAAGGTGTCGGGGAAACCGTACGAGACGTACATGCAGGAGGAGGTCTTCAAGCCGTTAGGCATGCCGACGACCACGATCGGAACCGGCGCGGGCATCGCCAACTCGGCCGTGCGCTACACCGCGGACTGGAAGCCGATCGCGTTCTACGACTTCGACCATCGCGCCGCGTCGGCGGTCTACACGAGCGCGCACGAGCTCGTGCGGTTCGGCATGTTCCACCTGAAGGATCATCTCGCCGACCAGCGCCCTATACTCAAGGACGCCACGCTCGACGCCATGCACCATCGCGAAACGCCCGGCGACACGACGAGCGGCTACGGGCTCGGCTGGGCGATCGGGTATGAGCAGGGGATACGAGTAGTCTCGCACACCGGTGGCATGCCGGGCGTCGCGACGAGCCTCAAGCTCTACCCGGAGCAGAACATGGCGATCGTCGCGTTGGCCAACACGAGCGGCGCGGCGCCGCACCGTATCGCCGTCGACATCGCGGCGGCGGTGGTCCCGGGCTACAAGCCGCCAGCGCCTCGCGATCGGTCGGCTGAGGTTGCGACCTTCACCACCCCGGCCGAGTTGACGGGGGAGTGGAGCGGCACCGTCCGCATGTACGACGGCTCGACGACGCCGATCGCGCTTCTCGTCAAGTCCGACGACGTCCACGTTAGGCTCGGACCCAACGCGCTCTGGACGGTGCTCAACAACCCAACGTTCCGCAACAACCTGCTCGGCGGCCAATTTGCCGGGACGATTCCGAGCGAGGAGGCGCGGCGGTTCCCACAGAACGTGGGCGTTTCGCTGCTGCTACAGGGTGATACGCTGCGTGGCTGGGCGGCGGCGATGACGACCGACGATCCGCTGACGGGCGCGATGTCGTCGTACGCGGAGCTGACGCGAAAGCCTGCGGTTTCGTCGGGTGGGAAGTAGAACGCAGCGATGGGGGATGCGGGATGCGGGATGAGGGATGAGGGTTCGCGCTTTTTATCCCCTCATCCCGCATCCCCCATCCCTCTTCACATTCCTGTGAAGAACATGCGGCACAGGAGCGGGACCGGTTAACCCGTCCGTTCTGAGGGGTAACAGGTCGAAAATCACCGACTTCGACCGGTTTATCACCTGATTCCCGCGCTGTACTGGCACACTACCTGGCACGCCGGAAACGGCGAGGGCAGCGTTAGGCGAGCATGTGTATCGGGGAGCTTTGCCTCCAATCGTCGGTTGTTGAGCCCAAAGCGAGCCAGCGCGAAGGATTGTCGTATCCGGATCCGGCGTGGCGTCGTCTGTGGTCAGAACCTCAACGGACGATCCCGAAACGTGCGAGCCGGCTTCCTTGCTGTCGCGCTGTTCCTCGCCGGGTGCGTGAAGACCCGCGCGATCCCGCTCGGCCAACAAGTTGCGCGCCCGCCAGTCGCGCCTGACTCGGTGGTGATCTATCGCACACCGGAACAGGTGCCGGGAAAGTTCGTCGAGATCGCGCTCGTAACGGCCGATGGCGGCGACGTGGTAGGGGGCAACGCGTTGTTGACCGCGCTACGCAAGAAGGCCGGCGCGCTCGGAGCGAACGCCATCCTGCTGGTGAGCTCTGAGGCTCCGACAACGGCGATAGTTACGGGCGGATCCGTTCCCGTCGCGACGGTCGAATCAGGATCGTACGTAACCAAGGCCGTGGCGATCTACATCACGCCCTAGTTCGGCCCGGCCGGCGGCGTCACCCTTGCGAATACCATGTGTTATGAACGCCGCTCGAGTACGCCGGCAGCACCCCCCAATCCAGTACCGCGACTCACGAGACCGCCTCTGGTCCGTGTCGGAGGTCGCGGTGTTCAAGGTCGTTTCGCCGGCGATCGACGGGCCGAACCTGGCACTCGTGATCCGGTTCGAGCACATGGGCGAAGAGCGTTTCGCGCGATGGCTCGGTGACGACGACTGGCGCGAACCGACGGCGCTCCGTCGGCTATTTGAAAGCGTCGACACGCCGACCGATGACATTGGCGTCGGGCCCGCCCCGCCCGAGACCGTAGCGCTCTGGGTCAAACTGGTCGCGACGATGGGCCCCGACGAGCTCGCGGACTTCGAGGCGCGTACGTTCCGCCAGTGGGACCGCGGGAGCCTCAGCGCTGTGCGGATCGCCATCGATCGGCGGCGGCGCGAGCTCGCGGGCTGAGTATCAGCGACTCATCCCATGCCTCGCGCCAAGCCGCACAGGGATTATTGCGGGAGTGGCGTTAGGCGCACGCGGAATGAGACGTGGTAGAGTCCCACATCCACGGGCTTTGACATTTGCCGGATGTCCCAGAGTCGTGCTACGCTCCCCGGCAGTGTCTCGACGACGTACTCGAGCTCGGACGTCCGGGTAATCCGCACCGGCGTCGTCCCTTCGCCGTTCAGCACGCCGCCGTCCGCGTAGCCCTCCGCGCACTGGCCGAGCGACCACGGGCCAAGCTCCAGGTAGTGCCACGCGCCGTTGATGTGGATCCCGATTTCGGTCCGGTCACTGGGCACCACGCCGCCGACCGGGATGTCACGCACGTTCCAGATAGCCCGATTCGCGTCCAACATATGGAAGGTGGCGAAGAACGCGGCGGAATCGCGCACGATACCAAGCGCGCGGGCACCAGACCCCGGCACTGGTGTCGTCAGGTCGAGCGCGAGCCAGCGCGCCGGTTTGCGCCCCCCGGCTGACTCGGCGGCCTTCCGGGCCTGCACGTCGGCTCCGTACGCGTACGGAAGCCGCAGGCTGTACGCGTGGCTGTTGTCCGACCGCGTGCCGGGATCCGTACCGTACGCTCCGCGGCCGTCGTCCCGCAGCGACACCGAGCCCGGAAGCACCGTGAGCATCAACGGGATGGAGCGGTCGATGGGTCGGTGGCCGCACGCGGCTGCGCCAGAAGGAAGGACCACCGTGGCCACCGGCCCGCGGATCGCGTGAATGGCGTCATCTACCGCCTCGCGCATGTCCGCGCTTGAATCACCGTGGAGTCGCTCGAGGCGCGGTAGCGCAGCCGCAGCGCTCGGCCCAAGGCGCTCCAACGCCCACGCCGCCTCAAACCGAAGCGCCTGATCATTGCCGTCCAGGACTGCGGTGTAGCGAGCGACAGCGACATTGACGTCGCTGAGCTTGCGAAGCAATCGAAGCGCTACAATGCGGCGATCCTGCACGCTGTCGGCCAGCAAGGCGTCGATCCGCGGCAGCAATGACATCGGTGTGATGAACTCTGCGAACGCCGCGATGGCGCGGATCACTACCAGTGGAGAGGAATCGGTGGCCGCGTCAATCAACGCCGCGGGGACGGGCTCCTTCGCTCCGCGCGCGATCGCCGGCAAGGCCCACGCGGCTTCCGCCCGGACCGCTGGAGATGGGTCGGACAGCGCGGCGACGAGGGCGGGCGTCGCTTCTCGCCCACTGGGGCCGAGCGCTCCGAGCGCTCCGGCCGCCGCGGCGCGCGCGGTAGGAGTTCCATCCCGCAAGAGTGCGGTGAGCGGTGCGAGTGACGCACCGGCCGCTGTCGCGCCGGCCTTGGCGAACCCTCGCTGCGCACGCGCGAGCTCAGCGCCAGAGCCGCCTCGTAACGCCGCCAGCCACGCGGCCACCTCGGCTTGTCCTGCGTTGCCCTTATCAGGTGGAGACTGCGCAGACAACGAAGGAACGGCCAACATCAACGCCAGCAGCACGGCAGCGATGCGCATGCGAGGCTCCGTTGAGGGGTGGCCAACGTTGGCGTGCTGGGCGCCACCTCGTCAACGCCCCCTCGTACTCGCGGTCGGTAGCAAGTCGTGCCTATTGGCTTTATTCGCGGGTCGTTCGCCGCGATGGTTCCCTATGCCCTACCGCCCGCATCGCCTCGAGCCGAACTATCCGGGCCCGGAAGTGGTGACCACCAAGTCGCCAGCGCCGCCGATCGTAGTGGAGTGCTGGTGTCTGATGGTCACCACGATGGACCGCGTTAGGCGACAAGTTCACGCGCGAGACGTGGAAGAAGTTCGACGCGAAGGATCTCGAGCCGTTGAAGGCGGCGATCCTGCGGCGGCGTCAAGTGCTCGCGGCTCCGGTGCGGACGTAACGGCCATCGACCGTGCGGGCCTAGCGCGAAGGCCGAGCGTCACGGTAAATCCTCGGGACTCTCGACCAGGAACCCCTATGCTCGCGCGACTCGGTATCACAGCAGGATTGGTGCTGTTGAGTGGGTCTGTGGCGAAATCGCAGCAGGCACGCGCTGACGCTGGTTCTGAATGCCAGGCGAGCGGCGGAAACCCGACGCCTCGAGGGCCCGCGCTCTCGGAACCGGCAGCTCGCGCTATTGTCGGGCCGTGGTACTCGTTGTTCACGATCCCCGGCCGGCGCGACGTCCGATCCGTTTTCGCCGAGGTCATGGCGCCTGATTTTATTGGCTGCACAGGTGATCGCCCCGGAGAGTCCCGCGACCGAGAGGCAACGGTTCACTTGCTTGAGGGACTGGCCACCCAAGTCCCAGATATGAGGTTCGAGATTAAGGAACTATTTGTAGCCGGCGACCGCGTGATTGTGCGTGGTGAGGCAACGGGCACCCCAGCAGCTGACTTCTTAGGAACTCCGCATACCGGACGGCAATTCCGCATTATGACCATTGATATTCTGACAATACGGAACGGCAGGATCGCGAAGACCTATCACCTGGAAAATTGGCTCGGCGCGTTACAACAGCTGCGGATCTGACGAAGCGACGGGGCGGCGGCGACCTACAGCACCGCCGGCGGTGGTCGAATGCTGGTGCCTCATGGTCGCAACGATGGATCGCGTTAGGCTTGACGATTCACCCGCGAGACGTGGCGGAAGTTCGACGAGACGGATCTCGAGCCGCTGAAGGCTGCGATTCTGCGGCGCCGTCGGACTCTGGCGGCTCCGGTGAAGCCGTAGGCGTCGTACCAGTCCTGCCCCGGCCTCCTCCACTTTCGCCAGGTGCTCCAACCACGCCCCGAAAAGCTCGTGATCGAACCAGAGGATAAGCATTCGCCACTGTAGCGGTGGGCGTTAAATCGGCCGCATCATTCCACCGCAAGCGTTACCGAAAGGCCGCGACTCGCGGGATCTACTACTGTCCGCAGGTTCATATAGCAGTTAGTTCACTCCCGATGACCGCTGAGCGCCAACAGCCGATCGGCCGCAACTCTCCGTGCCCGTGCGGTAGTGGGAAGAAATACAAGCGCTGTCACGGCGCCGGCGACTTGGCGACGTCTAGCCCCTCTCTTAAGGACCCGATGGGTATCTACCAGGAATACATCGCCAAGCAGCTCAGTCCCAACGGGCGCGACGACGAACGGAAAAAACAACTAGCACAGATCGGAAAGCTTCGGGACTCGGCGGTGTTAGTCTACGCTGCGCGCATGTCGCCAATGCCGATACGCCTTCCGATCGGAGTGGAATACGAAGATCTGCTGCCGTTCGTCGACTTACTCGATGGCTTATCCGGCGATCGCGTGTCGGTGATCTTGGAGACACCCGGCGGCTCGGGCGAGATCGGGCGACAAATGGTCGAAATTCTTCACGACCGTTTCAAGCACGTCACGTTCATCGTGCCTGGCACAGCAAAGAGCACTGGAACGATCATGACGCTCGGGGGACACGAGATCCTCATGGGGCCCGGCTCTGCGCTCGGCCCGATCGATGCCCAGCTACTACAGGACGGGAAGACGTACTCTGCCGATGCGCTAATCGAAGGTCTGAATCGAATCAAGGCGGAGGTTCAAGCCTCGGGTAAGCTAAGTCCCGCGTACATTCCGTTTCTCCAAAAGCTGTCGCCCGGTGAGATCGAGCACGCCCACAATGCGCTTGAGTTCGCGCGGGTGACCGTGCGCGATTGGCTAGTCAAATACAAATGGGCCAACTGGACGCACCACCGAACCCATTCTCCGGGATCACCGGTCACCCCAGAGGAGAAGCAGGCACGCGCGTACGAGATCTCGAGTGCGCTGGCGAGCCAAGGTCGGTGGGGCACACACACGGCCGCTCCCTTCGCATTGCCGACCTTCGCGGATTGCGCCTCGAGCGGCACATCGGGCGCGACGTCGCGGTCGAGAACCTCACGCAGCACGCCTATGTTGTGGCGCGCCGATCAGGTGCTATCGAGTCCCCGCGGAAA
>Ga0207674_10010696_pt1 | contig 10364 bp, 6 predicted proteins | sample KBSCornC72_FD_184303 | JGI IMG/M metagenome (GOLD analysis project Ga0207674, IMG submission 184303) | Corn rhizosphere microbial communities from Kellogg Biological Station, Michigan, USA - KBS Corn C7-2 (SPAdes) (version 2) | ecosystem: Host-associated > Plants > Roots > Rhizosphere > Soil ...
CTTCCCGCGCCTAATCACCTCCTAATCACCAAGGAGACTGCTATGAATTCAGGTCGCAAAATCCTGTGTGCTCTCGGACTCTGTTTATTGTTGCTGTGCGTGGCGCGCGTGAGCGCTGCACAAACTACTTGCAACCCGACATGGGTTTCTACAACGGCCTATACGGCCGGCATGAAGGTCAGTCTTAACGGGATCAACTACACGGCTAACTTCTGGACGCAAGGCCAAAACCCTTCAACTAACAATGGTGGACCAGGAAGTGGTCAACCATGGACCAGCAACGGATCGTGTAGTGGATCGGGAGGTGGTGGCGGCGGCGGTGGCTCATGCGCGCAAACATGGAACGCCACCAGTGTTTACACGGGCGGTATGACGGCGAGTCTTAACGGAGTGAACTATCAGGCTAACTTCTGGACGCAGGGCCAAAATCCTTCGACTAACAATGGTGGACCAGGAAGTGGCGCGCCATGGACCATCATCGGAACTTGCAGTGCGTGTACTACAGTTCCGAGCGTACCTACTGGACTACAAGCTTCGGGAACGACAAGTAACAGCACGAATCTGAGTTGGAATGCTTCGACAGTCGCCGTCAATTGCGTGTTAACCGGCTACACTGTCTTTCAAAACGGTGTTGCGATCGGTACTACAAGCAGTCCCAACATGACCGTAACCGGCTTGTCTCCGGTGACTACTTACAGCTTCCGTGTAGCAGCAACAGACGCTGCAGGTAGCTCCGCACAAAGCACAGCGATCAATGTCACGACGCCGAACGGTCCGCCACCGCCACCACCGGGTTCGAAAGTGTTCGCCCCTTACGTGGACATGGGACTTACTGCCGATTGGCAACTGCTCACTATTCAACAGCAATCGGGAATCAAAGTCTTCACGCTCGGATTCGTCGTCGGCAACGGCGGCTGCACGCCGACGTGGGGCGGAGTGGGAGCGACGGTCGCAAACGACACGCTGCCCAATGGCACAACGATACTCTCGCTGGTCCAGGGTGTGCGCGCTGCGGGCGGTGATGTGATCATCTCCTTCGGCGGCGCTTCGGGAACTGAGCTCGCACTCGGTTGCACCACCGTGTCGAGTCTTCAGGCTGCTTACCAGGCGGTGCTGAACAAATACAGCGTGAACAGCAGTACACCGGTGCGACTCGACTTCGACATCGAAGGCGGAGCGACAACGGATCAGGCTTCGATCAATCGTCGCAACCAGGCGCTGGTTGGACTAAAGAACGCGAATCCGGGTCTCGTGATTTCCTACACGCTGCCCGTTCTGCCGACGGGATTGATTGCGAGTGGAGTGAACATTCTCAACAGCGTGAAGAGTGCCGGACTCAACCTTAACGTCGTCAACGTCATGGCGATGGATTACGGTTCGGCAAACGACAATGGAGGTCAGATGGGACTCAGCGCGCAACAAGCCGCGACCAACACGCATAACCAGGTGGTGGCGGCCGGCTTGACTGCGTCGATTGGTGTGACACCCATGATCGGAATCAACGACGTCAACACCGAGATCTTTCAACTGGCCGATGCGCAATCGCTGTTGAACTTTGCGAATGCAAACAGCTACATCACGCGACTGTCGTATTGGTCTATCGCACGCGACAACGGCGGGTGCCCTAACCAGGGCTTTGCTTCGCCTTCGTGCAGCGGCATCTCGCAGACCAACTGGGCCTTCGCGAATATCTTGAAGCCATTCGGTCCGTGATTGAGTTTATCCACGGATTCACACGGATTGGATACGGATCCGTGTGAATCCGCGGCAAACATCTTCAAGCGGGTGAATACCTGTTTAATGCGAGAATCGCTGCTATATCTCGCGAGATCTGTCCAACAAACAAGCCCCGAAGGTATCCGGTCCGTCCATCCGCACTTCCAACCATTATAGCGACGTCGTGAATTGCTTCGTTGATCAAGTTATTTGTTTGTTCAAGGTCATCGCCCCCAGCGCGATTGAGAATGTAACGACCAGCGAGGTACCTTGCCCATTCTGCCTTGATAATAAGAATTAGGCCTGCCAGGTCCTCCAACGTCTTTGCGTCGATGGTCTCAAATGAGGTGAGTGCCTCCTGATTTCGACCGAGCTGGTAAAAGGCCATTGTTTGGTTGATCAGAACATGGGAGCGCCCCAGCTTATCGGTACCAGTAGCTGAGTCTAGTACAGCCGAATAAATTAAGAGAGCGGCCTCATAGCTTCCCGTTTCGAGAAGAGCATCGGCACAAGTAACCATACACCTTGACTGCGCAAATTCTTCTTCCTCCTCATCCGGAACCGCTAGACTGGTTCGGCGTGCTGCCCAAGCCTTCGCAAGCTGCAGTGAGTCGCCGTTCTGTACTTCCAAAAAATGTTCCAATCTAATTGCCAACCGGGCCATGGCATCGGCTTGCGGCAGATGCCCGCGATTACTTGGTCCAAAATCGGTATTCCAAACGACATGTTCGAGCATCGCCTCGTAAGCTGCAGCGTCGTCCGGAAGGTCCAGGAGTTCACCTGACTGATTGAGCCGCTCACGAATCTTAGACCATGTGCGCAAAATACCAGACTCAAGCCTAAGCACTTCTGCTTCGTCCGTCTGGAAAAAACGAAGCAACACTCGCAGACTTTCCAGGCAATCAACGTAGGCCGTTTTCGCAGCTTGCCATTTCTCAAAACTGACGGCAGCACTGCCGGCTAAAAGCGCAGTGTTGATTCTCGTTGGCAAGTCACCCCAGCCAACGGCTGCAGCCAGTAGCATAGATGAAAGAACATAGCCGCATTCGTAACTGGCTTCAGAGACTGTTCCGACTACTGCGTGCAAGCGCACGATTTCGTCGTTTTCAATCTCCGATTCGCGACGAGCCCAAACGATGGCCTGCTGGAGGCGGTGTCGCTTTTGGATATCCGTGAGCTTCTTTTTACCGTATGAGTCGTCGGCTTCCGCCGCTCGGGCGAGAAACGTGGTACCAGTCGTTTCTCCGAATGACTGGCGATATTCTACTAATGCCAGTTCAAGTTCCGTGTCTTTTGGGCCAATTGAAAACATAGCGTTGTACCTCTAAAGGCCGCAGCATTGTGCGGGCAATTTTAACTCGACCGCCGCACTCAGGACAGAGCACGGTCTCACCTAATTTCGAAGAATTGACGCGCCACGTTTTGCGCAAAGGTTGATGAGGGCAAGTGAGGCGCATCAGCTTTCCTTTTTTCGTGGGAATAGGAGTTACGATCGGATCACCAGTGAGGAGTCCTTCAAAGCGGAAGTTCATTAACCTCTCCCCAGCGGCGATCACTATTGCTTTACCATCCGGACTCCATTCACAGCCCAACGAGCCCCTGAACGTTTGGAACTCACACACCGTCGACCAATCATTAATTCTCCAAATCACGCAACGCCCTTCAGTGGACAATCCTGCAAGGTAACGTCCATCGGGTGAAACAGAAATCCGGATCAGGATGCCGTAACTATGTGCTACTTCTGAAATCGGTTCTAAAGCAGGAAAGGACCAAATAAAAAGCTGATTTTCAACAGCGACCATTAACTGTTCATTCTCGTGTGAGAAAGCCAGAGCCGAGACTGTTCGACGAGATTTATGAACATCAACACGCTTGAGCCGGGTCGCTTCGAGCTGCGGCAATGCGCCCCCTCTCGATATTCTAATTTCTTCGCGTAGTTTCGAAGGCCGCAACTTGAGCTCCCACAGAGTCACTGCGCCGTCCTCACCTGCGCTCAACAATCGTGATGCGTCGTTCGCGAAAACTAAAGCAGTTACCGTTCCGGTGTGCATCTGTATGCGTCCGAGTTCACCGGCCGACCGGGTTTCCCAAACAACGCTCTGCCCTGCATTGAAGCCAGCCGCTATAATCGAGCCTGAAGGGTCCACCCCAATCGAACTAACGGTACCAGAAGCCTGTCCATGCCCCACAACCCGCCGCGCACTTGGATTAAGAATCACGATATTGCTGCGAGCGCCTCCGACCCACAAGTCGGCTGAAGCCAATCCTATCGCCGGACCATGGAATGGAGCGACCTCCTGCATGACAATGGTCGGTTGTTGCTCTCCCGAAACAACCGCTAAGGCTCCATCTTCAGTACCACTGATGGCCTGCTTACCATCTTCAAGCCAACTTGGAGCGGTGCAGATTGAAAGCGTCGATCCTTCATTGGAACCGACAACAGAACTTAATGAAAGAATACGAATAGTCTCTGCCGTGCTCGAGATAGCCAACCGATCACCTGACGTTGCAATAGCCTGTATCGATCCTTCACTGAACGAGGTGTTGCCCTGCAACCTTAGCGGGGAGAGATTCCAAACGCGGATGTTATCCTGGAGATCCGTTGCTAATAAGGTGTCACCAGATTTCAACAGATGATTGATTGGAGACCGACCTCCCTCTGGCAAAGAAAGCGCAGATTGAAAGCCCAACTCCCATTGCTTGATACTTCCGTCCAAATCACCGAGATACCACGTGGAATTTGAGAGGCCGGGTAAGGCGCGCAGAATATTGCCCGACAATGGCCTTTCTAAAACCGGATCGAGGTTCTGTGAATTGAAACAGTTAAAGAGACCTGTTTCTCGGGCAACGAGCAATTGCTCCCCGGATCGATCGAAACAGACCGCCCTGATTGGAGTTCTTGACCCTCTTCTCTGTGCCACCCACTTACCCTCTTCGAAGTCCCATATTCCAAGCTGGCCGAACTGGTCTCCTATGGCTAAACGGTGTCCTCCGGGCGCGAGGTCAGCGCACGCAATCTGTATCTTCGGGCTTGGTTTTTCTTTGACTTCACCGTGGGCGTCGATCTGAAATATTGGCCCGTTGCTGGATACAATGAGAAATCTTTTTTCTTCGTCTTCCCTAATCAGGACTGCCGTTACCAGTTCGACCTCAAGAGAAAATAACTCGCGACCGGTACGCACCGACCACGCCCTTGTTTTACGGTAATTGACACCAAGTAGGATCTGACCATCGGAAGAGAACGCAAGCATTTCCGGAGACTTGCCTTCAGTTTGGACGGCGGCGAACTCTTCTGACACGTCATATGCGATAGGTGTCAATTGTCTAAACCATGGACCATACGCAGAACTTCTGGAGAAGTATGTATCCAACCAAACCTGGGCTTCGCCGGCTACGGTGGCAGGAGCACCTTTTAGAAATGGATAAAGTTGGGGATAGAGTCGATTCGGACCATCAATCCAGGTTGGAAATTGCGCGCTCACAATCTGAGATAAGTATTTGGCAAACTCAATGTCACTGTCAGAGGAACTTGTTGCTGCCAGTCCAAAGCGGAAATCCTCGAGAAGATCGTAAATGTCACCATACTGCGAAACGCGTTCGCTGTTTTTGGCTGTCGGCAAAGTGGATTTTAGCTCAAGCCATTCAGGTCGAACTATCAGTCTGACAAACTCCTTGACCCTTTCCGCCAGCACCAGATGAGTACGCAGATGTTGGAAGAAGTAGCCATCCGGTGGGCCGTTGGTCCAGTCATCCGAACAGCGTTTTGCGTAAGCGGCAAGTACCTGGGTGTGAAGCGTTTTCTCCGAACCAAACAGCATCAGCGCACGGCGAGCGGCAAAATCATAGAGCAGATCGTGAAGAGAAATATGAGCAGATCTAACGTCATTTGTCGCACCTACTGGCACCTCCACTTGCACCAGAGCTCGTTCCTTGAAAGCGATAAGGAGTTGCCGGCAGTCGCGCTCATTCAGTCCGGCCGTATGACTCCATAAAGTCACAATGGCGGCCTCTGGTACTCGCGTGTCCTGTGAAAAAACAGCGAGTTCTGCAAAACGAGCTTGGTGTAGTTCTGAAAGCGCGGTAACACTTACCTCCATCGCGCGCCACACATTCAAGTGTTGAGGTTCGCTTGCATATTTGTTCTGTATGAATTCCAGATTCTTTTCACGCAATGCCGCAAGGATGTCTACCCACGGAGTTAGAGCATGGACCATGCCTCCGCATAGCGCGAGTGCCAGAGGAAGACGCCCAACTTCCTCGACAATCTCTCTTGCACAGGGAGGAAGAGCAGTAACGGGCAAGCCTGCGTACGCTGCAAGCATGGCGAGAGCTTCAGTTTCAGACGGTAGCTCGACCTGAAAACCACTTCCCGCCACTGTACTCACGAGCCCGGAATCTCTGGTAGTGAGCAACAGCCGAGAGCGCGGTCCAATCACATCGAAGGCTTGTACGTGACGCAGCACCCAAACATCATCAAGAATCAGAAGCATGGCTTTACTTTCAAACAGAAGCCGTAATGCTTCTCTTCCCGCATCTACATTTTCAATTGTGGCCTCGCCCTGGAGAGCCCGCATGATGTTACGTTGCAACTCAAGGATATTAGGTTCCTGACCAACTCCTACCCAACACACGCCATCAGGAAAGGCACGTCGAGTTTCAAGATCGCGCGCCAGTGACATGGCGAGAACAGTCTTGCCGATTCCTCCCATGCCTTGCACGCCCACACGGGCGGCGGCGCCGGTTACTACAACAGGACGCTGGAGATCTGCCAACAGTTCGCTTTTCAGTGCTTCCAAGCGTTCACGATTGGCTCGGTAGTTCGGGGGAAGTGCAGGGACACCGATGAGTCTACCTGGGGATGCGACGGGCTGGGAGAGTTGGCGGACGAGATTTTCAAAGTGCGTATCAAACTTGGCATCGTCTTGAAAGTCTTCAGCGTGAAGATTCTTGAGTTCTTCAGGAATGAGTTCATAACCATCACCATTCTCACCTGCGAGCCTGACAATCGGATTAATTCCCTTGCCAACTTCAAGACCAAAACGCCATTCCTGAGTTACGTATTCGGACCTTACTGTTTTTGGGCCCACCACCAAAACGACCCTGTCGCAGAGACTAATCTCATCACGGATCTCTTGCAGGAAACTTAGTTGCCGTGAGGGCATCGAAACACGATCAAACCAAACAGAGAAACCAGCACCCGTTAGTTGGCTATAAAGATGATGGACAAATGGTTCGTCGTCACCGCGTGCGTAGGAAATAAATAGCCTTATCTTAGAAGCTTCCTTTTGACTCAACTCAGAAGAAAGCGTGACCGGGGATAGAGGATGTGAAGCCATCGCTTAATGTGGTTCTCGATTGCGACTTGTTGAACGAGTCGAGTTCCCATTCCGTTCTTCAAGCATTGCTTAGCTTAGAAGACAGTCGTCCGTGGATTCTACAACGCTTTATAGGTTATTAATAAGGCGATGATACGTACATGGACAATCATTGGCGTAAGAGACGTTCCGGCCAGCTTCAAATGGTACCAGTCACTCTTCGGCCAGCCTGAGACGTCTCCGGCTCACGACTACTTCGGTCAGATCCTGGACACGGATGGAACCGTCTTGCTATGCCTCCACGCGTGGGGTGAGCACGACCACCCGTCGTTGACGAGCCCAGACACAGCGCAACCCGGCAACGGCCTCCTCTTGTTCTTCCGCGTCGACGACTACGCCGACGCGCTAACCAGAGCACGCGCCCTCGTCCCACAATTCGAAGAAGAACCCCATCTCAACCCGAGTACTCAAACAATGGAATTCTCCCTCCGCGATCCGGACGGCTACTACGTCACGATCAGTGCGCTGTGATTTCGCAAGGTTTGATTCTTTGGAAACATACCTGCGCTCGTCTCGTATCATGAAGAACACCGTTCAACCACACACTTGAAAGGACTCGAATATGAAAGCTATTCGTCTTGTGTTGATACTCAGTCTATTAGGATTCGCCTCTGTTGCCAGTGCGCAAACAACCGCACCTAATGCAAACGACGCTGCGATAAAGCAAACCGCTCTCGATTATATCGAGGGTTGGTATGAGGGAAATGCGGAGAGGATGGAGCGGGCGCTGCATCCGGAGTTGGCGAAAAGAATTGTGCAGACAAATCCGCAGAACAATCGAAGCCGGTTGGACCAGATGAGTGCGATGAGTCTTGTGCTCGGAACACGCAGAGGTGGCGGCAAGGACACGCCGAAAGAGAAACAGCAGAAGGACGTTACGATACTCGACGTTTACGAAAATGCAGCCAGCGTGAAGATCGTCGCGTCCGATTGGATCGACTACCTGCACATGGCGAAGTTCAATGGGCGTTGGGTGATTGTTAACGTCTTGTGGGAGTTAAAGCCCAAGCCATAATAAATAATTTGACCCCTCGGAACGAACTGTAGGGGCGGCCCTCCGTGGCCGCCCGGTGTGGAACTCGATCTCGGCAACACGCCAGACGGCCCAGAACGGAATTCCACGCAGGGCGGCCACGGAGGGCCGCCCCTACAGTACGTTCCTTGGCTATCGACGATTCACCGTGCTGCGTAGCAGAAACAGACTCAAGATACTTCCCGCAATTAGCCATGGAAGCGAAAAACTTCTGATCGGGCGGAAGTTTGACTCGTGGTTTTTAATCTCGATGAAACCAACGGGCGTTACTTGGACGCCACCGCCGCCACCCGCACCATCCTCATCTTTCGTGCGACCGGCACCACCGCCGAATCCCCATCGCGCCTTCGCGACCGGAATCACCGTAATACCGTCTCGCTCCACCGGCTCGCCAAAGACAGTCGCCGCTTTCGCGACGGCGCCTAGTTTCTCGGCCATCGTGCCAATGAATCTGTCTGCCGAATTCGTTTTTTCCAGGTCCATCGTTCGATTCTAAAGTGAAAACGACGAGTTGTGAAAGATCTTTCCCGGCTCGTCGCTCAATTGAATTTATTAACAACCAGTTTAAGACACCGCAATTTTCAGCGCCGTCCATGTACCATCCTCACCTTTCGTCGCTTCGACTGTAACAGCGTCGTTAGCTTTCACGTCGGCAAGGGTTGCATCCTTTCCACTCTTCGTCACTTTCGTTTCACTGTTCACCGCAACGGTATGTTCGGCCTTTGCGCTGTCAACGATCGTTACGACCGCATCAGTAACCGCCGATACTGTTCCGTTGATCGTTCCCAGGAATTTTAGCCACAGACTTACACGGATAAGCGCGGATTTGCTTTACCTTTAAGCGTAAACGAGTAATAATTCTGAGCCTCATACCGTTATAGAGATCGAAGTCATTATTCCGAATCTAGTTTTCACTGCGTCTGCTCTAATCGCTTCCATTCCCGTGGGACTCGTCTGCCTACTGAGCGCAGAGTTCTATCCTGCGGGATCTCAAATGACTGATCTTTTCCCCTTCTCGGTCAAAAGGAGTAGACCCAATGAAGAACCGAACCGGTTTCTTTTTCTCATTACTTGTTCTCTGTACCACTACGCTTGTCGCTCAGCCGCAGCAGCCGAGTTCGGCTCCGCCAACGCCTGCTCCGGCGACTGCGCAAACAACGGCGGCGGACGCAAAGAAACCCGCGACGCCCGACAAACCGGAGCCGCCGAAAGACAAACCCTTCGCCGACATCGTCAAAGATGCTCAGGTCGTCAAAGGGCTCTTTACACTCTATCGCACGGACGAAAAAGTTTTTCTCGAAATTCTGCCTGAGCAGCTCGACAAAATTTATCTGGTGTCGATGACCATCGACTCCGGTATTGGCGAGGGTGGCTTCTATGCCGCCGCAATGGCCGGTGAGGCGCCCTTCTTTTTTCATAAGCAGGGAAAAAATGTGCAGCTAATGGTCAAGAACACTCGCTTCTGGGCTGAGAATGGTCCAATGAGCCGAGCGGTCGCGAGATCCTTTAGCGACTCGATCCTCGGCATCACCAAGATTGAGAGTCTGCCACATCCGGAACGTAAAAGTATTCTGATTGACCTCGGCGCTTTCGTACTCACTGACCTGCCGATGCTTAGTTACGATTTGGAAGCGACCTACAGAATTCCGTATCGCTTCGATCCAAAGAACAGTGTCTTCGGCACAGTCAAGGGCTTTCCTCAAAACGTAGAAATCGAAACGATCGCGCATTACGCAACAGAGCGTCCGCCACTGCCGCCACTGCTTGCACCGGGCCAACCACCACCACCGCTGCCTCGGCCGCCGGGTAATCTTCCCGACGTTCGCAGCATGCTCTTCCATTTGCGTTACAGCATCAGTGAGCGACCGAACACCGGCTTTCGGCCGCGACTCGCAGACGCTCGCGTGGGCCACTTCGTAAATTCGATTGAAGACTACAGCGACGATAACCGTAACACCACGACGAAGCGCTACATTAATCGTTGGCACCTCGAGAAACAGGATCCGACGGCGGCGTTGTCGCCTCCAAAACAACCGATCGTTTATTGGCTAGAGAATACGATTCCGGTGAAGTATCGCGACGCGATTCGCGACGGCATACTCATGTGGAACAAAGCATTCGAGAAGATCGGATTTCAAAACGCGATTGAAGTAAAGGTGCAACCGGATGATGCCGATTGGGATCCCGGTGACACGCGTTACAGCACGATTCGTTGGTTTGCAGGCTATCCGGATCCAGGC
>Ga0207674_10010698_pt1 | contig 10362 bp, 4 predicted proteins | sample KBSCornC72_FD_184303 | JGI IMG/M metagenome (GOLD analysis project Ga0207674, IMG submission 184303) | Corn rhizosphere microbial communities from Kellogg Biological Station, Michigan, USA - KBS Corn C7-2 (SPAdes) (version 2) | ecosystem: Host-associated > Plants > Roots > Rhizosphere > Soil ...
CGCCGACGGCACCCTCGTCACCCTGACCGGCCCGGGCGGGGTGGGGAAGACCCGGCTCATGGTGGAGGCGGCGCGGCGGCTCGGCCCGGGATTCGCGGACGGCGCGCGGTTCGTGGCGCTGGCCTCGGTTTCCGAGGCCGGCCTGGTGGCGGCCGCGATCGCCGCGGGGCTGGGCCTGAACACCTCGGCTGGCCCGCTGATCGCCGACCTGGAGTCGTACCTGCGGCCCAGGCGGCTGCTGCTGGCGCTGGACAACTTCGAGCAGGTTACGGGCGCCGCTCCGCTGCTGGCCGAGCTGCTGGGGGCCGCACCCGGTCTGGTGGTGCTGGCCACCAGCCGGACGGTGCTGCGGCTCAGCGGCGAGCACGAGTTCCCCGTGCCCCCGCTGCCGGTTCCGCCCGCCGGGCCTGGCCACGACCCCGCGGACCTGAAGCGGTACGCCTCGGTGAGCCTATTCGCAGAGCGGGCACACGCCGTTGCCCCGGGCTTCGAGCTGACCAGCGCCAACGCCGGGGCGGTGGCCGAGATCTGCCGCCGGCTGGACGGGCTGCCGCTGGCCATCGAGCTGGCCGCGGCCCGGATCAGGCTGCTGCCCCCGCAGGCGCTGGCCTCGCGGCTGGACCAGAGGTTCAGCCTGCTAACTGGCGGAGCCCGCGATCTGCCCGAGCGGCAGCGCACCCTGCGCAACACCCTGGACTGGAGCTACGGCCTGCTGTCGGCCGACGAGCAGGCGCTGTTCACCCGGCTGGGCGTATTCGCCGGGTCGTTCAGCCTGCCAGCGGCAGAAGCCGTCTGCTCCCCCGGTGAGAGCCAGGGCGGCGGGCCGGGGCAGGTGATGGAAATGCTGGGCTCGCTGGTGGAGAGCAGCCTGGTCGGTGCGGAAACCCGCGCCGACGAGCCGCGGTTCTCGCTGCTGGAGACCATCCGGGACTATGCGCTGGAACGCCTCGCGGGCGGCGACTGGGTGCCGGCGCATGACCGGCACGCCGCGTATTTCGGGGCCCTGGCCGAGCCGTCCGGGGCCGAGCTCGCCGGCCCGGAGCAGCTCACGTGGCTGGCCCGGCTGGAGACCGAGCACGACAACCTGCTGGCCGCGATGTCCTGGCTGGCGGACCAGGGTCACCTCGATCAGGCAACCCACCTGTTCTTGATGACCTGGAGGTTCTGGTGGCTGCACGGCCACCTCGCGGAGCTCGCCCGCCCGGGTGACGAAATGGAGGCCGGCCGCGAGGACCTGCCGCCCTACCAGGGGGCGCTGGCACTGACCGGAGCCGGCTTTATCCTCATCGCCAACGGAGACCTGCCCCGGGCCCAGACCGTCTTCGGGCAGAGCCTGCCGCTGTACCGGCAGGCGAGCGAACAGCTGGCAGTGGTGCTCAACGCGACGGTCTTGGCCGTCCTGGGTCACCTGGCGGCAATCCGCCGCGATTACGCCGGCGCGAGCGAACTGCTCGACGAGGGCCAGGCCGTGGTGCAGCAGTTCCGCGACGAGGACCTCACCGGATACGTCCGCCTTCAGCAGCTGCTGACCGTCGCCTTGCTGGATAACTTCCTCGGCCAGGTCCGGCTCAGCCAGGGCGACAACGACGCCGCGGCGCGGCTGTTCACACATGGCCTGGCCGTGGCCCGCCGGGCGCATGACGGGATCCCTGTCCTCATCTCGCTGTATGACCTGGGGCTGGCCAGGCAGGCGCAGGACGACCTGGCCGGCGCGGCAGGGCACCTGAAGGAGGGACTGGCCATGGCGGCCGAGGTCGAAGACGAAACAAGCTGCGCCTATTACCTCGAGGCCCTGGCGGCCGTCGCCGGCCAGCAGGACGACCCGCAGCGCGCCGTGCGCCTGCTCGCCGCCGCGCGCTCGCAACTGGAAGCCAGCGGCAGCGGCTGGCTGCACGCCTACGTGCCACGCGCCCCGCACGACGATCCCGTCCTGGCCGCGCTGCGCACCCGCACAGGCGACGCGGCATACGAACAGGCTCAGGCCTGGGGCGCATCGATCGGAAGCAGACGGGCCAGAGAATACGCACTGGGATAGGGAGAACCCCGGCCTGCTGATAGACCGACACGTCATGATCTACTGGCGGCATTCGTCTTCACACTGTCGTGAACCACCGGACTTTTGAGCGATGGCCCGGTCGGAGGTGGTTAGGCGCGGACTGCTCGGGTGGGAGCTGCCAGGGCGGCCGGCAGGGCGGTGCGGGCCTTGACGTCGAGCTTCGTGAACACGTTGGTGAGGTGGCCCTCGACGGTCCGGGCGGTGATGAACAAGGTTTGGGCGATCTCGCGGTTGGTGAGACCTTCGGCGGCCAGCTCCGCTATGCGGCGCTCGCTGGCGGTGAGTGCTTCGAGCCCGCTGAGCAGCACCCGGCGCGGCTTGGCTCCGGTGGCGCGTAGCTCGGTCTCGGCCCGCCGGGCAAGCGCGGCGGCGCCGAGGCGGTAGGCGGCATCGACTGCTTGGCGGAGCAGGTGGCGGGCCTCGCCGCGCTGGTTGCGGCGACGCAGGAGGGCACCCAGGTCAGCGAGCGCGCGTGCCTGTTCGAGGCGGGTGTCGGGACCGGCGAACACCTCGATCGCTTCGCGCAGCAGGGCCTCGCCACGTGCTCCGCCCGCTACGAGCCCGGCGCCCCGCAGCGCCACGCCCAGGGCGCGAGGGGCACCGAAGGCCCGGGCCAACTCGAGCTCTTCGTCACTGAGGCCTCGCGCCGTGTCGGGTTCGCCGATGGCCAGCGCGGCCAGGGCAGCCTCGGAACGCCACGGCAGCCAGCACGGGCTGATCGCGAGGCCGCCGGTGGCGATCTCACCGGCCGCCCGAAAGTGGCCGAGTGCCTCACCGAAGCGGTGCTGAGCGAACAGAAGTCGGCCGCTGGCGTGCCGCAATACGCTGGCCGTAAGGGACACGCCCGAAAGGTCAGCCGCCAGGGGTCCGAGCGTCCGCACGGCCCCGTCAAGGTCGTCGCGTTCCACCAGCACCTCGACCAGTACGCTCGCGGCCATCAGGGCGTACAGCAGCGGAGGCGACCGACCGGGGGCGTCCCGCAAGGCCTGTGCATCGGCCTCGGCGGCGGTGAGATCGCCACGCCGGAGGGCGAGCCAGGCCCGATGCGCCAGCACCGCCGGAATGATCATCCCGTTGGCGGCGGCCTGTGCCTCGATCACGGCAGCGTCGAGAAGCACCTGGGCTTCGCCGTAGCGCTCGGCGCAGTTCAGCGCTATCACCGCGCTCTGGAACCAGGGCGGGTCACCTGGCTCAGGCAGCGGACGCGAGCCGGCGGCGATGGCCCGGCGGGCCAAGTCCGTCACCTGATCGGCTGGCTGGTTGGCCAGCGCGGCCACAAAGGCTGCCACTGCCAGGGCTTGGCGCGGGACTGCGCGCTCTGTGGCCTCGAAGAGCAAGGCCCGGGCTCGGTCGGCCACCGACGACGCCGTGGAATCATCGAGCAGTCCACACAAAACGGCCATCGCCTCCAATGTCAGATGGGCCTCGGCGTCGCGGCTGTCGAGGTGGGCGGCAACGCCATCGCACACCTCGACCGCCTCGGCCAGCCTGTGATGGGAACGCAGCGCATTCGCGAACACCAGGGCGGCCGCGGTTCGGGTCGTGTCGTCGGCGGCCGCTTCCACCGCCTCTTCGAGGTGGTGGCGCCAGCCCGGCTGGCCGGCGTTGAACTCGGCCACGCCGAGCTCGAGCAGCAGATCGGCTCGCACCTCGAGCGGTGGCGGCTCGGTTAGGGCCCGGCGCAGGTAGGCGCCCCCCGACTCGGGCGCACCCCTCGCGGTCGCCTCCCGGGCTGCGGCTCGCAGTTGCTCGACCACCCAGGCGTCGCCGGCCGGGGCGGTGGCCAGCAGGTGCTCGGCGACCCGGGCCGGGCTGGCGTGGGCTTCGGCCAGTAGTCGGGCGGCACGCCCGTGTGCTTCGACGCGCTCGGTGACCGCCATCTCCCGGTAGACGGCGGCGCGCAGGATTGGGTGGGCAAAACAAAGCGGTGCCTCGTCGAGCACGCCTGCCCGCACCAGCAGCTGGACGGCCCTGGCCCCGTTGAGGGGTACGAGCCCGGCCAGCCGGGCCGCCTGGTCCAGCTCGGCCCGCTCCAGAATGGCCACCGCCTGAGCCAGGTCGGCGGCGTCGGAACCCAGTCGTGCCAGGCGCAGCATCGCCCAGCGGCCCAAGGTTGCTGTGGCGATGTTCTGCACTTTGGCTGCCGAGGACGTGACCGGGGCGACGCCCTCCTCTTGCAGCGCTTCGACCAGTGTGTGGACCAGAAACGGCGTGCCCCCAGTCGCCTCCCAGCAGGCCGCCGCGAACTGGGGTTCCGGCTCGACACCCAAGCCGGCCGCCACGAGCGTGGCCACCCCCCTGGTGGTGAGCGGGGCCACGGTGACCACCTCGGTCGCCGGGTCCATGGTCAGGGCGGCCAGCAGCTCCTGACTCTGTCCCGCCTCGGCTGGCCGACTTGCCAGCAGCACCGCGGCGGGCAGTTCCTCCAGACGGGGCAGCAGGAAGGCCAGAAAGCGAAGCGACGCACCGTCAGCCCAGTGGGCGTCATCGACCACGAGGGCCAAGGGTCGCTCCGCGGCCAGGTTGGCGCACAGCCAGTACAGTCCGTGCAAGACCGCGAACGACGGGTCCGGAGCGAGCGAGGTCTCCCCCGGTAGGCCGACGCCCAGCCCCGGCAGGCCCAGCAGACGTGCCGCCACCCCGGGCGGCCCGTCCAACAGCCAGGCCCGCTCCTGCTGCGACGCCCCTGCCACCGCCGGCTCGACCAGCTGCCGTACCACTCCGAAGGCGAACTCCCGTTCCAGCTCGGCGCCGCGCGCTCGCAGCATCCGGAAACCCTTTTCCCCTGCCGCATCACGGGCCGCCGCCAGCAGCGCGGTCTTGCCGATCCCTGGCGGCCCCTCCACCACCAGCGCCCCGCCGTGGCCCTGGTGTGCCCGCTGCAGGCACCGCCCAATCCGCTCCAGCTCGCGGTCCCGCTCGAGCAACAAACCATGGCGCTCGCCCTTGGCCGAGATCACCAGCCCACCCTACGTCGGCGCCTGCCCGGATCGCCGGGCTGGCGCCGGGCACTTTCGGTGCGGTCCGGCATCGGCGTGTGCCGGCAATTAAGAAGCTGCTGGCGGTGTACTCGCCCCCTCTGGTCGAGTACTAGACCTGCGCCTTTCCCCACCTTCCCCCGGTGATCGGGCCGGACCCCCTCCAATATTGGGCACCTTGTGCGCAGATCGCCATTGGAGAAGTCAGGGGGGTCTATGGGGGGGTTGTCCCGGTGCGAACACCCGGGTTGGCGGCCCACCCTTTTCGTAGCACCAACGGAAGGAAAGTCATGAATCGCAGCAGACCCTCACCATGCTGGCCGGCGCGACGGCGGCACCGCTGATCGCCCTGGCCGTGGCCGCCGACAAACGACAATGACGCCGCCTGAACGACCAGGAGATTCTGATGAATACGGAAATTATCTCACCGCCCGTCGAACGCGGACCCGAGACCGGGACGGTCGCGCTGATCGTCAACGGCCAGGCGCGCGAGCTGCGGATTGAGCCTCGTGTGAGCCTGCTCGACGCGTTGCGCGAGCACCTCGGTCTCCCGGGTTCGAAGAAGGGCTGTGACCAGGGCACGTGTGGTGCGTGCACAGTGTGGGTGGATGGCAGGCGAGTGCTGGCCTGCCTGACGCTGGCAGTCACCTGCGAGGACCGTGAGGTCACCACGATCGAGGGGCTGTCAGCCGGCGGGGAGCTGCATCCGATGCAGGCAGCGTTTATCACCCATGACGCATTCCAGTGCGGCTATTGCACTCCCGGCCAGATCATGTCGGCGGTGGCACTGCTGGATGAGGGCGTCACGGACGACAGGCAGATCGCGGAGTGGATGAGCGGCAACATCTGCCGGTGCGCGGCATACCCGAACATCCGCGCCGCGATCCGCGACGTCCGTGACGCGGCGGGCGGTGAGTGAGGATGCGGCCACTCAGTTACGCACGGGCGACCGACGTCGACGGCGCGATCGCGGCGGTCGCTCGGCGCGATGATGGCGCGTTTCTCGCTGGTGGCACGACCGAGGTCGACCTGGTGCGCCAGAACGTGCTGCGGCCTGGGCTGCTGGTCGACATCAACGATCTGCCCTTGAACCTCGTGGAGGACCTACCCGGCGGAGGCCTGCGCATCGGCGCGCTGGCGCGGATGAGCGACGTCGCCCGGGTACCCGGGGTGGTGGCGCGATTCCCGGTGATCTCGCAGGCGCTGCTGCTGGGCGCGTCGGCGCAGCTGCGGAACATGGCCTCGATGGGCGGCAACTTGTGCCAGCGGGTGCGGTGCAGCTACTTCCGCGATGCGGCGTCGCCGTGCAATAAGCGCGATCCCGGCAGCGGCTGCGCGGCCCTGGGTGGTTTCAACCGTGGGCATGCCATCCTCGGCACCAGCGATAAGTGCATCGCGACACATCCGTCGGACGTGGCGGTCGCGCTAGTCGCCCTGGACGCGGTGGTGCATACGCGCGGGCCGGGTGGCGAGATGGCCATCGGTATCGACGACTTCTTCCTGCTCCCCGGTGACACGCCGGAGCGCGAGCATCCGATGGAGCACGCCGAGCTGATCACCGCGATCGAGGTGCCGGGTGCGCCGGTCGCGCGCCGGTCGGTCTACCTGAAGTTCCGCGACCGCGAATCATATGAGTTCGCGCTTGTATCGGTCGCTGCGGCCGTCCGGATCCAGGACGGCACCGTCGCCGAGGTGCGGCTGGCGCTCGGCGGGGTGGCCACCAAGCCCTGGCGCGCCCGCCGCGCCGAGACCGCGCTGCTCGGCAGGCCGGCCAGTGCGGCCAGCTTCGCACTGGCAGCACGCCAGGAACTAGCCGCTGCCATGCCGCGGCCGATGAACGCGTTCAAGGTCGAGCTGACGCAGCGGGCCATGGTCCGGGCACTGAGCACACTCACGGACGGAGAGGCGTGATGGGCGGATTCGTCGGCCAGGATGTGCCCCGGGTCGAGGGCCCGGCTAAGGTCACCGGCGCAGCGCGATACAGCGGCGAGGTCACGCCGCCGGACCTGGCCTACGCCCAGATCATCGGCGCCCAGGTAGCCAGCGGCCGGGTCACCTCAATCGATGTCACAGAGGCCGAGCGCGCTGGCGGGGTGGCCGGGATCCTCACCCACCACAACACCCCGAAGGTGAACCGGGTGCCGCTGGTCCCCTCGCTGCTGGGCGGCCCGGCACCGGGCGAGACGTTCTTCCCGATGCAGGACGATGTGATCCACTACGCCGGGCAGCCGGTCGCGGTCGTGGTGGCCGCCACCTGGGAGCAGGCGCAGTACGCCGCCACCTTGGTCCGGGTCAGCTACGCCGGAACCCCGTCGGTTACCACGATCGGCCAGGGCCGCGCTGACGCGTACGACGCGGACAGGATCTTCGGCGGCCTGCTGCCGGGGCGGACCGAGCGCGGGGACGTCGATGCCGGGCTCGCGGCGGCCGAGGTCCGCGTGGACGCGGCGTTCCGGTTCGCCGCCAACCATCACAACCCGCTCGAGATGCTGACCACCACGGCGGTGTGGGACGGCGAGGAGCTGACGCTGTATGACTCGTGCCAGGGCATCAAGGCGGTGCAGCTGACCGTGGCCGCGCTGCTGGGGATCTCCCCGTCCAAGGTCCGGGTCCTGGCCCGTTTCATCGGCGGTGCGTTCGGTGCTAAGGCGATGGTGTGGCCGCACGTAACCCTGGCCGCGCTGGCCGCCCGGCACGTGCGGCGGCCGGTCCGGCTCACGGTCACCCGCGGGCAGATGTTCTCCTCCTGCGGGCACCGCGAGGAACAAGAACAGCACGTCTGGCTCGGGGCGACCCGGGACGGGACGCTGACCGCCATCCGGCACCGCAAGATCTCGGTCACCTCGCCGTTCGATGACTGGGCCGAGCCCGCCTTCGGCGCCGCGTCCCAGCTGTATGCCTGCCCTGCTTACGAGGGGGTGCACCGGCTGGTCCGGGGCAACACCATGACCCCCACGTTCACCCGCGGACCGGGCGAGGCGCTCGGCGTGTTCACTCTCGAATGCGGGATGGACGAACTCGCCGCCGACCTCGGCGCCGACCCGGTCGAACTGCGGCTGCGCAACCTGGCCGGGACCCAGCCCGGCAGCGGCCACCCGTGGTCCAGCTACGGACTGCCCGAATGCCTGCAGCGCGGCGCGGAACGGATCGGCTGGGCCAGCAGGAACCCGCGGCCGCGGTCCGAACGGGACGGCAACTGGCTCATCGGCACCGGCATGGCCGCCGCCGCCTACCCGGTCGCGTTCTTCATGCGCACCCAGCGCGCCCGCGCCCACCTGTACGCCGACGGCACCGCCATCGTGGCGACCTCCACCCAGGAATTCGGCACCGGCATGCCCACCGTGCTGACCCAGGTCGCCGCCGACGCGCTCGGCGTCGAGCTGCGCGACGTCCGAGTCGAGTTCGGCGACACCAGCCTGCCCGCCTCCGGGTCGCCGGTCGGCTCCAACGGCGCGATGATGATCAGCGCCGCCGTGTACAACGCCGGGGTCGCGGTCCGCGACCAGCTGATCGCGCTCGCCGTCACCGACCCGGCCTCCCCGCTGCACGGCGCCGACCCCGCCGGCATCACCGCGGCCGGCGGCCGGCTGATGCTGGCCGCCGATCCCGGCACCGGCGAGACCTATGCCGCCCTGATGGGCCGGCACCGGATGACCGACGCCGAGGCCATCGGCAGCTGGGACCCGCCGCCGGTGGACACCCCGTACGGGCTGCTGACCTTCGGCGCCCAGTTCGCGAAGGTCGCCGTCGACGCCGACCTCGGCATCATCCGGGTCCGGCACCTGGCCGGCGCGTTCGCTCCCGGCCGGATCCTCAATCCCAGGACCGCCCGCAGCCAGCTCATGGGCGGCATGCTGTGGGGAATGAGCCAGGCGCTGCTCGAAGGCAACCGCATGGACACCGCCCGGGCCGGCTGGGCCGCCACCAGCCTCGGCGAGTACCTCGTCCCGGTCAACGCCGACGCGCCCGACGTCGACGTCGACCTCATCGAGGTGGACGACCACGTCACCGGGCCGCTCGGCGTCAAGGGCGTCGGCGAGATCGGGCAGGTCGGCTCAGCCGCGGCGATCGCCAACGCCGTCTGGCACGCCACCGGCTACCGCGTCCGCGAACTGCCCATCGCCATCGAGCACCTGCTAGCACACCTGACAGTTAGCCCTGCGGCCGCGGCGGCAGCAGCGCCGGTACCGCGATGACCGGCCGGGCACCAAGCCGCCCCCGGCCAGCCGGCCTCCTCAGCCGCGGCGGCACGGAGCCGCTGCCCGGCCGACCGCTGCTGACCACCCCGCCGCACCTGCAGGACCAGGCGTCCGCCGACCTGCAGCGCCAGCGTCTCGCTGGCCAGCCCTGGCTCGGCGTGGGCGGGCTGTTGCTCGGCGCGGCCGTCTTCTTCGCCCTCGCCCTGGGCACCGGCAGCACCCGGACATCGCTGCTGATCCTCGGCCCGATCTCGACGTTCGCGCTGCCCGCCGTCGCCATGGTCGCGTTCTGGTGGAACGACTGGCCCGGCTCACGGCTCACCACGCCGTGGACCGGCCTGATCGACACCCTCCTGGTCGCCGCCGCCGCGGTCGTGCTCACCATCGCGGGCCAGGCCATCGTCGAGCGATCTGACCTCCGCGGAGTCTTCCAGGCCAGCCCCGGGCCCGCCGTGCCCGCTACCTTTCCCGCCACGCTGGCCCTGGCCGGCGCGGCCTTCACCGCCATGCTCCAGCTGTCGCTGGTCTGCGAGCGCTGGCCGCTCGGCGGTGGCGGGCGGCTCCGGTCCGGCATCGCCGCGCTCCCCATCTCCTGGGCGATCGGGATCGGCGCCTACTTCCTGTTCGTCAACCTCGACGCCATGCCCGCCGCCGAACGCGCGGCGGGGCTGCGCAACCCCGGCGGCCCGATCGCCGGACCCGAGTTTGGCTCAGCGCTCACTGCCGTCGGCCTGTGGCAGGCGGTGTTCTTCATCGCCCTGCGCGGCTGGCCCGTCAACACGATCACCCGCCGCCCGGCCCGCCTGCTCGCGGGCAACGCCCTCGTCATCGGCCTGGGCGCACTGGCCTACCTCGTCCTCCGCAACCTGGCGCACTGGCAGCCCGACGCCATCAGCGCCGCCTGCGGGTGCATCATCAGCGCCACGCTCATCGTGGCCATGCTGTTCGACGGCTGGCCCGCGGCACGGCTCCCCCCCGCACCGGCCCGCGCCCTCACCCTGGCCCTCACCGCCCTGGTCGCGCTCGCACTCGACCGCGCCCTAGCCGCCTACGCCGACAGCATCCGCTGGACACGGGCCACCCCCAACGAGTGGATCACCACCGCCGCCCTCAGCTTCATCGGAGCCGG
>Ga0207674_10010699_pt1 | contig 10362 bp, 9 predicted proteins | sample KBSCornC72_FD_184303 | JGI IMG/M metagenome (GOLD analysis project Ga0207674, IMG submission 184303) | Corn rhizosphere microbial communities from Kellogg Biological Station, Michigan, USA - KBS Corn C7-2 (SPAdes) (version 2) | ecosystem: Host-associated > Plants > Roots > Rhizosphere > Soil ...
AAGCCCGACGCGAAGGGTCAGGACGACAAGCGCGGCGGGCCGGGGAAGGGGCGCGGCAAGCCTAACGATGGCGATGACAAATCGGCGGACCGCAAGCCAAAGCAGTCCGCCGACTCGAAGCCGTGATCTGATCGAAAGCAGTGCGCGACGGGGAGGGCTCCGCATCCCCGTCGCCCGGGGCCTTACGTATACCGGTGGAACGGATTCGCGGCGTCAGCGGCGCTCGCCATACCGCCCGCCCGGGTCACCTCGCGCACCTTGCCCAAACGCTCGAGTGTGGGTTTCTCGTACATCGATCAGACCTCCGTGAGAGGGGATCCGGGATTCCCCGGCGCAGAGCACGGCCGACGTCGGTCCGAAACGCACACCAGAGGCTGAGACATTCGCCGACAACACGACGGATCACGAGCTCTTTTGACCGCTCGTGGCGGGCACCTCCTGTACCACTGAACGCAGCCCACGTCGAATTTCGCGAGCCGCCTCGCAAGCTCGTCAGCCACGGTCGACATCAATATCGCTCGAACGAACCGTAGAGGCCGGCCTCTCACCCGGCATCTTCGGCGGCGATCTCCTTGTGCAGCCAGCTCTTTGCGCGTGCCCAGTCCCGCTTCGCGGTGCGCAAGCTGATCCCCAGCGCCTCAGCCGTTTCTTCTTCGGTCATACCGCCGAAGAATCGGCACTCGACCACCTGGGCCAGGCGCGCGTTCACCTCCTTGAGCCTGACGAGGGCGTCGTCGACGACGATGAGCAGCTCGGCCCGTTCTTCGGTGCCCAGCTCGACTGAATCCAGGGACACGCGCTGGAGCCCGCCGCCGCGCTTCTGGCTGCGGGCACCGCGTGCGTAGTCCACGAGGATTCGCCGCATGGCGGTAGCCGCGACGGACATGAAGTGCGACCGTCCGTTCCATTCCATGCGCGAGTAGTCGATCAGGCGCATGTAGGCCTCGTGGACGAGCGCGGTCGGGCTCAGGGTATGCCCATCGGGCTCCCGTCGGAGCTGCACCTCGGCCAGGCGGTGCAGCTCTCCGTAGATCAGCGGGAACACGTTCGCAAGCGCGGACGAGTCTCCGGAGCGGGCCTTTACGAGAAGCTCGGTGACGGAGGCGTTAGGCTGCGGTTCCGACATGCAGTGGGCGGGCACGAAAGGGAAGGCATCGCACGGCCGCCGGCGGCAGCGCGCGATGCCTTCCAACATGCTTTCGATCGGCACCGCTTGCTAGCGGTTGCGGCCGCCTACTTACGCGAAATCGTGACCGCTCCCGCTGCCCCGGCGGGTGTGACCCACTCGGGGGTGTTGTAGGTGTTTGCGGTCGCCCGGGCAGCGCCAGTGCGCCAGGTGGCGCCATCCGTCAGGATCATCTTCCTTGCCCATGTCGCCACGGTAGTGCCGCACGCGACCTGAGTCATGCCGGCCGCATGCACGTCGACAACCTGCTTACCCACCTTCTGGTCCTGGTGCAGTTCGAGCGCGAGGTTGATGACGTCATCGCGCGTGCACTTGATGGTACCGGTCAGCAGTGCGCGGCCGGTCGCCGCGTCCAGCCTAACGGTCGGGTCGATCGTGATCGTGACCTTCGTCCAGTCGTTGAACTCGAACGCACCGACGTCGCACTTTGCGTCGCGCGGGACGTAGCGCTGATCCACGGTCACGAAGCAGCCGACGCCGGAATTGAACGCCGGGCTTGTAGGCGGGATGGCGTGCGTCATGGTCGGGCCGCCGTTGTTCGCGAGTGGTAACAGTTTGGGATCCGCGACCGTGATGCCGACCTCACCGCAGCTCCAGTCGCTCGAGATGTTGGTCCCCTCGTACGCGAAGTTGAAGAAACTCGAGCAGTTCTGTCCGTTGTTCGCGATGATCGAGTTGCGAAGGTTCACCCGCACCGAGGCGGTCGGGAAGCCACTCGGGCCGAGCCCTGCGCCGCTGTTGAACGCGATGGTGGAGTTGTCGACGTCCACCCATGCGCTCTCGCGGTATTCCACCGCCGGACCGCCGACCGTGTTCCGACTGACCGTGCTGTTGACGAGAGAAATCAGGTTATCTGCGCGGATCGCGGAGGTTGGAGACCGATTGTCCTGCACCGTACTGTTCTGCATGTAGAACGAACCGGCATGCACGGCGGCACCGTAGTCGGCATAGCCCTTCGTGAGCGTGACGTTCGTTACGCTGACCAGCGCGTCGGTTTCGATTATCCGGTGCTGATCGTTGCCGCTGATCGTTAGGCCCCTGGTTGGCCCATCGATGTACATGGGCCCGTCGGGGTCGAGCGGTGCGTCCAGCACGATCGTGGCGCCATTGAGGCTCGGGTCGAAGTGGATCGCGCCGCCGGCGGCATTGATCTGGGCGGCTGCCCATTGGAGTGACCCGACGCCGATGCCGCCGCTTGCGTTCGTGACCGTAACGTCGACGAACTCGCCGGCGAGCCTGGCCGCGTTAGGCTTGCTCGCGGATTGATGCCTGGGTGCGACCGGCTCATCGCCGCACGCGGCGAGCATGACACCGGTAAATGCGAGCAGCCAGCGGCCGGCTCGCGGTGTGAATATCTGCATGGCCTATGTCCTCGAATGAAGTGGACCTCCGTGTTTGAGTTCTGCGTAACAATTGCGGCTTGAGGACAGGCGGCAGGCGGCAGGCGACTGGCGACTGGCGACTCGCGACTGGCGACAGCAAAGACCTCGGCCTGCGTCCTCGGCGCTAGCGGCATCCCGAGTTTCTCCGCTTTATCCGCCGCCTGCCGCCTGCCGCCTGTCGCCTGCCATGGCACATTCGACCCGTTCGTGGCTCGTTTGCCGCTGAACCTGCGGGCCATGGCCGGCTATCCTCCCGAACGCGCGATACCGGCGCGATGCCGGCGTCGCTCTTTAGCCGTCGCCCGTCGCCCGTCCCCCGTCCCCCGTCCCCCGTCCCTGGCGGTTCGTCGGTTCGACCAGGCGCTTTCGAATAGAGGAGGTCCCGTTATGCCTACGCCACTTCGCATTCTACCCATCAGCCTCGTCGCCGCCTCGGCCGCGCTGGCTGCGGTCTCCGGCGCGCAGGGCAAGCGCGCGGCGCCATCATATGTCGCCGAGTCGCAGTTGATTCTCGACTGGAATCGGTTCGCCCAGCAGATCATCGCCGCCGACAACGGCTATGTGAACCCTCTGCCGGCCACGCGCGCCCTGGCGACGATGCATCTCGCGATGCACGACGCCATCAACGCCGCAGTGCCGCGTTATGCAACCTACGCCATCCGCACTCGCGACACCCAGGCGGACCCCACGGTCGCGGCCGCGCAGGCTGCGCACGACGTGCTTGTCGCGATTTATCCCAAGCAGAAGCCGGCGCTCGAGACGTTTCTCGAGCAATACCTGGGTGAGGTGGGCGTCGCTCCTAACGTTGCGAAGGGTGTCGAGCTCGGCAAGCGCGCGGCCGCTGACATGATGGCCGCACGCGCCGACGACGGCAGCACCGCCGAAGCGCCGTACAAGGAGGGACGTGCTGCCGGCGAGTATCGCTTCGTGCCCGGGTTCAATTTCGTCAACATGCCGCACTGGCGTAGCGTGAAGCCGTTTGCGCTCAGGTCACCGTCGCAGTTCCGCGTGAAGGCGCCGCCCGCGCTCGGCAGTGCGGACTACGCGCATGCCTTCGAGGAGGTGAAACGCAAAGGCGCGCGGTCGGGCGACACGCGCACGCTGGACGAGTCACACTATGCCGCCTTCTGGTACGAGCTGTCGGACATCGGCTGGAACCGGATCGCGCGCGTGGTATCGCGTGAGCATCCACAGGACCTGTGGGCCACGGCACGCACGTTCGCGCTCCTCAACGCCGTGCTCGCGGATTCGTACATCGCGGGCTGGGACTCGAAGATGCACTACAACTTCTGGCGTCCCATCACGGCCATCCGCCTCGCGGCGGATGATGCCAACGGTGCCACCGTGGCGGACGCGACGTGGGAGCCGTTCCTGACGACGCCGCCGGTGCAGGACTACCCGTCCACGCACAGTGTGCTCGGGGCCGCCGGCGCGGTCGTACTCGCCCACGCGTTCGGTCGCGACGACGTGACGTTCACCTTTGCGTCGCTGTCGGCCGATCCGGCGAACCCGGTGCGCACGTTCCGCAGCTTCAGCGAGGCGGCGCGTGAGAACGCGGAGTCCAGGGTAAGGGCGGGAATTCACTTCCGCTTTGCGATCGAAAACGGGTTAGCGTTAGGCGGTGATATCGGCCGCTACGCGGTCAAGACGCTGTTGCCGCCGACAGAGGAGGTGACCAGCATTTCCCGGTGACCAGCCGCGGCCACTTGACTCGGCCCGCAATGATTTGGTAGTACTCGTGGGGACACCGGGAGGTACTATGGCCGACGAAATGGGTATCCTGCGCACCGATGTCGAGATCGAGTCTCCACTGCGGGAGGGGGACCGACGGCTCCTTCGCGACGTTCTCGTTGACACGGGCGCCGAGCTCTCATGGGCTCCGGCGCCCGTGCTGGAGTCGCTGGGCATCGCCCGTCGCAAGCCGATTCGCTTTCAGCAGGCCGACGGGACGATCATCGAGCGATGGGTCGGGTTCGCGATCGTCCACGCCGGCGGCACGTTCACCGCCGACGAGGTCGTGTTCGGCGAACCCGGCGACCTCGCCCTCCTCGGCGCACGCTCGCTCGAGGGATTGAATCTGAAAGTGGACCTGGTCGGCAAACGGCTCGTGTCGGCCGGACCGATGCTCGCGGCCCTTACCACCGCGTGAGGCATACCATCAGAGATTCACCGCGCTCAGCACCTTGACGCCTAATCCGGTCGCGGAGCACCCCGCTTCGCCCTGTACGATGAAGGCCGCAGCGACATCGAGATCGCCGGCCGAGAGGCCCGCCTGATGTTCGGCGATGTTGACGCGAATGCGATCGCCCGTGATCGCGATGCCCGCCTGCGACGTTCCGATGGAGACGATGCAGAAGTTCGACGCGCCCGCGCCGGCCGCCAGCTGGACGGGATGCGTATGCCAGGCATCGGGGTTCTGATTCGAGTCGCGTCCAATCGCCGGGTGAATCACCGCAACGACCCCGCGCCCGGTGCCAAGGTCAGCCCACGCATACCCGAACACTGCAACGCCGCCGATGAACGTATCCGCGAAGCGAGGGATGCCACCGGCTACATCGGATGCCAGCTTCAATGCGCCACCACTGGCGGCCGCTCCGGCACTCTCCACGGTCGTATAGTCGGGAGCCGCCGCCGCGACAATCGAGCTGCCTCGCCCAAGCATCGAGGGATCGTGGGCCGCCAGGGCCGGGTTTGCGGCCTGTTTGGCGGAGCCGGGATCGGCGCAGGCTGCGAGTGTGACTGCGACTGCCAGGGCCGGGATGATGCGCATCGCGTTTTGCATGTTGCCCTCCATCCGGGCAGAAAGTTGGCCTCGATGAAGCCGCTCCAAGAATGAACGTGCGGCATCGAGCCAGCCTCTCGCGTGATCCGGGATGGTAGGCGTCGAGAGCGTAAAAAGGACACCGGGAGGCACGGTCGCCTCCCGGTTCCTGTTCGGCTCGTGGTGCGCTACGTGCCTAACGTGCTCACCGCCGTGCTGCGCCCGCGGTCTCGAGCGAGAAGAGATCCGTCAGCTTCTTCACATCCTTGGCACCGACCACCATCCGGTTGTTGGCGGCGACGTAGCTGAAGTCGACGTTGACGCCATCGTCCGCGATCCGCCGGAAGATGCCTGCCGCGATCCCCGGCCGGTCCTGCACGTCCATGACGGCGACCTCGCGCTCCTCCGTCACTTTGAACCCGGCGTCCTCGAGCGCGCGACGAGTACGCGGCGCGTCCTCCGTCAACGCGTGCAGGGTGCCGCTCATCTCGGCGTAACCCTCGAGGTTGATCCCCGCTTTCGCGATGGCATCCGTCGCCTTCGCGAGTGCGCCTGGCTTGTCGGCGCCGAGGTTGACGGTGAGGTCCTTGGCGAGCTTCTGCATACTCCACCTCCGTTGCTGCTCGTCGACTCACGCAGCCGACGGCGCGGACGGCGTCGCTCGCGGACGTCGGGGACGAGTCGACCATCCCAAGATGGCCGCCGCGTTCCACGACACAAGGGTCATGGGACGATGACCCAAGAGAGTCTGGCATCCAGAACGGAGGGGCCGACGGCATGAGCGACATGAGCAGCATGCTGAGGATCCATCCTGACGGGTGATAGCCCTTGCGCAACGAGCTGATTGAAGGGGAACAGCTTTTCGGGACACTAGCGTCCCGAGCGGCCGTTCCCTCTTTTATCTCGCTCGTGGCGAGAGGCAACTTCCCGGTAGAGCAGGATGCAAAGTATGCTGCTCATGCCGCTCATGCGGTCGACCCCCTGGCGTCTGGATGCGTGCCGACGTCGAACCGCGACGTAACTGCCAGTGCCTATCGCATCGAGACGGCTGTGAGCTTCCCCGAGCTCTGTGCGATGAACAGGATCCCCTGCGCACTCAACGCGAGCTGCCCGCCCGCCGGATACGTCCATACCGGGGCGTGTGACGCGAGATCCACCGCATAAGTGTTCGCGGCCGTGCTCACGAGCAACAGATTCTTCGTCACGATCATTGGACCCGCGGGCGGGCCGTCCGACGGCGCCCACGACCACTGAAGCGAGCCGTCGCTTTCCTTGCGCGCCTCGACCTGCGCTCCGTTCGCGATATACACCACGCCATTGGCGACGGTCGGCTGCCCCTTGAAGCCGCCCGCGAGCGCGTAGCCGATGCTGTGCGACGTCATGCTGAACGAGATGAGACGGCCACCGTTCGTCGCCAGCACGTTGGCCGCGTCGCCTAACGTTGGCGCCGTGTTCATCGACCAGCCATCCCACACGAAGCCAGGGTCGGCGATCTCGTACGCGATCGCGCCGGTATTCGCGCTCGTGACGGTGAGCTTCGGCTGGTAGCTGCCGGTGTAGGCGTACACGAACGTGTCCTTCACCGCCGGCGTGAACTGATCGTACTGGTTGAGGGTCGCGAACCAGCGCTGTGACAGGTCCGCGGTGTTGAACGCGTACATGCCGCCGTAGTACCCGCCCGCCACGTACACCGAGGAGCCGACGATCACCGGCGCGAAATAGTGAGACCACTGGTTGAGATACGCGGTGCGGAACCGCACGGAACCAGTCGCTGCGTCGAGCGCATAAAGGAAAGAGTCGTCGTGGCCGCCGGTCTGGAGGTAAACGGTGCCGTTCGCGTAGGCGGGAGGATTCACCGAGTGAATGGCGCCGAAGTCGCGGGACCACAGCTCCGCACCCGTGCGCGCGTCGAGCGACTTCGCCTGCTCGATGCCGAAATACGCGTTGGTCGTAACGAAGACCTGTCCCTGACCCGCCGTCACGGGATTGAGAGCGGCGCTGGACACCGTTTTCGTCCAGAGCTCCTGGAATACGTGCGTGTCCATGGACACCGGGTTGTAGCCCGTGTGGCTCGCGTTTCCCTGGTAGGTGGTCCACTCGACGGCGCCGCTCCAGTCGGCGAGCGGGCGCGTGACGGTAATGGTGTCCGCGGCAAACGCGCCGCCACTCGTCGCGGTGACCACGGCCAGCCCGGGCGCAACGCCGGTGACGAGACCCGTTGTACTTACGGTTGCGATCGACGCGGGCGCACTCGCCCACGTGACAGCCGCGTTAGGTATGACCTGGTTGTGGAAGTCCCGCACGGTGACCGAGAGCTGCACGGTCTTCGCGGAGTCGACGGTGGGGTTGTGCGGCGCAACGTCGATCGACGCGACGATCCCGAACTCAAGGCGGAACGCGAGCGTCAGGCTCTTGCTCTTCAGCACGCCGGCGAAGCCAGCAGGCACGTTCTTCAGGTCCTTGGCGTTGAGCACCACACGGATGTCAGCGAAGCCCATCCTTCGGCTGGCGATCCACACCTCGGCGCGGTAGTCGTCAGGCGTGATGTTGGTCGGTTTCGTGGACCAGTCGACCGAGTACGACTGGCCGGCGGTGTTTACCGCAATGGCGCTCGACGGGAAGGTCACCAGCGGATTGGAGCAGGGGAGCGCCGAGACTCGGCAGATCCGGATCTGCGGTTGGAGGCCTGGGTCGAACGTGCCCGGGTAGGTGCGCGACGGGGCGACTGGCGGCAGCCAGAAGAAATGGGGATCGCCATTGCCCTGGGTGGCATCGGAGATCGCGGCGGACGGCTCGAGTGGCGTTAGGGGCGTCGCCAGCGGGGCTGTCGGTTCGTCCGGTGCGGAGCAGGCTGCGAGGGCAGTGAGGCTCGCGAGGGCGGGGACGAGGGCGAGACGGCGGGCGCTCGTCGGACGGACGGGCACACCGAGGTGGCGACCAGGCATGAGACGACTCGTTGTGGGTGGGCTCCGGGCAGAGGCAGCGCGGCATTCGCTGCTGGAGCCAACGGGGTGTCCACGATAGCATCGACAGCGAGGGTTGGCCACAGACAGATGGACTGATCCGCGTAGCCAAAGAGACCGAACGATCGGTTCGTCCCAGCCTAACGCAGCACATCCCAGTCGCTGGTCGTTAGCGAACAGTCGTTAACTAACGACCAAATAAGGGGTGCGAATACACGCTGGCCGCGATGGCCTCGATTACTCGTCCGCGTCCACGTCGTATTCGTGAACCTCGTAGCCTATCGGTTCCGGCTCACCCACCGACGGCAGCTCGACCCGCTCGTAGATCTCCTCCAGCGTAAGCTCGACGTCGAGGCACGGGACGCCAACGCGTCCTTCGCCCACGATCTCCTCGCGCCGCCACTCGCCGCTATTGGCGTCTCTGGCGTGTCGCTCGACACGACGGCGTCGGTGATCGATGATCAGGTACGCCTGGAGCGACGAGATCGAGCGATACGCATCGAGCTTCTCACCGCGGTCGATTCGTGCCGTGCTCGGCGAAGTGACCTCGACGACCACGCACGGATTCCGAGTGACGATGTCCGACTCGGCGACCGGCGTGCAGACGACCGTGACGTCGGGGTAATAGTAGCGATCACGGGCGACTTCGACGCGCATGTTGCTCGAGAACACATCACACGGGCCGGGCCTGGCTACGAGGGACAACCGCACCAACACGTTGGTGGCGATGCGGTCGTGCCGTACCGTGCCCCCCGACATGGCGTACACCTCGCCCGCGACGTACTCGTGCTTGATCTCGGAGCTTTCCTCGAAGCGCAAGTACTCCTCGACCGTCATCGTGGGCAGCGCGGACGCGTCTCGCATGCCGCACGCTATGCTCGGCGACGCGGAACGCGCAACCGAAGAGTCGCCGAGGCGGGCGTTCGCGTGCGTCTAACGCCGACCGCTCAGCGCCGACAGACGCTCCGCGGCGCGCAAGCGGCGAGGTTGCAGCATCGGGTCGGCGCCCTTCCACCAGTCAGCCACCAAGCGATAATGAGCGATCGCGCTATCCCGGCCACTCGCCGCCTCCCACGTCTGCGCGAGCAACTCGTGCAGCTCCGTGCGTGACACGTAGAGGTTCGATGCTTCGAGCGATCCGCGAAGTGCGGGTTGTACCACCGCGATCGCCTCGGTCGGTCGGCCGAGCCGCATGAGCGCGCGCCCGAGCTCGTAGTTCGCACGCGTGTGGCCGAAGTTCCGCGACACGATCGACTGCTGGAGCTCCGCCGCGGCACGCTCGTCGTCGTGGCGTGCTTCGAAGAGGAGTCCGCGCACGTAATGGTGCAGCTGCAGGTCCCGGCCGTACCCGCTTACCGCGCCTAACGACTGAACGGAGTCAATGAGACGTGCGACGCCTGCGGTATCGCCCGCCGCGACGCGAGCGCTCGCCGAATGCGCGAGGTTCCACGTCTGGCGCCGAGCGGCGGTGGATCCCGACTCGACCTCCTCGCGCCCGCGCGCGATCGAGTCGAACAGCGCCGCCGCCTCACGCGGCTGGCCGCGTTCGAGAAGGATCTGGGCCTCGAGTGACGCGATGCCCGGAGCGGTCCCGGGCACTGCGGATCCCGCGGTCGCGCTCAGGGCGCGCATCCGACGCGCGGTGTCCAGTGCGGCGGCGAGCCGTCCCTGCTGCCGGAGCGAGATCGCGAGCATCCAGTATGCGTCGACCCGGTCGTGCTGCCCCCCCGATGCAACGACATCGGCGAGGAGCTGCTGTGCCGCGTCGTAATTCCCGGCACGGATCAGATACGCAGCGCGCCGGTTCAGCGCATCCTTCCGCTCGATGAGCCTCCCTGAGACGGTACGAAGCATCGAGTCCGCGGCCTCGCCACGTCCCTGGGCATCCAGGACTTCGATGAGGGCCTCGGTCGCGAGGCGAGAGTCCGGCTGGAGCCGCAACCATTGCCGGGAGACTCGCTCGGCGGCGGGGAGGGAGTCGGCGAGCTGATACGCGCTCACCGTCCATCGGAAGGCATCGCACGCGCTGCAGACGGCCGCGGCGCGATGAAGCCCCAGGGAATCCATCGC
>Ga0207674_10010703_pt1 | contig 10360 bp, 6 predicted proteins | sample KBSCornC72_FD_184303 | JGI IMG/M metagenome (GOLD analysis project Ga0207674, IMG submission 184303) | Corn rhizosphere microbial communities from Kellogg Biological Station, Michigan, USA - KBS Corn C7-2 (SPAdes) (version 2) | ecosystem: Host-associated > Plants > Roots > Rhizosphere > Soil ...
AGCGGAGGGTTACAAGTGGCCGCAGAACGAGTTGTATCTCGCGAGCAACACGCTCGTCGACGGTCTTCCCTCCGGAGGGCGATTCCTGCGGGTAGCCCTCGGAGCCGACCGCGTCAAGGCGTTCAACAACTTGCTGCTCGGTCGGGACAGATTGGAGGAACCCGGTTCTGGCAGTCGCGCCGGAAACTTCCATGTTCGAGCGACGGACTTCGTCGCGGCGGATTCCTTCGACTACCGCCTACGGAAGGCGTCGGCGCCAGTCGGCTTGGCCGTCGATCCCGGCACAGCGAATGGCACGAGCCTGCGGCCGGAATATGAATACCTGCACCCAATGCGACTGCGACCGATCCGAAAAGGTCGCTTAAGTCCCGGGGCGCAGCAAACCATCTCGCCTTAGAAGTCGCCGTACGTCGGCGCAGGTTAGCCGATGGGCGGGTCGGGCTTGTCCTCCGGCTCGCGCCCGGAACTTGGCATCGCCGCTCTGGTCCCGCTGGTGTGGGCACCTCTCCGCCGGCTAGCCGCGATCAATGTGAATAATCGTGCCGGGCAGGGCGAAGATGCCATGGCCCCGTAAGGCTTGCCGGGTTCCAAATGGTGGAATACTTGCGTCGCTCCCGCGAAGGGGGTGCGCAGCACAATGCCGGCGGCCTTTTTCTTCGCGAGATGGAACCTCGATCCGAGGTTGGATCGTTTGCAGGAAATATTATCAAGATATATCGGGCAGTCGAACGCACCGGATTGTTTCATTTGTTTCATTCACATGACTGCGGACCAGCGGTAGTTGCCTCGCACGAAGACGTTGTCATAGTATTGAACCGTCGCACGGATCGCCGCGGCAGTGAAAAAAACACAAAAAGTAGTGTACAAGCACCCGCGGAAACCAAAAGGGTCGTCGTTGCATAGTTATTGACGCAAACAAGCTGGGACCATGACGGTATTCGGACCATCGTCAGACCGAGGTGAACCACATCTCGATCGCATTGGAAAAAGTGGATAACGGTATGCAATGGCCCAGGTTATTGGCGACTTGTGATTCGTGCGCTGGCGTTAGTCGGCCGTGATGGAATCCGGCGACCGCGTAGTCGATCTGCTGCGCTGGAATATCCCGCGCGTAACGCTGGCCCAACTCGGGGCGGAGCTCCTGTGGCTGCTGGCCGCCGTGATCCTGGCGCGCTGGCTCGACGGACAGCCCTCGTCGGCGGTTGCCCGAAACCTCGCGCCAGCGATCGTGTTTGCTCTCATCATGGTCATCTTCAACGGCGCCTTCGGCCTGTACCGCCGGGACCAGAAACTCGGGTTCGGCATGTACGTCGGGCGGTTGATGCTCGCGATGCTGATCGGGGCTCCGATCGCGTACGCGACCGCCAACATGCTTCCCGGTGGCGATCGTTTTCAGGAGATGTTTGGAGAAATCGTGATCCTGGCGTTTGCCGGGCTGATCGCCGTTCGCCATATTGTCGTATCGCCGCTGCTCCGGACACTCCTTCCACACCGGGTGCTGGTGCTGGGTACGGGCGCGGAAGCGAGGGCGGTCGAGACGTCGCTTGAGGCGGCGGATGCTCCCGGGATCCAGCTTGTGGGATTTTATTCGCTGGACAAGCAGAGCGAGAACGTCGTTTCGCCAGCGCGTGTTCTCGCGCACGATTTGTCGATGGAAAAAACAGTCCAGCTGCTCGGCGTCAGCGAAATCATCGTGGCTGTACGCGAACAGCGGGGGGGCGTGCTCTCGTTGCGATCGCTGCTCGAGTGCCGGCTCAACGGAGTTCAGGTCACCGACCTGGCGCGATTTTTCGAACGCGTCCACGGGCGGATTCCGGTCAGCTCGCTCAAGGCGAGCTGGCTGATCTACGGCCAGGGATTCCGGCAGGACTGGCTGCGCACGATCGTGAAGCGCGCGTTCGATATCGCCGTTTCGTTCCTGCTTCTTGTGGTGATGTTTCCGATCGCAGTTGTCACCGGGATCCTGATCGCGCTCGAGAGCGGCGGGCCGATCATCTACCGCCAGGAGCGCGTGGGCCTGCGGGGGCGGACCTTTCACGTGCTCAAGTTTCGAAGCATGAGGCTGGACGCCGAGGCGGACGGAAAGCCCGCATGGGCCGCGGTCGACGATCCGCGGGTCACCCGGCTGGGCAGTTTTCTTCGCCGCAGCCGCGTTGACGAACTACCGCAGTTGATCAATGTACTCCGCGGCGAAATGAGCCTGGTGGGGCCGCGCCCGGAGCGCCCCGTCTTTGTCGCCATGCTCACCGAGCGGATTCCCTTCTATTCGGTCAGGCACAGCGTCAAGCCGGGAATCACGGGATGGGCGCAAGTGCGCTACTCTTACGGCGCAGACGTCGAACAGTCCATGAAAAAGCTCGAATACGATCTTTACTACGTCAAGAACCACACGCTGTTCCTCGACCTCCTCATCCTGCTCGGGACGATCCGCGTGGTTCTCATGGGCGAGGGTGCGCGCTAAGCGTCGCCGATGCCTGGCCATTGACATCCGGCAGTCGCGCGCAGCGACGCGCGAAGGCGTTTCGAGCGCAAGTCTCCGCCGCCCCATTCGAACCGCGCTACACATCAGGCCTGTCAACCGAACGCCGTGACCGAAAGCGCCCTCGCGAACGCCGCACTCTGGAGCTACGGACTCAGCGTTGCCGGGTTCAGTGCGTTCGCGCTGCGGCTGGCGCTTGGCTGGCGCGAAAGCGCGCGTGCCACGCTTCTCCTTGCGGTGACGCTGGCAAGCGTGCTCTGGTCCGCCAGCGGAATGGCCGTGGTCCTGTGGCCATTGAAGTCGACATGGCTCGCCTCCGTCGTATGCGACGCATTGCGGTATGCGCTCTGGTTCGCGTTCCTGGCCAGCGTGCTCAAGGGCGCACGCGACACTCCCGCGGCGACACCGGATCTGCCGTCCTTGCCGCGCTGGTTCGTGGCGCTCTTCATCATCGGCCTGGCAGCGAGCGTCGTCTTTTCCGAAGGCCACCCATTCGGATCGGCTTCGGAGCACCTGCCGCCGACCTGGGCGTTTGGCGCACGGCTTGGTCTCGCAATCTTCGGATTGGTGGTCGTCGAGCAGCTGCTCCGCCGCGCCGATCCTCAGGCGCGATGGGCAATCAGGCCGCTTTGCGTCGGGCTGGCTGGCCTCTTCGCCTACGACCTCTTCTTCTACGCGAACGCCATGCTGTTCGGCCGCTTGAACCTCGACATCTGGGTCGCCCGCGGAATCGCCAATGCGATGGTGATTCCGTTGATCGCGGTGGCGACGGCACGCAATCCGCACTGGACCATCGACATGCACATGTCGCGCGGCGTGGTCTTCCACTCCACCGCACTTCTCGTGTCCGGCGCGTTCCTGCTCGCCGTTGCCGCGGCCGGGTTCTTCGTCCGCTATTTCGGCGGCGAATGGGGCGGAGCCATCCAGATCGTTCTTTCGTTCGCCGCGCTGCTGGTGGTCGTGTTCGTGGGATCGTCCGGAGGCTTTCGGGCCAAGCTCCGGGTGTTCGTCAGCAAGCACTTCTTCTCGTATCGCTACGATTATCGCGAGGAATGGCTGCGGTTCACGCGCACGTTGTCGACCGAAAGCTCGCTTCACGGCGTCCAGGAGCGGACGATCGTTGCGCTCGCGAATCTTGTCGAGAGCCCCGGCGGGGCGTTGTGGTTGAGACAAGAGCAGGTCCTGCGCCAGGTGGCGCGCTTCAACGCGCCGTCCGTGAGCTCGGTCGAGCCGATGCACGGTTCACTCGCACGATTTCTCGCAGGCACGGGTTGGGTGATCAATCTCAAGGAATACGCGACGTCGGGGGCCCGGTATCCGGACCTCGTCCTGCCAGAATGGCTTCGGGATTCGCAGGCAGCGTGGCTGATCGTTCCACTGGTATCCGGGACCGATCTCATTGGATTCGTCGTCCTCGCGAATCCGCGTACGCCCATCGAGGTCAATTGGGAGGTGCTGGACCTTCTCAAGGCCGCAAGCCGGCAGGCCGCAAGCTTTTTGGGGTATGTGGCCGCGACCGAGGCGCTGCTCGAATCGCGCAAATTTGATGCATTCAGCCGGATGTCCGCATTCGTCGTCCACGACCTCAAGAACCTCGTGGCACAACTTTCGCTCATGCTCAAGAATGCGGAACGCCACCGTGACAATCCGGAATTCCAGCGGGACATGCTGTCGACCGTCGAGCACGTGGTGGGGCGGATGCATCACCTGATCCTGCAGCTGCGGACCGGGACGACGCCTGTCGAAAAGCCGCGCGTGACCGATCTCGAGAGCATCGTGCGAACGGTCTGCTCAACAAAGTCCGGCCGGGCGCCCATCGATCTTGAACTGACCCCGGGCATTACGACCGTCGGCCACGAAGACCGGCTCGATCACGTCATCGGGCATCTTGTGCAGAATGCCCTGGATGCGACCGCCAACGGCGGCAGCGTCACCGTTCGACTCGGACGCGACGGCCCGTGCGCGGTGCTTGAAGTCACCGACACCGGCGTGGGAATGACGCCGGAGTTCGTCCGCGATCGGCTGTTCAAGCCGTTCGAGACCACCAAGGCGGATGGCATGGGCATTGGCGTGTACGAAAGCACGCAATACGTGACGGCGCTCGGCGGACAGCTGCTGGTCGACAGCACGCCCGGCGCAGGTACACGCGTCCGGGTGGTTCTTCCTTCGGGCGACGTCGTCACGCCGGCATCCGCGCCAGCGACGGTAGCGGCGCGCGCGACAAGCGCGGAGGTCCGATGAGCGATTCGCGCCGACCGCTGCTCATCGTCGAGGACGACCCGGCACTTCAAAAGCAGATGCAATGGGCGTTCGACAATTACGAAACCGTCGTGGCCAGTGACCGGGAGTCGGCGATTGCCCAGTTGCGGCGCCACGAGCCTGCCGTTGTGACGATGGACCTCGGCCTGCCGCCCAATCCAGATGATCCAAGTGAGGGGCTTGCGCTGCTCGACGAAATCCACTCGCTTGCGCCCGACACGAAGGTGATCGTTCTCACGGGACAAAACGATCGCGCGAACGCGCTCAAGGCCATCGGGCTCGGCGCATACGATTTTTGTACCAAGCCATTCGAACCCGGGATCCTGACGTGGACGATTGAACGGGCGTTTCGCGTGCACGAATTGCAGGAGGAAAACAAACGCCTGCAAGCCTCGCAACAGGCGCCGGCGACATCGGGGATCGTCACCCGGGATCCGGAGATGCAACGGATCTGCCGCACCATCGAGAAAGTCGCCCCGACTTCGGTCACGGTGCTGCTTTTGGGCGAGTCCGGCACCGGCAAGGAGTTGTTCGCCCGGGCCGTTCACAATCTCTCGGCGCGACACGACCGCAGGTTTGTCGCCATCAACTGCGCGGCGATCCCGGAAACGTTGCTGGAGACCGAACTGTTCGGATATGAGAAGGGCGCCTACACCGGCGCCGCCAAGCAGACGATTGGCAAGCTGGAGACTGCCCATGGCGGCACGCTCTTTCTCGATGAAATTGGCGACCTGCCCGTGTCGTTGCAGGTCAAGCTGCTGCGTTTTCTCCAGGAGCGCGTCATCGAGCGGGTCGGCGGGCGGCGCGAGGTGCCGGTCGACGTGCGCATCGTTTGCGCGACGCATCAAAGTCTCAAGGAGCAAATCGTCACCGGCAAGTTCCGCGAGGACCTTTATTACCGGCTGGCCGAGATCGTCGTCGAGATTCCGCCGCTGCGCGCCCGCAAGGGGGACGCTGCGCTCATCGCCCATCACTTCGTCCGACAGCACGCCGCCCAACAACGCCGCGCCGCCATGACGCTGAGCGCGGACGCGATCGACGCGATCGAGGCGCACACATGGCCCGGCAACGTTCGTGAGTTGGAGAATGTCATCAAGCGCGCGGTGATCATGGCCGAAAGCACGACCATAGGAGTGGACGACATCGGGATTGCGCCGCGCGATCCGGAAAATATCGCCTTGAATCTGCGCCAGGTCCGGGACGAAGCCGAAAAGACGGCCGTGATCAGCGTGCTTGGGCGCGTCAACGGCAATCTGAGCAAGGCCGCCGAATTGCTGGGCGTCAGTCGCCCGACGCTATACGACCTCATGCACCGGTTCGGGCTCAAATAGCCGCACCGCTGTCCAAGTATCCATGCGCCTTCACCAAAGCCACGCGATGAGCCGACGCCGAAACCTTTACCGCAACCTCACGGTAGCCGCTCTCGTGATAGCGATCTCGGCCTGCGGCAGCGGCGATCCTGCAAGCTATGTCGCGTCCGCGCAGAAATACCTGGCCAAGGGTGACTACAACGCGGCGGTCATCGAGCTCAAGAACGCGCTGAACGCGGATCCGAACCGTGCCGACGCGCGATTCCTGCTCGCCAAGGCACTGTTCGAGAGCGGGAGTCCTCGCGACGCCGAGACGGAGGCACGCAAAGCGCTCGACCTCAAGCATCCCGCGGAGCAGGCGCTTCCGCTGCTCCTGCGCGCACTTCTGCTCCAATCGGAATTCAGGAAGGTCGTCGCCGAACCTTTTGATCCGCAGGTGTTGCCGAAGGCGGCGCGTGCCGACGTCAACACACTGCGTGCGCTTGCCTATCTTGCTTCCGGCGACCGAAAATCCGCGCGCGCCTCGCTCGACTCGGCGCTTGCCGCAGATCCTGACTACAACCCGGCAAAGATCGCGCGAATACGGCTCATGGTCGCGGAGAACAACCTGCCCGGAGCGCTTGAAGCGGCAGACGCGATCCTTGCGGCCACACCCAACGAAATCGAGGCTCTCGTTCTCAAGTCCGAGGTGCAGAGCGCGTTGGGGCGGCACGATGAGGGCATCAAGACGCTGGAACGCGCTGCCGAGGTCAAGCCCGATAGCGCACCGGTTCGTTGGGCTCTGGTTGTCGCCCTGGTCAAGGCCGGACGCGTTGCCGATGCCGAGCGCCATCTCAAGGAAGGCAAGAAAGTAGCTCCGAATCATCCTCGCACGTGGTACAGCGAAGCGCTGCTCGCGTATGCGCAGGGCAACATGCAGGCCGCGCGCGCCGCGGTCGAGCGCTCGAGGCAATTCGCGCCCGACTACGTTCCGGCGCTTTATCTGTCGGGACTCGTCTATATGCGTCTCGAGGCGTACCCCGAGGCCGAAGGCGTATTGCGTGCCGTAGTGGCCAAGCTGTCCGACGACGAGGCTGCGCGGCGTGCGCTCGCGACGACCTTCGTTCGCCGGGGCAAGGCGTCGCAAGCGCTGGACACGCTGGAGCCCTTGTTGCGTCGCTCGCCGAACGATCCGTCGCTCCTGCGCGCCGTCGCGGAGATTCATCTCGCCTCCAACAATCCCGGAAAGGCCGCCGAGTACTTCGCCAAGGCGAATAAACTGGATTCCGGCGACCTCGCCGGCCGCATCAGGCTCGCGCAGGTTCGACTCACCACCGGTGACGTGAGTCAGGCGCTGCGCGATCTCGAGGCTCTCGCAGCGGCCGAGCCCACGCGGTCGGAGCCCGATCTGGCGCTGATCACCGCACATCTGCAGCGCCGCGATTTCAGCAAGGCGATCGCCGCTGCCGCCGCGCTGGAGAAGAAACAGCCGTCCAGTCCCATTCCGTACAACGTCAAGGGCGTCGTGTATCAGACAAGCGGCGACTATGCGAACGCGCGCGCCAGCTTCGAAAAAGCGGTGTCGCTCGATCCGGAATATGCTGTCGCCGCGTTCAATCTCGCGAGGCTCGATCTTCTCGATCGCAATTACGATGGGGCGCGCAAGCGCTACCAGCAAATGCTCGTCAAGGATCCGCAAAACGAGGCGGTGCTTCTTGCGCTGGCCGAGCTGGCGTCCGCCACGAAGGCGCCGCCCGCCGAAGTGCGAGCCGCGATCGACCGCGCCATCGCGGCCAATCCGACCGCGCTTCGGCCACGGATGGTGTTGATCACCTACAACGGTCAGATACGGGACTGGAACGCGGCCGTTGCCGCAGCGCAAAAAGCGCAGGCCGCATTGCCCGACAGTGCGCCGGTCCTGGAAGCGCTGGGGATGGTGCAGTTTGCGGCGGGGGAAACGAATCAGGCAATTGCGACCTTCCGGCGCCTCGCGCAGATGCAACCGGACAACGCCGGGCCACTGGTGCGTCTCGCGGAAATCCAGGCCAAGACGAAGGACTACAGCGGCGCAATCGAGGCGTTGCGGGCCGCGCTGGAGCTGCAACCCGAATTCAGCGCCGGGTGGGTGGCCCTGGCCGGCATCTACAGCGATGCCGGCCGCGTCGACGCCGGCATCGAGGATGCTCGCAGGTGGCAAAAGCAGCGAGCGGACCGCGCGCTTGGGTTCGGCCTCGAAGCCGAACTGCTCGCGCGCCAGAAGAAATGGCCGGAAAGCGCGGCCTTGTACAGGACGGCCTTGGCGCGCCAACCGATGCCGTTCATCGTGGGTCGACTCCACACGCTATTGCAGGCGGCAGGGAAGCCGGCCGAGGCGACGGCGGTCACGGAGAAATGGCTCAAGGAGAACCCGAACGACGTGGCGGTGCGCGTATATCTCGCCGAACAAGCGATGGCCAGGAAGGACTATCCCGCCGCCGCCGCGCAGCTTCGTTCGGCCGTGGCGATCGAGCCCAACAATATTCTGCTGGTGAACAACCTGGGTTGGGTGCTAGGCGAACTTGGCGACCCGAAAGCCCTCGAATATGCGGCGCATGCGTACGCGATGGCACCGAACAACCCCCTCACGGCCGACACCTACGGCTGGTTGCTGGTCCAGCGCGGCGACGCCGTCCGTGGTGTTCAGCTGCTACGCCAGGCCGTGGACTTGGCGCCGGGGGACGCCGACAAGCGGATGCGCCTGGCCCGCGGATTGTTGAAGGCCGGTCAAAACGGCGACGCCAAGAAGGAACTGCAATCGCTCGCCTCGCCGAGCAGTCCGGCGCCGGTGCGAGCCGAGGCAGAGCAGCTGCTCAAGACGCTCTGAACGTCGATCGGCTCGATCACGATTGACGGCACAGCTGACGTTGTCAACCAGGAATAGCGCGTCGAAAGGGCGTGGATTCAACACATGACGAGCAACATCACCATCGCGGTCGTGGGATTGGGATACGTCGGACTTCCGCTCGCGGTCGAGTTCGGCAAGAAATTCCCGACCATCGGATTCGATCTTTCCGCCGAGAAGATCGACGCGTATCGCCGGTTCGTCGACCCGACCGGCGAAGTCAACTCGAAGGAAATGGAGGCGGCGTCTTTGTTGTCGCCCACGACCGATGCCGCGATGCTGGCCAAGGCCGACTTCATCGTCGTCGCGGTTCCGACGCCCATCGATGAGGCTCATCAGCCGGATTTCCGGGCGCTGTTGGGCGCAAGCGAGTCGGTGGGACGAAACCTGAAACCGGGCGCAACCGTGGTGTTCGAGTCGACCGTTTACCCGGGCGCCACCGAAGAAATCTGCGTTCCGGCGATCGAAAAGCATTCAGGGAAGAAATGGAAGCGCGATTTCTTCGTCGGCTATTCGCCCGAGCGGATCAATCCCGGCGATCGGGAGCATTCGCTGACACGGATCACCAAGGTCGTCGCCGGCGATACGCCCGACACGCTTGAACGCGTCGCGGCGGTCTATGGCAGCATTATCGCGGCCGGCATCTACCGGGTCAGCAGCATCAAAGTGGCGGAAGCGGCTAAGGTCATCGAGAATACGCAACGCGACCTCAACATCGCGCTGATGAACGAGCTGTCGCTCATATTTCACAAGATCGGTATCGATACGCTCGAAGTTCTCGAGGCGGCGGGAACCAAGTGGAACTTCCTGCCGTTCAGGCCGGGGCTGGTGGGCGGACACTGCATCGGCGTCGATCCTTACTACCTGACCCACAAGGCGGACACGCTCGGTTATCACCCCCAGGTGATCCTGGCCGGCCGGCGCATCAATGATGGCATGGGCAAGTACATCGCCGAGCAGACCGTCAAGCTGATGATCAACGCAGGACGGCACGTCAAGGGATCCCAGGTCACCGTTCTGGGGCTGACCTTCAAGGAAAACTGTCCCGACCTGCGCAATTCGCGGGTGATCGACGTCATCCATGAGCTTGCGTCGTACGGCGTCACCGTCCACGTCCACGACCCCGTTGCCGATGCGAAGGAGGCGTTGCACGAATACGGCGTGGTGCTCAAAGCGTGGGAGGAGCTCCCGCGTGCCGACGCCATCGTGGCCGCGGTCGCACACCGCAGCTACCGGGAGCGGCCGCTCGGCGATTTCGCGGCGAAGCTGGCGCCGAACGGCCTGTACGTCGACGTGAAGTGCGTCGCGGACCCCTTAGCGCTGAGAGCGCTGGGCCTCGAAGTCTGGAGACTCTGAATGACCGGCAACCCGACATCGGTCACCGCGTTCGCGGCTGCCTGCGACCGCATCCGCGAATATCCGCTCCGCTGGCTCGTGACCGGCAGCGCCGGT
>Ga0207674_10010709_pt1 | contig 10356 bp, 11 predicted proteins | sample KBSCornC72_FD_184303 | JGI IMG/M metagenome (GOLD analysis project Ga0207674, IMG submission 184303) | Corn rhizosphere microbial communities from Kellogg Biological Station, Michigan, USA - KBS Corn C7-2 (SPAdes) (version 2) | ecosystem: Host-associated > Plants > Roots > Rhizosphere > Soil ...
GGGCAAGCGGCGCATCGTCGCGGAGACCGGCGCTGGCCAGCACGGCGTCGCAACGGCGACAGCATGTGCGCTGCTCGGCCTCGAATGCCGCGTCTACATGGGAACCGAGGACATGCGGCGCCAGGCGCTGAATGTCGTGCGCATGCAGTTACTGGGCGCGACCGTTCACGGTGTCGATGCGGGCAGCCGTACGTTGAAGGATGCCATCAACGAGGCGATGCGCGACTGGGTCGCCAACGTCACCGACACCTACTACCTTCTCGGATCGGCGCTCGGTCCTCATCCGTACCCACTCATGGTCCGTGAGTTTCAGTCGGTGATTGGACGTGAGGCGCGCGCGCAGATCCTCCAGCAGGCCGGACGGCTGCCGGACGTCGTCGTTGCGTGCGTGGGCGGCGGCAGCAATGCGATCGGCATCTTCGACGGTTTTCTCGACGACCAGACCGTGCGATTGATTGGTGTGGAAGCCGGCGGAGAGAAGATCGCGCCGGGCCGCCATGCGGCACGATTCGCCGGCGGCAGCACTGGCGTGCTGCAGGGAACGCGAACGTTCGTCTTACAAGACGATGCCGGCAACATCGAGCTGACGCATTCCATTTCCGCCGGTCTCGATTACGCCGCTGTCGGGCCCGAACACGCGTGGCTCCGCGAGCTCGGTCGCACGGAATACGCCCATATCTCCGACGCCGAAGCGCTCGACGGCTTCAAGGTCCTCGCGCGTCTCGAAGGCATCCTGCCGGCGCTCGAATCCTCACACGCCATCGCCTACACGATGCAGCTCGTGCCGACGCTGAAATCGGGATCAATCGTGCTCGTCAACCTGTCAGGCCGCGGCGACAAAGACGTGCAGACCGTCATCGACAGCGGAGGCCGGGTCCCTTCGGACCCGGCAGATGCGTCGTGAGCCGTCTGCATGACACCTTCGCGCGGATTCGTGATCAGCACGCGCCAGGCCTCGTCACCTACGTGACCGCCGGCGATCCTGACCTCGATCGCACGGCCGGCATTCTGCGCGCGCTCGATCGTGCCGGCGCCGATGTCCTCGAGGTTGGCGTGCCTTTCTCTGACCCGCTCGCCGACGGTCCCGTCATCCAGCGCGCGACCGAACGTGCGCTGGCGGCAGGTACGACCCTGTCGAGCGTGCTCGATCTCCTGCAGTCGATGCGTGGCGAGCTCGACGCGCCAATCGTGATTTTCAGCTATGCCAATCCGATTCTGCGGCTCGGCGCCGAGCGGTTTGCCGACCGCGCGCGTGAGGCGGGCGTGGATGGCGTGCTGATCCTCGACCTGCCGATCGAAGAGGCCGACGAGTCGCGGGCCATGCTCGCCAGACGGGGGATTGATACAATCCTCCTTCTCAGTCCCACGACGACGGACGTTCGATTGCGCAGGGCCGCGGACCTTGGCAGCGGCTTTCTGTATGCGATCTCGCGCCTTGGTGTCACCGGCGCTCGCGATTCGCTCGCCGACGGTGCGCAGGAGATGGTGCGGCGCATCCGAACGGTCAGCGACCTGCCTGTTGCGCTCGGCTTCGGCATTTCAAAGCCCGATCACGTGCGGCAGGTCGGGCAGTGGGCCGATGCCGCCGTCGTCGGCAGCGCGCTGGTCGACGTCATTGCGCGCGAAGGCGCGTCTCGCGATCTCAACACCCGCGTAGAGGAGTATGTGCGTTGGCTGAAGTCCTGAGCATCGACGAGTTACGGGAACGCATCGACGTCATCGACAACCAGCTGGTGCGGCTGCTGAACGTCCGTGTCGCGTGCGCCGTGGAAATCGGCAAGCTGAAGCACGAGCTGGGCATGCCTGTCTATCAGCCGGAACGCGAGAAGCGGGTGCTCGAGAAAGTGAAACAGTCGGCGCAGGAGCTCGCCGGACCGTTGACCGCCGAGGCGGTCGTCCGGATCTTTGAACGCATCATCGACGAAGCGCGGCGAGCCGAACGCGAATCGGGTTCTACCAGTGAAGACTTCGGTCCTTCTATCGGAGAGTAGCGATATGGTCGTAGTAATGAACGAGCGGGCCACAGAGGCGCAGATCGACGCCGTCATCCAGCGTCTGATCGAGCTCGGGATGGATGTTCATCGATCCTCAGGCGTGACGCGCACGGTGCTCGGCGTGGTCGGCGCGCACAAGATCGATCCCGACTTGATTGGCATTCTCGACGGCGTCCATGAAGTGCTGCGCATCACTGAGCCGTACAAACGCGCCAGCCGCACCTTCCGACCGGAGGACACCATCGTCACCATTGACGATGTGCGGATCGGCGGTGACGAGGTAATCGTCATGGCCGGTCCGTGCTCCGCTGAGACGGAGGAGCAGGTGCACGCCACCGCGGCCGCGGTCAAACGCGCGGGCGCCAAGATCCTGCGTGGCGGCGCGTTCAAGCCGCGCAGCTCGCCCTACGCGTTCCAGGGACTCGGCGAACAGGGGCTGAAAATGCTCCGCACCGCGGCGGATGCGCACAACCTCAAAGTCATCTCCGAGGTGATGGATATCAGCCAGATCGAGCTGATTGCCAAGTACTGCGATGTCTTCCAGGTCGGTGCGCGCAACATGCAGAATTTCACGCTGCTGCGCGAGCTCGGTCACGCGCGCAAGCCGGTGCTGCTCAAGCGCGGCATCTCCGCCACCATTGAGGAGTGGCTGCTGTCGGCCGAATACATTCTTGCCGGTGGCAACACGGACGTGATCCTCTGCGAGCGAGGGATTCGCACGTTCGAGACCGCCACGCGCAACACGTTCGACATCTCTGCGATTCCGGTGGTGAAGAAGCTGAGTCACCTTCCGGTGGTCGCGGATCCGAGCCATGGCGCCGGACGGCGCGACATGGTGGCGCAATTGGCGCGAGCGGCGGTTGCGGCGGGATGCGATGGCCTGATCATCGAAGTCCACAACGATCCGGACCGGGCGCTGAGCGACGGCGCACAATCGATGTTCCCCGCACAGTTCGAGCGTCTGATGGCTGAACTCCGAATCATTGCGCCCGCGATCGGCCGAAGCATTTGTCTCGAGCCCGTGGCTCGCAGGGGTTGGGCGCGGTAGTAAATCCCAAATTCCAAATCCCAATGACCAAATTCCAAATTCCACTCCAATCCCAGCGGACGGTCGTGGGATTTGGGTTTTGGGATTTGGGTTTTGGGAATTGCCATGACCTCAACCGAACCCCCGTTTGACTCGATAGCCATCGTCGGGCTCGGCCTGATTGGGGGATCGATCGCGCTGGGCGTGCGGGAGCGCTGGCCTGAATCACGAGTGTTCGGCGTCGACAGCGAGGCGGTGCTTGCCCATGCGCTCGGGGGAGGAGCGATCGAGCGCGGGTTCGACAGCATCGGCGCGCTGCCCACCACGTCCCTGATCGTGCTTGCTGCGCCGGTTCGCCAGAACATCGAGCTCCTGCAGCAGATCAAACGTCCCGCGATTGCCACCGACGTCGGTGGCACCAAACGAGACATTGTCAGCGCTGCACGCGCGCTGTCGCCGGGAACCACCTTCGTGGGCGGCCATCCGCTTGGCGGCGGCGAGCGCGGCGGCTTTGCGTTCGCGCGGCCGGATTTGTTCGCAGGCCGTCCCTGGATTTTCACGCCTGACAGCGGCCAGCCGTCCGATGCGGTCGAGCGCCTGTCGCGGTTCGTTACCGGTCTCGGTGCGCGACCCTGCATCCTTTCCGCGGACGAGCACGACCGCGTGATGGCCTACGTCAGCCATCTTCCACAGCTTGCCGCAAGCGCGCTGATGGAGGCCGTCGGTGCCGCAGCGGGCATCGAAGGGCTGCGGATGGCGGGTCGCGGGCTCGTCGATACGACCAGACTTGCATCGAGTCCGGCAGATGTCTGGCGCGACATCTGTCTGACCAACGCGGATGCGATTGGCGATGCGCTCGACTGTCTGATCGCGCGCCTCACGCAACTGCGCGGCGATCTCCGGCACGGCGACGCGATTGAAGCGATCTTCTCGGCGGCGGCCAAGTGGCGCACCGAATTGATGAAGGATAATCACTGACATGAACAAGGTGATTCCGAGCGCCGCCGATGCCGTCGCACTCATCCGGGACGGAGCGACCATCATGTGCGGCGGCTTTGGCCTGTGCGGCCTGCCGGAAAATCTGATCAGAGCGCTGCACGCCCGCGGGACCCGCAACCTGACCGTCATCAGCAACAACCCCGGAGTGGATGACTTCGGCGTCGGGATGCTCGTCAGGGCGAAGCAGGTGTCGCACTTCATCGGCAGCTACGTCGGCGAGAACAAGGAATTCGAGCGGCAGGCGATTGCCGGCGAGATCAAGTACACGCTGGTACCGCAGGGGACGTTCGCCGAACGTATCCGCGCCGGTGGCGCAGGGATTGGCGGGTTCTTCACGCCGACCGGCTACGGCACGATCGTGGCCGAGGGAAAAGAGACGAGAGTGATTGACGGCCGCAATTACGTGCTGGAAGCGCCGCTGCGCGCCGACTTCGCGCTCGTCAAGGCGTACAAAGGTGACAGCAAGGGAAACCTGATCTACCGCAAGACCGCACGAAACTTCAATCCTGTGATGGCGACGGCGGCGACCGTCACGATTGCCGAGGTCGAGGCAATCGTTGAGCCCGGTCAGCTCGATCCGGACGCGGTGGTGACGCCCGGCATCTACGTTACACACCTGCTGAAGGGCGCCTACTTCGAGAAACGCATCGAGCGGCGTACCGTCCGTCAGCTGCAACCGGTCTGACCCACATGGACAAACGAGAGCGCATCGTCCGCCGGATCGCACGAGAGCTGCATGACGGCGATTACGTGAACCTTGGTATCGGGATGCCGACGATGGTGGCCAACTACGTGCCGCCCGGGATCGACATTACGCTGCATTCCGAGAACGGAATGCTCGGTGTCGGACCGTATCCGCTCGAATCGGAAATCGACCCCGACCTCGTCAACGCCGGCAAAGAGATTGTGACCGAGCTGCCCGGCACTTCGTACTTCAGCAGCGCCGACTCGTTTGCGATGGTGCGCGGCGGACATATCGACATGACGGTGCTGGGTGCGCTCGAGGTGGACGAGGAGGGCAACCTGGCCAACTGGATGGTTCCTGGCAAGATGATGAAGGGGATGGGCGGCGCCATGGATCTGGTTGCCGGCGCGAAGCGGGTCATCGTCGCCATGGAACATACGACCAGGGACGGCGGCCCCAAGATTCTGAAGAAGTGCGCGCTGCCGCTCACGGGTACGAAGGTTGTCCACATGATCGTCACGGAGCTGGCGGTCGTCGAGGTCACGCCCGGAGGACTGGTGCTTCGCGAAATCGCATCCGACACGACGCTCGACGCCGTGAAGAAGGCGACCGGAGCAACGCTGCTTGTCGAAGGGGAAGTTGGCCGCTTTTAGGTCCGCTTGAAGGCCGCCTAAAGGTGGCCCCTACGTACTCTTCCTCGTACGTAGGGGCCGACTTCAGCCGGCCCAACCGAAGCTATATGCCTGATTACGAACCCGCAGTCATTCTCAGCGCCTGCCGCACCCCGATTGGATCGTTCGGCGGGTCACTCAAAGATTTCTCTGCCGTCGATCTCGGCGCCATCGTGATCCGCGAGGCGATTCGGCGCGCCGACGTCAGGCCCGTCGATCTCGGTGACGTGATCATGGGTTGCGTGCTGCAGGCCGGCGCCGGCATGAATGTCGCGCGCCAGGCGGCAATCAAAGCGGGGGTTCCTCAGGAAGTTCCCGGCGAGACCGTGAATCGCGTATGCGGCTCGGGACTTCAGTCAGTCGTTCATGCAGTCGAAGCCACCCGCGTTGGCTACACCGACCTCGTTCTTGCTGGCGGGACCGAATCGATGAGCAACGCGCCCTACATCCTCAAAGGTGCGCGCTGGGGCTTCCGCATGGGACACGGCGAGGTCTATGACTCGATGCTGCTCGAGGGGCTGACGTGCGCCATGGGCGGCTGCCACATGGGGATCACGGCGGAGAACATCGCAACCCGATTCAACGTGAGCCGCGAAGAGCAGGACGCGTACGCAGCGGAAAGCCAGCGGCGGGCGGAAGCCGCGAACACAACGGGCTTGTTCAAGGAAGAAATCGTCCCGGTGTCGATTCCGCAGCGGAAAGGCGATCCCGTTACGTTCGACACCGACGAATATCCACGCGCCGGCACGACTGTCGACAAGCTCGCCGGTCTGAAACCGGCGTTCAAGAAGGACGGCACGGTCACCGCGGGCAACGCTTCGGGGATCAACGATGGCGCAGCCGCCGTCGTCGTCGCGACGGCCGAACGCGCCGCGAAGCTCGGACGGAAGCCACTGGCGCGCATCCTCTCGTTCGCGTCCACCGGCGTCGATCCCGCTATTATGGGCATGGGTCCGGTGCCGGCAGTCAAGAAGGCACTCGATCGAGCCAAGCTGCAGGCGTCAGACATCGACCTGTTCGAGCTGAACGAAGCATTCGCTGTTCAGGCGGTCGCGGTCGTCAAGGAGCTCGGACTCAATTGCGACAACGTGAATACGCGAGGCGGCGCCATTTCGCTCGGTCATCCAATCGGCGCCAGCGGCGCTCGCGTGCTGACGACGCTGATCCATGCGCTACGGGCACGGGGCGGCGGCAAAGGGGTCGCGTCGTTGTGCATCGGAGGCGGGATGGGAATCGCGATGGTCATCGAGGTCCCGACTGCCTGACGTCCGGATCGATCGCGAAGCGCTGACGACGATCGTCGCGCACGCGCGGCGTGATGCGCCGAATGAATGCTGCGGATTGCTGGTTGGCCGCATCAACGGCCCGGCTGAAGCGGGCACCGGTCCGGCTGAAGCCGGACCCCACGTACTCGAAGCGATTCCGTGTAGCAACGGCGCGGCAGACCCGACCAGGCGCTACGAGATCTCACCCGTCGACTACTTCGCGCAAATCCACCGCTGCCGGCGGATCAACGCGGCTCAATCGGAACGCTTCGCCGTCGTCGGTGCCTACCACTCGCATCCGCGTGGAGATCCCGAACCTTCGGAAACCGACGCCGAGCAGGCCTTCCGCGATTTTGTGTTTCTCATTGTCGGTCTTGGCGCGTCGATCGGCGGTATGCAGATTCGCGCTTACTGTTTCCAGGACGACAGGCTCATGCCGGTGCCGCTGATCGTCGTCGACTGACTTCCTCGAGCAACCTCTCCACCCGTTCGAGCACTGTCGGCCATCGGTACTCGCGATCGACGTATGCAAGCCCCTGCTCGCCGAGCTCGCGCCGTCCCGCATCGTTGGCGAGCAGCCACGATAGGGCTTCCTGGAATTCGCGCGACGAACGGTAATACAGGCCGCCGCTGGCGCGCCGCACCTGACCCTGCAACACCTTGCAATAGGCGTTCACCAGCGCGGGCGTGGCGTGGTTCCACCCTTCGAGGAGCACGATGCTGAGGCTTTCGTATGGCGAGGGGACGATGAGCGCGCGAGTGTGCGAGAGGAGCGCGCGGCGTACATCGTCCGGCACATAGCCAAGGGCGCGGATGCGCGGGTGATTTGGAAGCATCAGCGTGGACGGTCCCGCGAGCACCAGGGTGGTGTTGCCGCCGCCATCGATGTATTCCGTGAAATATTCCAACAGCGTGGCGCACCCCTTGTTGCGGTCTACGCGCCCGAGATACAGGACGAAATTCTCCGGGACGCCAAGAGCGTCGAGCCCATCGCGCGACGGACGCCGGTTGCCTTCGCGTTCGAGGCCGATGCCGATGACCTGCGACGGACCTAGGCCTCTCCCGGCGCGAGTCGAGACCAGCGCTTCCTCCTCGGGTGTGAGGAACAGGTAACCCGCTGGCTTGGCGAAGAACTCGGGCAGTACATCGAGATCGACGGCGGGATCTTCCTCGGCGGTCGGCAGCAGGATGGCGCGTGCGGAGACCGATGGCAGGCCGAAAAACGTCGGCGCGTAGCGGAACGCCCAGAACAGCAACAGGTCGTACTCGCCGCCGTGTATGCGCAGGTGTTCGAGCAGCGCCGGCGTGTCAGGACCGTTGGCGCGAAACCATTCCACCTCGCGCTCGGGCGTCGCTCCGAGATCGTCGAACACTTCGTCGCTGAGGTCCGCAAACATCTTGAGGTTGCGCGTGCGCGCAACGGGAAAGCGCTGGACCCGTACGCCGTTCTCGATGGACGTCCCGGGTGGACATGCGTTTTCCCAGGTGACGTAATCGCGTGCGCAGGTCGTAAGAACGGTGATGTCGTGTCGCGCGGAGAGGCGCTCCGCGAGCTGACGGCAATGCATCTCCGATCCGCCCGCGATGTCCGCGCCGTAGCGCTGGACGACGAACGCGAGTTTCACGGACGCCGCTGGACCGACTGCGCTGAGAGTGTCTGCAGTTCGCGGCGTTGCTTCGCCAGTTCGATCGTCAATTCCTGCACGCAGGCAAACAGCACCTGGTTGATGCGCCGCTGGCGTTCGAAGTTGTCGCGATTGAACTCGTAGAACCAGCGGAGCAGCGGCATCAGCAGGCGCTGTTTCACGAAGATGATCGGCGCGCCGGCCGCGCCGCGATGCGTCTGGTATTTGATAGCGGTCTCGAGTCGCCAGGTCGATGGATCGCCGAGGAGCTCCGGCAGCAGCAGCGCGGCTGGCTGACTTCGTTCGATCGCAGTCCGCAGGATGGTGTCGATGTCGGCAAAGAGCGCGGGATCCTCGAGCGCCGCGGATGCACCATGGCGGACGAGCTCAGCGCGAACGCGCTCGCGGACGCGGCCCTGCAGCTCCGCCATTACCTGGTCGGTCGAGGCGCTCACCCCGCGTCCCTGGAACAGAGCACTAAAAGCCCTCGGCGGCGCCAGGCCTCACGGTCAGCGTCGTCGTCGTCGAGGCGATGACCTTGTCTTTCTGCTTCAGTCGGAACGTCACCCGATAATCCCCGGACAATCGAAAGGTGTGATCGGCGCTGTAGCGCCGCTTGATGCTGCTCTTGCCCGCTTCGTACGGGTCGCAGTCTTCGGAATTCTCGGAGATCGTTCCGTCGTCCCAGTCCCACTGCACCGTCGCGCAGTAAAACTCGGCGTAGTCGTTCGCGCCACCCCTGACGTCAACGGCGGCGCGAACGCGGAGCGGCGCGAAGCCGGCCGGCGGTGTCGCCTTGAGTGATAAACTTGGCTTCTTGTCCGCGCCGTCGCGCTGCGCGGCCGTGGACGCGGCTGCTGCCACCACTACCACAGCGAGCGCAGCGATCGTGCAAAACGCGCGACGTGCATCGGTCATGATTGATCCCCTGAGCAGGCGTCTTCGATTCTAAGACAGACTTCAACTCGATGCATACGGTGTACAAGACACCCGCCATTACGGCCACGACCCGCCCGACACGCGACCTGGACGCCGATCTCCTTGTCATTCCGGTATTCGAAAACGACAGCCTGAACGGCGATCGCGATCTCGATCGGGCGTCCGGCGGCGAGTACAGCGCGGCGCTCAAGCGCGGTGCATTTTCGGGCAAATTGTACGAACAGCTCTTCACACCCATTCCGGGCGACCGATGGAAAGCCCGCGGCGCGCTGTGGGTCGGCCTTGGCCCACGCACCCAATTGACGGCCGAGCAGCTGCGCCGGGCCGCGACAATTGGAGGGCTGGCCGCCCGTCAGCGGCGCTTCGGCAGCATCGCGTTGGTCGCGCGTTCGTCGCCGGCCGTTGCCGTCAACCATGCGGTCCAGGCACTCGCGGAGGGTGCCGTCCTGGCGAACTACGAAGGCACGTCTTACAAGACGTCGGACGATTCGATTGCCTGGCTGGATCGCGTCGAGATTCGCGTTGCCCGCGATGCGGACGCGAAAGCCGTTGAGCGCGGCCGCGTGCTGGCTGAATGCACGAACGTGGCGCGTGCACTTTCGAACGAACCGGGAAACGTCCTGACGCCGCGCGAGTTTGCCGATCGCGCAGCGAAGCTGGCGCGCACCGCCGACCTGAAGGTCGAAATCCTCGACGAGAAGAAAATCGCTGCCCTGAAGATGGGCATGCTGATGGGCGTCGCACGGGGCAGCAGTGAGCCTCCTCGCCTCGTCGTGCTCCGCTATGAACCGAAGAAGGCCGTGCACAAGGCCGTCCTCGGCCTGGTGGGCAAAGGGATCACCTTTGACACCGGCGGAATCTCGATCAAGCCGTCCGAGAACATGGACAAGATGAAGGACGACATGTCCGGCGGTGCCGCGGTGCTCTGCGCGATGATGGCGGTGGCGCGGCTGCGGGCACCAGTGCGCTGCATCGGCATCATTCCGACGACGGAGAATATGCCGGGCGGGCGGGCGATGAAGCCCGGGGACATCCTCACGAGCGCGGAAGGGAAGACCGTCGAAGTGCTCAACACCGATGCGGAGGGGCGACTGATTCTCGGCGACGCGATGTGGTACGCGCGAAGGCTGGGCGTTACGCATCTGGTCGAC
>Ga0207674_10010710_pt1 | contig 10355 bp, 8 predicted proteins | sample KBSCornC72_FD_184303 | JGI IMG/M metagenome (GOLD analysis project Ga0207674, IMG submission 184303) | Corn rhizosphere microbial communities from Kellogg Biological Station, Michigan, USA - KBS Corn C7-2 (SPAdes) (version 2) | ecosystem: Host-associated > Plants > Roots > Rhizosphere > Soil ...
CGTCTTGAACAGGGGCTTGGGCAGCTCCTGCAGCCAGCCGTTGTTGGCGAAGCTGCCGTCGTGGATCGTCGGGTCCGGGCGGATGACAATCTCGACTTCGCCGTCGCGTCGAAGGGACGGTCCCTCGGCGAGGGACTGTCCGTGCGCAGGGGACTGTCCCCCTTGCGGGGACTGTCCCTGGACGAACCCCATTTTCAGCGCTCCGGCCCATGCCGCGTCGTCTCCGAGTTGCTGTGCCCAGGTCTGCCGCACGATCTCGCGCGCGGAGGGCGTCTCATCCTGCGTCAGAGCGGCGACGAGCTCGTGCAGCGGCCGGCTGTCGTACATCGGCCGCACGACTGGCTGGACGATCGTCGCCAGGCCGTCGGGCGAGCGCGCGTCGCTCCAGTCTTCGAGCGCGTGCGGCAGCGGCAAGTGCCAGTTGCTGAGCGCGGCCGTCTCGTCGACGTGGAGCCCGGCGTGCACCCGCAGCGGCACCTTGGAATACATCGCTGCGAACGCGATGTCGCCGGGCGCCTGATAGACGGGGTTGGGCCCGAGCACGAATAGGGCAGAGACGCGCCGCGCCTCGATGTCGCGGACGAGGTCGAGGAAGCTTTCGCCGGGTGCGGGGGCGAATGTCAGCGGCGGTGCGAGCTCGCAGGTCCGGCCGACATTGCCGAGCGTTTGATTGACCTGAAGCGCCAACGCGTGGAGCTGCGGCGGCGCGAACCGGCCCACGGTCAGCAGCGATCGGCCGCGCGCGCCTTCGAGCGCTTGCCGAGCCTCCTTCGCCCACGCCAGCTCGGCATCCGTCAGCGTCACCTCGCCGCCGAGCATCGCCTTTGCCAGCATCGGCAACCGCGAGGGAGGAATTCCCAGGCGCCGATCGGCCTTCGCGCCGGTCTGCGTCGGCGTGGTCTCGGCCATGAACAGCCGCATGCGCTGCGGCGCATCGCCGTGCCGGGCAGCCCAGCCGCGCGCGTTGATTGCCTGCATCGCGCCTGGACCGAGCAGGTCGTCGTCGAGGCTGACGACCACCTCGGCCGCCTCGAGCTTGGGCCGAAGCTGCGGCTGCGCCTCGCCCGCATAGCCCGACAGCGGATCGAACAGATGCACGCGCGCTTGCGGCAGTGCGCTCTTCAACTCGGCGATCTGCCGCAGCAGCGTCGGTGAGCTCGTCGGCCCGATGAGAATGCGCAGCCCCGCGCCGCCGCTCGCGCTCCACGCGGCGCGCCACCGCGCCATCTGCCCCTCGAAATCTGCCCAGCTCGTCGGGTGACCGCCCATCAGCGGCGCCTGGCTCCGATCGGGGTCGTAGAGGTCGAGGATCGACGCCTGCATGAACGGCGTGCTTCCGCCGCGGAACGCCGGATGCTCGGGATTGCCGTCGAGCTTGATCGGCCGGCCGGCGGACGTGGTCGCGAGCACCGGCTGCGCATACCCGTCGAACGGGACCGCGGTCGCATAATGATCGACCCGGCCCTCGAGGAAGCCGTCGGGCCGGTTCACGAACGGAACCACCTCATCCGACCGTGCCGGCTTGCACCCCGCCATCCCGGCAAGCGCGAGCGAGGCACCCATGACGCGCAGCACTTCGCGGCGGTCGACCGCCCACAACTCGAAGATCGACGGGAACTCCGACCTCAGCATCTCGCCGAACGAGTCGCTGCGCTGATACTCCTCGATGGAGCGCCAGAAGGTCTTGCCGCTCATCGGTGACATGTCCCGCAGCTGGTCAGCTCGGTCGGCGATTTGATGTGATATTCGGCCATCAGCATGCGCCCGAGCGCGGCATGGTCAGGCGGCGGCTTCCACTCGAAATTATAGACCTGGTCGCGCGGTCTCAGGTGCGGCGCCGGGTTCCGGTGGCAATCGAGGCAGAACTTCATCTCGAACGCCTTGGCGCGATAGGTCAGCGGCATGCGGTCGATGCGTCCATGGCATTCGACGCAGGCGATGCCCTTGGCGATGTGGATGTCGTGGCGGAAATAGACATAATCCGGGACGCGCGCGACGCGGTGCCAGTCGATCGGGCGGTTCTCCGCCAGGCTCAGCCGCACCGGCGCGAGCACGTCGGCGTTGGTCCACAGCTGCGAATGACAGGTCATGCAGACGTGGGTCGATGGAAAGCCAGCGTTGGCGCTGGTCTCCACGGTGCTGTGGCAATAGCGGCAGTCGATCCCGTCGTCGGAGACGTGGTGCTTGTGGCTGAACGGCACCGGCTGCAGCGGCGTGCGCGCGGTGACGTCCCAATATTGCGAACGCGCGAAGGCGAGGGCCGCTAGGAACACAGTGAGCGCAAGGACGAGCGCTCCGAGCGCCACCGCCCGGAACCAGGTATCCGCTGTGCGCGAGAAGATCTGCGGCACGGCTGCTGAACGCTCAGTGCGGCGAGCGGGTGCATGCGCGCGCGTTTGCGGCGCGGTCACTCAACTCGTCAGCACTGATCCATTCGAATGACCGCACCTATGTTCAACGCGGCGGCGGCGAACCGCCGTTCCCACACTTGATGTCCGTCAACTCGCCGGTCAGTCATGGCGCTATCAGGGACTCGGAGGTGGACAGAATGCGCACGACAACCCACCGCGGCTGCTGCGCCGCGCTGCCGGCGACGACAGCCGCTTGAGCTACGCTGGAGTCGAGCTCGGCGGGACGAAATGCGTCGCCATCCTGGCGCGCGGTCCGGATGCGGTGCTCGCGCGCGAGACCGTGCCGACCACGACTTCCGACCAGACGCTCGGCAAAATCGCCGCTATCCTCGGACAATGGCAATTCGAAGCGCTCGGCGTGGCGAGCTTCGGGCCCGTCGATCTCGATTCGGCGTCGCCGACATACGGCCGGATCACCAGCACGCCCAAGCCCGGCTGGGCGGGCGCCGACGTGCTCGGCCGGCTCAGGCAGGCGCGAGAAGTTCCGGCCGCGTTCGACACCGACGTGAACGGCGCTGCGCTTGCCGAGATGCGCTGGGGGTCAGGGCAGGGGTTCGACGACTTCGCCTATGTCACCGTCGGCACCGGCGTCGGGGTCGGGCTCATCGCCAACGGCTTGCCGATGCGCGGCTTCGCCCATTGCGAGCTCGGCCACATCCGTGTCGCGCGGCTGCCAGGCGATACGTTCCCAGGCTCTTGCCCGTATCATGGCGATTGCGTCGAGGGACTTGCTGCAGGTCCGTCACTGACCGCGCGCGTCGGGGCCGAGCGCGTCAACGATCTCCCACCCGACAATGCGGTGTGGGATTCGGTGGTGTGGGCGCTCGCGCAGCTCTGCCATGGGATCGTCTGCGCGGGGGCGCCGCGAGCAATCGCGATCGGCGGCGGAGTGATCGATAGCCGGCTCTATTTGCTCGACCGCATCGAAGCGAAGCTGATCGAAAGTCTCAACGGCTATGTGAGGCTCCCGGACGGCGGTCGCTATGTCCGCGCACCGGCGCTCGGTCGCGACGCCGGGCCGCTCGGCGCCATCGCCCTGGCGATGACTGCTAGGCCGTAGCGCCGATTAGCAGCCGCGCGTTTTCGAGTTCGACTCTCTCGCCGGGCCGGACGAGCAGGCAATCGCCCGCTGCGGCGATGTCGCCATTTGTGCGCACCTCGCCTTCAATCGGAATCACCCAGCGCTGCTGATGTTCGAAGATGTCGCGGGCCGTGCAGGCCAGTCGGAAGTGCGTGCCGTTCACAAGGACCCGCTCCTCATTCGAGAGGTGCTGAGTCTCACCGCCAAACGGTCGTGGATCGGCGACGGCAATCCCATCGTCGAGGTGCAGCTCGCGCGGCCGGCCGTAGTCGTACAGTCGATAGGTGATATCGCTGTTCTGCTGGAATTCGAGCAGCGAGATACCCGCGCCGATCGCGTGGATGATGCCGGCGGGCACGAAGATGAAATCGCCGGCCGCGATCGGACGCCAGTCCACCAGCTGCTCGATCGAGCCGTCGAGCGCCGCGTGGCGAAGCTCGTCCTTTGCGACCTCGCGCGTGAGCCCGAGCCCGAGCACCGCGTCCGGCTCTGCGTCGAGGATGTACCAGCATTCGCTCTTGCCCTGCGGAAGCCCGCGCGCGCGCGCCTGCTCGTCGTTGGGATGGACCTGGATCGAGAGCCGCTCGCTGGTGAAGATGTATTTGGCGAGCAGCGGAAGCTCGCTTCCCCCGGTGAACCAGACCTCGCCGATCCGCTTTCCCGCCGGCGCATCGAATATCGGCGGAAGCTGCGCCCGGCCCCACGGCTTTTCGACGTAGCGCCGGTCGAGCTTCACGCGAGCACTCGCCGCAGAATGGGTTCGACCACCTTCGCCATCGCGTCGTACCCCGCTTCGGTCGGGTGCACCCCGTCGCCGGCCATGCCCGGCTTCATCGCGCCGGTGCCGTCGTCAAGCGCCGAGCCGTAATCGACCCACGCCGCGCCCGTCTCCGCCGCGAAGCGCTTCAGCCATGCATTGAGCTCGGCGAGGCGGACGCGCGGGTCCAGACCCGGTCGCCACGGGAAGCTCGCCGCCGGCGGGATCGAAGCGATCAGCACGTTGATCCGGTGCATCCGCGCGATGTCGCTCATCATACGGAAATTGTCTTCGCTCATCCTGGCCGTCATCGGGCCGGTGTTGCCGGCCACGTCGTTCGTGCCGGCCATGATATGCACCGCTTTCGGCTTCAGATCGACCACGTCTGCCATCATTCGAAGCACCATCTGCGGCGTGGTCTGGCCGCTGATGCCGCGATCGATGCGGCCTTTGCCGAAGAAGGCGGGCCGCTTCTCCTTCCACCCTTCGGTGATCGAATCGCCCATGAACACCACGTCGACTGGCATGTGCGTGGCGATCAGCCGCGCATTGTCGTCGCGATATTTTGCGAGTTCCGGGAAATCGAGCGTCGGCAGGAGCTCGCGCTTGCATCGCTCCTCGAGAGTCTCGGCGGCGAGCGCCGATGAGCTGAGTGCGAGCGGTGCCGCAAGTGCTCCGCGAACGAGGTTACGGCGACTGACGTCGATCATGGTCTGTCCATATAAAGACGCCCTGGCGTTAGCGCTAACCGGCTGTCTTGTGCGACCGGTTTTTCGCTGCCAGTCTCCGCGCAAATCCAGTTATCGAGGGGACAAGGGCGTGCAGCAACAGCCCCAATCCGCCGGAGTCACCGGCGCTTACGTGATCGTCACTTGCCTGTTCTTCGCCTGGGGCTTCATCACCTCGCTGGTCGACCCGCTGGTCGCCGCGGTGAAGGGTATTTTCCACCTCTCCGACGTCGAGGCGCAGCTCAGCGCGTCGGCCTTCTTCATCGCCTACGGCGTGATGAGCCTTCCCGGCGCGGTTCTGCTGGCCCGGCTGCGGTCCGTCCCGACCGTGCTGCTCTCGCTAGGACTGATGGTCGCGGGCTGCCTCATCATGCTGCTCGCGGCGAATATCGCGGTCTACGAGGTGGTGCTGCTCGGCCTGTTCGTCATGGCCAGCGGGATCACCGTCCTCCAGGTCGCCGCCAACCCGCTCGCCGCCGCTCTCGGGCCGCCGGGGCGGAGCCATTTCCGGCTGACCTTCAGCCAGGCGTTCAATAGCCTCGGCACGTTCATCGGGCCGTATCTCGGCGCGCACCTGTTCCTCAAGGGGATCGAGGTGAAGCAGGGCACGACCGTGAGCGAGGCCGCGAAGGCCGGGTCGCTCGCGGGCGTCGACCGCGCCTTCTTCTGGATCGCGGGCCTGATCATCCTCATCGGAATCCTGATCTTCGCCGGCCGCAAGATGATCAGCGCGGCCGCTCCGCCGCCGCCGCACGAGACGGCGGACATGGGCATCGGCGCCACGATCCGCGAAGCGATCTCCTCGCCGTGGGCCTTGTTCGGCGGCCTGGCGATCTTTCTCTACGTCGGCGCGGAGGTCGCGATCGGCACGCAGATGGCGTTGTTCCTCAACAGCACCAGCGTGTGGAACGTGCCGCTCGAGACCGCCGGCAAGTTCGTCAGCCTCTATTGGGGCGGAGCGATGGTCGGGCGGCTGGTCGGCTCGGGCCTGCTCACGCGGTTCAAGGCGCCGCATCTGCTCGCGGTGTTCACCGCGATCGCCTGCGCGCTGTGCCTGTTCGTGTTCAGTGTGGGCGGGATGCCCGCAGGCTATGCCGCGCTGTCGATCGGTCTGTTCAATTCGATAATGTTCCCGGTGATCTTCACCATCACGCTCGAGCGCTCGACCGCGTCGGAGGAAGCGACTTCGGGGTTCCTCTGCTTCTCGATCGTCGGCGGAGCGGCGATCCCGCCGCTCGCGGGGCTGGTTTCGCAGCACAGCAGCTACGTAACGTCATTCATCGTGCCCGCGGCCTGCTACGCCGTGCTGTGCCTGTTCGCGATCGCCTCCCACCGCGCGCGCACGCACCTGCGGGATGAGCCGGCGGTGGCGACGATTCACTGACTTTGCAGCGCCGGACAGGAGGTCGCTGATGGCGAGACCGGGCCGCCGGGGACGGGGCGCAATAACGATCGAGGATGTCGCGCTCGCCGCCGGCGTCTCGGCGATGACGGTCTCGCGAGTCATCAACCATGGCCGCAACGTGCGCGATTCCACTCGCGCCACCGTGCTCGAAGCGATCGAGCGGCTGAACTATACGCCGAACACGGCCGCGCGCAGTCTCGCCGCAGGAGAGGCTGCGCACGTCGGGCTGCTCTACGGCAATCCGAGCGCCGGCTATCTCGCGCAATTTCTCATCGGCGCGCTCCACGCCGCACGAAGCGGCGGAGTCCATTTGGTCATCGAATCCTGCGAATCCGAGGATGCGGACGAGCAGGCGGACGTCATCCGCCGCTTCGCCACCAGCGACGTCGAAGGCGTGATCCTGCCGCCGCCATTGTCGGAATTGCAGCCGATCCTGGCCGAACTGGAGGCGATGCAGATCCCCACCGTGACCGTAGTCGGAGCGCCGCACGAAGCCGGCCTCAACGTCTGCATGGACGATCATGCCGCGGCGATGGAGATGACCCGCTACCTGCTCGATCTCGGTCACCGCGAAATCGGATTCATCAAGGGCCATCCCAACGCCATCGCCAGCCACGAGCGCTTTCGCGGCTTTTGCGATGCGCTGCGCGAAGCCGGCATCGATCTGGACGGGGTCGCGGTCGAGCAAGGCTATTTCAGCTACCGTTCGGGACTGACGGCCGGCGAGCGGCTCCTGTCTCGGCCGAATCCGCCCACCGCCATCTTCGCCAGCAACGACGACATGGCGGCGGCGTCCATCAGCGTGGCGCACCGCCGCGGCTACACCGTGCCCGACGACCTCAGCATCGTCGGCTTCGACGATACCGCGCTCGCGACCAGCGTCTGGCCCGAGCTGACGACGGTGAAGCAGCCGATCGCCGCAATGGCCGAGGCGGCGGTCGAGCTGCTCATCGCCGAACTTCGGCGGCGCCGCACGGGCGCTCCGCACAAGTTCGCCGAACGCGTCCTGACCCACGCAATGATCATCCGCGAATCGTCGGGTCCGCCGCCGGGCGGCACGAATGATCGGGCCGGCCAGGCCGCCAAGTTGCCGTAAGCAATTGCTTGTCGGCGGAAGGTGGTGGTACCGCTAACAAGAAAGGGGAGAGGTGACATGGCCGAAGCGAGCGCGCCACGCGCCAACATGGGGTTCATCGGCGCCATCGTCGCCGTCGCTACGATCGGCGGTTTCCTGTTCGGCTACGACAGCGGGGCCGTAAACGGGACCCAGGAGGGCCTCAGGACCGCGTTCAACCTCAGCGAAGGCTCGCTTGGATTCACCGTCGGATCGTTGCTCATCGGCTGCTTCATCGGCGCCTTCTTCGCCGGCTGGCTCGCCGATCACTTCGGCCGCCGCAACGTGATGCGTCTCGCCGCCCTGCTGTTCCTTGGCGGAGCGATCGTTCAGGGCGTCGCCCACGCCTGGCTGCTCTTCCTGCCGGCGCGCCTGATCGGCGGCATGGCGGTCGGTGCGGCGAGCGTTCTATCTCCTGCCTACATCTCGGAAATCGCCCCCGCCGGAATTCGTGGGCGGATGACGACGATCCAGCAGATCATGATCATCACGGGCCTGACGATCGCCTTCGTGGTCAATTATTTCCTCGCCGCGGCGGCGGGCGTTTCGACCGCTGCATTCTGGGGCGGAATTGAAGCCTGGCGCTGGATGTACCTGATGCAGGCCATACCCGCTGCGGTCTTCCTCATTGCGCTCTTCTTCATTCCGGAAAGCCCCCGCTACCTCGTTTCGAAAGGCCGCGAGGACCATGCGACGCGCGTGCTTTCGAGCCTGTTCGGCGGCGCGGCCGCGGGGCCCAAGCTCGAGGAAATCCGCGCCAGCTTCAGCACCGATCACCGGCCGCGGCTGAGAGACGTGCTCGCCCCTGCGGGCGCGAGCAACTTCCTCGGCATTCGCCCGGTCGTCTGGGCCGGCATTCTCCTCGCCGTCTTCCAGCAGCTCGTCGGGATCAACGTCATCTTCTATTACGGCGAGACCTTGTGGAAACTCGCCGGCGTGTCCGAAAGCGTGGCGCTCGAACGCAACATCGTGTCGGGTGTGGTGTCGATCGCCGCCTGCCTGCTCACGATTGCCGTGATCGATAAGATCGGCCGCAAGCCGATCCTCCTGATCGGGTCGGCGGGCATGGCGGTCACCTTGTTCGCGATGGTCTATGCCTTCGCCAACGGCACGCTCGACCCCAGCGGGAACCTGCAGCTGTCGCCGGGCATCGGACTCGTCGCGCTCATCGCCGCGAACCTCTATGTGATCTTCTTCAACTTCAGCTGGGGCCCGGTCATGTGGGTCATGCTCGGCGAGATGTTCCCCAACCAGATCCGCGGTTCCGCGCTCGCCGTCGCCGGCTTCGCCCAGTGGTTCGCCAATTATCTCATCGCGCAGAGCTTCCCGGTGATGGCCAAGTGGAGTCTCGCGGGAAGCTACACCTTCTACGCCGTCTCGGCGGTGATCAGCTTCTTCCTCGTCCAGAAGTTCATTCACGAGACCAAGGGCAAGGAGCTGGAGGAGATGCAGGGCTGAGGAGCATCAGTAGCGAATGAGCGGGCAGGGCGCTCCGGCGACGTCCGCAGCGAACGCGAACAGGTCCCCGATCTCGGGCTGCTTCGCGATCTCCTCAGGCTTCAGCAGCTGGCGCGCCGTCGTCGCGAACGCGGTGCGCAGGTCATCCCCGCCCAGCGCCAGCTTTGTGATGTTCGCGACCGGGAAGCGCACGGTGTCGACCAGCTCGCCGCCAGGCGAATAGCGCCGCGCCTGCCAGCCGGCGTAGAGCGCAATCCACAAGCAGCCTTCGCTGTCGATCGTCGGTCCGTCGGGATGGCCGTCCTTCGGGTCGATCTTCACGAACGGCCGCCGCTCGCCCAGCGAGCCGTCGTCACGGATGTCGGCCGCCTCGATCGTGCCCTTCAGCGTATCGACGAAATAGAGGATGCGCCCGTTCGGCGAGACCGCCGGCCCGTTGGTGATCGCGATGCCGTCGATTCCCGTGTGCCGGACCTCACCATCGGCAAAGCAATAGAAAGCGCCGCTCTTCGCCTTCTCCTTATTGTCCATTGTCCCGAACCACAGCCGTCCCTCGGGATCGACCACTCCGTCGTTGAGGCGGTTGTCCGGCTTGTCGGTCTCAACCCTGGCGATGAGGTCGAATACGCCGGTGCGCTCGTCGAAATGGTAGAGCCCCGATGCGAGCCCCGCGACGAACCCGCCGCGATCGGCCGGGAAGACGAACCCGACCTGCTCGGGCGCCTTCCAGCTGCTCCGCTCGTCGCGCGCCGGATCGTAGCGGTGGATCTGGTGCGTCTTGATGTCGACGAACCATAGCGCGCGGTCGCGCTCGACCCAGACGGGGCCCTCACCGAGCTCAGCCTCGAGCTCCCACACGACTTTCGGTTCAGCACCCATCATCGGCATCCTGCATCTTCGGAGTAGGCCTTCAGCCGTGCAAGCGCCTCCGGAAAGCGGCGCGATAGCGGCACGATCACGCTTTCGACTTCGACCGCATAATCGCCGGAGCCTTGGGGCTTCAGCCCCGTCACCTGCGCCGCGTTGACCACCCATGACCGGTGGGTGCGCACGAATCCGCGCGGACCGAGCTCTTCTTCCAGCGTCGACAGCGGCGAGCGCATCATCAGCCTGCGTCCGTCTCGCAGGACGAACTCGACATAATTGCCCGCGGAAGCGATTGCGAGCACCGCGTCCAGCCGCACACGGCTGAGCCGCGCCCCGTCGCGGATGTCGAAGGTCGGTGGCTGTTCGATCGCGGCGGCGGTCTGCCGCTGGCGCAGCAGGTGCTCGATGAAGCCGAACCCAAGGATGAATAATAGATAGCCGATCGCATCCTTGCGCAGCTCATAGGCGAACGTCGCCCAAAAGCTGTCGACCACATAATGCGAGCCGGCCAGCGCATAAGCCAGTTTGCGCAAT
>Ga0207674_10010712_pt1 | contig 10354 bp, 10 predicted proteins | sample KBSCornC72_FD_184303 | JGI IMG/M metagenome (GOLD analysis project Ga0207674, IMG submission 184303) | Corn rhizosphere microbial communities from Kellogg Biological Station, Michigan, USA - KBS Corn C7-2 (SPAdes) (version 2) | ecosystem: Host-associated > Plants > Roots > Rhizosphere > Soil ...
GGGTCGGGCAGGTCGACGCCCTGCCGGCGGAAATAGTCGGCGACGGCGAAGCGGATCGCATAGCGCCCCGGCGCCAGCCCGGCCGGCGCCAGGTCGGGGCAGCGGCCGTCGGCGTTGGTCGTGCCGCGGGCATACTCGCCGTCCGGCCCGGTCAGCGCCACCGCCATGCCGGCGGCGGGCCGGCCGTGCATGGTGTCGAGGACGTGGGTGGAGAGGCTGTTCATGCGATCGACTCCAGTCGCAGCCGGACGATCTCGCCGATCTCGTGGAGCGCGGTGGCGATCTCGGTATCGCGGTCGTTGGCGAGGCGGCGTTCCATCGCGGCGAGGATGCCCGCCTTGTCGGTCAGGCGCACGCAGATGATGAAAGGAAATCCGAACCGCTCCTTGTACGCGCTGTTGAGCGCATGGAACCGCGCATGTTCGGCGGGCGTCAGGCGATCGAGCCCGGCCGACGCCTGCTCGGCGGCGGACGCTTCGGTCAGGCTATGATCGATCGCCGCCTTCCCGGCCAGCTCGGGATGCGCGCGGATCAAAGCCAGCTTCTGCCCGGCGCTTGCCCGATGCACGGCACCCATCAACCCGTCGAGCAGATCGTCGAACGGCCTCAGCATCGCGGCGCTCTCGACCACCCAAAGCGAATGTTCGAACAAAGCGCCGAAGCGTGCGACGAACGCCGCTTCGTCCAAGGCGTTGACCTCATCGAGCGTCAATGGCCGCTCCCTTCGATGCTGACATGCGCGGACACGACCTTCCAGCCGTCCGCAAACTTGACCCAGCTCTGCGTCTGGCGTCCGCGCCGGTCGCTGCCCTCACGGAAGAATTCGGCGTCGGCGGTCGCGAAGCTGGCACCGTAAACCGTGATGGTAACCCGGCCGAGCCTGCGCTGCGGCGAGCCGCCGCGGCCCTTTCGGAAGGCCCGTATCTCGTCGATGCCGTACAGGACTTCACCCACGCCATAGCGGTTGGTGGTGGGCGCGTCGTGAAACAGCGCGTCCATGGCGGGTATGTCGTCCGCCATCAGCGCGCGCTCATAGGCATGGAACGCGGCGGTGACCTCCTCCAGCAGAACCGGATCGTCGATGGTCATGCGGGATGGGCCTCCATCCAGTGGCGCGCGATATCGATGCGTCGGGCCACCCAGGCATCTCCGCATGCCATCACATGGTCGAGGAAGCGGGCGAGCGAGCGCGCACGGGCGGGGCGGCCGGCGATCCGGCCGTGCAGCCCGATCGACATCATCCGGCCGCCCTCCTCGCGCAGCTGGTCGAACGTATCTCGCAAATAGCGGAAGAACTGCTCGCCTTCGGTGAAGCCGTTGAGCGCGACCATCTTCATGTCGTTCACGTCGAGCGTGTAGGGGACGATCAGTTGGGCGCGGCCATGCTTCCGGTCCCAATAAGGCAGGTCATCGGCATAGCTGTCCGCGTCGTAGAGGAACCCGCCCTCCTCCGCGATCAGCCGTGCGGTGTTGGGGGAGGTGCGCCCCTGATACCAGCCGAGCGGGCGATGGCCGGTCAGGCGCGCATGGAGTGCGATTGCCTCGGATATATGCTCGCGCTCGATCTGTTCGGGCACATATTGATAATCGATCCAGCGCAGGCCGTGGCTGGCAATCTCCCACCCGGCCTCGATCATCGCCGCGACCGCCTGCGGGTTCATCTCCATCGCCTTGGCGACCGCGAACACCGTGACGGGCAGAGAGCGCTCGGTGAACAAGCGATGGAGCCGCCAGAAACCCGCGCGGCTGCCATATTCGTACAGGCTTTCCATCGCCATCGCGCGGTCGGCATGGCTTGCGGCCCCGACCATCTCGGACAGGAAGCTTTCCGATCCTTTGTCGCCGTTGAGGACCGTGTTTTCCGCGCCCTCCTCATAGTTGATCACGAACTGGACAGCGACGCGTGCACCATTCGGCCAGCACGGATCGGGCGGCGCGGCGCCATAGCCGACCAGATCGCGGGGGCCGGGTGTGCGGGTTTCGGTCATGCGTCCCACGCCGCCAATGCCGCCGGGACTGCCTGGCCCGCCGGCAATGTGAAACCCTCTTGCCGCAGGCATGCCTCGAGCGCGCCGAGCGTCAGTAGCACCTTATGCTTCATGGCATTGTAGCCCATCGCGCCGATCCGCCAGATGCGGCCCTGCAGGGGGCCGAAAGCGGTTCCGATCTCGATCTCGAAATGCTCGCGCATCGCGGTCCGGACCCGCTCGCCGTCGACCCCGTTCGGGATGAGCACGCCGGTCACATTCGTCATCCGGTGGGCATCGTCGCCGAACACGGTCAGCCCCATAGCCCGCAGGCCTGCGGTCATCGCCCGACCCGCAGAAGCGTGCCGCGCATAACGCGCCGCCAGCCCCTCGCCGAGCATCACGCGCGCGCATTCGCGGGCGGCGTAGAGCATGCTCGTCGCCTCGGTATGGTGGTTGAGGCGCTTTTCCGACCAATAATCCATGATCATGGCGAGATCGAAATAATTGGATCCGATACGCGGCCCGGCACCATCGCTGAGGTCGTCGCGGCGAATGCCCTGTTCGATATGGCGGCGGCCGGCAATGTGCGCGGCGGCGGCATCGGACATAGTGATCGGTGCCGATCCTGACGGGCCGCCCAGGCATTTCTGCAGGCCGCCCGTCACCACATCGACGCCCCAGCGATCGGCCGCGATCTCCGTGCCGCCGATGGTCGCGGTCGCGTCGACATAGGACAAAGCGCCCGCCGCCCGGCACAATGCACCCAGTCCGTCGAGCGGTTGCGCCATGGTGGTGGAGGTGTCGCCATGGACGCTTGCCACCACCTTGGGGCCGAACCGCTCGATGGCGTGCGCGATCGCATCCATCGGCACCACTTCGCCCCACGGCGCGTCGACCGTCTCGATCGTCGCGCCGATCCGCGACAAGATCTCGGTCAGCAGCAGCCCGAACCGGCCGAAATTCACGACCAGGACGCGATCGCCCGGCACGACCAGGCTGACAAGCGCCGCCTCGATCGCGGACCGCGCCGTGCCATCGATCAGCATCGTCCAGCGATTGGCGGTGCCGAAGATCGGCCGATACAGCGCCATCACCTGGTTCATGTAGCCGGTCATTTCGGGATCGAACTGGCCCAGCAGATCCGCCGACATGGCGCGCAGCACGCGCGGATGCGCATTGACCGGTCCAGGGCCCATCAACAGGCGCTGGGGTGGATCGATCTCGCCAAAGAAATCGGGGCCAGGATCAGCCGACATGCACCACTCCCATTCGTTCGATAAAACCGAGCATGATGCGAAGTCCGATGTCGGCATCGGCCGGCTCGACATGCTCGGCGGGATTGTGACTCACGCCACCCCGGCAGCGGATGAACAGCATCGCGGTGGGGCAAAGCGCCGCCATCACCATCGCATCATGGCCCGCGCCCGAGACGAGCCGACGAACCGGCTGGCCCGCGTCCGCCGTGGCCGCGTCCATCAGCTCCATCAGCCTGGGGTCGCACGGGCTGGCGGGCAGATCGTGGATGCGCTCGATCGCGATGCCGAGCCCACGGCTTTCGGCGATGCCGGCGATGCGATTGAGGATCGCTTCGGCTGCCCGGTCCCGGCGCGATACGTCGCCCGACCTGATGTCGAGGGTGAAACGCACTTTGCCCGGGATCACGTTGGCGGCACCGGGCAAGGCTTCGATCCGGCCGACGGTCGCGACCAGGTCGGAAGCATCGTCGCGCGCGATACGCTCGACCGCCAACACCATCTCGGCGACACCCGCGAGCGCATCGCGGCGCAGTGTCATCGTCGTCGTCCCGGCGTGGCCGGCCATGCCGTCGACCTGTACCTGATATCGTAGCTGGGCCGCGATGCCGGTCACGGTGCCGACCGCGAGTCCTTCGGCCTCCAGCACGGGGCCCTGCTCGATATGCGCTTCCAGATAGGCCAAAGTCGAACCGGGCGCACGCGCGGCCGTCAGATAGGTCGCGACATCCACGCCGGCATCGGCAAGCGCCACGCCTTGCGCGTCCGCCACCTCCAGCGACTCTTGCCCAAGCGTTCCGGCGACCGCGCGGCTGGTCAGCATAGCCGCCGGGAAGCGCGATCCCTCCTCGTCGCCAAACGCGATCACCTCGATCGCAAAGGGCATCCGCCGTTCGCCCAAGCGAAGCGCATCCACGGCTTCGATCCCCAGCATGATGCCGAGTGGGCCGTCATAACGCCCGCCATCGCGCACGCTGTCGAGATGGCTTCCGATCAGCAAAGCAGGGGCATCCGGGATGGAGCCCTCATACCGGCCGACCAAATTGGCGGCCGCGTCCGTGCGAACGCTCATGCCGGCGTCCTGCATCCAGCCGGCGAGCGCAGCCTGCGCCGCGGCATAAGCGGGGGTCAGATAGCCGCGATAGAGGCCACCTTCCATGTCGCTGAAGGGTGGCACCCCCAAGGTGTCGCACCGCGCGACCGCGCGGCTGCCCCCGGTTGGAGATGGGGTCACCATGTTGCCACCTGTCCGTCGCTGCGTGGATCGGTCGCGCCTTCGAGCAAGCCGTCACCATGCCGGACCAAAGCGCCGGCATGGCCCATCATCGCGGTCGGCGGGCCGACCCGCTCGAGCACATGCCCGGCTGCGATCAGCCTATCATACAGTGCCGGGTCGAAGCCATCTTCGAACTTCAGCGTCGTGCTTTGCTCACCCCAGGTACGGCCCAGCAGCCATCGCGGCGCGCTCACCGCCTGCTGCAGGCCAACACCGAACCGCGCATAACGCGTGAAGATCGCCGCCTGGGTCTGCGGCTGGCCCTCGCCGCCCATCGTCCCATAAGCCATGATCCGCCCGTCGTGGAAGCGCGCGAGCGCGGGGTTGAGCGTATGGAAGGGTTTGCGCCCGGGCTTCAACGCATTCCAGCCACTCTCGGCGAGACGGAAGGAACTGCCCCGATTCTGCCAGGTGACGCCGGTCCGGGGCAGGACCAGGCCCGAACCGAACTCGAAATAGGTCGACTGGATCGCGCTGACGACCCGTCCCTCGCCATCGGCCGCGGCGAACCAGCATGTATCGCCCGGAGCTCCCGGCCAAGTCCAGGACAGAGCTCTTGCCGGGTCGATCGCGCGCGCCATCCGATCCAACTCGTCCCCGTCGTCGAGCAGGGCCTGCAAATCGACATCGTGAAAGGCGGGATCGCCGACATGGCGATCGCGCAGCAGAAAGGCACGTTTGGTCGCCTCGACCAGCCCATGGACATGGTCGAACGTGTCGGGCGCGTCTGCCTTCAATCGATCGAACAGAGCCAGGATCAAAAGCGACGCGAAACCCTGGGTCGGCGGCGCGCTGTTATAAAGGTCGGCCCCGTCGATCCTGACGTGGAGCGGCGCAGGTTGCGTCGCCGCGTGCGCGGCCAGATCGTCGTGCGTGACGGGACTGCCCAGGGCCGCAAGATCCTCGCTCAGCAGATCGGCCAACGCGCCCCGATAAAAATCGTCGGGGCCGTTCGCCGCCAGGTGGCGCAAAGTCCGCTCCAGCGCGGGCTGGTAGAGCCGTTCGCCCTCGCGCAGCGGCCTCCCCTTTGGCTCGAAAATCGCCGCATAGGCTCCCGGCAGGTCGCGCAGTTCATTGCCTTTGGTCGCCGCAATCTCCGCGCCGCCGCGCGTGACGGCAACGCCCATCCCGGCGTGGTGGATGGCGTCGCGCAGCAGCCGTTCGAACGGCAATGTGCCGCCCGCCTGCGCCAGCGCCGCCGCCCAGGCGGAAACCGTGCCGGCAACCGTATTCGCTGCGAGTGGCCCACGCGTGGGCACCGCATCGAGCCCCGCATAAAGCGCCAGATCCGCATTGCGCGCCGCGGCGCCGCATCCGTGGATCGCATGCACTCGCCCATCAGGTTCGGCGATCAGCCAGAATCCGTCGCCGCCGATCCCGGTCATGTGCGGATAGACGACCGCCAGCGTCGCGGCGACCGCGACCGTTGCTTCGATCGCATTGCCGCCGTCGCGCAGCACCTCCAGTCCGGCCTGCGCGGCCAGATGATGCGGAGCGGTCACCATGCCGCGATAGGCGCGAACCGAATGACGCATCAATCGGGCAGCGCGGCAACGAAGCTGCGAACGACATCTGCCGAATTGACCGAGGCCAGCCGCATGAAGGTGTTCATCTGGTTCGCACCCGCATCTCCGCCGGCAAGGTCAGAAAGACTGCGAAACACGATCGCCGGCACGCCATTGGCGTAGGCGACCTGGGTCACGGCAGCGCTCTCCATGTCGAGCACGCGCGCCTTCCATGCGGTGAACAGATAATCGCGAAACTCGGCATTGTCGGCAAACACGCCCGCGCTGACGCCGGTGCCGCCGATCACGATCTTGGGCGTGTGCGAGAGGCAGCCTGGCGCCGTCGCGGCGGCGGGTGCATCCGTGCCGAGGCAGCGGCGCAGCGTGATTTCGGTCGCGACCTTGCGGGCGAGATCGAGCAAGGCCCGATCGGCTGCCAGCAGATAATGGCGGCGCGGCGGTTCGTTCGCATTTCCCACCCGCACACCGCGCGGAAACATCATGTCCCAATGGGCCGGGGCTTGCGTGTCGACCGGCTCGGGCGCGACCCATCCGCCCGGCGTCTTCCGCGCAAATGACACTTCCAGATACTGACCCCAATGTTCGGGCACGATCACGTCGCCGATCGACAGCGAGGGATCGACGCCGCCGGCAATGCCCGAAAAAACGATCCGCTTCACGGTGAAGCGATCGAGCACGATTTGCGTGTTCATCGCCGCATTGACCATGCTGACGCCGCTTTGCATCAGCAGCACCGGCTTGCCCGTCATCGTGCCCGTTATGAACGTCAGGCCGTTGATCTTCTGTTCGATCGGAGCGTCGACCGAATGGACCAGCGCCTCCCATTCGGGGGGAAAGGCGGTCATCACCACGGTGCGCGGCGTGACGTCGAGCTTTTGCGCGATCGCCGGCGCGCCGACGACCGTCAGCAATGCGATCAGAGCGATCCGAAACAGACGCATCATGCCCCCGCATTCATCCACACGAAGCGCGCGATGAACAGCGCCGCGAGCAGAAGGAGAAACCAGTCCGACCGGCGGATCCTGCCCCGCAGCAGCTTGAACGCGGCATGGGCGGTGATGCCGAACGCCAGGCCGTTGGCGATCGAGAAGGTGAGCGGGATCATCGCCACGGTCAGGAAGGCCGGGATGGCCGAAAACGGATCCTCCCATTCCACTTCGGTCAAGGGCAGCAGCATCAGGCCGCCGACGATGATCAAAGCGGGCGCGGTCGCGGCCAGCGGCACGATCTGCGCATAGGGGGCGACGACCATCGTGATCAGGAACAGCAAGCCGGTGACGATCGCGGTCAGGCCGGTGCGCCCGCCCGCCTGCACGCCGGCCGCGCTCTCGACATAGCTGGTGACCGTGCTCGTGCCCGCCATCGATCCGACGATCGTCGCAACGGCGTCGGTCATCAGGATGCGATTGAGCCCCGGAATGCGGCCCGCAGCGTCCATCAATCCGGCGCGCTTCGTCACTGCGACCAAAGTGCCGATATTGTCGAACAGATCGACGAACAGGAAAACGAACAGGATTTCGACAAGGCCGAGCCCGTGCTTTCCGGTGAGGCCGAACACGCCGGGCAAGTCGAGCTTGAACGCGGTGCCGGTCAGGGCGGTCAGGCTATAGGGTTCGGGTTTCACCACCACCTGCCCCGCGAGCCAGCCCACGATGGTCGTCGCGACGATGCCGATCAGCATCGCGCCGCGGACGTTCCACACGCTGAGCGTGCCGATCAGCAGCAGGCCGAACAAGGCGAGCGCCGCGCCCGGAGCCTTGAGGTCGCCCAGCGCGACGAAGGTCGCGGGATTGGCGACGATGATACCCGCATTCTTGAGACCGATGAAGCCGATGAACAGCCCGATACCCCCCGCGACCGCCGCGAACAGCTGCGGCGGGATCGCGGCGACGATCATCTGGCGCACGCCGGTCAATGTGAGGACGAGGAAGGCGACCCCGGAAATGAGCACGCAGCCCAGCGCCACCGGCCAGGGAACGCCCATCTGCTGCACCACCGTGAAGCTGAAATAGGCGTTGAGCCCCATGCCCGGTGCGAGCGCGAGCGGCGTATTGGCGACGACGCCCATCAGGATCGAGGCGAAGGCTGCCGCGAAGCATGTGGCCGCGGCGACCGAGGCGACCGGCATTCCCGCCTGGCCAAGGATCGCCGGGTTGACCAGCACGATATAGGCCATGGTGAGAAAGGTCGTGAACCCGGCCAATATCTCCGTCCGGGTCGACGTCCCGCGTTCCGACAAAGCGAAATATCGGTCCAGCCCGCCGGGCTTCGTGCCGGTCCTGATGTCCGTCTGTGTCATGACGCGTCCCCCTGAAATGCCCCCGCCGGCGGAGAAAATCCCGTATGCCCCTCCTTGTCCAGCATCGCCGCGAAGCGGAACAGGGTCGGTTCCTCACCCCGCCTGCCGATGAGCTGCAGTCCCAACGGCAGACGGCCCGGGCGCAGGAGCGGTGTCGCGAGCGACGGCAGCCCCAGGAAGCTGATCGGTTGGGTATGGATGCCGAGATCCCGTCGCGCGGGGCTCAGCGCGCCGTCGATCAGGATGCGGGGATCCTCGATCGCCGGCGCGACGCACGGCGTGGCCGGCGCGAGCAAGACGTCATAGTCGGCGAGCAGCTCGTCGATTGTCTGCTTGAAGCTTGAGCGGAATGCCTGCGCCTCGTCATAGAGCGACGGCGGCAGCAGCGCGCCCGCGATCAGCCGATCGCGCGTCGCCGGATCGAACATCATCGCAGCCTGCGCGAGCGCCGCGCGGTGAACCGCACCACCTTCGGCCGCGGTGATCAGGAACGCGGCCGATCGCGCGCGGGCAATATCGGGCAGGTCCACGATCGGTGCGTCGGGCGCGATCGTATCGATTGCCGCAATCTGATCGGGATCGGCATTGTCGCGAAAGCGCCCGCCGAGGCGGCCGACGCGAAATGGAGATTGCTCCGCCGTGCGCCGATCGCCCGCCAGGATCTGCCAGATCAGCTCGAGGTCGGCCACCGAGCGGGCAAAGGGCCCGATATCGTCGAAGCTTTCGGCGAAGGGAAAGACACCATCCAGCGGCAGGTTGGCATGGGTCGGCTTCAGGCCGTAAAGGCCCGTCAGGCTGGCGGGCACGCGGATCGATCCATTCGTGTCCGATCCCAGCGAAAAGGAAAGCAGGCCGCTCGCCACGATCGCGGCCGAACCGCCGGACGAACCGCCGGCCAGCCGGCTTTCGTCATGCGGATTGCGGGTCGTGCCATGGCGCGCGTTGATCGTCGCGAAGCCATAGGCAAATTCGTCCATATTGAGCGTCGCGACCAGGATGGCTCCGGCCGCGCGCAGACGCCTTATGGCTTCGGCATCCTGCTGCGCCGGCGGGGCATCGGCATAGAGCGTCGATCCGGCGGTCGTCGGCAGGCCGGCGACATCGAACAGGTCCTTCACCCCATAAGGCACGCCGGCGAGCGGGCCCGGGTCTTTGCCGGCGGCGACAGCGGCATCGACCAGCCGCGCCTCCTCGCGCGCACGATCCGCCAGGATGCGGGTGACCGCGACAAGCCTGTTGCCATGGGCACCCAAGTCCGCGAGGCAGCGCTCGACGACGGATGTCGCCGTGATGCCGCCGGATTTGACGGCGTTCGCAATCTCGATCGCTTGGCTCAAGATTTCGTGTCCACCTTGTGGCCGAGCAAAGTCTCGGCATGATCGGCGAGCACAGCCAAATTGGCGACGACGCCCGGTATACAGGGGTCGGGGATCGTGAATCCCAATCGAGCGGCGGCCTCGGCGGCCTCGCTTTCCGTGCGGGGAAGCACCCAATGGCCGGCGATGGCCTCATTCGCAGCGGGCGCCTCGCCCGCTATGGTGTCGCGGCGCCCCGCAAACGCGGTGCGCAGGACCCGTTGAAGCTGCTTGACCCACCCCGCCATGGGTGAGGTCATGCCCGCCTTTACCCTGCCGATCCACCACAATGATCCGCACCGAGCGTTGCAAAAAAGAGGGCACGGCGATCGCTTCCGGGCAGAATCCCCCGAGGCCGCTAGAGCCGGAATCCGCGCGAGATCGCATATGTGCTCAACCCGGCCAGGAGGATGCCGAGCAGGGCCTTCACCCATGATGCGCCACGCTCCTCCACCGGCGCGTTCCTTGCGGCGCCACGGCCGGTGATCATCGGACCGATCAGATTGTGGCGGAGCCGCACGAGATAGAAGAGGATCGCGACGAGATGCGTCGCGACCAGCGCAAGCAGGAGATTCAGCACGAAGCCGTGGATATGCGCCGCGACGCGGCCTTGGTCGAAGCTCACGTAATCGGCGAGCGGTCTTGATTTTAACGATACGACGACCACCGAGAACA
>Ga0207674_10010713_pt1 | contig 10354 bp, 6 predicted proteins | sample KBSCornC72_FD_184303 | JGI IMG/M metagenome (GOLD analysis project Ga0207674, IMG submission 184303) | Corn rhizosphere microbial communities from Kellogg Biological Station, Michigan, USA - KBS Corn C7-2 (SPAdes) (version 2) | ecosystem: Host-associated > Plants > Roots > Rhizosphere > Soil ...
CTAGCCGGAACACAACCTGTACATTGAGGTGAATTGGCGAAATGTTTCAAAAATTTCCTGGCGATCGGATCAAAAAGATAAATGCCATTGGGGCCGTTATTTCTCGTTCGTATCCACCATAAGTGATCATTGACCATTGTAATAGTCCTCAGACCAGTGGTTGTTGTTCCGTCGGGAGGTTTATAAAGCACAGCCTTGTTTGATTTGAGATCATAATGAACTAGAAATTCGTTCGTGGTAAACCAAATCACACTGTCGCCCAGGCTGGTTATATAATAAGGCTTTAGGGAATCATCAACGGGAAGAATTCCATGAGTAGTTTGAATATTATTAACTGTTTCTGTTAATACGCCACGTTTGTCGAAATGAAAAAGACCTGGTCCTACCCAGCGCGTCATCCAATATCCATTTGTGAGATCGCACAAAGAATAGATCCAGTCGGAGCCTGTGGAATGTGCTTCGTCCGGACTGGAAATATTCCAAAGATCAAAAAGTTGATGTGACGGTCGTACATAACAAAGACCACCTTCGGTGGCTATCCATAAAATGTTTTGTCGATCAACAAAAACAAACTGCACCACATTGTTTGACGACGTTTGTGCAGGAAAGTAAGACAGATGAAAAGTGTATTCTTTACTCCTCAGTGAAATTGGATCAACTATAGTAATACCATTATCACTACCTAATACCAACCATCGTTTATGATACCGGTCCCACCATTCAGTGATTGAATGTATCACCTTACTTTGAGTTGCAAGATTAACAGGGAAGGCCTTCCCTGTTTTCGGATCAAAACCCATGAAACCTCCGCCAAAAGAACCCAACCAAAATTGAAGATTTGAATCCTGGTAAATGGCCTCGATATTGCCGGTAAACGGACCAAATACCTGTGTTGTCCTCATCGTGTTACTGTCTACCTTGAAAACATATCCCTGTTTAACTCCCCAAAAATTCCCTTGTCGGTCGCGGACCAGGCCGTCGCTGTCGAAGGCGTAGACGAAGATCTCCGCCCCCGCCACGCCGTTCTTGGCCTCCTTCGCCAGGTCGCTGCCGTTGAGGTCGAGGATGACCGGCACCTGCGAGTTGCCGCCGGCGATGGGAAATGCCGCGGCCAGCGCGGCCATGCGCACGTCGTCCTGCGGGATGTCGTTGATGATGATCTCCGCGTTGCTGAGCGTCCGCTCGGCGGGCGTCTCGCCGCCAGCCTCGTAGTAGCCGGCGCGGTGGCTGACCCGGCCGCCCGGCACGTTGACCAGCTTCACCTTCAGGTCGTGGAAGGCGCCGGGCTTGGAGGTCGGAGCCTGAAAGCCGAGGACGTAGACCACCTCCTGCTGGTGCAGCAGGCGGGTGAAGTTGTTCTTCAGGTCGTTCGAGTTCTGGAAGACTTCGCCGCCCGTGGGGCGCGACAGGGCGAAGAGGCCGGCGTTGGAGTTGATACGCGCGCCTTCGTTGATGTCGTTCTGCACCCGGACGCCCTGGATGTCCAGGGCGTGGAGGACGGCGTCGGAGGAGCGGAAGAGCTGCGCCATGCGATCCAGTATGGTCATGCTGGAGGTGCTGCCGTAGCGCGCGTCGTTGTCGACGTTCCAGATCTGGCCGCTCAGAACGGCGGCGTTCTCCTTGGCCTGCTCTTGTGACGCGCGCGCGTCGCGCCCCTGCAGGTACTTGGCGTCGAAGCCCTCGGAGAGCAGGATGATCTGTTTGCGTCCGGCCACGGAGCGCAGCATCTTCGCCAGCTCGCCTAGGGCGTCGACCTGCTTCTCGATCCGCGCACGGACGTACTGCTCGTTGCCGCTCTTCATCCGCTGCGCGATCTCTTTCATGTGCTCGTCGCCCATCGCGGCCCGCCCCTCGTCGGAGGGGGGGGAAGCGGGAGCGCCCGGATCATCGCCGACCTTGAAGGCCACGGTCTGGTTGGCGATCTGCAGCGGGTCGGCGCCGCGGTACTTCGTCGGATCGCTGATGGCCGAGGCGATCAGCTCGCGGTCGGTGGTGAACGCGGAGAGGAGGCGGAAGCCGCGGTCGACTTCGATGGTGCCGACGCCGACCAGGTCGCGCGACTGGACGTGGTCCTTCACGAAGGTGCGCGCCGCGTCCTGCGCGCGGGTGAGGGAGTTCGGGCTGGAGAAGCCGAGGTCGAAGAGGAGGAGGAACGTGCGCCGCGCCGCGGGGTTCAGCGGGGAGAGGGCGGTGACCGACTCGGTGGCGCCGAAGTCGATCTTGTCGAAGGAGGAGATCTCGCGCCGCTTCCCCTGATCGAGCAGCTCGAAGTTCGCGGCGGTGAGGCCGCGGATCGGATTGCCGCTGCCGTCCACCACGGTCACCGGCACTTCGACGACGTTGACGTTGACGGTCTCGCGAACCTGCGCGAGCACGGCGACGGCAGCGACCAGCGACAGCGCGACGGCGGCAACGTTTCGGATCTTCATCTCTCCTCCGGTCTCATTTCTGCTTCACCACCAGCGGCACGCTCGATTTGCGCGCGTCGGCCGACCCCTTCTTGCGGACCTTGAGGTCGAAGGTGGCGGCGCCGCTGCTAAGGTCGCCCGGCGCGTAGTCGAGCAGCAACTTGGCCATCTCCGACCCCTGGAGCTCCTGCACCAGCGACGCGCCGCCGGGGCTCTCGCGTCCCAGCGGATCGGTCACCGTCGCTTCCCACGCCAGCTCGCCCGCGGCGGCATTGGCCACGAAGACGGCGAAGCGGCGCGACTGGCCGTTCTGCACGGCGACGCTGGCGCTGGGGAAGAACGGCTCGCCGTTGATGTGAAACGGATACGGCACGTCGCCGGCGTGCGAGCCGCCGCGCACGACGATCCATCGCCCGGGATCGTCCATGAACAGCGGCGGCAGCAGGGCGACGTCGTCGAATCCCGGCACCTCGACGTCGGTCCGGGCGAAGCCCTTGCGGTCGTCGCCGGTGCGCACCAGGGTCTTCAGCGCGTAGCGGCCGGGCGGCAGGCTGAGGGTGGCGAGGTACTTCAGGCCGGTGTCGCGCAGTCTGTCGGCGACCTTGCCGGTCTCCAGTCCGATGCGCTGGAACATGCGGTCGCGCACGATTCCCTCGTCGTCGAAAGCGTAGACGTACACCTCGGCGCTCATGGCGTCGCCCTTCGCGCCTTTCAGCAGGTCGGCACCATTGATGTCGATCACGATCGGCACGGTGGCGTTGCGCCGCGTGGCGAACGGCGCGGCGAGCGAGGCGATGCGGATCTCGCCCTGCGGGATGTCGTTGAGGATGATCTCCGCGGCGGTCAGGGAGCGCTCCAGCGGCGTCTGCCTGCCGCTGTCGTAGTAGCCGGCGCGATGGAACACCTGCGCGCCGGTCACGGCCACGCCGGTGAGGCGCACTTTGATGTCGTGGAACTTCCCCGACTTGTTCGCCGGCGCGTTGAAGCCGAGGACGTAGACCACTTCCTGCCGCCGCAGCATCTGCGCCAGGTCGGCGTTGACGTCGTTGGAGTTCTTGAAGACCTCGCCGCCGGTCGGCGTCGACAGCAGGTGCAGCGCGTCGTTGGAGTTGATCAGCGAGCCGTCGGTGACGCTGTTCTGCACCCGCACGCCCTGGATGTCCACGCCGTGCAGGACGACGTCCGATCCGCGGAACATGCGGGCCATGTCGGCCAGGATGCGCATGGAGGTCGAGCTGCCGTAGCGGGCGTCGGTGTCGACGCGGAAGAGGTTGCCGGACATGGTCTGGGCCATCTCGTCGGCGGTGCCGGCGGTGTCACGCACGTCGCGGCCCTGCACCAGGCGCGGATCGAATCCCTCGCTGAAGAAGATGACCTGCTTGCGGCCCGGAACGGCGCGGAGGGTTTTCGCCAGGTCGCTCAGGAGCTCCAACTGCCGCTCCACGCGGTCGCGCTTGAAGCTGTCGTTGAGCCGCTTCTCCAGGCGGGCGATGTCCTGCGCGGTCGGATCCAACTGCGCGGCGCGTCCCTGGCCCTCGTCGGTGGTCACCCTGTCCTGCGGCACTTCGAAAACTGTCCCGCTGGCAATCTGCAGCGGGTCGCTGGCCACGAAGGTCTGCGGATTGGCGATGGCCGAGGCCAGGAGGGTGCGGTCGGTGGTGAAGGCGGTGACCATCCGGAAGCCGCGGCTGATGTCGACGGTGGCCACGGCGGCCAGGTCGCGCCGCTGCATGCCGCGGGCGATGAAGTTCCGCGCCGCCTCCTCGGCCTTGGTCCGCCCGAACGGCGAGGAAAAGGTGAGATCGAAGAGGAGGAGGAAGCTGCGGCGCGCGTTCGGATTGAGGGCCGAGGTGGCCCGCATCGAGTCGGGGGAGGCGAAGTCGATCTTGTCGAAGGTGGCGATCTCCCGCGTCTTCCCCTGATCGATGATCTCGAAGTTCGCCGCCGTCAGACCGCGCACCGGATTGCCGGCCCGATCGATGACCGTGACCGGCACTTCGACCAGATGGACTTCGATGGTCTCTTTGAGCTGTGCGGCGGCTGCGGTGGCGAGGAGCAGCAGCGAGCTGGCGATGCGGCCGAGGCAGCGCATGGACGGTCTCCGATTCTGCGAATGGAAAGAATGCATGATGCGGGACGGCGAAGCCTGTTACTGAACTGTGCCGTTCCGCAGCATACCGTGCCGGAGGATGCGGGAGATCTCCCGAACGACCTCATCGGTGTCCTTGCCGAAATGGTCTTTGACTCCGAAGAGGATCTCGATGGAGAAGTAGTTGTAGAAGATCCGGGTGGCCAGCATCACCGCGGAGATCGGCGAGAGACCGTCCTGCAGTTTGTCGCGCAGCTCCGCCTCCATGCCGTGCTCTTTCATGAAGGCGTCGAAGCGCTTGGCCATGTCGCCGTAGAACTTGCGGATGTGGGAGCCGTCGAACTCCACGACATCGACGTAGATGAGGGCGACGTACTCGCGGTAGGAGCGCACCGTCTCCCGCGCCGCCAGCCCGAGCTGCTCCAGGTTTTCGGGAAAGGAGCCGGTGGCCAGGGCGCGATTGAAGGGAAACTCGGGCGTGGACATGGCGCCGAAATAGACGTTGAGCAGCTCGCGGAAGATCGCTTCCTTGTCCGCGAAGTGGTGATAGACGTTTCCCTTCGACACCCCGGCGTCCTCGGCGATGTCGCGCACGCTCGTCGCGCCGTAGCCCTTGTGCGAGAAGAGCTTGAGTGCGGATTCGAGGATCTGGGTCTTGCTGCGCTCGGAGCGTTGTTCCTGGTTCATGTGGTGGTTTGTGCCTCTCAGTTTATGCCGCGCGCAGCGCGGCATCATCGGGAACGACCGCGCAAGAGCGTACGTTTCAGCGCGGTCGTTCCCCTGACCCCGCGCTGCGCGCGGGGTGAACTAATAAAGCCTTCTCCACTTTCCCATACGGTGTCCGCGGCAAAGACTCCAGAAACACATACCTCTTCGGCAATTTGAGCCTGGCGATCCGCGCGGCGAGGTAGTCGTTGATCTCTTCTTCCGCGACGTCGCCGACCACGAAGGCCACGCCCACTTCGCCCCAGGTCGGGTCTGGAACGGCGACGACCGCGGCGTCGGCGATGCGGGGGTGCGACACCAGCTCGGCCTCGATCTCGGCGGGATAGACGTTCACGCCGCCGCTGATGAACATGTCCTTCTTCCGGCCGGCGATGTAGAAGAAGCCTTCGTCGTCGCGGCGCGCCAGGTCGCCGGTGTGCAGCCAGCCGTCGGCGTCGAACGCCGCGGCGGTGGCCTCGGGGTTGTTCCAGTAGCCCTTCGAGACGTGCGGGCCGCGGATCCACATCTCATCGTCAACCAGGCGGATCTCCGTGAACATCATCGGCTTGCCGATGGAGCCCGGCTTCCGCCGCGACTCCTCGACGGTCATGGTGAAGCAGTTCACGCCCACCTCGGTCATGCCGTAGCCCTGCTTCATCGCGACGCCGCGCTTCTGGTAGGCGTCGATGATGTAGTGCGGCAGCGGCGCGCCGCCGGAGATGAACCAGCGGACGTGTGAGAGGTCGGCGGCGGCAAACTCCGGCGCGTCCATCAGCAGCTTCCAGGTGGTCGGCACGCCGAGGACCACGGTGCAGCGCTCGCGCTCGATGGTGCGCCAGACCGCGGATGGCTCGAACGACTTGTGCAGGACCATGGTCCCGCCGACGGTGAAGATGGGGATAAGAAACGCGGCCACGCCGCCCGCGTGGTACAGCGGGGTGTAGATGGGGCTGACGTCATCCTCGCGCAGGCCCCAGTTGACGGCGGTGTTGTAGCCGTTCCAGTAGAGCTGGCGGCGGGGGATCATGACGCCTTTGGGCTTGCCGGTGGTGCCGCTGGTGTAGAGGAGGCAGTGGATTTGTTCGTCGTTGGTCGCTGGTCGTCGATCGTGGCGCGCATCGGACAGCGTCAGCTCCCGAAACACGACCTTCATGCCGCAGTCGGCCACGATCTGCGCGATCTCGTGCTCCGTTGCCCGTGTCGAGAGCGGGACGACGATGGCGCCCGTTTTCTCCGCGGCGAAGAAGTAGGCGAGGAGCTCGATGGAGTTGGGGCCGAGGATGCCGTAGCGGTCGCCGGGCTGGACGCCGGCGGCGACGATGGCCGCTGCGGCGCGCTCGGCGCGGTCATTGAGATCGGCGTAGGTCAGGCGCTGGCCGGTCTCGACGCACACCAGCGCGGTCTTGTCCGGCGTGAGCCGCGCGCGCTCGCTTAGAAAGTCGCCGTCAAACATTCCACGAACCTCGCGGGCTGCTGCGCGTGCGGGATGTGCGCGGCGCCTTCGATGACGTGCAGCCGCGCGCCGGCGATGCCGTCGCGCAACGCCTCGCCGTACGAGCGCGGCACGACGCCGTCGTCCGCGCCCCACACTAGGGTGGTCGGCGCCTTAATCTCGCCGAGGCGGGCGTCGATGAAGGTGAGATCCGTGAGGCGCAGCATCGGCGAGCCGGTGGCGCGGGTCAACAGCGCCTCGATGGCCCACTCGGGCAGCAGCGCGTTCGGACCGTGCACCGCGCGGAGGATGGTCAGGGCGTCCTCGCGCGTGGTGGCCGTCAGCGGCACGGCGAGCGGCCGCGCCAGCCCGCCGCCCGCTTCGAGGACCAGGCGATCAACGCGCTCGGGATGGGCGAGGGTGTAGAGAAGGGCGATCCAAGCGCCCATGGAGTTGCCGACGAGGGTGACGGCGGGTGCATCGATGATCGCGTGCAGCCGCTCGACGATCGAATGCATGGCGATGGGGCCGGTCGCGGGCGCGCTTTCGCCGTGGCCGGCGAGATCGGGGACGATGAGCCGGTAGTTCTTCAGCAGAGGAACGACGGGCGCCCAGGTGCCGGCCTGGTCGTTCACGCCGTGGATGAGGACGACGGTCGGTCCCGACCCTCCGGCGAAGTACACGCTCCCATCGAGCTCGCACCGCTCCAAGCCCGCCGCGACGAGCGCCCGCCGCGTGGCGGCGATGACTGCGTCAGCGCTCACCGAACAGCTCCGCGCCGTGGCGCGGCATGCGGATGGCCGCCGCGGCCTGGTTGTAGCCGACGCCGGAGCCGACCAGCACGACCAGGTCGCCCGGCTTGATCTTTTTCTTGGCCAGCGCGTCGTCGAGCGCCATGGGGATGCACGCCGAGCCGGTGTAGCCCCAGCGCTCCATGATCGTGTGCGTCTTGCACATCGGCAGGCCGAGGTCGGCCATCACCAGCTCGATGGTCGGCTTGCGGACCTGGGTGAAAACCACGAAGTCGATGTCGCTCACCGCGAAGCCGCCGTTCTGCGCCACCTGCCGCACCAGCGCCGGCCAGCCGTCGTTGTTGATCTCCGGCGGATAGCGCTCGACCATCTTCACCTGCGGCACGGCCAACGGCTGGACTGTCCCGCCGCCGAAAATTGCCCAGCGCTTGGCGTACGAGCCGTCGGCGCGGAACGCCGAGGCCACGAAGCCCGGCTCGTCGCTGCGCTCGAGCACCGCGGCGCCGGCGCCGTCGCCGTAGAAGAAGATCATCGGATCATCGGGGCTGGCCAGCTTGTGCATGAGGTAGACGCCGATGACCACCACCGTCTTCAGATTCGGGCTGACGGCCATCATCCCCGCGGCGGAGCTGAGCGCGGTGGGAAACGAGGCGCAGGCGCAGCCGACGTCGAAGGTCCCGGCGTTCTTGGCCCCGAGCTTGTCCTGCACCACGACCGAGGTCGCGGGGGTGATGAAGTCGGGCGAGTCGGTGCCGACGATGATGAGGTCGACGTCCTCCGGCTTCTTGCCCGCGCGCTCGAGCGCCTGACGCGCGGCGCGCACGGCGAGGTCGGAGGTGGCCCAGTCGTCCGGCGCGTACCAGCGCGAGAGGATTCCGCTGGAGGCCTCCATCTTGTCCACGAACTCCGGCGCCACGGCGTCGAACCGCGCGCGCAGCATGTCGTTCGTGACCTCGATTTCCGGGAGGTAGGAGCCGGTGGAGACGATGTTCGCGTAGTTAGGTGCCAAGCACCAATCCCCCATCGACGGACAAGACCGCCCCTGAAACGAACTTGGCCGCATCGGAGGCGAGAAACACGTACGCGTTGGCGATGTCGTCCGGCTCGCCGAGCTTGGCCAGCGGCGTGTGCGAGGCCATGGAGTCGAGGATCTTGGCCGGCATCTGCTTGACCATCTCCGTGGCGATGAACCCCGGCGCCACGGCGTTGACGCGGATGCCGTAGCGCCCCAGCTCGCGTGACCAGCTCTTGGTGAAGTTGATGACGCCGGCCTTGGTGGCCGCGTAGTTGGTCTGCCCGAAGTTGCCGTAGATGCCGACGATCGACGACGCGTTGAGGATCACTCCCCCGCCGGCCTTGATCATGTGCGGCACCACGGCGCGGGCGCAGAGGAAGACGCCGCGCAGGTTGACGTCAATCACCGCGTCGAAGGTGGCGTCGTCCATCATCCCCACCACCTCGCCGTCCTTCCATTTCACGAGCTGCGCGTCGCGGAGGATGCCGGCGTTGTTGACCAGGACGTCGATGCGGCCGTGCTCGGCGACCACGGCGGCCGCGGCGGCGTTGACTGCGCCGGCCTGCGTGACGTCAACGTCCGGCAGGTCCCAAACGACGACCACGGCGCCTTCATCGCGGAACCGCGCCGCGGTGGCGCGGCCGATTCCGGCCGCGCCACCGGTGACGATGACGACTTTGTTCGAGAGATTCAGGTCCATCGTTCCTCCGTCATCCTGAGCCGCGCAGACGGCGAAGGATCTCAGCGGCTGAGACCCTTCGCTGCGCTCAGGGTGACGAGTCGTATCAGAACACCAACCGCAGCCCCAACTGGATCTCGCGCGGCGACAGCGTCGAGCTGTACGTGCCGAACGCCGTGTTGCGCACCGCGGCCGCACCCGGGTTGGCGATGGTCGGTCCGCTGAGGAACTCGCCGGCGGAGATCGAGGTGACGTCGAAGTTCTTCAGATTGGTCACGTTGAAGGCCTCGGCGATGGCCTCGAGCTGCCCCCACCCGCCCGTCGGGATGGCCTTGGTCAGGCGCAGCGAGAGCTGGCGGAAGAGCGGGCCGTCTTCGGTGAAGCGTCCGACGCCCGCCGGGCGGTCGGAGTTCTTGCCGTCGCCGTTGAAGTCATAGCCGAGGCGGTGGGTCCACGGCTGGCCGGAGCCGTACTCGAAGATCGGCGCCACGGTGAACTGCCACGGCAGGTGAATGATGCTGCTGACCACCAGGCGATAGCGCTCGGTGCCGCGCGAGCGGCCGTACTCGGCCTCCATGTTCGCCGGGTCGTTCGGATAGCCGGTGGGGAACTCGGGGCTGAAGTCGTCGCTGATGTTCTTCTTGCTAGCCACGGTCAGCGAGGCGGTGATGAGATCGGACTGCCGCACGTTGCCGTTCAGCGAGAAGACGAACGCCTGGTACTTCGAGTGGCCGAGGTTGGAGTACTCGTTGATCTGGTCGTACGCGGCGTTCGGACGGACGTGCGTAGCGTTGCCGCTCCAGTTGATGTCGTGGATCGCGATCTCGTTTTTCCCCTTCACGTAAATCGCCTCGGTGTCGAAGTAGAGACGCGACTGCCCGAGCTTCGTGGTCCAGCCGAGCGATACCTGGTCGGACTCAGGGGCCTTGTAGTTCGGCGCGAGGAGGACGATGGCCGGCTTCGACGGGATGCCGGTGGTAGTCGGGTGCGCCGGATCGAGCGCCAGCGCCGGGATGCCGAGGAGCGCGCCGTTGATGCGGGTGAAGGTCACGCGGCCGGTGACGCCGTTCTGCTGGCGCTCCTGCAGCGCGGGAACGAGCAGGAAGCGGCCGGTGAAACGGCCGGCGCCGCCGCGGACGACGTTGCGGCCGTCGCCGGCGATGTCGTAGGTGAACGACGCGCGCGGCTGGAAGTTGTTGCTGTCCTTCTTCCGGCCGCTGATCAGCGGGTGCTCGAAGCCGGAGTTGTTGCCGTTGGTGTCGAGGTCGTAGCGG
>Ga0207674_10010716_pt1 | contig 10351 bp, 7 predicted proteins | sample KBSCornC72_FD_184303 | JGI IMG/M metagenome (GOLD analysis project Ga0207674, IMG submission 184303) | Corn rhizosphere microbial communities from Kellogg Biological Station, Michigan, USA - KBS Corn C7-2 (SPAdes) (version 2) | ecosystem: Host-associated > Plants > Roots > Rhizosphere > Soil ...
GAGTCGGCTGCGTCGCCCTGCAGCCACGGCGCGCGTGGCGACGTCGAGAACGATTTACGACGCCAGTCCAGACCCGGCCGCGGCGACGTCATGACATGCTCGCTCTTGAACGCCAGCTCGTCGCGTCGCATGTCGAGCTCGTGCAGCTTCGACATCCTGTCGAACTGCATGTCCATCTTCATGTCCATGAGCCTGTCGAGCCTGGGCGCCATGAGCTCCATCTTCGACATCTCGAAGTCGAGGTTGGCCCTGTCGAGCTTGTCGAAGTGCATGTCTGGGAATTCGTGATCGCGCTCGAACCACCGGTCTGGCAGCGGCGTCTCGACGCGGAGCTTGCCCGGGCGCGGCTCGGTGCGCGGCGCCGGCTCGGCCCTCGGTACCGGAGTGCGCGGAGGCTTGGGCGGCGTGGCCTGCAGCGCGAGGGCGGCGGCCATGGGCATCCACAACAGCATTGTCGTTAGGCGAAGGGCGGGAATCATGTCCGGTCCTTGTGGTCTAATTGTCGTCGCTCGAGATGCTCACGACGGCCGACCGCAACCGCGGCACGACGTCGCGCTGCACGAGCGCTTCTCTGATGAGGTTGAGCTCCGTCTTCCCGTGCTCCGCGGGCAGCTGCGACAGCTGCGCCAGCACGAGCTCGAGGTCCTCGAGCAGGTTCTTGAGTCGTGGATCGGATGCGGCGGCGGGTGAATCGAGCAAGAGCCGCGTCGTCGAGAGCAGCTCTCCGGCCTGCGTCACGAACCGCGCGTCGGGCTGGCCGTCGCGTGCGGCGGCGGGAAGCGAGGCGAGCAGCGCCACCGTCTCTCCGAGGTATTCCGTGGTCGCGTCCCGATACGGCTCGGCATTGGCGGTCCAGTAGTCGTAGGTGCCCTCCGGGGGACCGGCGACCACGGGCGCTATCCCACGCGACACGCGGCCCAAACCGACACCAAGGATCAGCGCCGCGGCCATCCCTGCGACCAGCACGCCCCACGACGGCGCACCGAGGCGCCACCGTCGCGGCGCTCGCTCCGCCCGCACAGCTCGATCCCGCGACTTCCCGTGATCGGCGAGCGCGACGACCGGTGCGCCGAAGTGGCGCTCCTCGATCGCCTCCCACATCTCGTCGAGCGGCGCCTCGGGCGGCACGCGATAACCGCGCAGCGCCTCACGAGTCCGTTCATCCAGTTCGTCGTCCATATGCCTCACTCCTTCACGAACGCGGCAAGCGCCTGACGAAGCCGGCCGCGTGCGTCGAACAACCGTGACTTGCTCGTGCCTTCCGCGATCCCGAGGTGGTCGGCGATCTCGGCGTGTGTATAGCCTTCGATGTCGTGCATGATCAGCGTCATCCGTGCGCCTTCGGGGAGCGCATCGACCGCTGCAGCGATCCGGCTCCTCAAGTCGGGGTCGGCGTGATGCGAGACCGTACCGAGCCCCTGGTCTTCGTCCAGCGGTGTCTCCCGTTCGCGAAGCCGCTTCACCTTCCGCATCCCGTTCAGCGTGACCGTGACCGCGATGCGGTGAAGCCAGGTGCCGAACGCCGCGTCTCCGCGAAAGCGGCTCAACTGATCGAACGCGCGAACGAACGTGTCCTGCGTGAAATCCTGAGCCAGCTCCGCGTCGCCACAGAGTCGATAGACGAGCCGGTGCACCCGGGTGGCGTGCGCCTCGTACAACTGGCGCCCGGCCACCCGGTCTCCGTCGAGGATACGGGCGATCAGCGCCCGTTCGTCCAGCGGCACCGACTCGTCACGAAGGGTCGCGGCTCTTGGCATCGGCTTCGGAGGGATAGACACAGAGGGGGCCGAAACCGTTCGGAAATCGGGGAGATGGGAAGCGGGAGACGGGAAACGGGAACGGCGGCTGGGAGCTGGGTGGTCGTGCTGGTCGCTGGGTGAAACCACAGGTCAACAACGAACCCCCGGGAGGCCCTTCGCGCAAAGGCCTCCCGGGGGTTCGAACGTCTCCCGTCTCCCGCTTCCCGTCTCCCTGCCGTTACGGCTTCGTCGCCGACGCCTGCTTGGTCGTCGCGGCTTCGGGGGCGACGATCTTGAACATGAACGGCTGCTCCACCAGCTGGCGGACCTTCTTGGAGCGAAGGATCGCCGGCGAGAACCGCATGCCGGGAAGCGCTTCGCGCACCGACTGCGCGAACTCCGGGTGCGTCGAGCTGATCACGTGGAACGAGGTGGTGTCCACCAGTCCGGTGGTGTCGACCACGAACTGCACGTACGCCCCGCCCTCGATCTTCATCTCGAGCAGCTTGGCCGGGTAGAGCGGCGCGGCGCTGTCGGAGAAGCGGGTGACCATGGAGTCGACGTCGACCGCGGTCGCCACCGTGTCATACACCGCGTTCGGCACCTGCTCTTCAGCCACCTCCTCCGGCTTCCCTTCGTCGGCGCCACGGCCGAGGACTGGCGCCTCTCTGGTGGCGGCCCTGTCCACGATCTTTTCTTCGAAGCCGCCGCTGCCGGCCTTCTCGCCTTCACGTACGTACCGGACGCTCTCCTCGCGCGGCGGCGGCGAGGTCGTTCGGTTCATAGGTATGAGGAAGGTGACCCTCTCCTCAAATTCCTCGATGGCGGCTGTGGGGCCTCCGCGTGTGGCAACGACGGAGGCCGCGATCAAAACGGAGTGAGCGACGAGACTGACGAGGGCGCCCTGTCGAAACTGAAAGCCCCTCGTGTTCGACTCGAGCAAGAGGCGAAGCATGGAAGCCTCCTCCCGTGGTACCAGAGCACGCCGGTGCATCCCAGCGCGCGGGTTATCTGCATTATTGTGCCATGCACCAGCGACGGGCAAGCCGTCCGAGGGCCAAGCCGTCTTATGGTATCACACTATGCCCCTTTTCCGCGCAGGCGGAGTGTGCTGTGACGAACCGTGCCCAGGCGGGACAATCGAGTGTGCGAGGGGACAAACCGGGAACTGGGAACTGGGAACTGGGAACTGGCAACCGGGAACTGGGAACTGAGGCTGCGAGCTGCCGCTGCGCGCTCGCCTCGTTGCGGCTGGTGGCAGCAGCGGGCAGCTCGAAGCAGCAGCACGCTGCCGTCGGCAAACAGCCAGCAGCTGCTCGCAGCTCGCAGCTCCCTATTAGCGAAGCATTACGCCTAGCACTTCGCGGAGCACCTTGGCAGCCACAATCGCCGACGCGCCACTCGGGTCGTTCCGTGGGTTGAGTTCCACCACGTCCGCCGCGACGATCGGCGCGTCGAGCGATTGGACAAGCGACAACAGCTGGCGAACCGACAGGCCACCCGGCTCGCGGTGCGACACCCCGGGTGCGAACGCCGGATCGAGCGCATCGATGTCGATCGACAGGTAAAGCGGCGTCGTCGCCGTAATGCGAAGGTCGTCGCGAACGGCCCGCATCTCGATCACTTCGACGCCGAAGCGGCGCGCCTGCGAACGCTGGTGGCCAGACATCGTGCGGATGCCCACCTGCACCAGCCGATCGGCGAGCCCTTCCTCCATGATCCGAGCGAACGGACACGCGTGCGAGTAGCGGTCGCCGTCGAACTCGTCATAGAGATCGGGATGGGCGTCCACGTGTACGATCGTCAGGCTCGGAGCATGCGGGCGAACAGCCCGCAGCACCGGATAGGTCACCGAATGATCCCCGCCGAGCGATACGGGGCGCGCACCGATCGCGAGCAGCCTCGAGATCCCGCGCTCGATCGCGCGGCGCGCGTCCGCCGGCGAACATCCGCCCAGGTCGAGATCCCCCGCGTCCGTGATGGCGCCCTCGACGCCAATGTCGACGCCGAGCTCCGTCCAGGTGTTCGCGCTCGGACTCCAGAGCGCGTCCCGAATGACCGGCGGGGCGTCGGCGGGCCCTCGCTGATACGACGAGCTGGCGTCGTATGGCAGCCCGATCAGCGTCGGGGTCCCGCCTAACGTGGTCACGGTCAGTCCGATTTGAGGGCCTGCTGCGGGTCGATGCGCGCCGCGGATCGCGACGGAAGATAGCTGGCCGCCAGGGCCACCACCGCGAGTACGGCCGACACGACGGCGAACGTCGCCGGGTCCGTCGCCGTCACGCCGAACAGTTGCGTCGAGAGCAGCGCGGTCGCGAAGTACGCGCCCACCAGCCCGATCGCCAGGCCGACACCAACCAGTGACATCCCCTGCCTCACGATAAGCCCGACGACGCGCGCGCGCGTAGCGCCGAGCGCCATGCGGATCGCTATCTCGCGTCGACTGAGGCTGACCACGAACGCGAGGACACCGTAGATGCCGATCGACGCGAGCAGGAGTGCGACGATGCTGAAGCTGCCGAGCACCGTCGAGCCGAAGCGCCCGGTCGCGGTCTGACGGGCGAGGACGTCCGCCATCGGCGCCACACGATACAGTGGTAACCCCGGATCGAGCGCGTTCACCTCGCGCTGGATCGCCGCCATCAGCGCTCCCCGACTCGCGGCGCCGTCGTCCGCACGAACCGCGAGCGCCAGGTCCATGTCCGACCGCTGCGCGAACGCGACGTAGATGTCAGGCTCGCTCGTCGGCGCGCCGAGATTCGTCGTGAGATCCCGATGGCGCGCATTGCCGGCCACCCCAACGATCGTCGCCTCGAGGCTCGTGGCATCGCCCAGCCGGATCCGGCGACCGACCGGGTCGACGCCGGGCCAGAAGCGGCGGGCCATCGCGTCGCTGATGACGACGACGAACGGCGTGCTGTCGCGATCCGCCGGTGTGAACGAGCGGCCACGCAGGATTGGGATGCCGAGTGCGGCGAAGTAGTCCGGCGTCACCCGGTGGCGGAAGTACCGAGTGGGCGTCGGCGTCAGGCCGTCGATGAAGAACGGCGCGCCGTTCGAGATACCGCCTAACGGCAGGTCGGACCCGATCGCCGCGGCCTCGACTTCCGGTAGCGCGTCGAGCCTCGCGATCAGCGCGTTCACGAACTGGACGCGCGCGGCGGGCGCATAGCGCCCGCGCGGGAGTGACAGCTGCGCCGTCATCACGCCGTCGGCGCGAAAGCCCGGCTCCACCGCGAGCTGGCGGCCGAGGCTGCGCAGCATGAGCGCGCCGCCGATGAGGAGCACCACCGCGAGCGCGATCTCACTGACGACGAGCAACTGCTGCGCACCGAATCGCCGAATGCTCGTGATACCCCCGGCGGCGGACCGGGCGCCCTCCTTGAGCGCCTCTGTCACCGTGAGGCGCTGTGCCTGCAGCGCAGGCGCCAACCCGAACACGACGCCGCACAGGAGCGTGAGCAGCGTCGCGAAGCCAAGGACGCGCCAGTCGACGGACGGCGTCGCGTATGCCGGAAGGACACCTTCGGGCAGGAGCGGCAGGAGCGCGCCGAGGCCCCAGACGGCGACCGTCACGCCAGCCACCGCCCCCATCGCGGCAAGCGTCAGCCCCTCGACCAGCAGCTGCTGGAACAGCCGTGCGCGGTCGGCGCCGACAGCCACGCGCAGCGCCATCTCGCGGCGCCGGGATGTCGCGCGGACGAGCTGCAGGTTGATCACGTTCGCGCAGGCGATGAGCAGGAAGAGCATGACGGCCACGAACAGGGCGACGAGCAGCTCCCGCGTCGTGCCTAACGCCGAGTCCTTGAGGGAGAGCAGCCGGACACCGCGGTCGGTATTTGTTTCGGGGTAGCTCGCCGTCAGCCGCCTCGCGACGCCGTCGAGGTCGCGCTGCGCTGACTCGAATGTGACGCCGGGCCTGAGACGCCCGATCGCGCCCAGCCAGCGGTTGTTCCGGGTCTCGATCGTCGAGGCGCCCGACGTGAGCGAGATCATCATCATGGGCACCCAGACGTCCGTGTCGAACGAGAGTCCCCGGAAACCGTCCTTCATCACGCCCACGATGGTGAACGGCCGGTCGTTGAGCGTGATGGCGCGTCCGACGATGCCCGGATCGGCGCCGAACTGCGTCGCCCAGAGCGCGTGGCTGATGACCGCGACGGGCCGCGCGTCAGGCACGCGGTCCTCCTCCGGCAGGAAGGTGCGCCCGCGCGCTGCGCCGACGCCGAGAATCCCGAAATAGCTGGCAGACACCATCTCCGCCTCGACGCGGCGTGGCTCGGCGGCGGCGCCGAGGTTGAGCGAGATCTCGTCGTAGGCGGCGACGTCGGTGAACGAGCGGTTGAGCTGCCGCCAGTCGACGATCTCGGGATACGACGCGCCGCGGTCGTCGCGCTCCGGCCCGAAGACGCCGCGGAGCACCGCGAGGCGCGACGGATCGGCGAACGGCAGGGGCCTGATGAGCGCGGCATCCAGGAGGCTGAAGACCGCGCTGCTCGTTCCGATACCGAGCGCGAGCGTGAGGACAACGGCCGCGGCGTAGGTGGGTCGGCGCCGGAGGGACCGGATCGCGAAGCGGAAATCGTGAACCACTCGAGGCGGGTAGCGGGTAGCGGGTAGCGGGGAGCGGACGCTGAACTCACATAGGCACTCCTGGTGCCACGCATCACACATCCGTCAATCGCAACCTGCAAAACGATTTGCGTTGCGGCGCCCCCGATATCGGCCGGCGAGCGATCGTCGCGGAGGCGGACGCAGCGTCCCACTTTCGGACGAGTGCGGCAACGTGATCTCGTACACGCCGCGGGCGCGACGGCGCGCATCCCGTGAGCGTGCGACGGGACGCAACGCTCGACGACAGGGGGCTGTTATCGTGGGCGGACCGAGTGCAGAACCCCTGAACGGAGCAAGTCGATGCGTGGGACGGCGACGATGGCGGGGCTGGCCGGACTCCTGACGATACTGTCGTTAGGCTCGGCGTGCAGCGGAGACGTGACGGGCACGATGGTGGGTGACACCGTCATCACCGAGGCCAGGAAGGGCGGACCGCTGCCCAGCGGCGGCGGCTCGCTCGGATCCCTCGCGATCTTCCCGGCCGACAACCCGTGGAACACCGACATCTCCGCCCAGCCAGTCGACCCGAGCTCGGCGACGCTCCTCAACAACTGTGGCGGCGCCGGCCGCCGCGTGCACGCCGACTTCGGCACCGTGTGGGACGGCGCCCCGAACGGCATTCCGTACGTGCTGGTCGGTGGGACGCAGCCGAAGGTGGCGGTCTCCTTCGACTATGCCGACGAGAGTGACCCCGGACCGTATCCGATCCCCGCGAACGCGCCAGTCGAGGGCGGGCCTAACGGGACCGGCGACCGTCATGTCATCGTCATCGACACGACCAACAAGCGCCTGTACGAGACGTTCGATTCACGTCCGGTCAATGGCGGCTCGAGCTGGACGGCGGGTTCCGGCGCGACGTGGGACCTGTCATCGAACGCGCTGCGGCCCGCGGGCTGGACGTCGGCGGACGCGGCGGGACTCCCGATCTTCCCCGGCCTCGTGCGTTACGATGAGGCCGTACTCAAGGGCGTGATCAACCACGCGCTGCGCTTCACGTGCCCGACATCGCGCAAGGCGTACCTGTCTCCCGCGCGTCACTGGGCGAGCTCGCAGACAGGCGCGGCCTACCCGCCGATGGGCATGCGCGTGCGCCTCAAGGCCAACGTCGACATCTCGACGTATCCGGCCGAGGTGCGCGTGATTCTCACGGCGTTGAAGAAGTACGGGATGTTCATGGCGGACAACGGCAGCGGCATGTTCATCAGCGGCTCGCCGGACGCGCGCTGGAGCGACGACAACCTCGCCACGCTGGGTCGGTTGACGAATGCGGACTTCGAGGTCGTGCAGATGGGGACGATCGTGACCCCGTAGTCAGGGCTCCAACACCGCCACTCCATCCGGCGTCCCCGCGACCGGCACCGAACGCAGCACCGTCATCGATGGGACATCGATCATTGTCAGTGCCCCGCGCTCGGGATGGGTGACGTAGGCACGGCGACCGTCAGGGCTCAGCGCGATCACCTTCGGTCCCGCCGGCACGATCACCGACGCGACGCGCTGCTTGGTCCGCACGTCGTACGCAGTGACGGTCGAGTCGGCGCCGTGAACGACAAGGGCGGTGCGCCCGTTCGGCGTGAAGATCACGCGACCAGGTTCACGCCCGGCCCGGATCCTGTGGAGCGGGCGACCCGTTGCGACGTCGAAGACCGTGATCGTGTCGTTGCGGAAATTTACGGCCCAGATCTCACGCCCATCGCGCGTCGGCGCGGCATCGATCTCTCCCGCCCTTCCCTCGAGAATCGTCTCGCGCCCGGTCGACGGGTCGAGGAGCGTCACGGCCCCGCCCTCGAGGTTCGCCACGACGAGTGACTGAGGGCGTGCGCCCAGTGCGATCATCCAGCCACCAGGCCGCGTCACGGCGACCCGCCTGCGAACGCGCCCTGTCGTGGCGTCGAGCTCGAGGACGAGATGCCGCTCGGCGGCCACTGCCCAGACGACGCGACCGTCACTGCTCGCGACGACGTCGTGCACGCGGATGGAGTCCGGCAGGAACATCGTCCCCGCGACGCGAGGCGTCGGCGCGGCAGCAATTATCGTGATCGACGTGTCCCCCGCGTTTGCGACGTACGCGCGCGCACCATCGGGCGACGCGGCGATCTCGTGCGGGTTCTTGCCTACGGCGAGCGTGCCCGCGCGCTCGAGCGATTGGGCGTCGAACACGACGACGCTGTCCCTTCCCGACAGCGCCACGGCGACACGGCCGACCGGCTTCAGCGCAAGCGGAACGCTGTAGATGTGCACCGGCTCCATCGTTGCCGAGTCGAGCGTGCCCGCGTTCATGCGATCGATCTGGCTGTTGCCGATGAACACGTAGCGATCACCGGCAACCTCGCCGGTCGTCGACGTGCGACTGTGCGGCGTGTTCCACTCGATCAGCTCGCGTCCCACGACGGCGCGGTGCGCACCGTCCAGCCGGTAGCGGGCGACACGCCAGAACGCCAACGGATGATGCGCGATGAGCGCGCCGTCGTGGTACGCGAGGCCGTCGATGTAGGCAATGTTGACGCTGTCGGGGACGGCAAGGCGCCACGTCGCGCCGTCGGAGAGCGACACGACCTGGACGCGATCGCCATCGGCGACGAACAGATAGCGTCCGTCAGGCGACGCCGTGATCCCGTTAGGCGCGTCGACGGCGACGGCATCGAAGCGCTCGAGTGCCGGCGCACCCGGCCGGAGCCGCCAGACCGCGCCCGCCCCCGTATCGGTCAGGTACACGGCCCCGTCACGTCCTGTGGTGATGTCGTTCAGGAAGTGCGGTCCCTGTCCCGGCGCCGGATACCGTGCCTTGAACGCGCCGGTGCGCGCGTCGAGCGCGAACAGCGCGGCGCGGGTGGTGTCGGTCGCGCGATCGTAGCGCGCGTTGCTCGCGACCCAGAGCACGTTGCGTGCGGCGTCGACGTGGATTCCGACGATGGACGCGATGCCGTGCGCGCCCTGCGCCACACGGTCGGACACGGAGCCGTCGGGCGCGATCGCGACGATCTTGTTCTTGTTGAGACTCCCGACGAGCACGGCGCGCGTGGCCGGATCCCACGCCGTGCCCTCCGGCACCAGATCACGCTCGGCCAGCACGGCGAACACCCGCGCTCGCGCCACCGGCACCTCGGACCGCTCTGCCAGCCGCGCGACCTCGGCGCCGAGCCGCTCGCGGAGCGGAGCGAGCGCGGAGTCTTGGAGCGCGCTCCGCGCGTACCGCCCATCCCAACGTCCGAGCTGCCGAACGACACCCTCGGCTTCATCGAGCCGTCCGGCGGCACCGAGCGCCCGGGCGCGAGCGAAGAGGGCGTTGGGCAGGTGGGGGTAGAGGGCGACGACCGAGTCGACGATGCGGAGCGCCGTCGTGTGATCACCGGCATTGCTCGCGCGCCTCGCCTCCTGCAGACGAGGCGCGAGGGAGGCGGGCTGCGCGTGCGTCGTACGTACGGCGAGCCCGACGGCGGCAACGCTCCAGATCGTTGGAAGAAATCGGCCCATGGTCGCTCGGCAGCTCGGGACTTCACGACGGCCACGGCAGAGCGCCGTCGCGCACGACCGGAGAACATGCGGTGCGCGATACGGCAGTGCCTTGGAAATCCTTGCCGCCCGATAGTGCTTCGACGCCGCTGTCCTTCCGAGCGGAGCCCGCGCGAAGCGCAGGCGGAGGCGAGGAATCGCCGGGGATTGTCATTCCGAGCGGAGGCGAGGAATCGCCGGGGATTGTCATTCCGAGCGGAGGCGAGGAATCGCCGGGGATTGTCATTCCGAGCGGAGGCGCGAAGCGCCGCAGGCGAGGAATCGCCATCCTCCCAGTAGAGGGGCCTCCCGGCCGGGACGAGTGCGATTCCTCGCCTCCGCGCCTTCGGCGCTCCGCTCGGAATGACACGGTGCGGCGCTGGACCGCTCGGCTCGGAATGACATGCTCCACTAGTGCGGCACGCTCCCCGTGCCGTCGCGGAACATGAAGTACACCGCCCCCACGATGCACAGCGCGGCCCACAGGTAATCCCACTTGAGCGGCT
>Ga0207674_10010719_pt1 | contig 10350 bp, 12 predicted proteins | sample KBSCornC72_FD_184303 | JGI IMG/M metagenome (GOLD analysis project Ga0207674, IMG submission 184303) | Corn rhizosphere microbial communities from Kellogg Biological Station, Michigan, USA - KBS Corn C7-2 (SPAdes) (version 2) | ecosystem: Host-associated > Plants > Roots > Rhizosphere > Soil ...
AGCAGCGGACGCTGATCATGGCCGGATTCGTGATCACCATCGTTGGCATCATCGTGCTGCTGGTCCAGGTGAAGGGCCACCCCGGCGCCTGGTACTTTGCCCCCGGGCTGTTCCTGATCGGCATCGGCGTCGGCGTGATGCTCACCCCATCGGTCAACGTGGTGCAATCCGCCTTCCCGGAGAACCTCCAGGGAGAAATCTCCGGGTTGTCCCGCAGCGTGTCCAACCTGGGTTCATCGATCGGGACCGCGATCGCGGGCACCATCTTGGTCGCTGGCCTCGCCGACGCCGGCCGGTCTTACGGGATCGCCATGGTCGTCCTGGCGTTCATCGGACTGATCGGCCTAGGAGCAGCCGTGATGCTGCCCAAGACCGAACCCTCCCCGGAAACGGACAAGCTCGGCACGACCGCCGGACAACGCCGCTGAAGGAACCAAGACGCGCCTCGTCGACTCACTGGTTCTCGTTTAGGCTCGCGGTCTGTCTACGTCGAGCGGAACGGACTCGGCGCTGATTACGCTCACCGACGTCGCTTCGGGGGGACGTGATCCCGTTCAGGATCCAGTCGGTCAGGACCCGCATCCGGTCACCTGGGGCATCAGCGGAACGTACAAGAAGTAGTCAGTCGAGTTGATGACCGCGATCTCGGTCGTCATGCCGACCAGCCTGGACAGCTCCCGCGCGGCGTTGAAGGCGGCGAAACCGGCCCCGACAATGACCACGCGGTGCTGGTGTACCGAGACGACTGGCAAGTAGCGCTGCTGCCAGACCGCGATTAGCCGGGCATGAATAGATTGACCGTGCTGACCGATCGTGTTAATTTCTGACCATGCGGTCAGAAAGCAGTCCGATCGGTCAAGAGTCCACCCGGACCTTCACCGAGACCGCGCGCCGCGCGCAGATCGTGGCGGCCGCCATCGACACCATCGCCGAGCTGGGGTACGGGCAGGCCTCGCTGGCCCGTATCGCCGAGACCGCGGGCACCAGCAAGGGCGTGATCATCTACCACTTCGGCGGGAAGGACGAGCTCATGAGAGAGCTGGTCGCTGAGGTGGTGGCCAGGGGCGTGGCGTACATGGAGCCCCAGATCGATGCCGAGCCGACCGGCGCCGGCAAGCTGCGGGCCTACATCGAGTCCAACCTGGCCTTCATGGGCGAGAACCGCAACCATATGGTCGCGATCTTCGAGATCGCGCTCAACGCCCGCGCCGCCGACGGCAGCCGGCTCTACGACGTCTCGGTCCAGGACGCCGGGGTGGCCGCGCTCGAGCAACTGCTCGCCTACTTCCAGGGCACCGGCGAGTTCCGGGCCGGCTTCGACCCGCATGTCATGGCGATGGTGATCCGCGCCGCCATCAACGCGGTGCCAGCCCAGCTCGCCCGGGACCCGGCCCTCGACGTCGCCCACCATGCCCGCGAGATAGCGGACATGTTCCACATCGCCACCCGGCCCGGCAGCCACCCAGTCCCATGAGCGAGGTGGCGTTGCGCGCGGCCGGGCTGACCAAGCGATATGGCAGCGTCCGGGCGCTCGACGGTCTCGATCTTGAGGTCGGCGTGGGCGAGGTCCATGCCTTCCTCGGACCTAACGGCGCGGGCAAGACCACCACCATCCGCATCCTGCTGGGCCTGCTACGTAAGGACGGCGGCGAGGTCAGCCTGCTCGGCGGCGATCCGTGGCGCGACGCGGTCGAGCTGCACCAGCGGCTCGCCTACGTCCCGGGCGATGTGACGTTGTGGCCGAACCTGACGGGCGGGGAGATCATCGATCTGCTCGGCCGGCTGCGCGGCGGTATCAACGCCAGCCGCCTGAAGACGCTGACCGAACGGTTCGACTTCGACACCTCCAAGCGGGCTCGCGCCTACTCCCGAGGCAACCGGCAGAAGGTCGCGCTGCTGGCGGCGCTCGCCAGCGACGCGGAACTGCTGCTGCTCGATGAGCCGACGGCGGGCCTGGATCCGCTGATGGAGGCCACTTTCCGCGATTGCGTCAACGACGAGCGGCGGAACGGCCGGACGATCTTGCTCTCAAGTCACATCCTGTCCGAGGCCGAGGCGCTGTCGGACCGGGTGACGATCATCCGCCATGGCAAGACGGTGGAGACCGGCACGCTCGCCGACATGCGGCACCTAACCACGGTCTCGGTTGAGGCCGAGCTCAGGGCGCCGGCCGCGCTCGACGGGATGCCGGGCGTGCATGAGCTGGCTGTCACCGGAACGGTAGTGCGCTGCCGGGTGGATAACGCCGCCCTGGATGAGGTGGTCGGCCGCCTGCACCAGGCCGGCATCCGGTCTTTGACCTGCCGGCCACCGACCCTTGAGGAACTCTTCCTCCGTCACTATTCACCGGAGCGGTCCCCGGCCGGGCGCCCGCGATGACCGGCTTCGCTGGCACCGGGCAGCTCAGCAGGCTCGCGTTCCGCCGCGATGGCGCCGTGCTGCCCACCTGCGTCGTTGGCGTCGCTGCGCTGCTGGCCATCACCGCCCGCGATCTCAAGGTGCTGTACCCGACCGCCGCCGGCCGGCTCGCGGTGGCCACAAGGGCCAGCGCGAACCCGGCACTGCGATTCCTCCTGGGCCGCCTGAACGGCACCTCGGTCGGCGCCTTCCTGGCCGCGCGGTGGAGCGTGTGGGGGGCGGCCTTCGCGGTCCTGCTGACGATCTTCATCGTGGTCAGGCACACCCGGGGTGATGAGGAGGCCGGGCGGCTTGAGCTGGTCGGCTCGGCCGCGGTGGGCCGGCAGGCGCCGCTCACCGCGGCGCTCCTGGCGGCCGCGGCCGCCAACCTGGCGATAGCGATGCTGACCTGCCTCTGGCTACTCGTGCTGAAAATGCCGTTGGCGGGTTCGGCCGCACTAGCGCTGTCCATCAGCGGGTGCGGGCTGGTGTTCGGCGGCGTGGCCGCCATCGGTGCCCAGCTGGCGGTCACCGCGCGCGGCGCCCGCGGCATCGCGATCGCCGCGCTCGGCGCCGCCTTCGTACTGCGCGCGGTCGGCGATACCGCTCCTGCCCGCGGGTCGTGGCTGTCCTGGGCTTCGCCGCTCGGGTGGGTGGAACTCACCCGCGCGTTCGGATCAGCCGGCGAGCGCTGGTGGGTGCTCACCCTGCCGCTGGCGGCAACCGCCGTCTTGGTGGCGGCGGCGTTCCTGCTCGCCGCCTGGCGTGACCACAGCGCGGGACTGCTGCCAGACCGACCGGGACGGGCGACCGCCTCTGGACTCCTGCATGGTCCATTCGGCCTGGCGTGGCGGCTGCAGCGGCCTGTACTAGCCGCCTGGCTGGCCGCGTTCGTCTTCGCCTTTGCCGCGCTCGGCGCGGGCGCCAACGGGGTCGGCTCGATTATCGGCGGCAGCACCGTGCTGAGACAGTATCTCCTCAGGGTCGGCTACCAGACCACCGTCACCGACGCCTACCTATCCGCCCTCATGCTGATCGCTGGGCTTGCCGCCGCCGTGTACTCGACATCTGCGGTACTCCGGCTGCGGACCGAAGAGACGGGGAACCTGGCCGACCCCGTCCTGAGCGCGGCCACAGGGCGCATCCGGTGGGCGCTCAGCCACATCTCGGTCGCGGTAGGCGGTGCGTGCCTGCTCCTCGCGGCGGCCGGGCTGTCGACCGGCCTGGGCTACGGCGTTCTCACCGGGTCCGTGAGCACCCAGGTGCCGAGACTGCTCGGCGCCGCGTTGGCCCGGCTGCCCGCGACAATGGTGGTGGCGGCGGTGGCCCTCTTGCTGTTCGGGCTGCTGCCCTGGGAGTCCATCGCACTGGCGTGGACGGCGGTGGCCCTGGTCGGGGTCATCGGGGTGTTCGGCCTGCCGCTGCAGTGGCCCGCCTGGATGATGGACATCTCGCCGTTCACCCAGGTCCCCAAGCTGCCCGGCGGAACCGTGTCGGCGGCGTCGCTGCTCTGGCTCTGCGCGGTCGCGCTGACGATCAGCGCAGCCGGCCTGATCGGACTGCGGCACCGCGACCTCGGCGACCTGGGCCCCTCCCGCCCGGTCAGCGCGGTCCGTGACCGGATCATTGTCTACGTGAGCTTTGATCCATCCCGGCAAGCCGCGGGGCACGAGTAGGGCGTGGCCGTTAGCCTTTCCTCATGACTGAGAGCCCAGGCCCGGGGCCTGACGCCGGGCAGGCGGGCAGGCCCCCGGTCCGCAGAATCGTGCGATCCACGCTGCGGGCGGGGGGATCAAGCGCCGTGCTGGTGGTCATCTATTACCTGCTGCCCCTGGATCGCGCCTCGACCACGGTCGCTGTCACGCTGCTGGTCATCGGGCTAGTGCTCCTCATGGGCCTGGTGGCCTATCAGGTCCGCTCGATCGTCCGGTCAGCGTACCCGCTGCTGCGCGGGGTCGAGTCCCTGGCGACCAGCATTCCGTTTTTCCTGCTGCTGTTCGCGGCGACCTATGTCGTGCTAGCGACGATTTCGGCTGGCAACTTCAGCCAGCCGCTGAGCCGCACTGACGCGCTCTACTTCACGGTCACCGTGTTCGCCACGGTCGGGTTCGGCGACATCACCGCCAAGACCGAGGTGGCGCGGCTGGTCGTGACCGGGCAGATGATCGCTGATCTAGTCGTCCTCGGCCTCGGAGTCAGGGTCCTGCTGAGCGCGGTCCAGCGTGGCCGGCAACGGCCGCCGGCCGGCGCCGGCACCGCCCCGCCCAGTAGTTGAGCCGTGCTCCGTACGTGAAGGCTGTGCACCCATGACCAACCCATGACCGCAGGCGTCATCGCGGAAGCGGCCGGGCTGTTCGCCGTCACCAACCTCGACGACATCGTCATTTTGTCGCTGTTTTTCGCCCAGGGCGCCGGGCAGCGCGGCTCGGCCCGGCGGGTGATAGCCGGCCAGTACCTGGCCTTCACCGCGATCCTCGCCGTGGCCATCGCCGTCACCTTGGGTGCCAGGTTCCTGCCCAAGGAAGCCCTGCCCTACCTCGGCCTGCTCCCGATCGCCCTCGGCCTGCGGGACGCCTGGAAACTCTGGCGGAATCGCAAGCCCGGTGACCGCGGCGGTCAGGCCGAATCCGGCCCGGGCGGCCCGACGATCCTCAAGGTCTCCGCCACCACCTTTGCCAACGGCGGCGACAACATCGGCGTCTACGTACCCGTCTTCACCAACGTCGGCACCAGCGGCACGATCGTGTGCTGCGTGGTCTTCCTGGTCCTGGTCGGCGTCTGGTGCGCCGCAGGCCGGTTCGTCGCCACCCGCCCGGTTATCGCCAGGCTCCTCGGCCGGTGGGGCCACATCCTGCTGCCCGTGGTCCTGATCACCATCGGCCTGCTCATCCTCATCGAGGGCGGCGCCTTCGGGTAAAGCGGCGCGTATCACCGGCGCGGCGCCTGCCACCGGGTGCTGATCCGGGCGTGCCGCATCCGGCCTACCAGGCGGACGTGCAGCGTCTCCGGCGTGTCGTCGCCCGCGTCCGTGCTGATCGCCAGCTGGCTGTGCCGCGCCGACAGCCCGTTGGCGTCTACCACCATGCCCGGCGCGAGGACCAGCTCTACGCCGCCGCCGCGCACCCGCATCTCGATGATCAGCTCGGGTCCGCTGCGTACCGCTCTGGTCAGGTCCAGCAGCACGTGGCACCACGCGGTGCGCAGCGCCAGCCGGTGCGGCAGCGTCCACCGGCCGTCGCGGCGCACCGGGCCGTGCTTCTCCTTGATGGTGACCACTTCGGCGGCAGGCTCGACCGGCGTCCTGGCGAGCGGCAGCGTGAGCGCGCCAGCGCGGCCTGGCGCCGCGATCAGGTCGGTGGTGAGCGGGGTCAGCGCGTCGATGGTGCGCGCGGCCAGCGCCGCGTCCACTCTCTCGTCGAACTCGGCCCGGTCGAGGCGGCCGTCGGCGACGGCGGCGCGCAGCAGCTCGATGACCCGGTCGCGGTCCGCGTCGGACGCGCGCAGCACGGGCGAGCTGGGCGGATCTGCCGGCATGCGGCCTCCCCGGCGACGTGGTGGCACCGCGCCACCGGCATTCACGTTATAGCGCGGGCCGGCGGCCAGCAACGAGTGTCACTTGACATCTGCTGCACAGCAGACTATACACATATGCAGTAACTGCACACTAGTGCAATGAATGGGAGGGAGTACCCCATGACACAGGACCGCATCGCCGCACAAGACCGCGTGGCACCCGCATCCGATCACGTCCTCACCGGGCCGGTAACGCTGATGAACAGCTTTACCGTCCGCCCTGACCGGGACGAGGCATTCCACGAGCTGTGGGCCAGGACAGCCAAGTACTTCACCGCTCAGCCGGGGTTCGTCTCCCTGCGGCTGCACCGGGCCGTTTCCGCCGACGCTCAGTACCGGTGGGTGAACGTCGCGAACTGGGAGTCGGAGGCGCACTTCCGGGCCGCGCACGGCACCGATGAGTTCCGGCGCGTCGTCACCCAGCCGGGTTGGGAGGAGTTTCCCAGCTCGCCGATGCTCTACCAAGTGATGACCGAAACCGGCTAGACGCGGTGCTGGCTGCGGCGCAATCACGGCGCCGCAGCCAGCCGGAAAACGAGATCCAGGTTCATTCGCAGTAACTGTTCCGGCATGATGCGGCAAACGTCGCCGGGAGAGATCGAAAACGGACCGCGGGTTATTTACTTCAGCGAACAGCCGATAACCCCCCAGCACCACAGTCCGGGTTGTTCGGCTAGCGGTTCCTTATGCTTGCTCAATGGAGATACGCAGCGACGAGGGTGTCTTGATCACCGGGGTCTATGGCGCGGGGAAGAGTACGGTCGCCGCGGAGATTTCCTACCTTCTGGAGCAGCGCCGGCAGCCGTATGCCCTGCTGGACCTTGACTTCCTGGGCTGGGGCGTGAACAGCTTCGACGATTCCGCGGCCGGGAACTCCTTCATGTTGCGCAACCTGGCGGCGGTGGTATCGAACTACCGCGAGGGGGGAATTAGCGTATTCGTCCTGGCTTACTTCGTCTCCAGCCACGAGGAGCTGCGCGGGATCCGGGAGGCGGTCGGGGTGCCATTGCGGGTCGTTCGCCTGTCGGTGCCGCTGCCCGATATCGAACAGCGCCTGGCGGCCGACGTGACCACCGAACGGCGGGAGGAACTGCGGGAAGCGGCCCGGCAGATAGAGGACGGTAAGGGCGTCGGGGTAGAGGACGTCGTGCTGGCCAACGACCGTCCGGTACCGGTCGTGGCGGAGCAGGTCATGACCTGGCTGGGCTGGACGTGACCCATATCGTGATCGCGGTGTCAGCTGGGGCCGCCTGGGTATCTGGCTACGTGTGAATCAACAAGATCAGCAGGCCATCGACGACCTGTTCCGGCACCTGTACCGGACCGCCGCGCAGGGGGGACCGCGGGATCGGCAGGCCGAGGCCAGGATCCAGCAGCACATTCAGCAAGGACCGCCCGGCCTGCTCTACCACATGGCGCAGACGCTCGTGGGGCAGCAGGCTGCGCTCCGGCAGTTGCGGGCCCAGCTGGCCGACTGCCAGCAGCAGCTCCGGCAGGACGGATCGCCGGCCGGTTTCGCCCAGCCAGGGCGGCGAGGCGCCGGACAGCCGGGCTACGGCGGTTACGCGCCGCAATACCAGCCGCCATCCGGCTGGCAACGATCGGGCGGCCAGGGTTTCCTGGCCGGGGCAGGCCAGATCGCCCTCGGCGTCGGCGGCGGCATCCTGGCGGCCGAGGCGCTGGGCAACCTGTTCAGCGGCGACGGGCTCTTCGGCGGCGACGACTACGGCGAGCGCGAATACGACCAGGGCTACTACGACGGCCGCCAAGATGAGGAACGCCAGGACGACAACCGCCAGGACGACGGTGGCCAGTACGAGGGCGGCCAGTACGACGGCGATGGCGGGTACGACGATGGCGGCGGATTCGACGACGGAGGCGGATTCGACGGCGGGGGCTGGTAGCACCCGGCCCGTTCGGGCCATCGAGGACCACGACAGGCGGCATGCCCTCGAATTGACTGCCGGGCAAGCAGGGTCGTCGAGTCGTGAGGACGTGCCCCGCTGTCGATACGGGGTGATCCCATGTGGGGCTGGATAGCCTGCTTGGCCGGCATCCATCACTGGTCTGAATGGAAAGTCGCAGACCTAGAGCAACCGTGGAAACAAGTCCGGACCTGCACTCGCTGCCGACATAAGTCGAACAACTTCGACTCGGTGCCGATCCGGGCGTCGAACCACTGGCTGAACTAATCCGAGACCGGCTAGCGCGCGCATCACGCTGGCCGTGACCCCCCGTGCCTGTCCTCCTCCTGCCCTAGCTGTGGTTGGCTTATGCCGGTAAAACTAGTTGCATCTATACTAGGTGCTATGTAACTATTAGCAGGCGGACGAGCCTGGCCGACCCGGCCAGGCGCGCCGCGACGAGATCCAGGTCACCTACCACAGATACCGAGGATGGACATGATTGACACCGGCACGTCGATGACCAGCGGCCGCGTCACCTCCCGTGACGGCACCCCGATCGGCTACCTGAAGACCGGCCGCGGCCCGGCCGTCGTGATCATGCACGGCAGCATGGAGTCGGCCCGCAGCCACACGCTGCTCGCCCAGGCCCTGGCCGGCGACTTCACCGTCTACCTGCCCGACCGGCGCGGGCGCGGCCTGTCAGGGCCGCACCGGCCCGACCACAGCGTGCGCACCGAGGTGGAAGACCTTCAGGCCGTCCTGGCCGAATCGGGCGCGCAGATGGTCTTCGGGGTCAGCGCCGGCGGTCTGGTCGTCCTGGAGGCCGCCCGAACCCTGCCCGGCATCCGCATGGTCGCCGTCTACGAGCCCGCGCTGGCCATGGACGCCACCAGGAATACCGCCTGGCTGGAGCGCTTCGACCGCGAACTGGCCGACGGCAAGCTAGCCGCCGCGATGATCACCAGCATGTACGGACTGGAACTGGCGCCGCCGTTCTTCAAGATCATGCCGCGCCGCCTGCTGGCGTCGCTCACCGAGATGGCCATGAAGAGCGAGGACTCTAAGGCCGCCCCGGAGGCCATCACCATGCGCAAGCTGGCCCCGACCATTCACTACGAAGGGGTGCTCATCGCCGAGATGGCCGGCACCGTCGACGCATTCCGGACGGTCACCGCCGACGTCCTCATCCTGGGCGGGAGCAAAGGGCTGCCCTTCCTCAAGCCGGCCCGCGACGCGCTGGCCCGGACGCTTCCGCGCAGCCGGCGCGTGGAGTTTCCCGGCCTGGACCACGGCGCCTCCAGCGACCCCAGCGCCACCAATCGGGGCGGCAAGCCCGAGATTGTCGCCCAGGTCGCCCGCGAGGTCCGCACCTTTTTCACCACCCTCAACAGCCGTCAGGAGACACAGTGACATCCGCGGCGACCATTGAGCCGAACGAGCCCTGATCTCGCCCCGGCGCACGTCACCTGCGGACATTGCCGATCGCGGTGAACAGCACCAGGACCAGGGTGGTGACGGCGAGGATGCCGTGCAGGAGGACGACCGTCACCGGGAAGTTCCGTTCCGGGGGGACGACAGCGTCCCTGGTGAGCGACGGACCTGGGTTGCCGACGGTCCGGTACACACCGATCCAGCGTGCCGCCATGATCAGGCCCAGGACGGCGACGGTGCCCAGGGCGGCGACCGTGGCCCAGGCCAGCCGCTTCTGGTTGAGCAGAAGGTAGCTGATCCACAGCATCAGGCCGCCGAGGCCGAGCAGGGCGTGAGCGGAAATCACCGGCACGGGCAGGCGAGTCGCGGCCGCGGTCTGGAACTCGCTGTCGTACTCGATGATCCAGATAATAAGGAGAACGAGGCCAGCCAGAATGGTGACCATCCAGGTAAACAAGGCGACGACGCTCATCTGAATCTCATCTCCGACGCTCTGGAACTCAGCTCCCGTGCCCGGGGGGTGCGTACCGGGAACTGAGCCGGCGTGTAGTCAGCTGAGAACTGCTGGTTGAGCGGTCACGGGCAGGGTCCAACCACCGACCTTCCGTTGTGAGGAGGAGAACGACAACCAGATGACCCCCCATGGCCGCAACGAGTGTAACCGACATATTTCGCTTGGATGCGGACAATTCAGATCGTCAGGCGATAAAGCGGCGCCGCGGGCCCGCTGTCTCCGGGCACTGAGGCTGGCGTTAACGGTGTTGCGAAAGTCGGTCGGCGAGCCGCGCCCGATGGCGAAGTACGGCACTTCCCGCTCATCCGCCGCCCCGGTTGTTACGGTGGGTCGGGTGGATACTGGAGAATCTCCTGCCCGGGAAGCCACCGCTGCCATCCAGGCGCCCGGCGACAGTGAGAGCGCGAGTCAACCCGCCAGCCCGGCCAGGCTCGCCTTCGCCAGCTTCCTCATGCTGTTCGTGGAACTCGCGCTGATTCGCTGGGTCGGCGCGAACAACGTCTTCGTGAACAACGCTACGAATTTCGT
>Ga0207674_10010723_pt1 | contig 10346 bp, 9 predicted proteins | sample KBSCornC72_FD_184303 | JGI IMG/M metagenome (GOLD analysis project Ga0207674, IMG submission 184303) | Corn rhizosphere microbial communities from Kellogg Biological Station, Michigan, USA - KBS Corn C7-2 (SPAdes) (version 2) | ecosystem: Host-associated > Plants > Roots > Rhizosphere > Soil ...
GGTGGCGACACACTCTTTCGGGTGTACTCGGAGAGATTGTTTGATGCGTTAAGGCCCTAGAGCGCAACCCATGATCGTCCATGAAGCGCCAAGGAGTCCAGCATGAGTCAGCAGCAGTTGATCAACCTGCAAAGCCGTTTGCGCCGCAAGCTTGCCGCCTCTACCGGCACCTGGAGCAGTGGTCGCGTCGACAGCCTGACGCTCGCGCTTCGGAAGGTCGAACAGCAGTTGACGGCGGGCGTCACGAATCCCTCGCACTAGGCCGCCACCGTACGCCTCTAGCGATCCCCTCGTCCTTGAGAGGCTAGCCACCCTTCCGCGTTCTCACGCGGATGGACGCCGGCGCAGTCGTGTGCGCCTTGAGAGCAGTGACTTCGCCAGGTCGGACTCTGCCGCTGCCCGGTCCGCCGGAGACGTCGTCTGAGCAAGTCGTAGCGCCAGCTCGCCGCTCCGGGACGAGCCACTCGTGCACGCCAGCTACTCGCGCTACCGCCTCGCGACATGCTGCGCGCCGGCGTCGAGATCCACGAGATCAGCCCGGCCTCGTTGGCCAGCCCTTCGGGCCGGCTCGGACGTTTCGGTCGCTCGATCGGGCGGCTGCATGCCAAGGTCGCTGTGATCGACCGACGCCTGATGTTCATCGGTTCGATGAAGGCTCGCGCAAATACGGAGGTCGGCCTGGTGATCGAAGCCCAGCGCTGGTCGAACAAGCCTCGACCACGCTGTTTCATAGCCTCGTCGACTCCGCGTCGTACGAGTTGCGGCTCACCTCGGACCGGGCCGACATCGAGTGGATCGAGACCGGGGCCGGTGGCGCCCGGATCATTCACACCCGCGAGCCGGACCACGCCTGGCGCTGCGCCTGAAACTCTGGTTGCTCTCGCCTTTCGTCGGCGAGGACTTGCTGTGACGCGCCTTGTCGGGTTCGACCAGACCTCGCCAACGAGACGCCAGGCAAACCATCCGCGGCCTGTCAGCGGCTCCGAAGCCATACCCACGGAGCACGAGGCCCGGCACCTCGCTGCCTTCGAAATTGCGGTTCGATCACCGCCGACACGAACGCGAATCAAGTTCTCCAGGGCGTTTGCCACACCTTCCGCTTTCTGAAGCCTGTCGATGCGTGCACGCCTGTGCACGGGCAGGCGGACCGATCGACCATCCAGGTGCGCAACGACGAGCGCCTTCAGATTGCACAACGCCGATGCATTGCGCCAAAGCCCTGAACCACCCTCCTTCGCCGTCTCGAAACGCTCGATTGCGATATCCACCGCCGTCGGTAGCTTCATCTTCCTGAGGGTCAGGAGATGAGCCGAGACACAAGGTGTAGGCAGCCTCCCACGCGCGATGGGCATGTCGGGCGATGCCATGACGCGCGCTTGCGCGATGCCGGCACGCTTTGGCGCCGACTACGCTTGCCCTTCCATGGCCCGGATCCGGGCGTGCGTTTCGCAACCACCATTTGCTCGAAGAGACCTCAACGATGAACTTCATCATCTGCAAGAGGAGCATCCGATGAACGTGATTGACATCCTGAAGCAATACGCGGACAGCCCGACCGACACGAACGCGGACTTCGACGCCGTCGCGCGTCAGGTGCCGACCGAGGTTCTGGGCCATGGCATCGCCCAGGCGATGCGGTCCGACCAGACACCTTCCTTTGGCAGCATGATCGGCAGCCTGTTCGGTGGTTCGGACCCGCAGCAGCGCGCGGGTCTTCTGACGCAACTGATTCGTGCGGCCGGCCCGGCAGTTCTGTCCAGCATCGGCGGCGGTGCGCTCGGGCGGATCGTCCAGAGCATGCAGGGTGCGCGCGAGGCTGCACAGCCGACCACGATCTCACCAAGTGACGCCGCCGATGTCACGCCGGATCAGCTGCAGGAAATCGCCGCTGGCGCGGAAAAGGCGGACCCGAGCATCTTCGACAAGATCGGTGCCTACTACGCGCAGCACCCCGAGGTCGTCAAAGTCTTGGGCGGTGCGGCGCTCGCCATCGCTCTCGGCCAAATGGCGAACCGAGTCAAGCGTTGACGCATGGCCTGTCATACGAGCGCCCCGTTGGCTGGGTGAAAGGAGCGCACCGCAATGCGATCTCGCGAGACTGAGTTTGCGGCTTTGGCCGTATACATCGCGCAGCGGCGCGGGGCTATCCTGCAGGCGTGGCGCAAAGCGGTGACGTCCGATCCCACCTTGACCTCCGGTGCGTCGCTTCCGCGCGCCCAGCTTCACGACCACATTCCCGCGCTCCTTCTCGACTTCGAACAACGGCTCGCCGCCGGCGGCGCTGCCAAGGCGGCAGACGTCAAGGACGCCAAGAAGATGCACAAGGGAGATGCCGCGGCCCACGGTCTGCATCGATGGCAGCAAGGGTTCGATCTGGCAGAGGTCACGCGAGAGCTGTCGCAGCTCAACGAGTGTGTCGTGATCGAACTCGATAGCTACGCGGTTGCGCACCCGGAGCTCGATCGATCCGTGATGCCGTTGGCCCGCACGATCTGGGCGCGACAGCACGGCACCGCCATGGGCGCGAGCACTTCGCAGTACTTCCGGCTGCAGCAACTCGAAGCCAACAGCCACATCAGGGATCTGGAGCACGCCCTCGAGGCGCTGCGCGAGCTGGAACAGCATCGCGCCCAGCTCTGGCAGCAGGCCGCACACGACTTGCGGGGAAACCTGGGCGTGGTCGCGAACGCAACCGCAGGCCTCACGTCCGCGAATGCTTCCGAACTGGCCCGCGGCAACTTCTTGCGCATGCTCGATCGCAACGTGCGCGCATTGCGTCACCTGCTGAACGACGTGACCGGTCTCGCCCGACTGCAAGGTGGCCAGGAACATCGGAATGCCGAACGGATGGACGCGGCAGCAGTTTTGCGCGACGTATGCGAGGGCTTGCAGGCCTCCGCTCAGGAGCGAGACTTGTACCTCAGGTTCAACGGCCCTCCCGTGCTGTGGGTCGAAGGGGATCCGGTCAAGACAAGACGCATCATCCAGAACCTCGTGCTCAACGCCACCAAGTACACCCAGCAAGGGGGCGTCACGGTGAGCTGGGGAGACAGTGACGGTGGCGACGCGGAGCGCTGGTTCGTGCAGGTGCAGGACACCGGGCCCGGATTCCATGCCGGCCCCGGGTCGCAAATTGCGGGCGCGCTGGAAGAGGCGACCGATCAGGCAAGGCAGATCTCGACGGACGCAGCCCATGGCAAGGTCACCCATGCAGATGGCAGACTCGCCGAGTCACATCCGCTCGAACGCCACGATCCCCGCGCAGTTCATCAGAACGCGGGCGGAGGAATAGGACTGTCGATCGTCAAGCGTCTTTGCGAGTTGCTCGACGCCACCCTGGAGGTGGAATCGAAGATCGACGCGGGCACGACCTTCCGCATCCTCCTGCCGCGGCGGTACGCCGAAGGTTCGTGACACGCCGCCGCGACGGGCCCCGACGGCAACTCCCGACGCCGAACAGGTTCCAGCCCGAAGCCGAACGGGTCGAACGCCAGTCGCAGGACGCTGCCGTCTATCCGGCTCTCAGCCGCTGGCTCAGATCGCGCGCCTCGCGCGTCAGGCAGCGCACATAGGCCTCGCGATTGCGCAAACCGTCTTCCTTCGGCGCGACCAGGCAGAGGGTCGCGATGCAGGTCTCTCCCTGCTCGAGCACCGGTGCGGCAAAACACTGGGTGAAGCTGTCGACCTGGCTTGCGAACGTGAAATAGCCGGCCGCGCGCGCGTCGTGCACCTGGCGCAGGAACTCCCTGGTCGCGAGCCGGCTGCCGTTCGGCAGCTTGAAGTCCGCGGAGGGGATGAAGTCGAGGATCTCGCGGTCGCTCATGTGCGAGACCAGGAGCCGGCCGGACGCTGTCCACGGAATCGGGATCGCCTCACCGACGTTGGACGAAATGCGAAACGGCCGGATGCCTTCCTTCATCAGCGCCACGGTGTACTTGTTGCCGTCGAGCATGCACAGCTGCGCCGTCTCGCGGGTCTCCTGTGTCAGGCGGGTCAGCACCGCGTCGCACTCGCGCATCAGGTCGAAGCGCTCGGCATAGGCGCTGCCGAGAAAGTACAGCTTGCGCCCGAGGAACACCTGGCCTTCCTCGCCGGCGTACTCGAGCGCTCCATGCTTGAGCAGCAGGTTGACCAGCTCGTACACCGACGATCGCGGCGCGCCGATGTGCGCGGCGATCTCGTTGGGCCGCATCGGCTTGCGCCGGGCGCGGAAGAAGTCGAGGATCTCGAACGCCCGATCCAGCCCGCGCGAGCGGCGGGCCATGATGTCGTCGTCCATGGCTTTCGTGGCCATGCTGCTCCCTGCGGCTAGTGAAAGGACGAATTCTTCAGGAATTCGGCGAGCCTTTCGCTTTTCGGGCGCAGGAACATCTCTTTCGGGTCGCCTTCTTCGCCGATGCGCCCCTGGTTCATGAAGATCACGCGCGTGGACACCTCGAACGCGAAGCGCATCTCGTGCGTCACCAGCAGCATCGTCATGCCCTCGCGCGCGAGGTCCTGAATGACCACCAGCACCTCGTTGACCAGCTCCGGGTCGAGCGCGGAGGTCACCTCGTCGAACAGCATCAGGCGCGGGCTCATCGCGATCGCGCGGGCGATCGCGACGCGCTGCTGCTGCCCGCCGGAGAGCTGGCCGGGGTAGTGGTCGCGGCGTGAGAGAAGGCCCACGCGGTCCAGCCATTTCTCGGCAACGGCGCGAGCCTCGTCGCGCGTCATTTTCTTCACCTTGACCAGGCCCAGCATCACGTTCTCGGCCGCGCTCATGTGCGGGAACAGATTGAACTGCTGGAAGGCCATGCCGGTCAGCGCGCGCTGGCGGGCGACCTCCTTCTCGCTCTTGCGCTGGCGCCTGCCGTCGCGCAGCTCGTAGCCGATGTCCTCGCCGTCGATGCGGATCGAGCCGTCGCTGAACTCCTCCAGCATGTTGATGCAGCGAAGCATCGTGGTCTTGCCGGAGCCGCTGGAGCCGATCACGCACACCACGTCGCCGCGCTGCATGCTGCAGTCGACGCCCTTCAGCACTTCGACGTCGCCGTAGTGCTTGTGCAGGTTGCGGATCTCGAGGATTGGGTTCGTCGTCATGGTCAGGACGGAATGTGGGTCTTGCGCTCGACGAAGCGCCCGAAGCGTTCGATGCCGAAGTTGATCGCGAAATAGAGGAACCCGGCGAACAGGTAGAACGGCATGTTCATGAAGGTGCGCGAGATCACCTCCTGCGAGGCGAGCAGCAGGTCGCCGACACCGATGATGGACAGCAGCGTCGAGGCCTTGACCATCTCGGCCGCCGTGTTCACCCAGGTCGGCAGGATCTGGCGGATCGCCTGAGGCATCAGCACCGAGACGAAGGTCTGCGAGAACGTGAGGCCGATCGCCTTGGCCGCTTCGATCTGGCCCTTGTGGATGGCCTGCAGTGCGCCGCGCACGATCTCGCCGACATGCGAGCTGCAGAACACCGCCAGCGCCAGCACGCCCGCCTGGAACGGTCCGAGCTGGATGCCCGCGGTGCCGAGGATGTAGTAGCTCGCGAGCACCAGCACCAGCACCGGCGTGCCGCGGATGAAGTCGGTATAGCCGCGCATCGGGAGGCGCAGCGGCGCTGCGCCGTAGGTCAGCGCGAGCCCGACGAAGACGCCCAGCACCGTGCCCGCGACGATCGCCAACGCGGCCGACGCGATCGTGATGCCCACGCCCTGCAGCAGAGGCACGCGCGCGATCCACAGCTCATGCAGGAACTGGGCGAACGAAAAATCCATCGCGTGATCGGCCTCAGCGCGGAACGGCGAGGCGCCGCTCGACGTGGCGGAACAGCGCGGCGAGCACCGTGCAGGTTCCGACGTACAGCAGGCTCGCGACGATCCAGGTCTCGACCACGCGGAAACTCTCGATGTTGATCTTGCGCGCCTCGAAGGTCAGCTCCGGCACCGCGATGACCGCGGCGAGCGACGTGTCCTTGAACAGCGAGATGATCGTGCTGCCCAGCGAGGGCAGCACGTTGCGCAGCATCAGCGGCCCGACGATGGACGCATTGATCTGCCAGCGCGTCAGCCCGATCGCCTGGCCGGCCTCGCGCACACCCTTCGGCACCGACAGCAGGCCGGCGCGAAATACCTCGGCGAGGTAGGCGCCCGAATAGACCGCGAGCGTCAGCACGAAGGACTCGACGCCTTCGAGCTGCAGGCCCAGGTCCGGCAGCGCGAAGTAGACGAACAGCACCAGCACCAGGATCGGCGTGTTGCGGATCACCGTGACATAAGACCTCGCGAGCCGTCGGGCGGCGGCATGCCGCGAGACGAGCGCGAAGCCCAGCACCAGCCCGATCGCGACGCCGATCGCGATCGCGCCGACGGCCAGCAACAGGCTCAGCCCCAACCCCTGCAGCAGCTTGTCGAAACTGCGCCAGACGGCGGCGAAGTTCAGCGCGTAGTCCACGGGCGGCGCTGGGCGGCGGTCACTTGTACTCGACCGGGAAGCCGATCTTCGGCGGCGCGAGATCGACGCCGAACCAGGTCTTGAACGAGGCCGCATAGGTCTGGAACTCGACGCCGGTCATCGCCTCGTGCAGCGCGGTGTTGACGAAATTGACCCAGTCCTGGTCGCCGCGCTTGACCGCGCACGCATAGGTCTGCGGGTTCCAGCCGTAGCCCGAGTCCTTGTACTTGCCCGGGTTCTGCTTGACGAACCAGTCGATCGACGACTGATCGGTGGCTGCCGCATCGGCGCGGCCGGAGTTGAGCGCCTGGTAGATCAGGTCCTGCGAGTCGAACTGCGAGACCTTCGCGGCCGGCAGCGCGGCATGCACCATCGGCTCCGCGTACACGTTCTGCAGCACGGCGATCTTCGCCTTCGCGCCTGCAGCCTTCAGCGCTGCATAGTTGGCATACGGGCTGTTCGACTTCAGCAGCAGGCCGACGCCTTCGCGGTAGTACGGAATCGTGAACGCGACCTGCTGGGCGCGCGCGCCGGTCACGGTGAGGAACTGACAGGTGATGTCGACCTTGTCGGTCGTGATGTTCGGGATGCGCGCATCGGACGACTGGGTCACGAACTCGATCTTCTCCGGGTCGTCGAACAGCGCCTTCGCGATCATCTTCGCGACGTCGATGTCGAAGCCTTGCAGCTTGCCGTCCGCGCCCTTGAAGTGCCATGGCGCGTTGGTGCTGCCGGTGCCGACCACCAGCTTGCCGCGCGCCAGCACCTGCTCGAGCTTGCCGGCAGCGTGCGCCGAGACCCCACCCAGCAGCGCCGTCACGGCCAGCGCCACCACCCCCAGTCGACGAATGTTCATGCCGCGTACTCCAATGGTTGTTGCCACGATCTGCAATGTCCACAATAGCGGACAGCTGTCCGAAATACAGAACGAACTGTAGCGGTCGACGTAACGCGCTGTCAAACGCGCGTCGGTTATGGACGCAGCCGACCGCTGGGGCCTCGATGCGAGATCAACGCCGAGCAGAAGAGCCTGCCGGAGGAGCCGCTCGACACGCCCCGGCCGTAGTGCGGTGTTCAAGCCTCGCAGGGCCTCTTCGGCAGGGACGTGGGTGTCCCCAGATCGGCCTTGTCATGTCGGAAGCAGCTATCCCGCCCCGGCCACGCTCGCCTTCCAGCCGCGAAGGCCATCGAGTACCGGATCGAGTTCGATCGTGGACAGGCCCAGCAAGGCATCGACGACAGCCGGCGACGCGCCGTTGACGCAGGCCTGTTCCAGCGCGTCGGCGGCGGCGCGCACGCGTTCGGCGCCCAGCGTCGCGGCCAGGCTCTTCAGGTCGTGAGCAATGAGCTGTGCGGACGCCATGTCGGCGACCGCACAGGCGGCGCGGAAGCGTTCGGCAAAGCCTACCTGCTGCTGCAGGAACAGGCCGAGCAGCCGCGCGTACAGCGGCTCGGCCGGGTCGATCCCGGCGGCCATCGGGATGGCGCCGTCGATGCCGGGCAGTACCGGCCAGGGCGCGCCGGCAGCCGGCGCGCCCTGGCCCGCCTCGGGCTTGGGTGCGGGCATGGGCTCGCGGCGCACCCAGCGCACCAGCGTCGCGAACAGCTCGTCCACCTTGATCGGCTTGGCGACGTGGTCGTTCATGCCGGCGGCGAGCACCTTCTCGCGGTCGCCGACCATCGCGTTCGCCGTCATCGCGATCACCGGCAGCTCGCGCCAGCGTGCGTCGGCGCGCATCGCACGCGTCGCCTCGTACCCGTCCATCACCGGCATCTGGCAGTCCATCAGCACGGCGTCGAAATGCCCGCGCTCGAGCATCGCCAGCGCCTCTTTGCCGTCGGCGGCGATCTCGGTCAGCACGCCGACGCGGCGCAGCAGGTCACACGCGAGTTCCTGGTTGATCGCGTTGTCCTCGACCAGCAGCACTCGCGCCCCGGAAAGGACCGCGCGGTTCTGCAGCACCGCTTCTTCGCGCCGGTCGCTGCGCGCGACTCGCTGGCGCGATCTTGTGGGCACCAGCGCAGTCAGGCAGGCGTCGAGCAACGCCGACGGCGTGACCGGCTTGGTCAGTGTCGCCGCCACCGTGACCTGCTCGGCGGCGAGGCGACGGGCCACCTCGTCGCGGCTGAACGCGGTCAGCATCAGCACGGTCGGCGGCGGGTGGCGCAGCGTGGTGCGCGCCAGCCGCTGCGCGCAGCCGATGCCATCCAGCTGCGGCATGCGCCAGTCCAGCAACAGCAGCTCGAACGGTTGGTCTGCCGTGTCGGCAGCAACCACGACGGCGATGGCCGCCGCGCCGTTGGCGACGGCCGTGGGCCGCAGCCCGAACGCGGCCGCGGTCTCGACCAGCGACAGGCGCGCGCATTCGTTGTCGTCGACGACGAGCACGCGCCGGCCATGCAGATGGTCGGGCAAGCCGGCCGGCTCGGCCGTCTCGTCGCCGCTTGTCTCGAAGCGGGCATTGAAGCTGAAGCGGCTGCCTTGGCCGGGCGTGCTGTCGAGGCTGATTTCGCCGCCCATCATGCGCACGAGATGGCGGCAGATCGCCAGTCCGAGGCCAGTGCCCCCGAAGCGCCGGCTGGTCGACGTGTCGGCCTGCACGAAGGGCTGGAACAGGCGCTGCTGCTGCCCGGGCGGAATGCCGATCCCGCTGTCACGGACCTCGAAGCCCAGGCGCACCGCGCTGCCTTCGTGTTCCAGCAGCTCGACCGCAACGACGACCTCGCCGCGCTCGGTGAACTTGACCGCGTTGTTGGCCAGGTTCAGCAGCACCTGGCCAAGTCGTGCAGGGTCGCCGATCAGCTTGCACGGCAAGCCCGGCGGCACGGCAAACACGAGCTCCAGCCCTTTCTGTTCGGCGTGCATACCGACGACCGTGGCGAGGTTGTCAAGCACCTCTCCGAGCTCGAACGGAATGCTTTCCATGTCCAGATGGCCGGCCTCGATCTTCGAGAAGTCGAGGATGTCGTTGATGATGCCCAGCAGCGATTCGGCCGATTGGTGCACCTTCTGCACATAGTTGCGCTGCTCGGCGTTGAGCCCGCTCTGCAGCGCGAGATGCGACATGCCGAGAATGGCGTTCATCGGCGTGCGAATCTCGTGGCTCATGTTGGCCAGGAACTCGCTCTTCGTGCGCGTGGCGTGTTCGGCGACGCTGCGCGCCTCGCGTTCGGCCTCAGCTTGGCGGCGTTCGGTCAGGTCGAGCACGAACGCAACCGCGCCGTTGATCGGATGGTCGATCAATCCCGAGCACACCAGCACGGGGACGTGGCGACCGTCTCGCGCGATGTAGGCCTTCTCGTACTGGGCGCACACGCCGTTCAGCAGAATCTCCTGCCGCCGCAGCTCATCGTTGGCCAGCAGCTCCGGCGGCGTCAGCGCCTGCCACGTGAGACCGGCGCCCTGCAGGTCGGCGCGCTTGTAGCCCAGCATGTCGAGGAAGGCGGCGTTGGCGTCGATGATGCGGCCGGTGATGTCGACGAAAAAAACGCCGATGATGTTGGATTCGAAGAGTCCGCGGTTGCGCACTTCACTGGCTCTCAGCGCTTCCTCGGCTCGCTTGCGTTCGGCGTTCTCCTCGCGCAGTGCGTCGTACAGCAGTGCGTTTTCGAGAGAGATCGCGGCCGGCGCCGCCAGCACGTCCAGCACCTGCAGCCGCTCGGCGGTGAAGGCATCGGGCACGGTGCGGTGCTCGAGCAGCATCAGGCCGACCAGCGACTCGTCGCGCAGGATCGGCATGCACAACAGCGACTTCGTCGGCTGCGTTGCGAAGTACGGGTCGTCTGCAAACGGGTGCGGCCGCGTCGCGTCGCCAAGCAGCACCCGCTCGCGGCTGCGCTGCACGTAGTTCAGCACCGACATCGGCAGCATGTCAGCCCGTAGCGGCTGGCCTCGCGGCGTGAACTGCACCGACGGC
>Ga0207674_10010726_pt1 | contig 10342 bp, 9 predicted proteins | sample KBSCornC72_FD_184303 | JGI IMG/M metagenome (GOLD analysis project Ga0207674, IMG submission 184303) | Corn rhizosphere microbial communities from Kellogg Biological Station, Michigan, USA - KBS Corn C7-2 (SPAdes) (version 2) | ecosystem: Host-associated > Plants > Roots > Rhizosphere > Soil ...
GTCCCGCCGAGGACCATGCCGCGCCCGTCCTGCAGCGCGACGAGCGCCGGGTCAGCTCGCTCCTTGTTGAGCGAGTCGACCTGGGCCCACGCTCCAGCAGCCGGGTCGTAGATCTCCGCCCGCTCGCTGTTAGTCGGCTCACCCGCAGCGACGCACGCCTGGTTGCCGACCACCAGGACCTGGCCGCCTGTGAGCAAGGCGGACCTCGACCCCAGTCTCGGGAAGTCCATCTTGCCCGCCGACTGCCAGCCGGTCTGCGCCTCCGTCGGGCTCGAGGTCGGCGGTGAAGCAGACGTCGGCGCCGGCGACGCTGAGGGCGTTTCGACGTTCGAGGGGGAGGGCGAGGAGGACGGACCGGCCGCAGGCGTGCACCCCGCGACGATGGCGGTGATGACGAGCGGGAGCACCCGGATCCGAACGATTCGCGTATCCATGGTCCGAGACGCTACGCCACGCGCGTGGCCGAGGGAAAGGGCCGAATGTCAGGTCGTCGTGGTCGCAGTCCGGGCGAACGTCTCCAGCAGCATCGCCACGAACTTGCGCTCATCGGCATCGAGCGCGACATCGATGTTCGGCTCCTGGCGACTACGGAAGTTCGTATCGACCACGGTCTCGCCTACCGTCAGCTCGCCCGTCGTCTCGACATCGACGTGGAGGTGATGCGTCGAGATCACGCTCGGGTCGACGAGCGATGCGACAGCCAAGGCGTCATGCACCGGCGCGGCATTCGGGCGCTTCATCGGCTGGGTGGTGTCGTAGCCCTGGATACGCCGCTCCGTGAAGGTCGCGGCCGCATCGCCGGCTGGCGTGCCGAGTGCCCGCAGCGCCGCGCAATCGTCGAGCGACACGAGCGCCTGGTGGGTGGCGTCGAGCGGCACGAGCGTGATCTTCCGCACACGGCTGTTGATCACGACGCGCGCCGCCTCGGGATCGGCCCAGACGTTGAACTCAGCCCGCGGCGTCACGTTCCCGTACCGATTTGCACCGCCCATGATCACGATCTCGGGGATCAGATCCTTGAGCTTCGGTTCGGCCAGGAGTGCCGTGGCGACGTTCGACATCGGCCCGACGGGCACAAGGACGATCGGCTCCGTCGCGGCTCGATAGGTCTCGATCAGGAAGTCGACCGCCCCGGTCGCCTGCTTGGTCGACCGCGAGGGCGGGATGTCCAGGTAGCCGCCGTGCACGGCATTCGAGCTCTGGATGTCGCCGCGCGGGATCGGGAAGTCATCACGCTCGATGGGCTTGGCGACGCCCTCGTAGACCGGCACCGGGATGCCGATATGGTCGAAGACGCGTAGCGAGTTCTCGGTGCAGTAGTCGACCGGCACATTGCCATTGACGGTCGTCGCCGCTACCAGCTCGAGGTCCGGATGGAGCGCCGCGAGCATCAGCGCGACGGCATCGTCCGTTCCGGTGTCGACGTCAAGGATCAGTTTCCTGGGCATCCACCGAGTGTAGAGGGCTACTCCCGAGGCTCGTCGAGCCCGAGCCCGAGGCGCTGCGCGACGGCCGCCGCCTCGACCCGATTCGCGACCCCGAGCTTGCCCAGGATGTTCGAGACGTGGACGCTCGCCGTCTTTCGCGTGATGAACAGCTCGTCGGCGATCTGCTGATTGCTCCGGCCTGCGGCGACGAGCCGGATCACCTCAGCCTCGCGCTCGGTCAACCCAAGCGGATCCCGGAGGGGCGCGTCACCGCTCGGATGCTCGAGAGCGATCCTTGCCTGGCGTGCCAGGCGCTCGATGTCTGCCACGAGAGGCTCCGCGCCGAGTCGCGTCGCGATCTCGTGCGATGACCGCAACCACCCACTCGCTTGCGCTCGATCGCCCCGACCGGCGATGAGTGCCTCTGCGGCGCGATACCGCGCATAGGCCTCGATAGCCGGCCGATCGCGCGAAGCCCACGAATCGGCGATGGCGTTCCACGCCCACGGATCGGGGACGTCGCGGGCACGACGGATCTCTCCTTCGCACAGCGTGATGACGGCCGCAAGGTACTCGTCCGTTCCGCTCGTAGCGGGCGATCCCGGCTCGAACAGGGCCGAGACCGCGGCGCAGCGCTGCAAGCCGACCACCCGGGCACCCTCGTCACCCGCGGCTCTGGCCGCCGTGACGCCATCCGCCTCCGCCCGGAGCGCGGACCACGCGATCCAAGCCACGGCGGGATCCGGCAGCGCGCGAGGCGTGGGCACGAGGTCCCCGATGGCTCCGTCGACCGCGGCCCGGATGAGCCCGAGTCGACCCTGGAGCATCGCCAGATCGACGATCGCGCCGAGCAGCGCGAGACGCGCCTGACCATAGCCACTCGGTCTGAGCTCGCCCGCGATCCGAACGTGTCCCTCGGCCGCGTCGAAGCGACCCTGGTTCGAATCCACCCGAGCTCGCGCGATGTGGAGCGCGGCGGCCGCCGATCCCACAGGGTCGAGGGCGAGTCCTTCGTCGGCGGAGGCAGCGGCTTCGACCCAGCGTCCGAGGTCGAACTGCGCCTTCGAGGCCGTCGCGAGCAAGGCTCCGCCGTATGTGCGGGCGACGCCGAGGCGTTCGGCGACCCGATAGCCCTCGATCGCTGCCGCGAGTGCCTCCTTGGTGCGGCCGACCTCATCGAGCAACGCCGCGAGATTCGCGTGGCCGAGGGCGATCCCCTCGACGCCGCCAAGCTCCTCGGCAAGGCTCAACGCTCCCCGGTAGATCGCGATCCCGCTGTCGGGATCCCCAGTGACGGCCTCGGACCAGCCTAGGACCCCCATGGCGAAGGCCTCTTCGGACGTGGCCGACACCTGGCGTGCCACCGAGATCGCCTCTCTCGCGATGTCTCGTGCACCGATCGGATCGCCCGCGACCAGCCGGAACCCGGCGGCCTGACCCAGCGCGCGAGCTCGAGTGGGCGACGGCGGCGACTCCGGGATGAGCCGAAGGGCTTCGTCGACCGCTGCCTCCGCGGCGATCCGATCACCAGCCTCCCAGAGGAACCACCGGAGCCGGTCGTGGAGGCCGCCCAGTCGCAGCGGGTCGGGACGGCCCGTCGCGATCGCATCGATCTCGGCGGTCGCGATCGCCTCCCGGCCGAGCTCGACCGCTCGACCGTACGCACCGGTCAGCACGGCGCACTCGGCGGCCCGCTGCAGGACGGCGATCCGGTCGATGTCGATGGAGTGATCGTCGAGTCGGTCCCAGAGCTCGAGCGCAGCCTCGTGGTGGCGCAACGCCTCGCGGAATGCGTAGACCCGCTCGGCATCACGCGCTGCGTCGATGAGCGCCGGGATCGCGCGCTCGGCATCGCGGGCCGCCACCCAGTGATGGGCAAGCTCGGCGGAGGTGACGTCGATCCCGGCGATCTCTCCCCGGCGCTCGAGCTCGCGGCCGAATGCCGCGTGGAGTCGATCACGCTCGCCGATCAGGAGGCTGTCGTACGCGACCTCGGCGAGCAGGGCATGCCGGAATGCGTAGCCACTCGGTCGCCCGTTCGCATCGACCACCTCGACGAGGATCGCGCCCGCGAGCGCGGGTCGCAGCGCGTCGGCGATGGCCGTCTCCGGTCGCTGGAGCACCGCGGCGATGAGCGGATCGTCGACCCGGCGGCCGGCGGCGGCTGTCGCCCGAAGGACATCGCGCGTGGGATCGGGCAGGTCCGCCATCCGAGCGCCAAGGACATCGCGAAGGCGCTGCGGCAGCTTCTGCCTCGTCGCACCTCCAGACGCGAGCTGCTCGACGAAGAACGGGTTTCCCCCGCTCCGCTCGACGATCGATTCGAGCGACTCGCCGGTCGCCGACGACGCGTCGATCGACCGAACGAGCGCCAACACCTCGGTTCGCCCGAGCGGCTGGAGTTCGATCCGATCGACCCAGTCGTCGAGGTCGAGCTCTGCGAGCCATCGCGCGACGGCGCTCCCCGCTTCCAGCTCATCGGTCCGGATCGTCACGACGAACAGCACCGGGGCCTCGCGGAGGTTCCGGGACAGGAACGTGGTGAGGGCGAGGGTGTCCTCGTCAGCCCATTGGACGTCCTCGATCACGACGAGGACGGGGCCGTCGCCGGCGAGACGCTCGATCACGGCAAGGACCGCCTCGAAGAGCCGGCTCGAGCCGCCGCGATCCCGTTCTCCGGCGGGTGTCATGCGCCCGCTACCAGGAAGCTCGGGAAGCAGTCGCGAGATCTCGTCGCGCGCGGGTCCGAGAAGCCCGGGGACGCGACCCGGATCCATGGATCGAGTCAGCCGCCGCAGCCACTCGACGTAGGGCGCGTACGGGGCGGATCCGCTGGCGGCCGGTAGGCACGCGCCAGTCAGGACGGTGACGTTCCTGTCGCGCGCGCGGGCATCGAGCGCCGTTACGAGGCGCGTCTTGCCGATGCCGGCCTCACCGCCGATGACGATCGTCCGGCCGAGCCCCTCACCGGCACGTTCCAGTGCGTCATCGAGCCGGGCGAGCTCCCCTTCCCGCCCGACCATCGCACCGCGGTCGCCGTCACGAACCACCTCACCGCGGATGATAGGGACGGGCGTCGGCCTGACGTCATGACGCGATCGGCTGGGCGGAAGCGGCGACCTGCGCCCGGACCTTGGCGCGAACGCGACAGAGCATCGTCCGGGTGGCGCCATCGGTCCTGCCGATCGTCCGGGCGATGGCATGGGCGTCGTACCCCATCGCCGCCAGCGCCAGGGCCGTCTGGTGAACGGGCTCGAGGTCGACGAGGACGTCTTCCAGCTCGTGTATGCGCTCGGATCCGACGATGACGTCCTCGGGCGAAGCAGGGTCGTCGGATCGCTCGAGGGCGCGGTACGGGCGCGTCGCGACCGAGCGACGACGCCCCGCGCTCATCGCCAGGTTGTGACCGACGCGATGGAGCCAGGCTGCCGGATCGTCAGGGAAGCGCCCGGCGTTCGCCTCGACCGTCAGTCGCAGGAAGGCATCCTGGACGAGGTCCTCGGCGAGTGCCGCATCCCGGGTGACGCTCGTGAGGTAGCGGTGCAGCGACGGCCGATTCGATTCGTAGGCAGATTCCACGTACGCGGATGCCAGGCCATCGCAGGCTGGGTCGGTGTCCATCGATCGCCCCATGTGCTCGGCCGGCGGGATGCCGGCCATGGGGCGACGCTCGTTCTAAGTCGGGTGACGGCACATCGGGCGCGAGCCGCATCTTCGAGCGCTGGGACTGGTGCGTCCCTACGTCATGGCGACCGGACAGGAGAGACCGGGTCGCTCCTCCGAAAGAGCGACCCGGTCGGTGCGGGGTGATGCGCTGGGTCGGCTCAGTCGCGCCGGATGTTGCCTCGGATCTCACCCGCCGGGTACGTGACGCTGTGGACGTTCACGTAGGTCGCGCCGTTCCGCATGGCGCGTACGAGCTCGGCGAACTCGCCCGCCGCGATGCCGCGGTCCGTCGGCCCGATCACATCCGTCGGGTCGATGACGCCGGTGACGGTGCCGCCGCGTAGCGGGCACGCCGGCTTGTCGCCGCCGCCACAAAGAAAGGCCGCGACCCCACCGACGACATCGGGACGTGCGAAGTGGATGTGGGCGAACAACGAGTCGGTGCCCAGGTCGCGGAAGTTCAGGCGGTACACGATCGTGTCGCCCTTCACCTCGGCGAAGAACGAGCCGCGCGACGTGGTCGAGATCGACGGGACCTCGAGATAGCCGTTGAGCGATGCGCGGAACACGCCATCCGAGTTGCCGACCACCGCCGGCGCCGCGATGACCAGGGCCAGCCCGGCTCCGGCGATCAGGAACGCAAGTCTTCGCATCCTCTCCTCCTTCCGTCTCGGGCATGGGCAGTCCGAGCTCTGGGGGTTGGTACGGCCTGCGGAGGTGGATGGTTCTTCCATCGTGGAAGCCATGGCGAATGAAAGCGCTTCGGCCGCACGTCATGCAGCGCCGCTGCCTCACGCAGATCACCGGACACCCGTGGTTCGCGCGGATGGCGCAGGCATCCGCGAATGACATCCGCGAGGGTTCGAGCGTCGGGGCGCCTCAGTCGTGCCGGATCACCTTGTCGACCTTGATCCGGATGATCACGCGGTCCTGGCCTTCGAAGCGGCTCGGGTCGGAGCCGTACCGTCGGGCGAGCGCCTGGATGTGGTCGAGCGCGGGCTGATAGGTCGCGTCCATCGTCGCGGTGCCGCGCATCGCGGTCCAATCCATGCCGTTCTCGAACAAGACGCTGACGTTCGGATCGCGCTGCAGCTGGCGGTACTTGAGCCGCTGGACCTTCGTGTTCATCAGGATCACGTCGGGCTCATCCGGGTCGAGGTCGAACCACATCACCGACTGGCTCGGCGCTCCATCGCCCGTATTGATGGCAAGCACGGGATAGCGCAGCTCTGCCAGGACCCACGCTCGGAGCTCGGGGTTCAACACTCGTTCGACCGTCAGATCGGGATCTCCCACCGTCACTCCTTCTGCGTCTGTGGTGGTACCACGGGTCACCTGTTCGGCACGATCCTGGAACGAGCCGGGGTGCGGACAGGCTACCTCCCGACCGGTCGCATCCGCAGACTCCCGCGATGGCAGTCGCCATAGGGGACGCCGCCGCTGTCCTCGACGAGACACAGCGACGGCTTCGGGTCATCGCACCCGACGATCCTGGACGTGAGGCGCTCGAGGCCTCGTGCCCGACCTTCGGCTGCTCTACGCGTGGCTCAAAACCGAGACCACGGCGCCATCGGCGACGCGCCTGATGGCATCTCGACAGAACGATCGACCGGGCCCGGCGACTCCAACGGGAGATCCACAGCCCGTAGTCTCCAGGCGATCCCTAATACCCGGGACCGCCTCCATTGCCGTTGCCACATGCGGCGACGACGATCGCCAGAACGACGATGGCCATCGGCCACATCCGGGACCAGATGCGATCGACCGACATAACGGTCGTGAGCATTCGTCGGACCACAAGTGACCTCCTTCTGCGTTTCGTCAGAGGGTCACCTTTCGGTACGAACGAGCACCCATCAATGGTTCTCGGGCATCAGTGGCAGGTAGGTTGCAAGCGGCTACTCCCAGACGATGCTGTCGATGACCGGCTGCACGGCCGCGACCTCTTTCTCGAAATCGCGGCGGTCATGCTGCCCCGCCTAGGGCGTCACGTTGGCTGCGTCCGATCCGGCCGAGGTGCGTGTCCTTGAACGAACTCGGGAACTTCAGTCCGTAGCCCATCATGCGGTCTATCCCCCCATGCGCGACGAGGATGGCGCCGGCCGCGGCAATGGGCACGCTCCCGATGACCAGGCCCAGCCCGGCGATGGCCACGCCGGACAGCAAGTCATGCGCGACGTTGTAGACGATCGCCCCGACCCGGGGCCCGCGGAGGTACCCGACCATTGAGACATCCGGGACGATCAGCAGAAGTAGGAACGCCCACCAAGGCAGGCCGAGGAACACGAAGCCCGCGAACCCCGCAGCGAAGACGGCGAAGCCCTCGGCTCGAAGCCATGGTCGAATCCAGGCCTGCTCGTCCAGTTCGGTCCGTTCCGGCGTCGTGAACTGCGTCTGGGCCACATTCGTGGGCGATTGATCCATCGAATCGACTTCCGGGTCGGCGAGTGCCCGGTGCGCTCCGCGGGTCCTGGGGGCGGAATACGACATCGGTCGCGCCTACGCGGACGTGGGCGCCGGCACCGAGGCCGTCGACGACGGCCGGTCGTCCGACGCGGCGGGGCTGCGCACCCCCTTCACGAGGAGGTAGACCAGGAGTGAGACCTCTGCGACGATGCCGAGCAACGCGGCAATCGGATGGATGATCGGGGTTAGGTCGGGGGCCACGAATGCGGCGAGCGTGTCGAACAGGTATCCGACGCCGCCGACGACGAGCACGACCCCCAACACCTTCGGGAACATCGCGGATTTGAAGGCGAGATAGCCGAGCGGCACGAGCCACAGACCGAAGAAGATCCCGGCAATGGCGTATCCGTAGTGCTGCAGTTCGAGCATCAACAGGGCCATGGCCGTCGCCCCCGCGGCGCCGACTGTCGCGCTGTATGCGGGATCGGTCGCGACCCGCATGCCCTGGAACTCGAAGAGGATGTTCAGGAAGCTGATCGATGCTCCGATCGCGACAAGGACGACCATAGCGCGCGCCGCGTAGCCGCTCACATGCCGGAGCAAGACGTACAGGGTCAGCGCAAGGAAGACCCAGAAGACGACCTGGATCAGATCGGCGGCGACGCCGATCTTGACGAGTCCGGCGTTGGCGACCAGCTTGCTGGCGGTGGCGGCCGCATCGCCTGCGACGTACATGCTGGAGTAGACGGCGGCAAAGGCGAAGGCGCCAAGGATGCCCACCGCGAGATAGAGAAGCCCAGCGATCCGCGCGAGGCGCTTGGGCGAGCTAACGATCGAGCCCTCCGCATACAGCGGTAGGCCGGCCCCGGTCTGGCTGGCGATGGTTGTCATGACCTCACTCCTTCATTTGGACGCGCCTTCATTTGGACGCGATCGACGTAGATCGGCTGGTTTCGGGTCTCAGTCCTCACGCGACGCCGGCCTTCGGGATCGGGCTCTCTGTCAGATGTGGGGGCGACGATGCGCGTCGGCTCGCCGCCTCGGCGGCTTCGACCATCAGCGGAGAGTCCCTGCGGAAACCCTTGAAAGTCATCCACAGGCCCAACGACAGCTCCCAGATGAAGATCGGGATCAGGGCGATGCCCGACCAGACGGAATACTGCTCGTTGACACCGATGATCTGGCCGATCACGGATGAGATCATCAGCGGACCACCGATGAGTCCCAGCGTAGGGATCAGCCGCGGCACGAGACCGGACCGGTACATGAGGTAGCCCAGGAGCACCGCGTTCATTCCCGGCATGAGCGTCTGTCCCAGCAGGAACGTCGCCTTGTAAAGCGCGACAAAAGAGACGCCCGTGGTGAGCAGCAAGGTGTCGTCGGCCCCAGCCGCCGCGCCGACTTGGTGCACGGTGGCGAGCGAGAGCAGGCTTACAACACCCATCAGGATCAAGCCGGCTTCAATGACGCGGGTGGTAACAAAGCCGAGCGCGAAGGCCTCGTTCTGCCGCTTGACGACAGGGAACAATGCCAGGGCGGTGCCGACGCCAGCCAACGCGACGATCACCTCAAGGAGGGTGCCCCAGCGCAAACCGCTGTCGCTGCCTGAACTCAGGATGTAGCCGGCATCGTTCAACACCGGGCCGTACAGGGTCAGCGTGCCGACCGCAACAAAGGTGATCAGGTAGAACACGCCGGCCACGAACGCGGTCTTGCGCATCGTGTCCCAGGGCATGCGTGTGGGAGCGTTGGTCATCAGGTCTCCAAGACTCTTCCGGGCTCGCCAGCCCGTTACTCGAAGAGCTCAGATCCTGCACACGAGGATGACCCCTGCCAGGGATCGCATGTAGCCGGTTGGGGAAGGGCCCAACGTAAGCGCTCTCGCCACCGAGTGTGCGCTCCCCTCGGCCGTCCGTCAAAGAACGCCGTCGGCGTGCCTCGGCGCGCGGTACAGATCCCTGGTCACCCAGTCGGCTCGTCGCGACCGGAGGGCCAGAGCCATGCCGCGAACAACGAGGCGACGGCCGTGAGGGCGACCACCGCAACTGCCCCGACGAGGGCGAGACCCTCCACGTTCGCCTCGGTCTCCTCGACCCGCCGGAGCGAACGACCGGCGAGGACCGTGCCGCCCGCCCAGCGAAGAACCACGATCGCGCTCCGGACGCCAGCTCGCGGCTGCCATGTCACCCGATCGATCCCCGACTGGGAGGCCGTCGCCAGCACCCCTTGCGGAGGGTGTGGCGCCTTGCCATCGAGTTCCCCATTCGTCGCGAGGACGGTCCCCTCGGAGTCGTAGATCGCGAGGAACGGCGCGAGGCTCGCGGCGAGGTCGACCGTCGGGCCGTCTGCGACCGCGGCCGGCGCATCCCCAGCGTCCAATCGGGCCACGGCATCCTCGGCGAGTTGATGCTGCGGATCGTCGGCACCCTGGCGGAGATCCTGTTGGACCACGACCACCAGCACGAGACAAGCGAGTACAGCGACCGAGGCGCTCGGAAGGAAGAACGCGAAGAATCGGCGCCGGCTCACGAAGCCCGTCGGGGAGACTCGTCCTCGGTCATCTGCCGCGACCGTACATCGCCATCCGCCCAAGCGCGCTGGTCCTTCGCGGTGAAGCACGTGGTTAGGCAGGCTAGCCTCGGCCGTCGTCGCGTCCAAACAAAGCCCCGGTATGCGTTCCCCCCACGGGCACCGCATACCGGGGCGTCTTTGCGGGACGGGGACCCCGCACCTTTGACAACGAGGCCAGGGGTGGTGCGTTAGGGCAACGGTCCGACCTGCGGACGCGTCACGTGCACATCGGCGTGAAGACCATTCCAACGATGCCCGCGGTAAATGCCCAC
>Ga0207674_10010727_pt1 | contig 10342 bp, 8 predicted proteins | sample KBSCornC72_FD_184303 | JGI IMG/M metagenome (GOLD analysis project Ga0207674, IMG submission 184303) | Corn rhizosphere microbial communities from Kellogg Biological Station, Michigan, USA - KBS Corn C7-2 (SPAdes) (version 2) | ecosystem: Host-associated > Plants > Roots > Rhizosphere > Soil ...
GTGGCAGGAAGCGGCGTGCAGTGTCTGGGCGATCGCGTTGCTGACGCTGGTCGCGACCGGCGTCGTTCCGCTCAAGGATTTCCTGATCTTCCTCGGCGTCGCGTCCGGAGTGATGTTCCTCAACCAGGTGCGGACCCTGGTCGCGCATCTGTGGGAGAATGAGGGCGAGCCGATGAGCGTCACCGCCCAGTTCCTCGACAGCGTCAACGTGCCGCCGCCGGCGACCCTGCCGGCGCTGTGGGCGCCGGTCGGCCTGCGCTATCACGCGCTGCACCATCTGCTTCCCGGGCTGCCCTATCACGCGCTCGGCGAGGCGCACCGCCGGCTAAAGAAAGAGCTCGCGGCGGACTCGGTCTATTTCGAGGCCAACCACCGCGGCCTGTCGCCGCTCGTCGTCCGCCTCGCCGCGAGGAGCTGGCGCGGGCGCTAAACGAGGGACTGTCCCTATTTCTTGCAGGGATATTTGTGCTGGAGGACGCGGATCATGCCGTCCTTGAGGCTCATCCGCGCGCGTTCCGCGGCAGGGATTGCGGCGAGGCCGTCGATGAACTCGAAATTGCCGAGCTTCGCGCGGGCCGTCGGCGAGCAATAGAGGATCGGCTTGCCGGCGCGCTCGGCCGCGATGCGGTCATCGCCGATCGCCTTGCCGACCGCCGTCGCCTCGGCCTTCAGCCGGCCGTAGTCGCTGTCGAAGAAAGCGAACGGGCCCTTGGCCTTGAGCCGGTTGGCGCGGTCGAGGAAATTCTGGGCCGTGCCGGGCGGCGCGGCCAGCGCGGACGTCGAGACACAAAGTGCGAGCAGGAACAGGATTGCGTTGCGCATAAGAAAAGTCGCTCCGCGAGCTTAGTGCCCTGAAGCGACCTTTCGGTTTGAACCGCCGGTGAACTAGGTGGCGATCGCCGGGCCGCCGATCGACCCCGGCTTGGGCCGCTTGGCCTTCGGAATCGACGAGCCCGCGGCCGGGATGGCCGGGCCGCTGACTCCGCCGCGGTCGATCGAACCGCCCGCCAGCACGGTCTTGATCTCGTCGCCCGACAGCGTCTCATATTCGAGCAGCGCTTTGGCCAGCGTCTCGAGCTCTTCGCGGTTGACCTCGAGCAGATGCTTGGCGCGGTCGTAGCCCTCGTCGACGATGCGGCGGATTTCCTTGTCGATCGCCTGCGCCGTCTCGTTCGACATGTTGCGCTGGCGATTGACCGAGTAACCGAGGAACACTTCTTCCTCGGCGTCGGCATACTGCAGCGGCCCGAGCGCGTCGGACATGCCCCAGCGGGTGACCATATCGCGCGCCAGGCCGGTCGCATAGCTGATGTCGGACGAGGCGCCCGACGACACCTTTTCGTAGCCGAAGATCACTTCCTCGGCGACGCGGCCGCCCATCGCGACCGCGAGGTTCGCGTACATCTTGTCGCGGTGGTAGCTGTAATTGTCGCGCTCGGGCAGGCGCATGACCATGCCCAGCGCGCGGCCGCGCGGGATGATCGTCGCCTTGTGGATCGGGTCGGATGCCGGCTCGTGCAGCGCGACGATGGCGTGGCCGGCCTCGTGATAGGCGGTCATCCGCTTTTCGTCCTCGGTCATGACCATCGAGCGGCGCTCGGTGCCCATCATGACCTTGTCCTTGGCCTCCTCGAACTCGTGCATCGCGACCAGGCGCTTGCCCTTGCGCGCGGCGAGCAGGGCCGCCTCGTTGACGAGGTTGGCGAGGTCGGCGCCGGAGAAGCCCGGCGTGCCGCGGGCGATCACCCGCGGGTCGACGTCGGGCGCCAGCGGCACCTTCTTCATGTGCACGCCGAGGATCTGCTCGCGGCCGTCGATATCGGGGCGCGGCACCACGACCTGACGGTCGAAGCGGCCGGGGCGCAGCAACGCCGGGTCGAGCACGTCGGGCCGGTTGGTCGCGGCGATGATGATGATGCCCTCGTTGGCCTCGAAGCCGTCCATCTCGACCAGCAGCTGGTTCAGGGTCTGCTCGCGTTCGTCGTTGCCGTTGCCGAGGCCGGCACCGCGGTGACGGCCAACGGCGTCGATCTCGTCGATGAAGACGATGCACGGGGCCGACTTCTTGGCCTGGTCGAACATGTCGCGGACGCGGGATGCGCCGACGCCGACGAACATTTCGACGAAGTCCGAGCCGGAAATGGTGAAGAAGGGAACGCCTGCCTCACCCGCGATGGCGCGGGCGAGCAAGGTCTTGCCGGTGCCCGGAGGGCCGACCAGCAGCGCCCCCTTGGGGATCTTGCCGCCGAGGCGGGCGAACTTGCCCGGGTCCTTCAAATACTCGACGATTTCCTGAAGCTCCTCGCGCGCCTCGTCGATCCCGGCGACGTCGGCGAAGGTCACCCGGCCCTGCTTCTCGGTCAGCATGCGGGCGCGGCTCTTGCCGAAGCCCATCGCTCCGGAACCGGCATTCTTCTGCATCTGGCGCATGACGAAGAAGCTGATCCCGAGGATCAGCAGGAAGGGCAGCGAATTGTACAGCATGTAGAGCCAGATGCTGCCCGTTTCCTCGGCCTTGACCTGGACCGCGACGCCCTTCTGGATCATCCGGTCAGCGATGTTCGCGCCGGCCGGCGCGATGGTGTGGAACTCCTCGCCCGAGTTGAGCTTGCCGACGATCGCGGAATCGCGGTTGGCGCTGGTCATCATCGTCACCGAGCGGACGTTCTGCTCATCGACCTGGCGGACGAAATCGGAATAAGCGATCTGATTGCCGGCCGTGCTGCGCGAGCCGCCGTCGATCATCTGGACGAACAGGACGAGCGCGAAGAGGATGCCGACCCAGATCAGCAGGCTCTTGGTCCACGGGTTGCCGGGCTTCTTTTCCTTGTCGTTCATCGCTCGTCTTTCGCGGGCAAAACGCCCATCGCCTTAAAATAGGCGCATGGCGCTCAATAACAATGCGCCGCTTAGAGAGTGGTGAACGCGGTCAGACCTGCTCGAGGGGCCGCTCGTCGATCCAGTCGAACGCCGGGCGGCGCTCGAGGTCCTTGAGGCGGTCGAGGAAGATGCCGGCCAGCAGCATCCGCCGCACGCGCGCCTCTTCGGTCACGGCACGGCCGGCGGCGGCGATCTCCTCATTGGCCCGCCGCCGATAGAATCGGGCATCGGATTCCACGCGCTCCTCCCCCGGTGAAGCGTCGATTCGACGGGCGAACTTTAACGCTGGTTATCCACAGGTCGAGTCCGCTGCGGGTCCGAAACGAAATATTTCCCGGGGTCAGGCGCGACGGTCGGGCGCTTTGGTCAGGCGCCACGTCGCTCCCCCTTCGAGCTTGAGGCCGGAGAGGGTGAGGGTGGCGCCTGTCGCGAGCGCATCGAGCGCGCGCTCGAGCTCCGGGCCGCGCGGCTCGGGCGCGTGGAAGCGCAAGAAGGCGACGCGCACGATCCGCCGGAGGATTTCGCGCGGCAGCCCCGCGGGATCGATGCGCAGGGCCTCGGCGTCGTCGGTGACCCGCGCCGCGGCGAGGCTCTCCGCGATCCAGTCCAGGGCTTCGTCCGCTTCGCCGAGATTGCGCGCGCTGCGGGCGACCGCTGCCCCGTCCAGCACGCCGGTCCTGGCCAGCGCCTTGCGGACGCGCACCCGCTCATACTGGTCGTCTGCGTTGCTCGGGTCGGTCGCCGGGTCGAGCCCGGCGTCGGCGCAAATGCGCCCGAGCTCACTCCGCCGCCAGCCGAGCAGCGGCCGGAGCAACGGGAATTGGCTGCTGGGCACGGTCGCGGCCGGGCGCATCCCGGCCAGGCCGCGGACTCCGGAGCCGCGGTTCAGGCGCATGACGACGGTCTCGGCCTGGTCATCGGCATGGTGCGCGGTCGCCAGCGCGGCCAGGCTGCGCTCGGCCAGCCAGGCGGCGAGCAGCCGGTAGCGCATGTCGCGCGCCCGCTCCTGGACGGCCGTCGCCGGCGGCTCGGGCCAGTCGGCGGTGAGGATCGCATGCGGTACCCCGAGTCGAGCGCACACGGCCGCGACCATGTCCGCTTCGGCGCGGCTGTCGGGCCGCAGGCCATGGTCGACGGTCGCGGCCTCGATCGCGTCCGGCCGCGCGGCGGCCGCGAGCAGCAGCAGCGCCAGGCTGTCGGGCCCGCCGGACACGGCGATGCCGAGACGCTCGTCGGGCGCGATCAACCCGTCGAGGTCAATGCGAAATCGTTCGACTAAAGCGCCGTCGGGACCCATCCCGGCCGCTCTAGCACATCAGCTGCACCGGGCGTCGGTCTTGGCGGTGGCGAGCTGCTTCTTGAGGTCGGCGCGGACCTTCGCGCCGTAGACCGACTCGAGCTCGGCATAGGCCTTGCAAGCCTGGCCGGGCTGGCCGAGCTTCATCAGCGCCTGGCCGAGGAAATAGAGGCTGTCCTGGGCGCGCGCGCCGTCGGGATCGTTGCGGTAATTGGCGAGCAGGGTGGCGGCGGCGTCGCGCGCGTCGCCCTTGTCGAGCTGGGCGCGGCCGATCAGGTTCTTGGCGTAGCTGAGCCGGCGATGCTTGGGATAGGCCGAGGCGAAGGACTTCAGCGAAACGATCGCCTGGTCGTACTGGCCGGCCTCCCACAAGTGGAAGCCCTGGCTGTAGGCGTCCTCGCCGGGGTCGGCGTCCGCCGTGGCCTCGGACGCGCCGCCGGTTCCAGTCGCCACCATGATCTCCGGCTTCGGCTTGAGGATCGCCGCCGTCTTCGGCGAGGCGGCGGCGGGGGTCAGCGGAGTCGCTACGGTCGGGACCGTGGCCGCGGCGGCAGCGGCGTCAGTGACCCGCTGTTCCAGCGTCGCCAGCCGCTGGTCCTGGTCGCTCTTCGCCTTGGCCAGGTCGTTTTCGAGGGTCCGCAACTTGTTCCCATTCTCTTCCGACTGGCGAAGGATGTCGGCGGTCTGCCGCTCGAGCGCGTCGAGGCGCTGGTCGAGCGTGACCACCGACGACTGGCTCGCCGCCGGCTCGTCCGAGAAGCCGGCGGTGTCGGCCGGCCGGCCGCGCGGGAAGACCTGCCGCTGGACCTGCTGGAGCTGGCGTTCGAGCCGCTCGATGCGCTGCTCGGGCGTCGGCGCCTGGCGCTGGGCCAAGCCCGGCGCCGGAAGGAGCGCGATGGCGGCGGCGGAGGCCGCGACCGCTGCGAAGGCACGCGTGACTGTCACTGAACTTTCCCCAACCCTTTGAACTGACGTGAGTGTGACTCGCCGCGGCTTTCCCGGCGATGAATCTTCAGGTGGCCGCGGCATTATTGGTCGGCTCGGGCGGGGGCGCGGACGGCGGCGGAGCGGGCTGCGGCGCGGCTGGTGCCGGGGGCGTCGAACGCGGCGCCGGGCGATTGCCGGCCGGGCGCGGAGCCGGAGCGGCCGGCGCGGGAGCAGCCGCCGCCCCGGCCCGAAGGAGATCGGCCGGGAGCAGGCTGACGTCGCTGATCCGCGTCGCGGCGGGGCCGACGGGCGGTGCGACCGCGGTGCCGACAGTCACGCGCAGCGCCTCGGGCTTGCCGGTTTTCAGCACCGGCGCGGTCGCGGTCGCCGGAACGGTATAGGACTGGCCGGGCTGCAGCAGCCCCGAGAAGAGCGTCGCGCCGCCCTTCTCCGAAACCTGGAGCCAGACCGCATCGCTCGCCGTCAGGACGACCGGCCCTTGCGCCGCCGGAGCGGCCGGGGGAGCCGCAGCCGGCGGCGGCGTCGCCGAGGCAGCCGGTGCGGCGGTGTTGGCCGCGGTTTCGTCGGGTTGCTCGAGCGAGCGGCGGCTGAGCCAGCTCATCACCAGGACGAGGACGATCACGGCGAGGATCGCGCCGATGACGAGGCCTTTGGGCATGGTCCGCGCCGGGTCGGCCGGCTCGAACACCTCGGCCGTGGGGGTGGCCCGGCTGCCGCCCATTTCGCCGCGCAACTGATCGGCGATGTCCGCGCGGTCGAGCCCGACGACCGAGGCATAGCTGCGGGCAAAGCCGATCGTGTAGGTGGGAGCCGGGAGCCGGTCCCAATCCGCCCCTTCGATCGCCTCCAGATGGCGGCGCGGAATGCGTGTTTGAGCCGCGATATCCTCGAGGCTCAGGCCCTTTTCCTCGCGCGCTGCGCGCAGGCGCTCGCCGACCGAAGGAACGTCCGTTTCGACCAGTTCCTCGTCCATCACCCCGCCTTAGATTTCGCGTGAAGAAAGTCCACTGTTTGAAGGCTGGCGCGGCACTGTCAACCGCCGATCCTAACCAACCACGATGCCGTGCCGCCGGGCCCAGTCGCTCAGCGCCTTGCGCATGTCTCGGGGCGGCTTCCGCAGCAGCTGGTCGAGCCGGCTGCGGGCGGCAGCCGCGTCGAGCGAACGAATCATCGCCTTGACCGGGCCGACCCCGGCCGGGGTGATTGAGAAATTCTCGGCGCCGATGCCGATCAGGGCCATCGCCTCGAGCGGCCGGCCGCCCATTTCGCCGCAGATTCGCGCCGGGACGCCGGCGGCCCGCGCGGCGTCGAGCACGCGCTTCAAGAAGCGCAGGATCGCCGGGCTGAGCCAGTCGTAGCGCTGGGCGAGCCGCGGCTCGGAGCGGTCGGCGGCGAACAGGAACTGGGTCAGATCATTGGTGCCGATCGAGATGAAATCGACCCGCGGCAGGAGCTGGTCGAGCATTTCGGCCAGGCTCGGGACCTCGAGCATCGCGCCGAACTCGATCCGGCTCGGGACCTTGCGGTGGGCCTTGCGCGCCCACGCCACCTGGTCCTCGAACAGGGCGCGGGCCTCTTCATACTCCCACGGCTCCGAGACCATCGGGAACATCACCCGCAGCACCTTGCCGCCCGACGCCTCGATCAGGGCCCGGGCCTGCGCCTTCATCAATGTCGTCCGCTCGAGCGACAGGCGCAGCGCGCGCCAGCCCATCGCCGGATTCTCGGCTTCGTCGTGGACGTCGGTGAGGTAGGGCAGGGCCTTGTCGCCGCCGATGTCGACGGTGCGGAACACGACCGGCCGGTCGCCGGCCGATTCGAGCACCTTGGTGTACAGCCGCTGCTGGCGCTCGCGGCCGGGCAGGGTCGCCGACACGAGGAACTGGAACTCGGTCCGGAACAGGCCGATGCCGTCGGCCCCGGTCATCGGCAGCGCCGCAGCGTCTTCGGCGAGCCCGGCATTGACCATGACGCTGACCTGCACGCCGTCGCGGGTGACCGCCGGCAGCGCCTTGACCGCGGCAAACTCCGCGCGCCGCTTCTGGCTCAGCGTCATGCGATGCTCGAAGCTGGCCTGGAGCGGTCGGTTCGGTCTGATGATCACGCTGCCATTGTCGCCGTCGAGGAGGATGGCCTCGCCCTCTTCGACGCTGTGCCGGATGTCGTTGAGGCGGCCGATGACCGGCACGCCGATCGCCCGGGCGACGATCACCATGTGCGAGGTCAGGGACCCTTCCTCGAGCAGCACGCCCTTGAGGCGGCGGCGATCATATTCGAGCAGCTCGGCCGGGCCGAGGTTGCGGGCGATGAGGATGGTGTCGTGGGCGAGGCCGGTCTGGGCCGCCGTGCCCATCCGCCCGGAGACGATGCGCAGCAGGCGGTTGGACAGGTCCTCGAGGTCGTGCATTCGCTCCTGGAGCAGGGAATCATCGATGTCCCGCATGCGCGCGCGCATCCGCTGCTGGACCCGCTCGATCGCCGCCTCGGCGGTGAGGCCGCTGTCGATCGCCTCGTTGATCCGCCGCGACCAGCCCTCGTCGTAGGCGAACATGCGGTAGGTTTCGAGGATCTCCTGATGCTCGCCGGCGGTGCCGAACTCCGCCTCCTTGGTCATGTTGTCGATCTGCTCGCGCATCTTGCGAAACGCGCCGTAGACCCGCTCGCGCTCGGCCTCGATGTCGTCGGCGACGGTATGCTCGACGACCACCCGCGGCTCGTGGAACACCGCTTCGCCCTTGGCCATTCCGGCGACCAGCTTGAGCCCGGTGAGGCGCAGCGGGCCGGCGCTGCGCAAGCGGCCGCGGCGCGCCCCGTCGACCAGCCGGGCGCCGGCAATCATCTCGGACAGGACCATGGCGACGGTCTGCAGTGCCTCGATCTCGACATCCTCGTAGCAGCGCGGCTCGGCATGCTGGACGGCGAGCACCCCGATCGGGCTTTCGAGCCGGACGATCGGCACCCCGGCGAAGCTGTGGAACTTCTCCTCGCCGGTCTCGGGCCGATAGGCGAAGGCCGGATGCTCGGCGGCTTCGTCGAGGTTGAGGATGCGCCCTTCGGCAATGGTCCCGACCAGGCCTTCGCCCATGCGCAGCTTGGTCACATGGACCGCCTCCTGCCGCAGGCCGTGGGTCGCGAACAGCTCGAGCTTATTGTCGCGCAGCAGGTAGATCGAGCAGACCTCGCTCTGCATCTTCTCGGCGATCAGGTCGACGACCTTGGAAAGCTTGGCCTGGGCCGAGCCGCGCGCGGCCATCACGTCGTGGAGACCGGTCAGGATCTCGCGGGCGGAAACGGCGGCGGAGGTGGGCATGCGTGCGCGCTATCAGATGGACCGGCGCGATGCCATGAGCTTGGGCTGCCTAGCCGCGGCTCTCCAGCGCGGCTGCGGCTTCGTCGACCAGCTCCTGGATGATCGCCGCGACCGGCTCCTCGCGGTTGACCATGCCGACCGACTGGCCGGCCATGATCGAGCCGGTCTCGACATCGCCGTCGATCGCCGCGCGCCTGAGCGCCCCGGCCCAGTAATGCTCGATCTGCAGCTGCGCCTCGGCCATTTCGATCGCGCCCTGGTCGAGCAGGTTGGCAACTTCGCGCTGCTTGGCGGCGAAGCGCTCGGTTTCCTGGTTCTTGAGCGCGCGCACCGGGATCACCGGCAGCCGCGGGTCGATCTGCACCGACAATACGGCGTCGCGCGCCGAGGCGCGGATGAACGCCTTCTTGAAGTTGGCGTGGGCGATGCTCTCTTCGGCGCAGACGAAGCGGGTGCCGAGCTGGACCCCGACCGCGCCCATTTCAAGGTAAGCGGCGATCGCCTCGCCGCGGCCGATTCCGCCGGCGATGAACACCGGTATGTCCTTGCTGACCACGGGCAGGATCTCCTGCGCGAGGACGGAGGTCGAGACCGGGCCGATATGCCCGCCCGCTTCCATGCCCTCGATCACCAAAGCGTCGACGCCCGAGCGCATCAGCTTCTTCGCCAGCGCGAGCGCCGGGGCGAAGGCCATCAGCTTCGCACCGTTGGCCTTGATCCGGTCGAGCGCCCAGCCGGGCGGGAGCCCGCCGGCGAGGACGACATGGCCGACGTCGTGCCTGGCGCAGACGTCGATCAGTTCGCTCAACTGCGGGTGCATGGTGATGAGGTTGACGCCGAACGGCCGGTCGGTCCGCGCCTTGGTCTCGGCGATCTCGGTGTCGAGCAATTCGGGGCTCATCGCACCGCAGGCGATCACGCCGAACCCCCCGGCGTTGGAAATGGCGGCGACGAGGTTGCGCTCGGAAACCCAGCTCATCGCGCCGCCCATGATCGCGACATCGCAGCCGAGGAACTCGGTGCCGCGGTGCATCAGCTCCTTGAGGCGCGCATGGCCGGCGCCGGCGTGCACCGCGCGCGGCTCGGCGATCAATCCTTCGCCGCTCATGTCGACTGCTCCTGGTCGAGACCGAATGCGGTGTGGAGCACCCGCACCGCCAGGTCGAGGTCGGCTTCGGCGATCAGCGCGCTGACCTTGATCTCGCTCGACGACACCGCGAGCAGGTTGATCTGCCGCTCGGCCAGAACCTCGAACATCTTCGCCGCCAGCTGCGGGTTGGAGCGGATGCCGACGCCGACGATGCTGACCTTGGCGACCGCGTCGTCATGGACCAGCTCGCGATAACCGATCTCGCTTTTGCGCTGCTCGATCACCGCCATCGCCTGGGACAGGCTGGCCCGGGGGACGGTGAAGGTCAGGTCGGACGCGCCGGTGTCGGGAGTCGCGGCGTGGACGATCATGTCGACCTGGATCCCGGCCTCGGCGATCGGGGAGATGACGTGGGCGACGGTGCCGGGCTTGTCGGGCACTCCGGTCAGCGTGACCCGCGCTTCGTTGCGGTCGGCGGCGATGCCGGCGATCAGATTGCGTTCCATTCCGTCTCCCGTCAGCTCGGCGACGATGTCGGTGCCGGGCTTGTCCTCGAACGCCGATAGCACGCGCAGCGGCAGCTTCGCGCGCATCGCCAGCCCGACCGAGCGAACCTGCAGGACCTTGGCGCCAACCCCGGCCAGTTCGAGCATTTCCTCGAACGTCACCTCGGTCAGCTTGCGCGCCTTGGGCACGATGCGCGGGTCGGTCGTGTAGACGCCGTCGACGTCGGTGTAGATGTCGCAGCGGTCAGCCTTCACGCCTGCCGCAATGGCTACGGCGCTCGTGTCCGAGCCTCCGCGGCCAAGCGTCGCCA
>Ga0207674_10010729_pt1 | contig 10342 bp, 9 predicted proteins | sample KBSCornC72_FD_184303 | JGI IMG/M metagenome (GOLD analysis project Ga0207674, IMG submission 184303) | Corn rhizosphere microbial communities from Kellogg Biological Station, Michigan, USA - KBS Corn C7-2 (SPAdes) (version 2) | ecosystem: Host-associated > Plants > Roots > Rhizosphere > Soil ...
CGGCTCGATGCAGGCGCTGGTGCCGCCGCAGATGATCGAGATCGACGCGGTCGGAGCGATCGCCATCTTGCAGCTGAAGCGCTCCATCACGCCCATGTCCGCGGCGTCGGGGCAGGGCCCGCGCTCATTGGCGAGCATCATCGATGCTTCGTCGACCTGGCTGCGGATATGCTTGAAGATCTTGAGGTTCCAGCTCTTCGCCATCGCACCTTCGAACGAAAGTCCACGCGCCTGGAGGAAGGAGTGGAAACCCATGACCCCGAGGCCGACGCTGCGCTCGCGCTCGGCGGAATATTTGGCGCGCGCCATCTCGTCGGGCGCACGGGCGATATAGTCGCTAAGGACGTTGTCGAGGAAGCGCATCACGTCCTCGATGAAGACCTTGTCCTTGTTCCACTCGTCCCAGGTTTCGAGGTTGAGCGAAGACAGGCAGCAGACCGCGGTGCGGTCGGCGCCGAGATGGTCCTTGCCGGTTGGAAGCGTGATCTCCGAACAGAGGTTCGACGTCGTGACCTTGAGACCGAGATCGCGGTGATGCTTCGGCATCGACTTGTTCACCGCGTCGATGAAGATGATGTACGGCTCGCCGGTCGCCAGGCGGGTTTCGACGAGCTTCTGGAACAGGGAGCGGGCGTCGACCTTGCCGCGCTCGGACTGGTCGCGCGGGGACCGCAGCGTGAACTCCGAACCGTCGCGCACCGCCTCCATGAACTCTTCGGTGACGAGCACTCCATGGTGCAGGTTCAGCGCCTTGCGGTTGAAGTCGCCCGACGGTTTGCGGATCTCGAGGAATTCCTCGATCTCCGGGTGCGAAATGTCGAGGTAGCAGGCGGCCGAGCCGCGGCGCAGCGAACCCTGGCTGATCGCGAGCGTGAGGCTGTCCATCACCCGGACGAAGGGGATGATGCCGCTGGTCTTGCCGTTGAGGCCCACGGGCTCACCGATGCCGCGTACGCAGCCCCAATAGGTGCCGATTCCGCCGCCCTTCGACGCCAGCCAGACATTCTCGTTCCAGGTGCCGACGATGCCTTCCAGGCTGTCGGAGACGCTGTTGAGGTAGCAGCTGATGGGAAGCCCCCGGCCGGTCCCGCCGTTCGACAGCACAGGGGTCGCCGGCATGAACCAGAGGCGGGAGATATAATCGTAGACGCGCTGGGCATGCGCTTCATCGTCGGCATAGGCCGCGGCAACGCGCGCGAAGAGGTCCTGGTAATTCTCGCCCGGGAGCAGATAGCGGTCGCGCAGAGTATCCTTGCCGAATTCGGTCAGGAGCTCATCGCGGCTGTCGTCCGTCTTGACGGCGAATCTGGGCGCATGAACCGATTTCGTGCTGTTCGACGCAGCCACGACATCATCAACGGGAACCTCACTGCTGCTACTGAAATCCATCGCAATTCCCCGTCCGCTATCAGTCCTCCAGAGGACCTTTTGTTCCCCAAACGTTCGACTCGGACCCGTCGCCGGCATCCTAGCCTCTTTTGGCGCTTCGCGGGGCTTTTCCTCGGCCCGTCCCCTGTGGAAATCGGGGACGAGTCGGCCCGTCACCGGAATATAGTGATTCCGGCGCCGAACACCAGTAATTGAGAGTTCCCCCTCTCGCGCTACTACCTATTGTGCCTCAACTGGAATAAGACGCAAGCGGGTAAATGCAGAGTAACCAGAAATCCTGTGGATGAGACGGATGCGCAACAGTTGGCGCGGCCGCGGGCTATTGGCGTTTGCACACGTCCAGATTCTCGCCCGAGTAGAGGCGCGTCGACCAGAAGGTCGGCGACGTGCTGACGATGAATCCTTGTTCGCCGCATTTCCTTAGCTGGAAGCGGACCTTGCGCGCCTTGAAGTCGAGCGAAACGCGCCGGAATGTTTCGAGCAGATCGGTGCCGAGGAGGATTGCCGGCTCCTTGGAGAGGCCGAACATTTCGAACGGTGCCACGTCGGCGAAGGCCATGGGGACATCGCGCAGGAGGACCGTACCGACCTGGAGCTCACCGACCCGCGCAAGCTGCAATTCCATCGGTACTCCGGTGACGCCTACCGCAGTCACGGTGACGAAACTGTGCGGATTGCCGCGGATCAAGAGCTTCTTGAGCGCATTATTGCCGATCGTGATTTCCGAACCGGTGTCGATAACCGCTTCGACCGGCAGTCTCGCCGCTTTGACCTGAGTGAGGATCAATTGGCCGCGCCGCCGCCGCGCAGTGACGACGATGTCCCCGTCCATGAACGCCGCGGGTGTCCGTGCGTCCTCGGCCTTGATCACGCGCGCCTCGAAATCCATCATCAGCCGCTGCTGGACCAAGGCGTCGATTCCGATCATCCCCTCGCCGCCAAGGTCCTCCTCACGCAAGGCAGGGACTTCCAGGTCCCTGATCGTGCTCTGCCCGAGCGACAGCTCGTCGACCTTTACCCGGTCGACTTCGGCGCTCGAGGTCGTGCCGTGGAGGATCGCGGGCGTTCCGAGCGGCAGGCTCAATTGGCGCGCAATATTCAGGCCGACTGCCGAGCTGTCGGCGCCGCTGTCGACGAGGAAGTGGTAGGGACCGCGACCGTTGACGTGAACTTCGACGGTCATGCGCGTTTCGACCTTGCGGGCCTTGATGTCTTCTCCGCCGATGAGGAGCTTGTTGTCGATCACAGCCGGTGGCAGCGGCGGGAGTGCCGAATTCGGCACCAGACGCGGTTTCCTGATCGTGGACGGAGCAGCGACGTCGGCACCTCCGGCGGGCGCAGTGAGTGCCAGTCCCAAAGCGACAAACAGGCTGAAGCGAAGTTTAAGCACGCTTCGGCTCCTCAGATCGACTGTCATCTGGATACGCCTCCCGGTTCTCGCTTTCCAGCCGCTTGGGAGGCACAGGCGCGACATTGAGATCGGTCATCGAACCAAGAGTGCCGTTGATCGATTTGCGACGTTCGCGGACGGCGTGGCAGCCCAGTGGCTCGAAGGGAGAGCGTGGCCGTTAGGCTGAGGCGACGCCGAGCCGGTCCTTCGCCGCGCTAACCATCGCGACGAAGCGCGAATCGTCGCGAACAGGATCGAGGTCCGGATCCGCATCCGCATGCTTCAGTTGCGTGGCGCTGACGACCTTTTCGAAATAGGGTCCGAGTAGATCGAGTGCTGCTTCGTGATCGCCAAGGTCGACCAGGAGGGAACATGCGAGATTGTAGCGCATCGAGATATTGTCAGGCTCCAGCAGCAAAGCTCGATTGATCCAGTCGCGGGCCCGCTGGTGTTCGCCGACCACAGCCAGTCCCGCCGATCCCGAAGCCAGCGCCGAGGCGTTGGACGGATCCTTCGCGACGGCCTTCTCGGCCCGTTCAACGGTCAATTTGCCGATGCGCCTCAGGTTGTCCTTGTCTCCGAGCGCCGTGTAACAGGTGAGCAGCATCGACGGATTGTGCCAATCGCTGTCCATCAATGCGGTCGCTTTCTCGAAGAACGGAATTGCGTCGCGGTAGCGTCCCTGGCGAAACATCAGCCGGGCAGCCTCACGGTTCACTTCCCAGGATTCCGGGTTCAATCGAAGCGCAACCTCGATCTCCTCGTTCGCCTCATCCTGCTTGCCCTGCTCTTCCAATTGGTGAGCCTTCACGCAGTGCGCCTCGGCGATATCCGGATTGATCGCGAGCGCGCGCTCGGCGGCCGTCAGAGCATCTTCATCGCGGCCGTGCCACAGCCGCAGCTGTGACAAAGCGAGCGACATCAGCGCCCAGGCATCGGCGTAATTGGGGTCGAACGTGAGAGCCTGTTTGCAAATGCGGACAATCGTTTCATCGCGACGAATGTCGCCATAGCTGCCGCTGACCCACTGCTGCCGCGCCATCAGATAGAGGTTATAGGCCTCAACGCTCGACGTGCCCCTCGCCTCGATCGCCTCTTTTTCACTCGGCAGAAGCTTGAGCCGCAGAGCCGAGACGATCGCTTTCGAGATTTCGTCCTGGATTGCGAAGATATCCGTGAGATCGCGGTCGTAGCGGTCGGCCCAGACATGGTCGCCCTTTGAGCCGTCGATCAGCTGCGCGGTAATTCGCACTCGATCTCCCGCCTTGCGCACACTGCCTTCGAGGACATGCGACACGCCGAGCGACTTCGCGACGTCCTTCACGTCGAGGGCCTGGCCTTTGAATGTGAAGGCCGTGTTGCGCGCGACGACCGATAGTGCCGAAATCTTGGACAGGTCGGTGATGATGTCCTCGCTGATCCCGTCGCTGAAATATTCCTGTTCCGGCTCGCCGCTCATGTTGGCGAACGGGAGGACGCAGATCGACGGTTTTGGAGAGGCTTCTTCTTTGGGGGCTGCCGTTTCGGCCGAAGATTTTCGTTCGTCCGCAATGCCCATTTTTACGACCGCGCGCAGCAAATCCTCGAGCTGCGCCGGCTGCTCGCCATTGCGGAGATCGGTGAGGTCGATCGCCTGATATTGGCGGAAGCCAAGCGGCGGACGAACGGAGTCGATGATAGCGGGGACGAGGCGACCCGAGTCCCGCCCTTCGGCCGCTTCGTCCTGGACCCATGCGGATTCTAGCGACGACTCGGACCAAAGAACGATGACGGCTTCCGCCTCGCGCAGTGCCTTGTCGATTTCCATGGTGAAACGCGACCCACCGTGGAGCTCGCGATCCCACCAGACCTCGTGGCCAGCGCGCGCAATCACCGAAGCAAGCTTCCTGGCGCAATCCACGTCCGCGCGTGCGTAACTCAGGAATACCCTTGCCACCTTCTCTCCTCGGCGAGCGGCGGACTGTGGGGCGAAGCGTTAACCAACGCAAGAGGTTAGGGCACCCGGGCGCGACAGCGCGAACCCGCGAAAAGTCATGAAGAATCAGGCGTCACGGAGCCGTCATCTGTCCGTGGCTCGACTCGACATTTAATTTCGGTTTAGAATGGGTGTTGGGCCAACTGACCTAACGGGGGCATAAGATGATGAAATATCTGCTCGCAGGAGCGGCTTTCGCAGTACTAGCGGCATCGCCTGCCGCCGCGCGCGACCATTCTGCTTACTTCGGACTCGAAGTCGGACCGATGTGGGTGAAGGATTCCAAAGCCACCATCGACCTCATCGACGGTACGGACACCTTGAGGATCGACCATAAGATGGGGGTCGATGGCGATCTGATCGCCGGATACGATTTCGGAATAATCCGCGCGGAGGTCGAGCTTGCTCATAAATGGGCCAAGCACGACACCTATCAATTCAACGGCGGTAGCACCTTCGATGCCGACGGTCATTCGCGCGCTTATTCCGCGATGGGCAACGTCCTGATCGATCTCGGCAAGAACGATACGGTCAACTTCTACGCCGGCGGCGGTGCCGGAATAGCCTGGCGCCGTACGAAATATCGTGACGTCGAAGATACCTTCGAGGAGCATGACTCGGTCAAGGACAGCGGTTTTGCGTGGCAGATCATCGCCGGCGTCCGCGCTCCCGTGTTCCGTCACTTCGATGTCGGCCTCAAGTATCGCTATTTCCGTGGCCCCAAGCTCAAGGATGACGATTTCTTTGGCGACCCGATCAGGATCAATGCCTGGCAGTCGCACAGCATCCTTGCGAGCCTGATCTACAACTTCGCCGACATCGAGGCTCCGCCTCCGCCACCTCCGCCACCGCCGCCTCCGCCGCCTCCGCCGCCGCCTCCGGCGACGCAGACGTGCCCGGACGGCACGGTGATCCTGGCAACGGATACGTGCCCGGCTCCGCCGCCTCCGCCTCCGCCTCCGGCAGCGACGCCAGAACGCGGCTCCTAAGCGGGCGCAGCGAACAAGATCGGGGCGGGAGGAGCGATCCTTCCGCCCCGTTTCTTATGGGGCGATGATTCGAAGCGCTCGCCTTCGAATGCGGTAGTCTAGCGGTGGCTCGGCGCTTACGACCTCCCCATCTATTGAAACGACGAGGTGACTGCGCTGACTCGCGACCCGCAGCCGCTCGACGCCGTCGATCCGGACCATGTCATCCGCGCGAGTGCGGTCGAACAACGCGCGGACGCTGGCCGCGATCAGCCCGCGACGGGTCTTCTTCCGCATCACCATCACGCACAGTTCGCCCTTGTCGAGGCTTTGGCGGCGGCCCGGTCCTCCGAGATCGAGCCGGTAGTCGTTATTGCCGACGAACAGCAAAGGCGTGTCGATGCGTGCGGTTTGCTCATCATTGACCGTCAATGTGAGCCGCCCGTGACTGAAACGTGCCAGAGTGCGCAGGGACGCGACGATCATCGCCAACCTCTTGCTGCGGCCAAGCCTTCGCTGCTGCAACTCGCGGTCCATCACCATCAAAGGATAAAGGCCGATGGCGCTGTTGTTGATGAACAGACGACCGTTCATTTCGGCCACGTCCACGCGCCGCTGCGAGGCTGACGCGATCAGCTTCGCGGCCGCATCGAGGTCGGCGGGAATTCCCGCATCGCGCGCGAAATGATTGAGGGTCCCGAGTGGAAGGATCCCGAGCGAGGTCTCGGTGCCTGCAAGCGCCGAAGCCGCGGCGCCGACTGTACCGTCACCGCCGCCGACGATCACCAGCGCGTCGCCTCTGGCGGCAAGCGCCTTGCAGCGAACCTCAAAGTTGCCGCCGTCGATCAGTTCGACATCTGCAGCGACGCCCGCCTTGGCAAGGGCCGCTTCGACCTTGCCAGGAACGTCCTTGTCCGCAGCGACCGATCCGCCACCGCGATTGATGAGTACGACCGCGTTCGTCACGCGGCCTCAACCATTCAGTCGGCAGGTCCGATCCGGAATGCGCAAAGCTTGTTGCCGTCGAGGTCACGAAAATAGGCGCCGTAGAAGGCCCGTGGCCCTTCCTCGCCGCGCACCCCGGGCGCGCCTTCGTCGCTGCCGCCAAGCTCCATCGCCTTCGCGTGAAGGGCATCCACGTTGGCCCGCGTATCGCAGGCGATCGCCGTCATGTTGCCGTTCCCGGCGGCCGCACTGCCGCCGTTGTAAGGCTTGCAGACGGCAAGGCCCGGACGGCCCATGCCTGTCCCGTACATGGTGAAATTGTCGCCGAACTCCATGATCCGCGAAGCGCCGATCGCCGGCATCAGATTGTCGTAGAAGTTGCGCGCCTTTTCGAGATCGTTGCTGCCGACCGTGACGTAACCGATCATGTCTTTCCCCTTATCCCTGCGCCGTTTTTGCGGCGCATTCGCCGATGCGCTTCGCTTCGGTGCGCATCTTCATTGTCATGGCGCCCTGCGGGCTGCCCTCGATCTTCATTTCGCCGTGAGACACATATTCATCCGGCGAATAGGTCCCGTGCATGGCCATTGTCACCGTCCCGGACGGTTCGCCCCGGCAACTCATCACGGCGTCCATCTTTCCGCCGCTCATGTCGAAGCTTTCGTAGCGGCAATTGCCCCTGTCCTTGCCGGCGAAGAACTTGCCGCTGGGCTTCCGCGCCTCCTCGGGAGTGAGGCAATATTCGAACGTCGTGTTCGAAGTCTTGCTCGCCATTTGCTTCATGATGGCCTGGGCTTCCGCGGACGCGCCAGGAATGTTCATCTCCTCGAGCGTGCTGACGGTGCGCCATTGCCCGGGGTCGAGGAATCCGCCGTTGCCAACGCCCGCATCGCGCACTTTTTGCGCGACGTCTGCGACGCTGACGTTTTTTTCGTGAATCTCCGGCGACTTGTTGCAGGCAGAGAGTGGCAGCGCGAACGCGAGCAGAAGGTAAGCAGCTTTCATTGTCGAGTCCCCTGTTTCAACCCCAGATGTGCATCAGCTCCGCGGTATTCGGAAGTGCATCGATCGCACCGTGGACCAGCACGATCAGGAGGAGGCTGCGCGACCGCGCCCACAACAGACCGAGCGCGATCGAGAGCGGAGATAAGGTCGCAATGGTGAAGGCTGCAACCTGAATCGGGTCGGTCGACCATCCGTCCACCTCCGGGTTGCCGCGAAGGTAGAGACCAGGCCAGTGCGACAATGCGAACAGCAGCGAGGTCGTGACGATCGCCGCGGCCGGCGATTTCAGCCAGGCGGTCAGGCGCGACTGCAGGCAGGCGCGAAAGAAGAACTCCTCGCACAGGCCCGCCTCGATCGAGTTCCACGCCCAGGCGGCCAGCACCCAGCCGACCGCAGCTGCAGGAGCAAGGCCGAGCGCGCCGATCTGGTTGAGCGAGGGGCTGACCACCGACAGTAGAGCGAACATGAGCGCGCAAAGCACGATCAACGTCGTCCAGAATCCGCGCCGCTTGATCCCGCTGTCGAACAAAGGCCGGATCGCGCCGCCGAGCGCAAGGATGATTCCGGCCGGAATCGCGACGTGGATCAGCAATTTGTAGCCCAGGACCGCGAGTTCCTGCGTTTCTCCGGGAGGGATCGCATGGCGGATCGTGCCCAGCCAGATCCCGATCAGAAGCACGGCATAGACGAGCAGGTAGACAAGCAATCCGCGGGACTCGCGGGCTGGATGTGCGACCGGAACCGCCGGCGCGTTCATGTTGCGCGTCAGGAACCAGATGATCGCGCCAAGAACCAGGCCGAAGATGCCGAGGGACGCCAATGGGAACATCCAATCGGCGCCTCGAACGGCGAGATAGGCAACGGCGATGCCCCAGATGAAAATATACGCGCCAAAGGCCCGCAGCCCGCTGCGTCCGAACAGGTCCGATCGAGTCATTGCCGTTCCCCCTGGGCGGCGACCTACGCCGCCAGGTCTGTTTCGGCAAACCTTCGACGTCTTACCGGCCAATTAGCCGATAGCTGTAGGTTTCACGCATTGGCGAGCCCCAGAGCGTGACGTCGTTCGTGACGTCGATCGAATCTCTCGAATAGGTCCCGTGGCTTTCCATTCCAATGTTGTGGATGTCGCCGTCGGGGGCATCGCAGGTCATCTTTACGCTAAACGAACCTCCACCGAGTTCGACGCTCTGGTCGCGGCATCGGCTCCCTCCATCGCGAACGAATTGTTCCTTGAACTTCTCGCGATCCGACACATCGAGCCATGTATCGGATTCCTCGCGGTTCTCGCCCGCTGCGCCAATTCCATCGTGAATGACGTGGTAGTTGCCGGACTTCGGAAAGATATCGTCCGGCGTCTTGCCGGCCGAAGAATGCTTGCCGCTGACGGCTTCGGCCTGGTTGCAAGCGGCCAAGGCGCAACTGGTGAGAAGAATGATCCAAATACGCATGGGACGTCCCCTGAACTTACCGAGGGACGTTAGGGGCAATCGGTAAACAACGATTTAGCCCGCCGTTTCCGCAATCTCATGTGGACGCATACGCGCGATGCCTACCGTCACGTTCCAGCCCACATGCATCACAATTGCAGGCAGGACGCTTCCACTCGCGAGCGTCACGATCGAGAAAATCGTTCCGACGAAACCGGCAGACATCGCAAACATGAATCCACGGTTATAATGCATCAGGCCGAAAACGAGGTTGATCGCGAAGACCCCGTAAACATCGGCGTTCATTGCGTGTGTGAGGGGAATGATCTCATTCTGGAGTCCTCCACGAAACAAGAGCTCCTCCAGCAATGCGATCAAAGCGGTTGTCGCTATGCCAAGAGACATCGGGATAAGCTGCGGCGGATGGTTTCGCGCGGCCTCCCGTCGTAGAAGCCCCAGGCGGAAGATGCCATGGACCATCCACACGGCGGCCATGCCCCAGGCAATCATCGTTCCTACGGAGCTTTCCGGCCGATAAACGGGGGCGCCCGCGCCGCGCCAAATGTAAACAGCACAAATGAACGCCAAAATGCCGTTCATGCTCCACGAACGGCGCCGGTCGGGAAGGTCGGACTGTTCGAGATCCTTGTACAGCCACAGGATGACGGCGCCCACGATGACGGCGGCATGGGACGTGAACTGGAGCGCCGAGGCGCCGGTCATTGAAGCTTGACGCCGTCCGCCTCCAGGAAGTCGAGCAATGCCTGCTCGAGCGGGTCGCGGGCGCCATCGGCGTCAAGCAATTGCTTTAGCCAGGCGGATTCTTCGGGCGTCACTTCGGCGTCCCGGGCGACCGCCCGGTCATAGGCCGCCGCGCGACCATGAACGTCTTCGCCAAAGAGAATCTCGCGAATCGTCGCGGGATTCCTGCCGAGACGGCCGAGCACCTCACGAAACGGCGTGCTATTGGCTCGTGGATCTTCCAGCCGTGCCTGCGCCTTTCCATCCAGCGGAACCCACGTCTGATGCGCCATCAGAAAATTGGCGATGCCCTGCACGAAGAGCCTCTTCCATTCTGCTGAATTGTCCGCGCCCAGGGTCGCGTCCTTGAGCCGGAAGAGCATTTCCGCCTCGCTTCGGCTGACCTTCGCCGGGCCGTCGCTCGCCGGAGCAAAGATCAGGCGGCGAAGCAGATTGACCTCCGCGTCGTCGATCCGGCCGGGCGCGATATCGCCGCCTCGAC
>Ga0207674_10010731_pt1 | contig 10341 bp, 8 predicted proteins | sample KBSCornC72_FD_184303 | JGI IMG/M metagenome (GOLD analysis project Ga0207674, IMG submission 184303) | Corn rhizosphere microbial communities from Kellogg Biological Station, Michigan, USA - KBS Corn C7-2 (SPAdes) (version 2) | ecosystem: Host-associated > Plants > Roots > Rhizosphere > Soil ...
CAGGGATGTCGCCACCGGCCGCAGGATGAATATCCGGGAGGGACTCATCGGGAATCGCCTGCTCCCTGCCCCTTTTTAAAGTCGCCGCCACCCTTTTTGCCTTTGCCGCTGCGCTTGCCTCCGCCGCCTCCGCCTCCCGCCGTGGGATCGAATCCCGGCGGATTTGCGAGTTCTCCGGCCTTCCGGACTCTCACCCGCGCGCCGTCGATCAGGCGATCGGTGCCATCCACGACTACCCGGTCCCCATCCGAAAGACCACCGAGAATCTGCGATGAGGTTTGGGTAGTGATCCCTACTTGGACCGGCTTCAGGTGCACTCTTGAATCCTCGTCCACCACATAGACAAAGGTGCCTTGCTGTCCGTTCTGCACCGCAACGTTGGGAACCACCTGTTGATTGCCCATAGTTTCCACCAGCAGACGAATGTTGACAAATTGCTGCGGGAAAAGCGCGTTGTCGGTGTTCTTGAAAACCGCCTTCAGTTTGGAAGTGCCCGTGGTACTGTCGATCTGGTTATCCAGCGTGACCAGGGTGCCGGACGCCAGCAGCTTGGAATTGTCGCGGTTGTAAGCATCCACCGGCAAGTGCGCGCCCGCTCTCAGCTTGTGTACCACCTGCGGAAGGGCATCCTCGGGAATGGTGAACAACACGGAGATCGGCTGAAGTTGGGTGAGTACAACCATGCCGTTCTGGTCGGAGGCGTGAACGATGTTGCCGGGGTCGACCAGACGCAAACCGGCTACACCCGTGATCGGGGCCGTGACTTTGGCATACGTCAGGTTTAGTTTCGCGCTGTCGATGTTGGCCGTATCCTGCTTGATATTGCCTTCGTACTGCGCCACCAGCGCGGTCTGTGTGTCCAATTGTTGTTTGGGAATGGCGTCTTGTGCAAGCAATGTCTGGTAACGTTGAAGATCCAGCTTGGCGTTATTGAGCATGGCCTGATCGCGCGCCAGCGTGCCTTCGGCCAGTTCCAGTTGCACTTGATAGGGCCGCGGGTCGATTTCTATTAGGAGCTGCCCCTCGTGGACCAAATCGCCTTCGTTGAAATCCACCTTCATGATCTGACCGTCGACCCGGGACTTAACCGTAACCGTGTAGAAAGCGGTCACATTACCGAGTCCGTTCAAATACACCGGGATGCTGGAGCGTCCGACCTTCGAAACTACTACCGGCACGGGGCCCAACTGGCCGCCGCCGCGGAAACCGCCACGGCCGCCGCCGCCCGCGCCCCTGACCACCGGGGCCGGATGGCTGGCACTCCAGACTGCGTACCCCGCGACACCCGCGACGATCAGCAAGAAAACCACCCAGATCAGCCCGCGTTTCTTCGGCTTTCGGGAACTAGGCGCCGCCGCTAGATGTTGGCCGGGCAGACCTTGGCGCTCCACTTCGGGCATGGTCTTGTAATCTGGTTGGTTCGTATTTGTAGGCATTCAAAACGGCCTATTGAAATGACTGATTTAACCGTCTGAAGGTAACGTCCGTGCGCTACGTCCAAAGGCCCGTGTAGAAGGTATGTCAGTTGGCGAGCCGCAGACGATATACTAACAAACGCTGTAGCTCTTGGGTAACTTCCCAAATGGCTTACGCTAAAGTCGCCTAACGGGCTGCCGGAGCGCGATGGCCGCGGGTTAAGATTGGACGATGACGTCGTATTCACTCGTCGGACCTTTGATCCGAATTTCAATTTGCGTTGCCGCCGTATTGGGAGCACCCGTCGTATTCGGAGCCGCCGACGACCGCCAGCAGGCTCAGGCGCAGCTGCTCGACCACGCTGAACTCCTTTGTGATAATTGCTTCTTCGGACCCAGTTACTATTATTATTGCTTTGCGGCGGACAATCAGATCCTGATCGGGTATCAACGAACCCGGGTTATGAACTGGGAAGATAAGTCCAAGAATTACCTGACCAAAGTACGCAAAGCCTGGACAGTCTGGACGCCGCCCGGCGAGACGGTGCCGATTAGCTACGACAGCAGGCACATCTGGGTGGCCCGGCCGAATGGTAAAGCCGTAAAGCTCAGGCAGAACTACTCGCATGACATCTTCATTACAAACGACCGATGCCGCCAGGCAGTGCGGACCAAGGTCCACTGACCGTTAGATTTGCGCCGGCTTTGAATTCCGGACCCGGCGGAGGTCGAGGCAATAGTCGGTCAAAGGTCAATTCGCGAGGTAAATTGCCCTCACTGCCCTTCGTTTTCGGTGCTAGAGTAATAGCAAGAGGAGGAGGTTAATATGTTACATCTCTCCTTCATCCTTATTCTTGCCTGGCAGGGGCTACCGGCCCAGAACGCATCCGAAACCACGCCTGCGGTGTCGGTTCATCCGCAACTTACACCCGAGCAACGCGGCGATATCTTCATGGCGCGCAAGATGTATCGCGAGGCCATCGAGACCTATAGGGAAGCTCCTGAAACAGCGATGATCATGAACAAAATCGGCATCGCCTATCATCAGCTTACGGATTTGAATACTGCCGCTAGGTGTTATCAGCGGGCGATTAAGCTAGATCCAAAATTCAGCCAAGCGATTAACAATTTAGGGACTATCTACTACTCGCGGCAATCTTACCGGCGTGCGATCAGTCAGTATAAAAAGGTTTTGCGGATAACGCCCGATTCGGCCTCAACCTTGGCCAATCTGGCTTCGGCATACTTTGCGCGGAAGCAATACGAACTCGCCTCCGAATATATTTCAAAGGCGGTGATGATCGATCCTGGCATCTTGGAGCACCGGAGCGGAGTTGGGACCACCGTACGAGACCAGTCCGTAGGCGATCGGCCAACATACTTTTACTACCTTGCGAAAACCTTCGCCAAGGCGGGAATGAAGGACCAAGCCCTCAGTTATATACGCAAGTCGCTTGAGGAAGGCTTCAAAGAGCGCAAGAAATTCATCGACGATCCCGAGTTCGCCGGTTTGCAGAAAGACCCCGAGTTCCAAAAAATCATGGAGTCGGAGCCCAAGGTCCTCTGAAGCGCTTTTTCCTTCTGGCGGTAATGGCCCTGTTCGCCGCGTGCTCGCGTGCGCCGCGTGGAATGGAAAGGGTAGCTGTCCTTCCCTTTTCCAATCTAACCGGTGACGCGCAACTTGATTGGGTCACGAATGGCGGACCTGCCATCCTAGCCCAAGAGCTTGCGAGCGGCGCGCACCTGCTGCCACAGCGGGCGTCGAGCGTTGGAACCGCCGCTCTAGAAAGAGCTACCCAGCTCCTGCATTGCACCTTCACGCGGCGCGGAGGTGCGCTGCAGATCCAGTACGCGCTCGAAGACGCCGAGCGCCATCGCATGATTGCTACTGGTTCGGTGGAGGGCACGGCGCTATTCGCGGTTAGCGCGCTCGCCCGGATACTGGACGCGGACGGCGCGCGGCCATTTTCGACGCCGAATCCGGATGCAGCGGCGGCGTGGGGACGCGGCGAATTTGAGCGGGCGGTAACCTTGGACCCGGATTTCGGGACCGCATGGGCTTCGTGGATCGCGCAGACCGCTCAGTCCGGGAAGCCGGATCTGGCGATGGAGATGGCCGGTCGGGCTCTGGCGCGCGCCTCTCTCCGCACGCCATTGGATAAGGCGCAGATTCAGCTTAGCTACGCCACGCTGCGCAAGGACGAAGTTGCGCGCGCCGCGGCACTCACTGAGCTCGCAAGGCTCGCCCCACATGATACCGGCCCGCTGCTCGGTTTGGCTGCGATCGAGCAGCAAGCACGGAAATATCCGGCAGCCGAGGAACTATATCGTCGCGTGCTGGCCATCGATCCGGGGAACGCCGGCGCGCTCAACTCTCTGGGTTATGTTGAGGGCGAGAATGGAAACCTCGACGCCGCCAAGAAGTCTTTCGAGGCCTACGGCCAACTGCCGGATCAGGCGGTCAACTCACTGGACTCCTTGGGCGAAGTCTATTTCATGAACGGGCGTTTCGCGGAAGCGGAGAAATATTTTGCGCAGGTATCGGCGCGCGATCCGAATTTCCTGAAAGGCGCGCCCATGATGAAAGCGGCGTACGCGCACTGGCTGGGCGGAGACTTGGCGGGCGCCGATGTACTCATGCAGAAGTACCTGGCGTTTCTGGCCAAACAAAACGATCCGCTGGCGGTCTGGCGCCAGTCCGTTTGGTTGTACGCCACCGGGCGTCAGGAGCAAGCAATCGCCGTGCTGGCGCAGGCGCCCCCTGACCAAGCCGCTACTATGGAGCGCCAGCGCGCGGTATGGCGTGGTGAGACTCACGTTCCGGACGACCTCGCTCAGCTAAGGACTGTCTATCAGAACACGAATCCGGCCGCGGATGGCCTGCCGCGCACGCTTTACGCGGCGGCGCTGGTGAAAGCCGGGAAAACGGATGAGGCTCGCGCACTGCTGAAACTGTGGCCGCTGCCTGAATCCTCATCGGATTCCTTGCTGCAGTCCCTGATGTACCCTCGATACTTAGAACTACGGAAAGCCTTGAAAATTCAATAGATACCAGCTAAAGTGGCTCGGCAAAGCGGCCGATTCATATTGTAGGTTCGCATTGTGATGCTGGTTGAACAAGTCCAAGCTTCCCGGAGCGAAACCGGTCCATTTCTGCACCGCTTCGTGCCTGCCGCAATTCTGATCCTACTGAGCCTGCCCTCTCTGCTCTTTGTCTGGCATAACCGCGACGCGCCCCACTTCGGAATTCTGCAGGACGACGGCATTTATCTGATCGACGGAAAGGCCCTTGCGCAAGGCGCCGGCTACCGCATACTGAGTCTTCCAACGCAGCCTTTCGACACCCGGTATCCGCCTCTTTACCCGCTATATTTATCGCTGGCATGGCGCTCGATCCCGGCATTCCCGGCGACCCTCAGCGCGGCGATTATGCTCTCCTGGTTCAATTTTCCGGCGGTCTTGATGCTGGCCTACTTCTGGTGCCAGCGTCATGGGTTTCCGGTTCCCATCACTTGGCTGGTATTGGGATCGTTCGCACTGAACCCATACGTCTTGTTCTTCGTGTCGAACCTGGGCTCCGAGATGATGTTTATGGTATTCCTGCTGGGCGCGATTTTAGTTGCGGAGCGGCAAGTTTCCGGAGCTTGGTCCCAGGGATGGCGCGGACCGCTGCTTGCGGGCGTAATCGCCGGGGCCGGCTACTTGACCCGCACTTCGGGCGTAGCGCTTCTCCCGGCGGCCATTGCCTACTATCTCTGGAAGAAGCAACCACGGGGTGCACTCTGGTTCACCCTGGGAATGCTGCCGGCGATTGCGGGATGGACGCTGTGGAGCCGGATCCACGCCGCGCCCGCACACGACGTCGTTACTCTCTGTTACACCAACTATCTCGGCTACTATTTCATGAATGTAGGATGGGACAACCTGGGCTACATCCTGTGGCGCAACCTGAGTGCCCTGCTCGAGTCCATGGGCTCGCTCATATTCCCGCAGGCGATGGAAGAAAGCCTCCTGGCGAAGCTGATCCTGTGGCCGCTGGCTGTCGTGATGATGCTGGGCTGCGTCCGCATGGTTCGGCAAGGCCGCGGACGATTATACGCGTTATATGGGGGAATATCCCTGGCCATGCTTCTGGTCTGGCACTACCAGCCCAATCAACGTTTCGTCCTGCCGTTAGCGCCGCTTCTATTGGCGGGCTTTTGTTTCGAGATGGTCGATATGGCGGAGCGGTTTCGCAAGGCGATCGCCCATCCCAGACGCACCCGGCGCTTGGCGGCTTACAGCTCGGCCGGCTGCGTCGTCACGGTCCTGACGGGCGGCCTGGTTCTTCAGCTTTCCATGGACGTCGCCGTGGTTCCAAACCTTTTTCGCGACGATCGCTCGAACACATTGGCTTACCGCAGCATTTACGCATGGATCGCCAACCATCTGCCGGCGGATGCGAATATCCTGTGGCAGGACGATACAGCGCTATACCTCGCCACTGGGCGCCATGCTGTAAGTTTTGTAATTCCTCCCCGCGAATTTGAAGCCACCGGCGGAGATGCCGGAGAAGCCGCGCGCTATAAGGGGATCGCCGAATACGCCCGTCAACAGCACCTGGACTACGTTTTATTAGCGAAGATCGGCCTGCGCCACAACGATCAAGTTCTGCGCGACGCCGCCGCCAATCCTAACCTGGAGCCGGTTCACGAAGAAAAAGGCGGCATTCTTTACCGCGTTCGATAGTGCCGCTGAAATACCTGGGTGACCTATGCCTGGGATGATTTGGATGACGCTGGTGGGAACAGACGAGAATTAGGCGGGAATCACGGAAATACGAATAGAGGAGCAGGCTTGGCCCGCTCCCCCAATTCGGCAAGAGAATAATTAGCTACCCTGGGTGGACGCAACCGCCATCACCGACGCGACCTTCGAGAAGATCGTGCTGATGCTGGACGCAACGCCCGGCATCACGGCGCCTGCGGCAACGGCGACGAAGCCGGCCATCAGAGCGTATTCGATAAGGTCCTGACCACGGGTATCTTTGATCGCCTTCAACTTCAAAATAAAGTTCTTCATGTTGTCTCCTAGTTTTCCTCTCCCTACTGTGTGCGACAGTCTCTATCGCTGAGTCCAAGTTAACATCGCCCCCGGTTTAGAAGAATCAGGCTTTAGGCCTAAGGTGACTCGGAAATCGTCTCAGTTGCGCGGTTTTTGGAAGTATTTGCGGAACCTTAGTTCCAGTACTCGGCTCTTTTTTATAAAGAGCATATAAACCCCGGATGCTTTTAAGTCGATAAGAAGAATAGGGCCAAGGCCGTCGCTCCGGGCGCGAATCGATACTAGGCGATGACGCTTCGAGCTGTCGCGCCTGCCGCTGGGCTCTCAATATTGTTGCGATGGCGATGAGGTTGAGACTACGCGCGCGCAGCACCCCTCCCCGGCGGGGGCGCCCCGCCAGCGGTCAGGGTTTGAGCGGCCGGCGCTTCGCCTACACTTACATGCACTCGAGTCCGATAACGCTATAAGATGCTACGCCGTGCGGCCCTTGTCTTAGTTTTCATTGTGTTGCTGATTCCGTCGGCGCAGTTCGCTTGGCGAAATTCTGACATGCCCGACTTTGGGCGTCTCCACGACGACGCCCTTATGTTTGTAACTGCCCAGAGTATCGCGCATGGGCAGGGGTATCGTATTCCCAGCCTGCCCGAGAATCCATATCAGACTAAATATCCGCCCTTGCTCCCGGCCTATCTGTCTCTTGTCTGGATGCTCAATCCAAGCTTCCCGAGCAATCTAGCGACAGCGACTGTCTTGATCTGGCCCTGGCTGGTGGTCCTTCTCGCTCTCGCCTGGGCTCTCTACCGGCAGGACGGGTTTCCCTCTGCGCGTGCGCTGCTGCTGACGGCCGTGCTGGGCCTGAGTCCCTATATGGTTCTGTTCGGCAGCCTTATGCTGAGCGAAGTCTTCTTCACATGCTTCCTGCTCGCGGCATTGCTGCTGGCTCGCCGCCCCGGAAACGGCGCAATTCTGCTGGCGGGGTTGGCGGCAGCCTGCGCCTACCTTGCGCGAACGGCGGGGATCGCGCTGGTAGTCTCGCTTCCGGCACTTCTGCTCTGGAAGCGCGACTGGCGCAGAGCCGCGCTGTTTCTCACCGCCTCCCTGCCCGCAGTCGTCGCCTGGTCCTGGTGGTCGCGGACGCATCTGCCGCAGTCACACGACATGTCGCTGCTTTACTACGTCGACTATATGACGTTTGAGAAGGCAACCATCGGCTGGGATAACTTCGGTATCGTTCTTTGGAAGAATCTCGACCAGATTTTGTACGGCATGGGTTCGCTGGTGTTGCCGAAGGTAGTGGCATTCTTGCCGTTGAAGATCTTGACCCAGGTGATTGCGGTGGCAATGCTGGCCGGCGTGGTCCGTTTGGTCAGGCGCGGAATCGCGGTCGACTATGCCGCATTCGGCTTGCTGTCGGTCGGTATTCTTGCGATCTGGCACTATCCACCGAACGAACGTTTCGTGCTGCCTCTCTTTCCGTTGCTGCTGGCCGGCCTGATGACCGAACTCAATCACTTAGTGGACATGCTGCACAAGGCTTTCCGCCACAAAGACATCAGTCAGCGTGTGGTCGCTGGAATGTTTGCCGCGGGGTTGGCAGGAATCGTTGCTGCGGCCCTTGGGCTTCAGCTATACATGACCTTCGGACTGCTCAACCAAGTGGCTGCCCAGGAGCGCTCCAAAGTCGCGGAGCGTCGCGCCGACTATCGCTGGATGGCGGCGAATCTGCCGGCGGGCGCCAATGTGCTGTCGAACGACGATCCTCTGCTCTACCTTACGTCAGGTCATCGCGGTAATTCGATCCTGTTAATGCCTCGCTGGTGGTACGCGGACGACCAGCAAAGCGTGATCAACGCCTACAAGAACGTAGCGCCATATTGCCAAATGCGCGGGCTGCAGTATCTCTATTCCACCCCCGATGACCTCTCGCGTTTCACGGAAGGCAGCGATATCGACCAAGTTCTGGCGGCGGTACGCAGCGACCCGCACTTGAAGCCGGTCTTGACTAATTCTGCCGGCACGCTGTATCAAGTGTCACCGTAGGCCGAAGTAGGGTGTTCCGCTGAGCGCTTTTCCGCTCCGTGCCTCGTATTCTCAAAACATGGGATTGGTGCTTCTATTGCTGCTCACAATAGGCGCGCACTTGCTAAGCGCCCAGTCGCCGAATAGCGCCGCGCCGGAAGCGCCCGCCGTGCGTGTTGCGGAAGATCATACGGGGCTCCGTTCCGGCTGCGCGGATGACGCCCCCGTAGTGGAGCGGCTAGCGGCGGGAGCCCCTCTGAAACTGCGCTTTGCACTCTCCGGCCAAAGCGTTCCTTGCTACAAGGTGGCGGTTGAAGTGGGAGGGCGGCAGATGGAGGGCTATCTGCCGGCAACCGCCATCGCGGGCCTTGACTCCTTCGACAAAGGCCGCAGGGATGCCGCTTGGGTCACCGTTAACGAGGCCTTGAATGCTGCACGCAATGCCGCCGCGCTCGAAGCGCTTAAGGCTCCGGAAAGCGTTCGCTCGCCGTTGCCCGCGTCTGCCAAAGTGGTGCTGGCCCAAGCCGATCAGCTTATCGAAGCCAATCAGCCGGCAAAAGCCCTAGCGATGCTGGAGCCTGAAATTCAGAAGCGCCGCGATCCGGCCTTGCTTTCGATGGCGGGCGTCGCGGCGTGGCGCGCCGATGAAGCCAAACAGGCGCTGCAATACTGGCGCGAGTCGCTGGAACTGGCGCCCAATCCCGATATCGAAAAGTTGTACCAGCGCGTCGAGAAAGAACAGACCCACGATCGGAGCGGCGAAAAACTGTATGGTGTCCGTGTGGTCCTGCGCTATGACTCGGATACGGTTCCGGTGGAGACGGCGCGCGGCATGGTGGGTGCCGTGGATAGCGCTTTCGCGCGAGTATCGGAGCAGTTGGGCTGCTTCGCGGAAGAGAAGATCGTGACCATCGTGCAGAGTCGCGACGCGTATAGGAAGGCCACCGACGCGGCCGAGTGGAGCGGCGGGCAATACGACGGGCGCATTCGCGTGCCGGTAATGAGCGGACAACAGATGGACGCGCGCCAGGAGCAAGTGCTGGCTCACGAGACGACCCACGCGTGTTTGGCCATGCTCGGCGAATGGCCCTCCTGGCTGCAGGAAGGCATGGCGCAAAAACTATCCGGTGAGACGCTGCCTCCGCAGGCTCGCGCGCAGCTCGCGGAGCTGGCGAAGGCCGGGCAATTGCCGAAACTGGAAGCCCTGCGGCGCGGGTGGTCCGGATTAAACATCCAAAGCGCCCGCCTGGCGTATTCGCTGGCGCTCGAAGCCGTGGACGCGCTCTATGAGAACTTCGGCACTGACGGCGTCCGCAACCTGATGCGCAATCCCGAGCGTCTGCCCGCGGTTTCCGCCGAGCTCGACAAGCGTCTAGGACTCTGAACGTGCCAGCTGAGTGAGCTGACGGCGACTTGTTATCCTAGAGAGGTCATGCCGTTTGCCACTATTCCCGAGGCTATCGAGGAGATGCGCGCCGGGCGCATGCTGGTGGTGGTCGACGATGAAGACCGCGAAAATGAGGGCGACCTCACCATGGCCGCCGAGTGCATCACGCCCGAGGCCATCAACTTCATGGCCACGCACGGCCGCGGCCTGATCTGCCTCGCGCTCACGCCGGAGCGCTGCGACGAGCTGGGCCTCGACCTCATGGCGGCGAAGAACGAGGACCCCCACAAGACCGCGTACACGCTGACCATCGACGCGCGCGAGGGCGTGACGACCGGCATCTCCGCGCACGACCGCGCGCGCACGATCCAGGTCGCGATCGACCCGCGCTCGACGCCCAGCGACCTCGTCCAGCCGGGCCACATCTTCCCGCTGAAGGCCAAGGCCGGCGGCGTGCTGGAGCGTGCCGGTCAGACC